>JAABVA010003083.1_pt1 | contig 16097 bp, 20 predicted proteins | sample 5560331 | NCBI WGS metagenome assembly JAABVA01 (sample SAMN12812661, study PRJNA571458) | rock metagenome | isolation source: Antarctica rocks | place: Antarctica: Victoria Land, Mt New Zealand sud | collected 2016-01-07 | reverse complement strand
CGCTCCGGCGACGACGCCGAACACCCGCCCCCACAACACCGCTCAGTTGAACATCCACCATCCAAACATCATCATGGCCGAAGGCACCCCTGAACAGACGGCAAGGACCGAACGCTTACCCTTCAGCTAGGGCATCTAGCGTTGATGGTAGGTCCTCCCGCTCGTTCAACACCGGTATGATGATCGAGATCTTCATTCAAGGTGAGTTCCGCCGTTTCGGGCGCTCAAGTTTTCAGCGTTCTCCGAAGACAACGGAGTGCTCTTTCCTGAGCACTGCAGGTCCGCAAGTATCCTTGCGCTGTGAGGCGCTACCACTGCTCCAGCGCCGATGTCTGCCTGGAGACGGTCGAGGTCTTCCGGCAGATCAATGTCATACCACGGATCAAGCCTTCCGGGTTTGAGGCCAGCATTGATCAATCTCTGCCAGGTCTGCATGAAGGTAGTCGATTCACTCCAGGCAATGTCAGCCAGCAGGCCGGGGCTGCACCTGCGGAGACCGAGCAAATAGAACCCGCCATCCTCGCAAGGCCCAAGTACCGCATCCGTTGATTGCAAGGCATCATGGGCGTGGTTGAGTAAGCGCCATGGCATTCCCGGACTGTCAGTGCCCACAACAATCGCTATCGGTGCTACCTCCAGCGCCCTCATCAAAATCCTCTCAAGCCGAGCTCCAAGGTCTCCTTCACCTTGAACCCATCAAAGCGGCTTCGGATCGGGCAGAAGATCGGAGCTCAACGGACCGGCACTCGCGAGGATTGGAATCGCCCATTCGAGTGCCGCGACAGCATCCCAAGTGTCCTGAAAGAACGCTTCCGCTAAAGCGGCTGCACCGTGTGGACCCACCTGTGGAATCAATCGGGGTCTTCACATTACCTGCAATCGGAGGCTTGAAGAAAATACAGACGCTTGTATCGCGAGCCATTCTATCTCCTTACTCTGAAGTAACGAGTCAGCAGGTTTCGGATCCAGGGCTTCACACGCGCGAACATAGAGAGATCTCCCAGCTTTTTCAAGGCGTCGGCTTGCGTTGGGTATGGATGAATCGTGGAAGAGAGCGCGGTAAGTGGGATCCTCCGTACCATCGCGAGCACCAACTCGGAGATGGTTTCACCGGCATGCGGTGAAACCAGTGTTGCTCCGAGAATTCGTCCGCTAAACGCGTCGGTGTGAACCCGAGCAAACCCTTCAGTCTCGCTGTCGACTATGGCTCGATCGACGTCCGTCAGGCTGACGTTGTATGTGGCCACCCCAGCACCCATCTTGGTTGCCTGCTCTGAGGTCATGCCAACGTGGGCGACTTCGGGCTCCGTGAAGGTACACCAAGGAATGACGAGTGAGCTCGCTTTGCCTCGCCCGAAGAACAGAGCGTTACGCAGGGCCAAACGCGCTAAGGCGTCTGCGGCGTGTGTGAACTTGAACTGAGAGCAGACGTCTCCCGCTGCGTACACGCGCGGGTTTGTGGTTCGAAGGTGATCGTCCACCGTCACTCCATTTTCGTCATAGGCAATTCCACCCTTCCCGAGATCAAGGGTTTCGGTATTCGGGGTTCGCCCGACCGCAACTAGGATTTGGTCACTTTCGATACGCAAACGTCCGCTGGGAGTTTCGAGAACAACAGTCTTGCTGCCATGGGTCATCTCCACACTTGTGATCGTGGCGTTTGCTACAACCCTGATTCCTTCTTGCTGGAAGCGAACTTCTAGGATCGATGCAGCATCTCGGTCCTCTCTAGGCAGAAGGCCTGCGCCGCGGGTGATCAAGCAAATTTGGCTACCCAGACGACGGAAAGCCTGCGCCATCTCGCAGCCTACGGGGCCAGCACCGATCACACATAGCCTGCGGGGGAGTTCCGTGAGCGAGAACAGTGTTTCGTTGGTTAGAAAACCGGGTTCCTCAAGGCCAGGAATTGTAGGATGGGCGGCTCGAGCTCCCGTAGCAATGATGGCGCGTGAAAACTTTAGCGTCCGACCATCCACATTCAATGAACTTGGACTGTCGAATCTCCCATCGCCGAGGAAGACATCTACACCGAAATCGCGAAGTCGCTTGGCGGAATCGTGTTCGCCGATCTCAGCGCGCAAGCGTCGCATGCGCTCCATTGTCTGCGCGAAATCAACTGAGATGTCATCTACGCCGCGAACACCGTAGCGCGATGCCATCCGCACAGTCTGGGCTACGCGTGCTGCCCGGATTACTGCTTTGGACGGAACGCATCCATAGTTCAAGCAATCCCCGCCGAGGAATTGCCGTTCGACCAATGCGACCTTGGCACCCAGTCCGGCCGCGCCGGCGGCGGAAACGAGACCGGCCGTACCGCCTCCAATCACAACTAGGTTGTATAGTCCAGACGGCTCGGGTTGTGACCAATTCGAGGGGTGGACATTGTCAATGAGGCTCTGGTTGTACTCGTCAATGGGACCGAGCTGGGCTGAGTGCTGTGTCATGAGCGGGTCTTTCCTGGATTTGGGGCGTCTGCATGAGCTGGAAGAGTTTGGTCGAGTGCCTGCGTGCAGCCCTTGTGATGAGGGCGACGACCAGAAGCGTGGCGACTAGGCCGCCCCAGAAAAGCACGTGTTCCCAAGGGCCTTGGCTGCCCTTTCCAGAAGCAAGGGTGGCAAGGTTGGCCACGGAGGATCCAACGTACACATAAAGGAACGTACCCGGAAGCATTCCGAGAAAAGAGGCAAGGATGTAGTCGCGCAAGCGAACTCGAGTCAGTCCAAGCGCATAATTCAGCAGGGCGAAGGGGACAATAGGGGAGAGCCGAAGAAGGAACACAACCTTAGATCCGTTCTCTGCAACCGCGTTGTCAATTGCCGCGAAGCGATCATTGTTAGCAATGCGTCGCTGAATCCATCCACGCGCAACCGACCTTCCCAAAAGAAAGGCCAGAGTTGAACTCAGTACGCTAACGGGCGAGACGAGGAGCGTTCCCCAAGCAGGCCCGTAAAGAAAGCCGGCCGCCAATGTCAGCACAGAGCCGGGAAGGACTAGAACCGTGGCCACTATGTAAATCAGCGAATAGACCACGACACCGAGTGAGCCGAGTGAACGCACCCATCCGACCATCGCAACCATCCACTCGCGCAGCGGCAAAAAGATGAAGGCGAGCAAAACCACCGCAAGCACCACAGTCGCGAGGATGATCTTCAGCGTTCTGGACATGACCGGCCCATAGGATTCACGATGCGCGAGAAAGCCCCAGGTTACGAGCGCAAGGGATAATGTTTGCCCAACATGCAGCGCAAGACTCAAAGGGGATGAAACGGTGCAGCTTCATCCAACCGTCTTTTGCTTCCCGACCGACAAGATTCACGGTCAGAGACCAACTTCCACGCTAATGCGAGTGGGCGGTCGCCGTGACTTGGTAGGTCGCCGGGGCGAGGCCAACGACCGTGTAGATGCCGGCTACTGAGGAGCGCGTGCTGGGCACTGCGTTTGTGTCCAGATTCTTGACCGTCACAACGGCGCCCGCGACGACCGCTCCAGACGGATCGGTGACGGTCCCGGTGATCGATCCTGCCTCGGGCTGTCCGAATGCAAGCGGCAAGAAAGTCGACAAGACAAATAAGAAGGTGACGACCTTAGCGATATATCTCACTTGAATCTCCGCATCTTCTGAACCAACGAGCGAGCTCGCAGCATCTTCCCAGCGCAACTTTCTTGCTAGGGCAAATCCATCAGCATTTCCTTCAAACCGAAGAAGTCGCAATCAAACGCGCGGAGGTTTGTTCTCCCCGACGTGCATGCATGCGAGGCGGGCCCGAACGACGAAAGATCCTCTCACTTGCAAGATGCATGGCGGGGGTAATGGTTACAGCGACCCTCAGAAACGAGGAGCCATTTTCGCGGATGTCTCGCTAGGGTTAGACATCCTGAGTCCTGCCGAATTGGTGATCTTCGCGGGCTGAGGAATGCGATCGAGAACCAGCAGAGGGAGAGCGCGAGGTTCTCGGCTGTCGAGGGGAGCAAATCTGGTCGGTTGTTCTAGTTTTTTTGTCGATTTAGCAGGCGAAGGAACAGATCTTCCTTGAATTGTGGCTGAACCGCGTAGCAGTAGGTCACCTTGTGCGGCGACTTGAGATCGCTCGACACATATAAGTAAGGCTTCAGCGTGCTCTTAGCCTCTGGCGTGACGTCGTCTGGCGCGGTCTGGATTCCCACCCGCGAGTTCATGCATTGGAAGAGCTGCGGCGATGTCAGGAAACCCACGGCCAGGGTATCGAAAGGGTTGAATCCGTTCAGTCCCAAGTTGTCATGCCACCAGTCAAGCCAATCCAGTGCTGGTGGGAGCAAGTACTGCACGTCCGGGCCTCCGCCCTTCAGGCGGTTTAGGTCGCTGCGATCAATCCAGACGTTGGACGAAACTTCCCAAGGTGCAAGGACCAGGGGGACTCCCGAGTCGAGAAGTACTTGAAACCCGACAGGATCAAGTTCGAAGTTAAAATCTCGAAAGGCCTGCGGCTGGGTCGGGCTTGCGACGAAGCGTTGTCCTGGGCGCCTTCCCGCCACAGCAACTATTTGAAGAACCCTCGCGGCCAGCTCTGGATGAAGCTTCATGACGGTGGCCACGTTCGTTACCGGGCCGATTGCCAGGATGGTAAGACGCTCCTTCCGTAAGGCCGCTTCGAGCGCTCTTGAAGCTTCCGTCTCTTTGCCGAGATCGGCGGCGCTGGAAGCTCCCTTATACGCGTGGATGTTCTTGGCGCCGAACCTCTCCACGATGTCCCTGCCAATCGGCCACGCCGTTTCCAGAGGCGCGTTTCCAAAGACAACGCTTACGCCACGAACGGCCAACTCTGGAGAGTGAAAGGCTTGGATCAGTGCAAATCCGTCGTCCACTTCGTGACCGCCGAGCGCCACAGACGGATCTGTGTCGATCCACACCGGCGTGGGAGGTTGGGCGAGACCTGCGACTGGCAACAATAGCCCACTGAATGCGAGAACGAGTGACATGAGTCTCATCAGATCACCATTAGAATGGCATCTTCGATTAGCGAGCGTTTTTGATTGAGGTCACGGGATAGCGGAAGCTGGGCAACGCCCAGAATGCGCCGCAGCACCTCGACTCCAGCGAAGCCCCATACAAGCTTTTGATCGAGATCGCCCCATTGTGCATAGCACCGTGTTATTGTTTCCAACACGTCGGATTCTCCTATTAGCCACAAGTGCGCCAACATCACTCCAAGGTCGAACTCACGTGGTCCGGAAAATCCAAACTCCGGATCAATGATCTTCACCCCCGACCGGCTGAGGAGCCAGGAGCCTGGGAAGTAATCTCCGTGCAGAAGGAAGTCCCCTCCAGACAGGTATGCGTCACCCAGCTCGGCGATCTGGGCTTTTAATTTCTGGTTCCTCTTAACTTCGTCGCCGAGAAGCTCGAGACCGGGTGTAAATCTGTCGAGATCGAGATTGTTCGCTGGCTGGAAGGGGAAGGTAAAGATATGAAAGTGATTCAGCAAACGCATCTCCCGATTCCTCAAACGCCCTGGTGTACCGTGCAGCATTGAGAGAACCCCAGCCAATGTTGCAACTTCTGCCGCCTGGATCCGATTTCGCGAGTAAAGGTGTGTGAAATCGCCGAAAGCACCGAGATCTTCAAGACAGAGGATTCGGGAGTCTTCATCGAGCCAGTAGAACTTCGGCATGAACTCTGCGGCCGGACTGGAGGACACGAGCTCATAGAAGTTCGCTTCGACCAGGGCGCGATCGAAAGGGGCAGCGATGTCTGGGTACTTCTCAACCCACGGCCTCGATTGCTTGAGAATGAAGGACCGGGCGTTGGTTGTTACTCGAACAATGAAGTTCATATTGCCTTGACCCGCGACCTCGGCACCGAGAACTGATTCTCCCTCTTTCAGCCAATCGCGATGCCTCAAATAGATCTGAAGCGCGCTGGGATCTGTGTCCAGGAAGAACGCTCCCTCAGGTGCGGCTTCGCGGAATCGTTCTCTCTTGGAGACAGTATTCATTGCAGTCATTTCAGCCGTCATATAAGCACCCGAATCCGTGCATTCGCTTGGGGGCAGGCCCGGGGTCGCCGTTCCGTAAAGCCGTTCAATGTTCCCTTCATGCATGATGCACAGGTCGCTGAGAGGTTACCGGGTTGCTGCCATTTTGATGCCGGAGCGGCTGAACCCCGGGCATTCACAATGTGCGGGCTAAGAAACTTATGTCAACTTAGGGTAATTATATAGTTGACTCAGTGGCGGGTGGGGCAGATGATGGGGGTGCGGAGTGGATGACCCCTCGTTATTCGCCCCTAGAACACCTAGGGCGTTCCCTGTTGGGGCGGCGATTCTCACAGGAGACTTTATTCGCAATGATGACTTGCTATTTTGACGAGTCGGGCGGGGAAGATATCGGCTGGACATTCGTTTGTGGATGGGCAGCCACGACGGCGCAGTGGGATCGATTTGAGATCGATTGGAAGTTGTTTCTAGCCAAAAACGATGTTCCCCACTTTCACATGAAGGAATTCAGCCAAAGTAAAGGCTGCTATGAGAAGTGGAAATACGATGAAGCTGCTCGCGCAGCCTTCATCGCAACAGCCGCAGAGATCATCGCAGCTCATACACAATGCTGTTTCGCCTCTCTGGTGAGTCATGAGGACTTCACTCTGGTTGACAACAAGTTCATGCTGGTGGAGAGGGTAAAGAGCCCATATGCTCTGGTCGGAAGAACTTGTATTGCGTTAGCTAGAAACTGGAGGTTGCAGCAAACGGGTGCTTCGCTAGACATGGAATTCATCTTCGATGATGGAGGGCCCGACAAGGGTGGCCTATTGGCTCTCTGTGATGATCTGACCCCAGCAGTACCTTCTCCCTCATTCAAGCCGAGCCGTGATTGGAAGCCGTCGCGCAAGTGGCCGGAGGGAAGAGTGGGCATAGTACAACTTCAGGCAGCGGATTACTTAGCGTATGAGTTGCGTAAGCTGCTCATTGATTTGCGTGATGGCAGTGATAACAGACGGCGAGTGCGCAAATCACTTACTGCGCTGCCGGGTCGGAATCTGCAGAAATCGTTCTTTGCATTCGACAGACTGGTGCGGTTTTGCACAAAATCAAAACTCGAAAGGAGACACGATGGTGAAGAAGTCAACTGAATACAGCGACTTCATTGCGGGTATTCAAAAAATCCTCAAAGCCGATCCGAAGATAGTCAAAGCCGCGATGGAGCAAGGGAAGCAGGATCGGGCGGAAGAGCGCAAGGCGAAGAAGGCAGCACAAAAGTAGAAAGCCCCGCTTGCAGGCAAGGCCTCGGTTCAGCACTCACACGCGAATCTTCGCATGGAGTGTGCCTGAAATGCAAGATGAAGAAGTTCCGTATCCTTCCACAATTGGCAAGCAGTACGATTCCTATTTCGATCTTATGACTGACGTTATTCACGATATTTTTGAAAGGCAGAAAGCTGACTCCCGTTGTACTGCTCAAACGTCTTCCCACCCCTCCGAACCGAATCTCGCAGAAACTGAACTCGATCAGGAGGTACAGGCTTCCCGTTTATGACAGCCTCGTATAGCGCTGCAACCTCGGCATCACGCTCGGAGATGAGAGATATTACTTCATTCCGAAAACGAGTTAGTTGCTTGAACAAGTCATCGTATTCTTCGGACATTTGGGCCTTTCACTGTCTTGGACTTGCGGCCTCGCTTTTTCCAGCCGCGATACTTAGTTGATCGTTTCCCCCGCCTTGCCGGTGACCTCGGCGTAGGTAAGGCGTTTGCCAGCCACTTGGGATAAAGCAAGTGCGAAGCGGTCAGCGTCGGTCATGTTCTTGCGGTTGTTGTACCGAAAAGTCTGTTCATCGAGGTAGCGAAAGAGATGGAAGGGTTCGACGCTTACGTAAGTTCCACCGATGCCGCGCTTCAGCAGCGACCAGAAGTTTTCAAGGCCGTTTGTGTGGATGCGACCGTTGACGTACTCGACGGCGTGATCTACCACCTGATGGGCGTAGTCGGAAGCGAGCCCTTCATAGGAGAGCAGGTAATCCGTATAGAGAGCCGCACCTGCCTCAACGTGCTTGCGGATCTCAGCCTGAAGGACATGCTTGCGACGGCTGGGGATGACGGCGGTGCGGACCTCCCCACCACGCTCAAGGATGCCCATGACGGCGATCTTGTCTTTGGTTCCGGTGCCGGTGATGCGACGATTGCGGACGCTCAGGTGCATGTTGCGGGCCTTGCCACCGATGAAGGTCTCGTCAGCCTCGACCTCGCCGCCGTTGCCGCCAATCTTCATCAGAGAGCCGTTCTGCATGGCGAGACGAATGCGATGGAGCATGAACCATGCCGACTTCTGAGTGATGCCGAGCGACCGTGCAATCTCGCAAGAGGACACACCATTTTTAGCCGAAGTGATGAGCCACACAGCGGGAAGCCACTTATCCAAACCGAGCGGGGAATCCTCAAAGATCGTTCCGACCTTGATAGAGAACTGCCTGCGGCTGTGTTTGTTCTTGCACTCCCACAAACGACGGGTGGGAATGAACTTCACTTCCTTGCTCCCGCAAGTAGGACAGATAACACCATTCGGCCAACGCTCAGCAGCAAAGAACCTGAGGCAGGTGGCCGGATCGGCAAAGAATATGATGGCTTCCTGAAGCGTCTTAGGGGCTTTCATATGAATATGATAGGTCAACTATGCCACTGAGTCAACTATATACTTACCCAACTTAGCTGCGGCCTGTAACCATGAGTCATCTGGGGCATCTCCCAGACAGGGAGGTTCCATTGAAAAGAATACAGATGGTTTTGCTGGGATTGTGCTTTCTGGGTCTCCCGTTGCTTGGGAGGAGCGCGCAACCCCATCAGGCTGTCGAGAGCGCGTTGACCCCGATTCTGGCCCGGGATGTTAATTCTGCCGGTTCGGTGGACTATGTCGGCCTCCGCCGGGACCGTCCGGCCTTGAAGAGCTATCTGGAATCCCTGCGGGACGTGGATGTGGCAAAACTTCCCTCCGACGCGGCGCGGTTGGCGTTCTGGATCAATGCCTATAACGCCTTTACTCTCGATGACGTACTGGAGTATGTCGACGGCAAGACCGATAGCGTCAAGAAAGTCAATGGCTTCTTCGACAAACATAAGCATGCCATCGCGGGCCAACAGTTGACGCTTGATGAGATCGAGAAGCACGGGCGGGAGATGCACGATCCACGAATCCATTTCGTGATCAATTGTGCGTCGGCGAGTTGCCCAAAGCTGCGTCCATTCGCCTATACCGCCAATGACCTCGATCAAGAACTGAATCAGGCTGCGTTCGAATTCTTCTCCGACCCCGTACGTGGGCTACGGCTAGACCGAAGTAAGGACACCATCGTCCTTTCACCGATTCTCAAGTGGTATGCGGGAGACTTCAATGGAATGACCTCGGCAGCCGGCCAACTGCTTTCCTACGCTCGCGCAGCCATCTCAGGGGAGAACGTCCTAAACTTTGTCGAACAGCACGCCGCTCCCGATGTCGCAGACTACATTCGGAAAAACAACCCAACCGTCAGCTATCTGGAATACGACTGGACTTTGAATTCCCAGCAGCGCCACTCTGCAACTCACTAGGGAGTTTGTCGAATTCCATCTATGTGCGCTTTTTATGCGAACACACGGAATGTGCCACCGAACCGGCCGCAGGTCCGTGCTCAAGTCGCTTCTGTCCTGTTGATGCGTCGTCTCTGCAAGAGCCGCGACCAACAGGAAAGCGACTGATCAGGGCGTTCGAACGCTGCTTCTATCGCTACTGGCGGCGATGATCAGATGAGCAAGGAGAATCGTTGATGCACCCGTTATTCCGAGCCCTAGACCTGCTCCGAGCGCCCGTGCCACACGAAAAACAACGGCTGTTGCGAGCGCGCTGGGATTCGCTCGACGTGCACTGGCGTACGCCAGGACAAGGCTTCGGGCAGCAGGCGACCGGGTGCGGCGCCACGCTCGGCGTTCATCCACGGTGCGACTTCGCATGCACCGGTTGTTATCTTGGCGCTGATGCGAATCGCGTCCGCCCTATCGGACTGGATCAGGCGTTTAAGCAGCTCGACGAGCTTCGAGCGTGGCTGGGCCCGAAAGGGAATGTACAAATCACAGACGGCGAGGTCACATTGTTACCAATCGAGGACCTCGTCTCGATTCTTCAATATGCGCGGCGCATTGGTCTCTTGCCGATGGTGATGACCCACGGCGACACGTTCCGCCGCCGGCCAGGTTTCCTCGAGCGCCTGATGAGGGAAGGCGGGCTCACCGAGGTTTCGATCCACGTCGACATCACGCAACGAGGCAGGCTTGGATACAAGGACACGGCCAACGAGGCCACCCTCATGCCGTTACGAGAAGAGTTCGCGGCCATGATTCGCTCAGCACGCCGGCAACGGGGCTTGCGCTCCGCGCGGCAACGACGCTGACAATTACGCGCGACAACCTCGAAGACGTCCCACTGATCGTCGACTGGTGCTTGAAGAACCGCGACGCCTTCGGACTGCTGTCCTTTCAGCCGGTCGCGCAGGTTGGTCGAACGCTGGAGGGGCTTCCCGGCGTGACAGCGCAAGAACTATGGCGACGAATTGGGGTGGTCCTGGGGCAATATGGACTGACCCGACACGGACCTGACGCGCTCACATTTGGTCATCCAGATTGTTCGCGGGTGGAGGTGTTCGGTGTTTACCAAACGAGGAAGCACCCACCGGTTCTTCTGCCGATCCTCAGAGATGGAACCAGGACGACATCGATATGCTGCGGGCATGCGCATATCGCGGCCTGAGAGGCATAAATTGTCGGGACGATACGATCCTCGAGCGTCTCTGCCGCGCTGGCGGCGTTCTGCTGGTGGATCCTCGCTGGGTCCTTGGCCCGCTTCGTCGATGGGCACTTGAGCGCATCGCCGGTTTGGGAACGAGTGCGCCGAGGTTGGCGTGGGACCACCTATTGGGCAGAGCCAGGATCGACAATTTTTCCGTAGTATCGCACCACTTCATGAGCGCCTTTGAACTCCTCAGTGAGAAGGGCCAGGAGCGGGTGGCCGCTTGTGTCTTCCGTGTGCCCGTTGACGGCAAGATGGTCTCAATGTGTCGCGTGAATGCGGGCGGAGTCAGGGACGCCGCCTACGTAAGCATTTCAGATTCGACGCGACAGACTCAGACAGGACGGCAACCGGGCTTGAATGGAAATGGGATATAGATTCTTAATCTCTCTGCGGGACACGCATCCTTTTAGAGGTCACCAGTCCGAGCAACAAATCGTCAATCGGCGGCCTTCCTCGTCAACAGCTAGATCATGCCTACGACGGCTGACTGTAGCGGCGTTTCGCCGCATTTGTAACCTCGATCTGTCTCGCGCATCATCATCTATGAAGGGAAGAATCTTTCGACGCCCATCTATGCGTACGCGAACACCCGGAATGGACCATCTGGCCAGCCGCCGGTCCGTGCTCAAGTCGCTTTTGTCCTGTTGGTGTGTCGTCTCTGCACGAGCCGCGACCGCAATGTCCAGTCCGCTTCAAGGCCCACCTTGGCAAGCGGAGGTCGCATCATCAAGAACGATTTCTGTGGGCGGGGCCGCGATTCAGATCGACTTCGCACCAGGCGACCTCGACCTCCCGCCTGACAAACTGATTCGCTGGATCAGAACCGCCGCCGATTCTGTTTCAGCCTATTACGGAAGGTTTCCCGTCGCGCGTGCCCGTATTCTGGTCGTGCCCATCGCTGCGCGGGCTGGGGTCATGGCCGGCACCACCTGGGGCGGCGTGGGCGGTTATCAAGGATTCACCAGAATCCGGCTCGGGCAGCACACGACTGAAGATGTATTGGCAAACGATTGGGTCATGACGCATGAGTTGGTGCACATGGCGCTGCCATCACTTCCCGAGGATCAGCATTGGCTGGAAGAGGGCCTCGCCACATATCTGGAACCCATAGCCCGTGAACGAAATGGAACATTGTCTGCAATTGCTGTCTGGGGAGAGATGGTTCGCAACATGGCGAAGGGCGAACCTCAAAGGCAAGACCAAGGCCTGAATCACACCCGCAGTTGGGCGAGTACGTACTGGGGCGGCGCTCTGTTTTATTTAGTAGCGGATGTGACCATCCGGAAACAGACCGACAATCGCAAAGGCTTGCGGGACGGACTCATTGCAATTTTGGCCGCGCATGGGGCAATCGACCAGGACTGGCCTCTCTCGAAGGTATTGAGGATCGCTGATGAAGGAACTGGAACCGCTGTATTGGAAACACTCAATGGAACGATGGGAGATAAGGCGGGATACGTCGATCTGGATTCGCTCTGGCAAGAGTTAGGAGTCGTTGTCTCTGACGGAGCGATTCACTTCGACGACAGCGCTCCCTTCGCGAAGATTCGCCACGCGATCACGGGTTCGGCGCGGTCCACTGAAAGTCTCGAGAAGAAGTAGCGAACAAGAATCCACCATTCGTCGTTTGAACGGCAACCGAGCTTCATCGGCGCGCAGCAGTCCTTCTCGTAGCCGAGCAATGGTTCGGCCCTAAGAGGTACTCACGAACCAGCTCTCTGGCGCGATGTAGCCGGCTCTTCACCGCTCCTGGTGGCTCGCCAAGGCGGTCTCCGATTTCCGCAATCGTCAACTCTTCAAAATCGCGGAGCAGGATCACTTCAAGGTAATGTGCCGGAAGCGACTCGAGCGCACGGGCGAGATCGATTCGCAACGATTCATCTCGCTTATTCATCAAGTGGCGTTCGACGATCTCATCGTCGAGCGCAGTGTGTTTTGTCATCATCCGCTCGAGCTTGCGGCATTCTCGCTTGATGACGACGAACAACCACGATGAGAACGCGGCGACAACTCTCAAGCCTGTGATCTTTCGCGAGACCACTATTAGCGACTCTTGCACTGCATCGTCGATATCGCTGGCGTGACAGTGCCGATAGGCGTACCTGAGGGCATCGGACTGACACACCACTAGCAACTGCTCGATCGCGATCGGGTCACCGGTCTGAGCTGCCAGAATCAGATTCGACCGATCGTTCGCGGTGGTCATGATCGGGGTACTCGCATCAATAGCGTGTCGTAAGGGTCGTCAGCCACGCAGGCGAGTGATCGACAAGCCAGGTCTCCATCTGCCGGTCCACACCTGTCACGATGAGAAGTGCAATCAGAACCATCGAGGCTCCGAGCACCGTTTTCCCAGTCTTTCCTGCCTGCATGAGCGTTCCGCGCACCCGCATCATTGCCGAACGGGACATGTAGGCAAGAAGCACCACCGGGAGAGCAGCTCCGATTCCAAAGAAGGCCATCACCGTTGCAACCTGGGCCAGATGCTTGCCCTCGCTCGCCAGGACGATCGCCGATCCTAAGGTGGGTCCCACGTATGGACTCCATATGACGCCCAATACGAGACCGATGGCAAACTGCCCGGTGAGCCCATCCAGTCGCATGCGGGAAAGGAGATTGTTTCCTGCATTCCCGATGCCGGAGGTCGGCAGTCTGCGAGCGCGTGGCTTCAATGGCACTTTTCACTTCTTGGACCTCATGCCAGGTCTGGAAGCAACATGGGAAGGGATTCCCGGCTGGCTCGCATGGTTTGCAATCATCGCAATTCACTCAGACCTGCTAATCTTCGTCGGCGATGAGGAAGGCGGACTTCGCGGGGCGCAGCAGTCAGAGGCGGACTACACCGCCGATTCGGTGCAGAAAGTCATTGTGCGGATTCCTCGCGATGAGTTGACGTGGGCAAAAGAGAACACGGATGATCCGGATGCACCCATTATGTACGTCGGACCGAATGGAATGATGACGCAAGCCGAGTGGTACGCAATGGAAGCAGAGCACGCAATGCCGTTCGTCCGAAGGTACCTCGGCCCAGGCATCCCCCGCGATCGCCTGATCCAAGTATCCGAGGCAGGATCGATGAAACAGTTCCCCCTCAACTATCCCCGGTATCAGTTTCTAGATTAACGGAAGCTTGCTGCCTTAGCTGGCCAAAATAATCGTTTCGGGAGCAGGGGCCTACAAGTATGCAGCATCTACGATGCGGGCCTTGGTGTTCGAAATCGGCATCGAGGACGGCGTGTCGCCGTGAGTCCACCCGAACTGATCAACAGGGCTATGGAAAATTGGCCGGAGCGCAGCAATGACACAGGCTTTACCGGATGACATCTCCCTTACCCGCCGATTCAACCACGACCTTCTGATCGAAGAAGAGGATCAACTACATGCTCGCCGGCGATGGCCGGCCATCGCTCCTTTGCTCATCAATGAGCCGCTCATCGCCATCTTTACCCAGCATGAAAATCGGGCCAAAACACTAAAACGCATCAGCCAGGTGCTGGGAACAGGAGCGGTCCTGGCGATGGCCGCCGCATTGCTCGGTTACGTCGCTGAACTCTGGATCGGGGCTCAGGGACGCCATGATTCTCCTGACTTGGCACGCCCTTTGGAAGTTTGCGCCATCGCAGGGGTTGGATTGGCCATTTTGGCCTCTCGCTACGGTCCAGTGCGTCAACGCTGGCTTAAAAATCGATTTGTCACCGAGCTGCTGAGGCAATGGCACTTTCGCTATCTTCTCGATGTGAAGGCTATGAACGACAAGACCCAAGTGGCGTACCTGATTGGGAAGCGAGACACCGGCTTCGCCGATTTCACTCGGAACCTTCAGGGAGTCGTTGGCCAAAAGATGCAGGAACTGTCGCAATCGCGGTGCGATCCCCTCGGAGCTATACAACAAGCAATTCTTCCGAGGATTCAGAGACGAGGGCACAATTGTTGGACTCATATCGTGCGTTGAGACTGGATCACCAACGAGAATTTGTCGTATATAAATTATCGTCCGAGGACAGTACATTCGCGGGTATCTCCCTCATTTCCCTGACTTGGCTGGCCGAATTCCTTGCTGGAATGACCCTCGCACTCGCGTTGGGGTGTGCCATCGCACGGCTCTTCGTTTCCTTCGAATGGTCTCCAATCCTCGGCTTGTGTCTTGCGTTGGTCGGCGTTGCCGTTCGTGCTTGGCGCGATGGCTTTGCGTTGGAAGCAGAGCACGAGGGGTACCAGGAGATGCTGCACAATCTTGAGCTGCTCAGCGCTCGCTGGCAAACGGCGGAAACATCGGAGCAACGGTGGCGCGTTGCTGAGGAACTGGAAAGAGCTGCGCTTGAAGAACTCCGATCCTTCATTCGATCACATGAGAAAGCGCAGTTCCTGTTCTAAGAAAAAACGGGAGCTCCATCGTTAGCTGTTTCCGATGGCTGCTTAGCCAAACAGAGCATGCTGCTCGCAGCTTTACGCCCGCTTCTCTGCGAATCGACAATCATGCTCCTACGCAGAGGCTCTTTAGAACCTAACGAGACATCGCCTCGCTCGAAAAGTATAGTGAAAAGCCCCGTATTTCCCAAATGTGACGTCGCGTTAGGCTATACCTCAGCTAGACACCCCGAGGCTTCTTCCCAGGCTGAGCGGCCTGAACGCGCCGTTCTCAAACCTGCCCGACGAAGGCGGGGAGACAGCCTCCAGCTCCGCATGCCAGCTCGTCGCTCATTCGGGCCGGCGGTGGGGCATATGAAGACAGGAAAGTTGGCATCGGATTTTCGTATCGGACGGGGAAGGAAGGTCCAAGGCACTTGTTGAGCCTGACCGGAAGGGTCATACAAGCTCGGTTCTGAATGCCACTCCCTGATGACTTGAGCTTAGTGCGATGGAGCTTCCGCGATTGCCGCTGTCCCTTTGGTCTGCGAGACTCAACATGCTATGAAGAACGTATCCGGCGCACTCCTCTTTTCCGCCAGCGACCTCAGTAACCATCTGGCGTGCGGCCACGCGACGAGCCTAGATCTTGAGGTCGCTAATGGCTTCCGTGAAGCTCAGAAGTGGCAGTCGCCGGATCTGGCTCTGTTGCATTAACTCAAGAACAGCCGATCGACATACAAGTCATAGCGTTGTCCGTCGTAGCGTTACTCAACAGCTTGTGACCCCAAAAGTTAATGCAACAGAGCCGTTTTTGTGCTGCATGCGGCGGTCGAGCTCGTTGCATGAAGTGTCGGGCGATTCTTGAACCCGGCGCAAGGGCATGTGTTGAGTGCGGCAAGCGAATTTACGTAGATGGAACTGACATCGGCGATGGAGGAGCCATTCCGTCCAGCCCGCTT
>JAABVA010003082.1_pt1 | contig 16098 bp, 15 predicted proteins | sample 5560331 | NCBI WGS metagenome assembly JAABVA01 (sample SAMN12812661, study PRJNA571458) | rock metagenome | isolation source: Antarctica rocks | place: Antarctica: Victoria Land, Mt New Zealand sud | collected 2016-01-07 | reverse complement strand
CCCGCGGATGCTCCTTCTGAGTCGGTAGAACGTGTCCTTCGCAAGCCACATTCTCCATACACAGCAGGGCATCCGCGGTCTACGACATGCCAAACCGCCCTATCGCAACGGTGGATCCAGGCTGAAGACGAGGTGGGTCCACAAGGCGTCAACGTGCCAAGACCGACCGCAATGTGGCCGGGCCAACTCGCCTTCGCGCTGATGGGGGTGCCCCTGGCGACGGTTAGCGCAGCACGCACGATCCACCACCACTTCGGGTGGCCCGAATCTGACAACATTGCACGTGCCGTCGGTTTGGAACACCAGCGAGCTTTGGACGTCTGGCAGCGGGGCGTAACCGAGTTCCTTGATATGCACGCTTTCGACCGCCCGAGGACGGGCGTCTTCAGTGAACGGAAGTTCGGCCAACCCCGGAACTGGGCCGAACCCGGTCCGTGACCGCGTCGCGGGCGCCCCCGGGAAGAACGCCAACGCCGGCGTTTGCTCGCCGGTCGTGATGCGCTTGGCTGCGACTGCATCCTGAGCCTGCTGTCAGGGGTGCGTCCGTGAAGAGTTCACCTTCAGCGAGGCCCACGGCGCTTGTCCGCAAGCACTTCGACCCCCACCTCGGCTGCTGAAGCGGCTTCACGCCAGCCTGAAGCGGCTTCTCACCTTCGACGCATTTGGGGGGGACGGTAAGCCCGGTCTTGCGAGTGGGGTGCGCGCGATCTGGCAGAACAGTGGCAGGTGAGGACAGTGGCAAGAGCGGAGCAGTGAGGTCAGTGCCGCTGGTAACGAGCTCGTATCTGAGCTGGCGAACGCACCTCGCCGTACGTCAAGTGCTACCGCCAGAGGCTCGCGACCTAGGAGCGTGGGTCCGAAATCGGATCGGTGCTGACCAGACCACAGCATCAGGAGGTCAAGGTGGCCTGGGCACGCCACATGTGCCCTCTAAATGCGCGGTCTTGGAATACGGATTCACGCTCCTAGGTCAGAAAGCGCGAAGTTAAGGAGGGCCGGGAGGCTCACGACACCAGGGGACGCGGGACAGCCACCGGGTCCGCTGGCACAAGCTTCCGACGGCGCGCAAACCCTGGCGTGAGAGGGTCTCCCGGTGACGGCACCCGACCATGAGGTACACGAACTTGAGGGAAGGTCCCACGCTTCACAAGCCAGGGGACGCTGAGAACGTCTCTTCGTTGGTCGGCATGTACTGGCTCCTCTTGGCGGAACCGAAAGATGCGGCGCTGCCAAGATCGCCACGCTTGTTTGGCCAACTAACGGCGACGCATCCCACCGCTGGGAGCCACCGATGTTGTAGGCGCCCGCGCCGTCGCAAGGCGGATGAGGAGCTGCCTCCCGACGGTCAGCCTTAAGGCAAGCACCTGCGCGCTGTGGGGCGCCTACGTCAGACTCTCCTCGTGCCGATCTACGAGATGACCCAGCACCGGCTTGAGGCCGTGCCGCAGACGACCTACGCCGCAGCCCAGGTTCGTGAGCGAGACGACCTCCAGCGACTCCTGCGGGACCAGATCGACGTCGTCTCTCCTAGTGTGTTGCTCATCGGGGAGGAGTTCGAGGACTTTGTCGGTGCTCGCCGCAGGATCGACTTGCTTGGGATCGACACCAGTGGCCGGCTCGTGGTCATCGAGCTCAAGCGCACCGACGACGGAGGGCACGCGGAGCTGCAGGCCATCCGGTACGCCGCCATGGTTAGTGCGATGACTCTGAACCAGATCGTGGAGCAGCGGGAGCGGTTCGCCGCGGATCGCGGCTTGGACGAGGTCGACTCCCGGTCGGTCGTGCTGGCCTGGATCGGGGGCGAGGAGATGCTTGGCGACGACGTGCGCATCGTCTTGGTTGCCGCCGACTTCGGCCTCGAGCTCACGACCACCGTCCTGTGGTTGACCGAGCGACACAACCTGGACATCACCTGCGTCCGCGCCGTGCCCTACCGGCTCAACGACCGATTGCTGTTGAACGTCGAGCAGGTCATCCCCTTGCCTGAGACCGCGAGCTACCAGGTGAGCGTGCGGCGCAAGGAGGCCGAGACGAGACAGGCGGCTGCGGTCAGTGGCCGCGACTTCACCAAGTACCAGCTCCTCGTCGGCGGCCTCGCCCAGCCCGAGGACTCCAAGCAGGGCTGCGTCAAGCAGGCAGTTGCCCTGCTTGTGGAACGTGGAGTGCCTCTGGTCGAGGTACGCGAGGCCGTCGGGAACCGGTGGAGCAGCGTCTCCGCAACATCTGCGGAAGAAGTCCTCCGGCGGGTTCGCAGCGAGCGTGGGCATGAGCGAGCAATGGTGGTTCGACAACCCGTACCCCGACGTGGAAGCGGGGGTGTGGTGGGTCATGAGGCGAGTTGGTGGACGCGAAACCGAGCAGGTACTCAGTCGACTGTCAGCGTTGCGGCCCGAGATTCTTTCCTGGCGCAAGGCCGTTGCCGATGACGAGCCGGTGTAGGGCGGCGCACTCGCGCACCTTGGTCCTCGCGTTCGTCGTCGGCACCGGGGTAGCTGCCCACATCCACGTCGTACTGGCACCTCTGGTGGACGGAGTAGGTACCGTGCGCGCCGCCCGCTGACCCTCCGATACGAGCACTGGCTCTCACACGGTCCAGTGGCTGGTGGTGAGAGGGCCTCGTGGCGTGGTCCCCGCAGGCGGCCCCCCTCATCCTGCCTCGTGGCCTAGCTCGGGCCGCCGCGTCCACGGAGTGAGGTCTGACAGTCTTGTTAGGGGAGGGCCGGCAGGAGGTCGGCGGGCTGCACCTGCAGCGTCACGGCAAGGCGCACGATGTGGTCCAGGGCAGGGTTCTTCTCGCCACGCTCGATGCCCCCGAGGTAGGAGCGGGCGATGCCGGACTGCAGGGCCAGCCCTTCCTGTGAGAAGCCGCGGTCGTCGCGGAGCTGGCGAAGCCGCCGACCGAAGGCGCGTCGGTATGAGGTGTTCACCTCTCTCGCTCTGCCGGCCATGAGAGAACCGTGATCGAGCGACCTCTATTGAGCCACGCTCTATAGAGGCCTACGCTGTATGACAGCGGTACGGCTACCGCTGTCCTGAGAGGCCGCCTTGAACCTGTCCAGCCCAACTGCGCCGAAGGTGCTCGGCGGCAGTGTGCTGTTGGTTTTCATCGCGGCGAGTGCGGCCGCGCTCTTCATGCATCACGGGAGCCAGGCCCCCCCAAGACAGGGGGACAGTGGCTGCACCACCAAAGAGTGCGGCTCAGCGGACACGACTCCTTCCCGCCCGCCGGTGAGGCGTGCTGTCAACGCCTACCAGCAGGGCCTCATCAGTGGCCGCGGGGGGTACGAGATTTCGCAGACCTTTACGAACCACGACCCAACGGCGTTCTGCCCGACACAGGCGCACCAGTTCGGGAACCGCTACCCCGACGACGCCTCTGCCGGAAGCCTGTTCCTGCAGGGTTGCCTGCAAGGCGCCAACGGCGGCTAGGCGCCCGTGGGGTTTCAGCGCCAACGAAGCGGCTGCTTCGCGACGCACTCGTGGAAGGGAGTGAAGCAGGTGAGTAGGCAGACTGTCTTGCGCTCACGTGGATTACTCGTCGCGCTCGTGTCCGCTTCTGCGTGCGCGTGCTCGCAGCCAGGCGGGCACGGCACGGGTGGTAGTTCCGCCACCTACAGCGGCGCCGACCTTGCGGAGAACCTGAAGCAGGGCGCCGTCGAGCAGGGCTAGGCCCCGGACACGGTCACCGCTACATGCGAGTGCCAGGTACGACGGGCACATGACGGTCAGCGGCGTGACCGTGCAGCAAGGCCGCTTCGTCGAGCCGAACACGGGTGCTGTCAGCGATCTTCAGGTCAGGACCGTGATCCGCAACGACACGAAGGGCAGCGTAGACCCGACAGTGACGTTCCGCCTGCTCGACGGGACCGGTTCATCAGTACTCGACGCCAACCAGGACGAGGGGCACTGTCTGGCCCCCGGCGAGTCGGAGCGCGTGACATGGTCAGCAACCCTGCCGGCTGGCGGCCTGCTGTACTACGAGACCGTCTCCGTCACGGACCGCGACACCAACACCTGCTGACTTGGCAGCCAGGTCGTCGTACGCTCAGTCCAGCTCACGAGGACGTCGTCAAGGCCAGCGGCTTGGCGTCCAGCAACCCCGACTCCGTCAGGGGTGCTCCCGCTGGAAGAGCTGGTCTTCACCGCCCGGCGAGGACAAGACGGACCACCAGCGCCACCGCATCGGGGTCCACGACCTCGGGAGCACCTATGCCCTCACACGACCAAGCCATGGCCAACTGCCGACAGCACGAGGGCCTACCCGGGCTCGTCCTGACCGACCTCGAGCTCGATGGCGTGAACGTCCTGGCGATCCCCTACGGCATCGCCCTGGCCGAGCTCACGACCTGGTCCACGTTGACCTTCGCCCGCACCTTCGGGCAGGCACGGCGCGACAAGGGCGCCGCCCAGCTCGTTGCGTCCCGCCTCTCAGAGCTGGTCGGCCCGAACCGCGACCCCCATGAGACCTATCGAACGACGGGGTCGGACAGGGCGCGGTTTAACGCCTCCGCGTTCTTCGGGGAAGAGGACTGGCGGGTGTGGACCCCGAACGCGCGGGTGACCACAGCCGACTTCCTGCAGCAACACGAACCTGACGTCGCTGCGGCGTTCCTGCGGCCCGACACCGCATGGGGCCACGACTACGAGCCAGTCGCGTCCGTCTCCGCCGAGCGCCGAGATGACCTTGAGGCGGCACTGCGGGAGCACGGGTACGAGGTCAGGCAGTGGCGCGGGCTGTCCGAGCTGTACCTCGACCCGCCCGTCCGTCCCCACCTCACGCTGACCCTGACGTGAGGAGAGACGACACGCGGAGCCGCGGAGAGCGCCTTGGGATCGGCCCATGTTGGCCGTTCTGGGACCAGATGTTTCCGACGCGCCCGACAGCGAGCTTCATCCACTTTAAGACCATCACCACCGGACGCCACATCGCCCAGCGGTTGTGGGACGCCCGCGAGGTCGGTCGCAGCAGGCTGGACGAGCGCGGAGCCGGCGGGGAGCATCAGGGTCTGGTCCTGTACCACCCCGACTGCTGGTGGGGAGCCTGCGCGGCCTGCACCTGGCTCGGGCCAGGTCGAGGAACCCGCGCCTACGACGAAGTCTCTGCGGTCGAGTCGCACACCGGCGCTCTCCCGCTGCTAGCGGTGCGCTGGCTTCCGCCGTGGGACCGAGCCCACTCCGATATCGAGTTTAAGGTCTTGCCGTGGAGCGCCGCGGTGGACGACGAGGCGAACTGATGGCGTCGGTGAGTTCCGTGCTGGGACGGTTGGTCCTGCGAGTTGTCTTGCCTCGTGTCGGTCGCTGGAAGGGGCTGCCGCCCGGGGGCCGGTAGTTCTTGACACGTCCGGCTCCGCGCCGAGGGTGAAGACGGCGCCGGGGCTCTGACCGGTTAGTGCCGGCCCGGTTAGGGCTGAGGCGGCACGCAGCTCGTCGACCGGCCCTGCCCTGAAGAGCGCGAGCCGTTGCCCTTGGTCATCAGCGAGGAGCCACCGTCGCAGTGCCTGAGCGCCGCCGAGGTGCGCATCGAGGTCCTTGACGGGTTGGACGACCGGCCATAGCCGTCCCTGGGTGCTTAAGCATTGGCGGCGGCCCTTGCCCTTCCACTCTTGGTAGCTCCGCTCGGCGCCTGTAGCGCGTTGTTGGGTCCCGGACGGCAGCCCACGCCCTAGGGTCGACCGGTGACCTTGGAGCGTGGGCAGCGCGTGCGGATCCCGCACCGCCCTGACCTGCCCGGGCACGTCCTGGTCGAGATGGCGAACCAGGTCGGGGACGGCTGGCTGCTGTTCGTGGAGCAGGCCACCGGCACGTTCGCCAAGGTCGAGCTCACCGCGTCGCAGGCCCAGGCATGCGAGGTGCTCACCGAGGACGGCGCCGGTGACTCGTCGGCGCTGCTCGCTGGGCTGTGGACGGCCTGGATGCGCGCCGCCGGCTCGGGTGCGAGGTCGGCGGTCCTGGCGTCCACTCCGCTGCGGCCGTACGCCCATCAGATGAACGCCGTGTACGGCGCGATGCTCCCGCAGCCGCGGCTCCGGTTCCTGCTCGCGGACGAGCCCGGAACCGGCAAGACGATCATGGCTGGGCTGTACCTGCGGGAGATGCAGCGCCTCGGGTTCGTCCGCCGGGCGTTAATCGTCGTCCCGGCGCACCTGGTGACGAAGTGGCAGGCAGACTTCGAGCGGTTCTTCGGCGGCGGACTGCGGGCGATCACCGCCCAGACGATCCGCGAGCACGGGCTGGAGAGCGACCACGACCTGTGGATCGTCAGCCTGGACCTGCTGTCGGTGAACGGCCTTGTCCAGGACGCCGTCCATCCGGACCGGATGGGCTGGGACGCCGTCGTGTTCGACGAGGCCCACCGGCTCACCCCGACGGCCGTCGGCTACTACCAGGCGGGGGAGATGCTCGCCCTGAACACCCCTCGGGCGCTGCTGATGACCGCGACGCCGCACCGCGGGAAGGAGTGGCTGTTCCGGGCCCTGCTGCACCTAGTCGACCCGGAGGTCTACCCGCTGGTCGAGAGCAACAAGGAACCGTCCCGCAGCGTCAAGCCCGGCCGGGTGCACTTCCTGCGCCGGATGAAGGAAGACCTCGTCGACTTCGACGGCGTGACCAAGCTCTTCAAGGGCCGGCACGCCGAGAACCAGAGCGTCGCGCTGTCGCCGGTCGAGGCCGAGTTCTACAACGAGGCCCTGGACCTGGTTGAGCGGTACTTCCCTGCGGTCGCTGTGCCGCTGGGGAAGATGGTCTACGGCAAGCGCGCCGCGTCCAGCCTGTTCGCCCTCGCGGAGACCCTCAAGCGACGCCGCGACGGCATGGGAACGCTCATGCCATCGGCGGCCGCCCACGACGTCGACCCGGACGGCGACGACAGCCCGAAGGCCGACGAGGCCCGGGTCGTCCACGAAGGCAGCAAGTCCGCCAAGGCCGAACGCAGGGAGATCGACGCGCTCCTCAAGCGGCTGGAGCCGCTCGTCGCGGACCTGAACCTTCCGGTCAGCAAGTGGGACCCGCTCGCCCTGACGTGCCTAGGCCGAAACGGCGTGAAGCCCGGGAACGGCGAGCAGGCAGTCGTGTTCACCGAGTACGCCGACACCGCCGACTGGCTCGTGCAGAGGCTCCTGCACGCCGGGTACACAGCCCGCCGGTACAGCGGCCGGGACAACCACCACACCCGCGACAACACCCGCGACGCGTTCGCCCGCCGCGACTTCCAGATCCTCGTCAGCACCGACGCCGGCAACGAAGGCATCGACCTGCAGACCGCCCACGTCCTCGTCAACTACGACATCCCGTGGTCGCTCGTCCGCCTGGAACAGCGCATGGGCCGCATCCACCGAATCGGCCAGACCCGCGACGTCGAGCTCTACAACCTCATCGCCACCGACACCCGCGAAGGCGAGGTGCTGGAGGTCCTGCTCGGGAACTTCGTCACCGCCGCGAATCAGCTCGAAGGCCGGATGTTCGACAGCCTCAGCCTCGTCGGGGAACTCGTCGGCCTCGCCGACGACGACCTCAGCCGGGTCCTCGCTGACACGTTCGGGGACGACGAGCAGCGCGCCCGTGCCCTCGCCGCCGTCGGCGCGGTCACCGCCACCCGGCTCGCGGACGCCGCCCAGCGCGCCGACGCCCAGGAACGCGCCCTCAAGACCAGCGTCGACATCGCCCAGGCCGTCAACGCCCTGCAGGACGAGCAGCTCGACCGGATCAACCCGGCCATCGTCGAGGCGTTCCTGCATCGCGCAGCCGCTGGCGGAGCCGTGACCCTCCAGCCGCACGCCGCCGGCGACGGGATGTTCACCCTCGCCCGCGCCGACGGGACGCCGCTGCCGAAGGAGTTCGCACCCCTGGGCGAACGGAAGGCCGGGACGACTGCGCTCGTCGCCAGCAGCGGCAGGTCCCTCGCGCAGGCCCGGGCCGGCGGCGCCGCCGTCGCAGACGCCGTCAACCTCGGACCCAGCGACCCGGCGTACAAGGCCCTCGTCGCACTGTGCGCCGACGCCCTCGCGCCGGCGCTGCACCGGGGCGGGGCACTCGTCGACCAGACCAGCAGCACCGACTACGACCTGTTCGCCTACGAAGCGGACCTCACCGAGGCCGGCGGACGCCGCAAGGGCACCTGGTCGTGCCTGGTCCGGGTCGACAGCGCCGGAGCCCGCAAGGTCGAGTGGGCGATGCTCGCCAACCTCACAACCAGCGACACCCCAGCCGGCAAACCGCACCCCGGCAGGGCGCACGACGCCCGCGGCCGCGCGGCGATGGCCGCCCGCGAAGACCAGACCCGACGGGCGACCGCCCTCGACGACTGGCTCCGCGTCGCCGGCGGGGAACTAGGGAAGCTCCCCAACGACCTCACCGACGAGATCGCGGACGGCGACGCCCGCCGGGCCGAACGCACGCGGCTCAAGGCCATGACCGCCGCCCGCCTCGTGGACCTGCGCCAGATGAGCGAGGTCACGATCAGCGAACCCCGGCAGGTCACATGGGCCCGGGTCACCGCCGCCGCGCGGGCCGCCGAACCGACCGAGACCGACAGCGAACGCATCTCAATGGACCACGTCGCGGACCTGTTCCGTGCGGAGGGCTTCGCCGTAGCTGACGTCCACACCGAGGGCTGCGGCTACGACCTGCATGCGAGCCTCGGCCGGGAGCAGCGGCTCGTCGAGGTTAAGGGCGTCTGGAATACGGCCGGCAGCAACGGCATCAGCATGACCGCGAACGAGGTCCTGATCGCCACGCAGCACGGCCGCGCCTACTGGCTCTACGTCGTCGACCACTGCAACGACGGCAAGGGCCGCATGTACGGGGCCTACCCGGACCCCGTCCGGACGTTCCGGGACCTGTCCCGCCCAGACGTCATCATCCACGTACCAGGCAGCGCACTCAAGGCAGCCCGAGAGACCCAGGAGCCCGCCACGTGCGCATGATCGAACGCTGGTTCCCCTGCGCCGAGGTGAGCGAGGCGTCGCAGTCCGGTTGGGGCAGCGGCAAGAGCGAGAAGAACTTGTTCACTTGGTTCGCTGCACGACCGCTCGCCCAGGCAAAGGCTGCCGTGATGAGCAGCCTCCTGCCCTGGCCTGAGGAGGCCGCAGAGCAGCAGCGGCTGCAGGCACTTGTGCGGCGCGCGATGACCGGCAAGGACTCCGCGAACCAGGAGCTCAAGGCTGAACTGTCCAAGGCACATCCCGATGGAGCGAGCATGCTCGACTTCTTTTCGGGCCGAGCGATGATCCCGCTGGAAGCTGCCCGTCTCGGGGTGCGGGCAGAAGCGTTGGACTACTCCCCTGTGGCGACGCTGGCGGGGCAGCTCCTCGCTGACTACCCGCTCAGGGACTGGTCGGCTGAGCCGGCCCTGTCCTTCTCTCAACACTCCTCGCTTTCCCCGAACCGCCTTCTAGACGACGTTGATGCGGTCCTCGCTCTGGTTGGTAGCCGGTACAAGCAGGCGGTGGCAGACGTGTACCCGGCTTCTCCGAACGGCTCGCGCCCGTGGGGGTACGTCTGGTCGACGACACTGCCATGCGAGGAGTGCGGCCGGCGCTTCCCGCTGACCGGCAGCCTGCTCCTGCGGTACCCGTTGCCGTCGAAGCACGACGCCGGGCAGTCATATCGGATCGAGGTGGATCGGGCCGCCGACACGTGGGCTGCGGTGGTCGAGGACGGTCCCCCGTCCGGCCTGCCCACGCTGCGCGTCCCCACCGCGGCCAAGAACCGCGCCAAGAGTGCGATCTGCCCGTTCTGCGATCACGTGCATCCGACAGCCCTTCACCGGCGCTTGTCCGGCGCCGGTCTGCGCGAGGACGTACTGATTGCCGTGGCTGACAACGACGACGAGGTCGGCAGGCGGTTCCGGCTCCCGAGCCCCGAGGACTTTGCAGCCGTCATGTTGGCTGCAGAACAGTTGGCCGACGAGCCAGAGTTCGCGCGTGGTCTGCCGGCGGTTCCGGATGAGCGCATCCCTGTGGGGAACGCAAGCGTGATTCAGCCTTCCGCCTATGGAGCCGCCACCTACGGCGACCTCTGCAACGCGCGGCAGACGCTGGGGTTTGTGCGCCTATCGCGCGTCATTTCCATGCTTGGCACCGAGCTGACGCAGGAGCATGGCCTGTCGGCTGACTATGCGGCGGCCCTCACTGCGTACGCGGCGAGCGTACTAGTTCGAAGGATCAAAAGGTCGACCAGAGGTACGGCCTTGAACCCCAACCTGCGGCCGAATAGCAACAGAATCATGCTCGCTCCGCTCTTCGCGAACGAAGCCAGCGTTGCGTTTTCCTACGACTACTTCGAAACTGGCACCGGTCCAGGCCCCGGCACCTGGGACGGACTCTCGGCTGACACGCTGACCGCACTTCGCGGCCAGGTCGCGCGCGCCAAAGGCCGTCCGGCCCACGTCAGTCGGGGGTCCGCGACTGCGCTGCCGTTTCGTGACGCGTCGTTGTCCGCCGTGATCACCGATCCCCCCTACGACGAGATGATCCCGTACTCGGACGCGTCCGATGTCTTCTACGTCTGGCTCAAGCGAGCCCTTGTCTCGACGCAGCCTTGGTTCTCCTTCACGGCTGACCCCGACGGCGTGCAGGAGAAGGCGGACGAGGCCATCGTCAAAAAGTTCCGGGCGAAGACCACGCACACGGATCACCGGACCCCCGCGCACTACGACAGCATGATGACCAAGGCGTTCGCCGAAGCCCGACGGGTTGTCCAGGCCGAGGGGGTGGTGACCATTGTCTTCGGTCATGGGGACATCGAGGTCTGGCACCGACTGCTGGATGCCATCACCAGCGCAGGGCTGGTGCTCACGGGTTCCTGGCCCGCAAAGACAGAGTCCGGCGGCAGCGCCGGTTCCGCGAACATCGTCACGACTTTGACGATGGCTTGCCGGCCGGCGCCCACGGGACGGGGAGACGGAAGGGCAAATCTTGTTGAGGCCGAAGTGCGGCGAGAGGTGCAGTCCCGCATTCGGATGTGGGACGCGGCGGGACTCGCTGCACCAGACCAGAGGATGGCGTCGGCCGGACCCGCGATGGAAGCCGTGGGTCGTTACGAACGCGTCCTAGACCATCTGGGAGAGCCAGTCCACCCGTCGCACTACCTGGTTGTGGCCCGCAGGGCCGTGAACGACGCAACCTCAGTGCCCATCGACAACCTTCCGCTCGACACGTTCGACGCGCGTACTCGCTTTGCGCTTTCGTGGATCCGGCTGTATCGCCGTTCGCAGGCGCCCAAGTCCGAGGCCCGTTGGGAAGCACTCACATCGGAGCTCGCCCTAGCCGAGGTCAAGGGGGTCCTTGCCGAGACCGAAAAGGGTGTCAGGTTTGCTCAAGCCAAGGACTGGACCGGAACGCTCGGGCCCGCCTCCTCCGTGATCAACGTGGCGATGGCAATGGCGAAGGCGTGGCCTGGTGGCCTGAGCGATGTAGCGCAGGTGCTTGCGGAGGCGCATCGGGACGAGGACGACGCGTACCTGTGGGCGACTCTCGGGTACCTGTCATCGCTACTGCCCGAGGGAGACCCTGACGCGGTTGCTTGGACGTCATTGGTACGGGCGCGACGCGGGATCGGCAGCATGGCCCGTGGCGTCGTCTCGGCTCAACGTGAGGCCGATGAGTCGAGGGTTCGTCAGCGCAGCCTGTTCGACACCGACATGGCAGGAGAACCGTCTTGAGCAGCCCCGTGACCCCCTGGTGGGAGGTCCTGAAGCTCCGGGACGAGGTCGTCCACGCGAGCGGGTCGATCGACGACGTGCAGATGTCGCTGTTCCAGGCCGTCCACGGCACCGTGTCCGACCGCCCCCCATACGCGGACGCGCAGTACTACGGCCAGATCACCCACCCCAGCCCGCTGTTCACCGACCTTATGGCGAAGGTCGCCGTGCGGCTGGGCGGCGGAGACAAGTACAGCCGGTCCCGGGCGCTGTGGAGGCTGGACCAGGCGATGGGCGGCGGCAAGTCGCACGGCCTGATCGGGCTTTGGCACCTCGCCGCGCACCCGCAGGCACTGGGCGGCACGGACATCGGCCGAGACGCGTTCTCGAGGGCGACCGCGATCCTGGACGAGAAGCCGCCGGCAGACCTGAACAACCCCGTAGTCGTCGTGCTGGCGTGCGACAACATGACCGCGGGCAAGGGCGCAGCCGAGTTCGACGGGCCGGCGCAGACCCTGCACGAGCGGTTCCTGTGGCGGCTGTTTCAGGGCGACAACAACCTGTACCTGCGCTACCGCAACGGGTACGCCAACAAGCACCGGATCGTCGAGGCGTTGACGGCCGTGGGCCGACCGGTGCTGATCCTGGTGGACGAGATCCTCGACTACGTCCGGCAGCTCTCCCTGACCGAGAACGCCGACCTGGCGATCAAGGACATGTCGTTCCTGCGGGCGCTTATGGACAGCGTGAACGACGTCCCGAACGTCGCGGCGGTCGTCGTGATGATCGCATCGGAGGCCGACAACATCGACCTGGACGACGCCGGGCAGAAGCGCCGCCAGGAACTTGACGACTTGCTGATCCGCAACGGCGAGACCGCAACGATCAACGACAACACCGACTTCGCTGCGATCCTGCGCCGACGGCTGTTCGATGGGTACGCCGCGGCGGAGGTGCTCAGTGCCACCGCCGCCGCATTCATCTCGAAGATGGCCGGACCGTGGAAGGCCAAGGTGTTTGACGCCGTCCCCGTGACCGCGTCGCCGGACTTCGCCGACGAGGTCGCGCGCTGCTACCCATTCCACCCGCAGCTCATGGCTCTCGCGGAGCAGGAGTGGGCCAAGCTCGCCGGGTTCCAGCGCGTCCGCTCGACCATCCGTATCTTTGCGGCCACGGCGCACGCTCAATACCAGCGGGGGAAGCGCGGCGAGTGTCCCCGCTGCTCGTCGGCCCCGGTGACCTGCCGCTGTCCGACCCGACGGTCCGCGAGGCCGTCATCAACAGCGGCCTGATCGTCGACACCCGCACGCAGGCGAACTACCGCCAGATCGCCAGCGCCGACATCGTCGGCGCCGAGGACCAGAGGGGCGCCGCTCGTGAACTCGACCGCGCCCGCACCGACGGGATCATCGGCCCGCTGAACCCCCGCGCCGCCGAGCGCGCGGCGACGTGCCTGTTCCTGTGCTCGGTTATCGGCGCCCGCGCCGGGGGTCGGCAGGGCGCAACCGAGGCCGAGCTCAAGGCAGCGATATTCGTCCCGGACGCGAACTACCCGGTCGGTGAGGCAGACACCGTCATCTCCGAACTCCTCGACGTGGAGGGCGGCGGCCTGTCCAGTGTCGAGTCGCTCGCGGGCAAGGGCGGTCAGGCAGCACGGCTGTTCATGTCAACCCGCCGCACCCTGAACATGCTCGTCAAGGCGTCCCGCACCAGCGTCACCGATGACGACCGGGACGAGGAACTCGCCCGCACCGTCGCGCGGCTCATGGTCACCGGACCGTTCAAGACCAAGCTGTTCGTCCAGACCAAGCCGGGTCTTAGTCCGCTGGAGGTGCTGACCGCAGCAGGGATCGACGACGCCCGGTCGACCCGCCTGGTGGTCCTAGACCCGAGTCAGTTTAGCCTCCTAAACGGGATCGACAAGGACACGCGTGAGGCGATTCGGGCCGTCATGGGCCTGGGGCCGAACAAGGTCCCGGTCCAGTGGGCGTCGTCCGCCGTGGTCGCGGTCGTCAACACCCAGGGACGGGCGGCCGCACGCGGTGCAGCCGCCGCCTACCTCGCATGGGACCGCGTCGCCGTCATGGACGCCGTCCGAGCCGACGAGGAACTCACCGAGCAGGCCCGCAACGACCGCGCGGAAGCCAAGCGCAACCTCGAAAGTGCCGTCCGCCGGGCCTACCGGCACTTCCTCTACCTTGGAGAGGGCGATCAGCAGGACGAGCCCCGGATCGACCGGACCGTCGCGTTCGAACTCGACAGCGGCCAGTCGTCCCTCGACGGCACTGCGGTGTGGAAGTCGCTCGTCGCCCACGGCAAGGCGTTCGACACGTCCGCGCTCACCGCGAAGGCCCTGCTCCATAACCTGGACGTGAAGGACTACGGTCGGCCCCTCGACGAACTTCGGGACCTGTTCTGGAGCAGCCCCCGACTGCCCCTGCTCCCCGACGAGGAACGGGACCTCCAACGCGCGATCTACGAGGCCGTCAGCGCTGGACAGCTCCGGCTCGTCGGCACCGACGACGCAGACCGGGCCGTCACCCGGCCAGCCGACATCGCCGTCGGCTCGTCAGGTCTCCGCCTCGTGCCCCCGAAGCCGACCGTCGAGGCCGCACCGCCCGGAGAAGCGGACGCACCGACGCCCCCCGATCCCGGCGGGGGCACGCCCGGTGGCGGCAACGTCGTAACGCCCGGCAAGACCGGACCCAAACCCCCGCCGCCCCCACCACCACCCGTGGCCGAGCGCGAGATCACATTCAGCCTGATGACGAGCATGGCCGACTCCGACACCCGCGACCGCGTCCGGTGCCTGCTACTCGACCTAGCGAACGCGGCCGACGACGACAAGATCAGTTGGGCGCAGGTCCAGATCAAGGTCATTGTTGCGACCGATGTCGCTGACGAGCTGGAGGCGGACATCCGGGCCGCTGGAACCACCCCCAGCAGCCGGGACGTCTGAGGCCAGTTCTCTGGGCCGGCCGAATGGGCACGCATCCTGCTGCGCGGTGGACAGCGCCGCTCGCTGGTGGGGCATCGTGTACTGGCGCCCGAGGTCCGGTTGGACAGTGCGTACCGGCTGACGCGGGCGAGAGGCGGACGGGCCCTGTTGACAGCAACGAGTACAGCAACGGGCTGAGACAGCGTGAGACGGAGTGCGCCTGCTGAGACCGGCTATGCTCTTGACCTGCTGCTTTGGGCAGCGCGCGCTCGTAGCTCAACGGATAGAGCACTTGACTACGGAGTTAGTACTCACTGCTCGACGCAGGCGACGAGCGGCATCGCTACCTGCAGGAACGCAGCTGGGACCCGCCGAGACAGCCAGTTTGCCAGTCTGACAGCGGCGAGCTTGCCAAGGGGGCGGCTCGCCGCCATCCTTGAGGAGTACAGCGATACGGCCGACAGCGGAGCTCTCGTCGTTGCTCCCTAGGTCTCCGGCAGACGCGCTGGTGGACCGGTCTAGCGCCCGAGCTCACGGCGTCCGCGCCTCGGCACCGCAGCTACGTGTGCCCAGGTTGGTCGATGAGCTCGACCGCTACGACAACCGCTACATCAAGCTCCGCGCCGATGCGACCGTCATCGAGGTCCGCGAGGCGCTCCGCGCCGCCCGTGACGCCCACGGGGAAGATCTCTAACGAGTTGAGGCGCCCGTGAGCGAGGATGCGCTGAAGCAGCTGAAGTTCGCCGAGCTGCTGCCTCCCGCGACGGTCGAGGCGACCATGTCCTCGTGGGGCGCCGACCCCGTCGGCTGCCACGCGACCACTGGCGCGTCGCTCATCGCAGGCATGCGCCCGCCGAGCTGAGGCCGCGGTGCCCCCGAAGGGCGGGTGGAGACCAGGGCCGTCAGTGGATACCCTGTCGGTAGCTCCAGAGTTGCAGCGCCAAGTACTCGGCTCGCTGCACGGCCTCCCCTCCCGTAGGGGTGCCCCGAGGGAAGAGCGGACCGTCACCACCGTGGTGACGGCCACACGGGATCACGCGAAGCTCGCCTTCTCCGGGTCCATCAGCCTCGGAGAACTGATGGCCGGCGTCGCGAAGCTCTCAAACGGCACCTACCAGGCACGTTGGCGCGACCCCGAGCGGAAACAACGCTCGAAGAACTTCAAGCGCAAGGCCGACGCCGACCGCTTCCTCGACACCGTGCGCGGCGACCTGGTCCGCGGCACCTACCTCGACCTGTCGCTGAGCAAGCGCACGCTCTGCGAGTACGCCGAGCAGTGGCGCAAGACCCAGCCGCACCGTCCCGGAACGCAGTACCTGTACGAGCGCACCCTGAGACTCCATGTTTACCCGGCGCTCGGTGCGCGGCCTATGAGCGGCATCCTTCGCTCCGATGTCCAGAGCTTGGTACACGACCTGTCCCAGCGGCTTGGACCCAAGACAGTCGAGAACGTGCACCGGCTCCTCGCAGCCATCTTCAACCACGCACTGGACGACGGGCTCCTTCAGCGAAACCCCTGCCG
>JAABVA010003081.1_pt1 | contig 16103 bp, 28 predicted proteins | sample 5560331 | NCBI WGS metagenome assembly JAABVA01 (sample SAMN12812661, study PRJNA571458) | rock metagenome | isolation source: Antarctica rocks | place: Antarctica: Victoria Land, Mt New Zealand sud | collected 2016-01-07 | reverse complement strand
TGATGTCCACGCCCCCATCCCAGCGGCGCGTGTGTGCATGCATGCAGGAGCCGGCATGCGCAGGCGCCCGCGCGCTTGCAGAGCCGGCGAGCGACCCCGCAGCCGCGCCTGCAGCTCCGCAAAGTCGCGCTCCTTCGGCGCCTTCTCGTCGGTGACCGGCACGCGCAGGTACTCGACGTCGTAGCCGTCCTCGGCCAGCTCCGCATACACCTGCCGGAGCGCGCGCGCGTGACGCACGCTCCGCCAGGACCTGGCATTGGGACAGGCTGGAGCTCACGGCCGCTTACACAGCAGAGGCCCTCGTCGACAAGGCCAACATGGCGGTACGCCCGTCCCTGTGCAAGCCCTGTCATGCGCCCGGCAGGCCCAGGTGCCGCAGCGCCCGCGGGCTCCGTCTGCGCCGGCCGCCCGCGCCCCGCCCCTTGCCGCCCTGATGCGGTGCTAACCCTAGCCTAACCCTACCCTGGCCCGGCCCGCGCCTCCAGCGGCGTCTGCACGTCGACCTCGGTGACCGCCTCCCACTGCTCCACGACCTGGAAATCGTCGTTCTCGTGCGCGACCATGACGGCCGCGCCGTACTGGCCCGCCTCGCGCAGCACGTCCGCCTTTAGGCGCGCCTCCATGGCCTCCACGCGGCTGCGGTCGATGCCTGCGCGGCGTCGCGATGTCTGCCCCATCGCCGCCTCGGCGCGGCCGCACCGGCATGGCAAGCCTTTGGCGCTCATGGAGTGTCGTGCTTGGCTCCGTGCTTACAGGTCAATTTCTAGTCACGAAAGGTGGCAGACGCCGCAGGCGCGGATACGGGCCGCCAGGGCGGGCGCGCGCCGGTGTACTCCAGGTTGGCGAACGGGCGCGTGGACTCGCGCACGACGTAGGGCTTGCCATTGATATACAGCACGGGCTCCTCGCGCATGTTGGCCCAGATGACCTTACGCCGGCCTGCGCGACCCATGCGATCCCTGGCGTACACAGGCGCAGCCCCTCGGCTGCGTGCCGCGCCAGCCAGAGCCACACGGCCGGGCGGCAAGGCAGCCTTGCGTCCGGCGCGGCAGGGTCCAGGCCAGCGACCGTGCGCCACTCCACTCTCGGCTCCTCCAGGCACGGGCGCAGGCCGGACAGGCACGCACGCGGCGCCAGGTGCACAGCCGCGCAAGCAGAGCGACCAGGCCATGCTGATGCTGAGCGCCGGGCGGCCTGCCTTGCTCCGCGCCGAGCTTGTCCAGGACCAGGCGCAGGCCGGAGACGGTCGGGATGGCCACGCCGTACACGGGCAGCTCCGGCACCTGCGGCGCGCCGAGCGCATGTGGCCCAGGCGCGGCAGCGAGCGGGGCGAGGCCAGGGCGGGCAGGCAGCGGGCGGGCGGCGCGCGCCTGGCGGAAATTCGGCGCGCCCTCCAGCAGGGGCAGCAGCTTCTTGTTCTGGCAGCCTGCGCGCGGCGCGCGGGCGCTGAGCGAGCGTGCGGGCATAGGGCGCCGGTGCATTGGCATGCCGCGCGACCTCTGGTCAGGAGGCAGCGTGCAGGGCGGGCGGGCCTGCCTGGGAAGTGATCGCTCTTGAGGATGGTGTACTTCATCAGGACCTCGCCCTTGCGCGAGGCCACGACCTTGTCCGGCTGGAGCACGGCGTGCGGGCGCATGCCTTTCGCCTCGCCCTCCTCCGACCTGCTGCTCTGCAGCGGCGCCATGTTCCTGGACGGCTCCTAGCTCACGCTTGCCTTCAACATGCACAGACGCTGAGCATCAGGGATCAAAACATCTCAATGGGTCTGACGCTCCGATTGTGCATGGCGTCTTGCCTCGGCAGAACTGCCTCTTATTCGCTGCAGGCGGTAACGGAACGCCTGAGCACACTAGTGTGCACACGCAGATTAATGCTATCCGAGGTGGATGCTTGCAGCTCAGACTTGGCAGCGCTTGTCCAGTGTTACGAGCCCTGCTTTGCGTCACCAATGCCAACGCAGTGCGCTCTGACAGATTCTTGCTTGCGCGCTTTGATGCCACCGTTGCTACACTCGGACGGTGCAGCATACTATCATAGGGCAGCATGTGATGATCAGCACTAGTGCGGCACTCCGTTAGTCTGGTTTGCTCATTCAGACCGTGCTCGTGCAAAGCATTGAGAGCTTCCAGCGGCAGCAGTGGGCGTCATTTAGTACACACAAGGGACATCGCCCCTGGAGCGGTGGGTCAACCTGAGTTTGTAAGCTCTTGGCAGTGAGTGTGTAGTGGAACGGCCAGTGTGTGGGGTGCAATTGTAACTCAGCAGGCGGCGCCATGCTCTTCTGCAGCACCATGTCGCGCGCGCGTGCTCGCTGCTCTCGTGCCTGGCGGGTGTGCAGCTCAGTGCCGACTGCTGTTGCCAGCAGCAAGCGGCCGCGCGCCGTCAGAGCAGCGCCGCCCTCGTGCACGTATTCTGGGACCTTGACAACAAGCCATGCGACGAGCTGCGCCCCGCAGAGCTCGTCAGCAGAATCCGAGCAGCAGTGGCGCACTTTGGCACGGTGCGCAGAGCTACGCGAGGTGCCGCAGCACCGCCAGGCGGTGACTTCTGGGTGAGAGGGGCTCGGTGCTGCTGTGCGGCCTGAGGGGACCTGCCGGCACTGAGCCAGGCTGTGGAGCTCCGCGCGTACGCCAACGCCGCAACGCTTGCCTGGGAGCCTGCGTCTGAGAGGGCGCGGCGCAGAGGTCTGAGGGACAGGTGCCGCTTTCAGCTCAGCGCGCAGCCCACGCGCTCGAGGCACACCACTGTTCGCCCTGGGGCCAGGGTGCTGACCAGCGCTGTGCGGGTGGCAGCCTTTTTTTGGGCAAAGGCGCCAGTTCAGGGCCTGGCCTGCAGCTACTGCGGGCAGTGCAACTTTCGGACGCTCGCCGACCTGCAGCGCCACTTCACGGTTAAGCACGAGCGCGAGATGCGCAAGGTGCGCACCGCGCGCCTTCTGTGGCACCAGCGGGGGCCGGTCGGAGGTGACATGCGGCGCGTCGTGGGCAGCGCCGCGCCAGCCCGGGCTACCGGGAGTGGGCTGCTGCCAACGGGCCCAGGCTGGTTCGCTACGCTGACGCGGCGGCCGCAGCGGGGCTGGCGCCGCGCAAGGACTGCAGCCTGCTGCGCACCCTGCAGCGATGCGGCGTCCAGGCGCGCAGCCCACCTGGAGCTGGGATGCCGTGTTGCCAGGAGCGCGCGCACGTCGCCGTGCGGCGGAGGCGCGCGGCACCTCCTCCGCGTGCCTGAGCGTGCACCTGCCTGCCGCGCACCCGGGACCATGCGCTTGCCCAAGCCTGCGAGTGTGCGCGTGCCTGAGCATGCGCCGGGCTGAGCGAGAGTGCGCGCGCGCACAGGTCACAGCTGTGCCGCAGGCGCCCCAGGCAGCGGACCGTGCGCTCGTCGCGGACGTGCTCCGCTTGCTCGCCAAATTGCAGGTCGGTCAGGGTGGCTGCAGCGAGCACAGTGGCGCGCCGGCGGCGAGCTGTGAGGACACGGGGACAGGTGCTGCGGACGCGCGCGCGGCGTCGGTGACCGCGCACGCAGACTGGCTGCCACCCTTAGCGCCGCAGCCAGCCGCAGCGTGGTGGGTGTTGCCGTCGCGCGCGCGCCTGTCTAGGCCCCCTGTCGGGTCTGCGAGGCGGGGCCGCGAAGCGGGAGCCGCAGCTGCCCGCGCGGTCGGAGCTGCCGAGCTTGCAGTGGCTCGCGCGGCTGGAGCTGCCATGCCCGCGGCGGCAGAGGGGCCTTGCAGCCAGGCAGGGTCCGTGGTGAGTGAGGCCGCTGCCGGTGCCGTGCTGCCAGCAGACCGGCCACAGCGGTGGGTTGTAATCATCTCAGACGACTCAGGCTTTTCGCCGGCGCTGCGGCTGTGCGCGCGCGCGGGCTGCCGCACAGTGTCTGTTGGGGACAGCTGGGGCGCCGGGAACGCGTTCGCGGACGTCCGCCTGAGCTGGCACGAGGTGCAGGGTCGAACAGCTGTGTAGGTCTAGCTCTTGCATACCGCATGGGAAGGAGCGTGGGTGGGCTGACCCGGAGAGAAGCAACTTGAGCTTCACGCCAATGTGCTGACTGCGGATCTCATGTGCATTCCGAGCTTATCTGTCGTCGACTTTCAAAAACATGCCACATGAACAGATATTTTGAAAATAATCTGATAGGCGACTCGCGCCGAGCAAACCGTAGAGCCTTCCTTCCAAAGGCTGTGCGATGCAATGGCCTACATACATCATGGGCTGCTGATTGTGGCTCGTGCGCGCAGTGGCAGCGCCACAGTGAAAGGCTTGAGACACTGCCCGCCTTATCACAGCCCGTCCACTGGCTGAAACAGTGCGCGGGGCAGGCTGCGAGGTGCGCAGATGCACAAACCTTGCTGCTATGAGAGGTTTGTTCAAACACTGAGTCACGCCAATGCCATCTGGCGATTGCAGGTCGCGGTCATGGATGGCGCATTGAAATTTGTGCAAACCTGCGCCACGATCCCGCAAGGCACCCGGCAAGCGCTGGGCAGGGCCTGGCAGCTGGACCCAGACAAGCCATGGTTCCATGTCATGCCGCGTAATGGCTGGCTCAACGACCCCAACGGCCCCATCTTTTACAAAGGACGTTACCACATGTGCGCTTGCTGTATTTGCTGGTAATGCGCTGTCTTATTTGTGCCGGCAGCCTGGTCCTGGAGGCAGGCAGACCTCTCACAAAGCGGAAAAGGTGTATTAGCAGCTTCCTGCACGCTTCTAAAGCAACGCGCACGTCCTTTCTGCTGTAGCCCAGCAAAGTTGAAACATGCCTGGTGTGGATAGTGAGTGAACAGCTGCACAGAAGTATGGACGGGTGTGACCACCACATCTCTTTCTGACGTGCGACGTGCGCACGACCCAGCTTCTACCAGCACGTGGTCGGCTCGTCCGAGTGGCGCTGGGAGCTGAGCTGGGGCCACGCCTCCAGCGCGGACTTGGTGCACTGGCGCCACGAGCCGCTAGCAATAGTGCCGACGCCACAGGGCTATGACGCAGCCGGCTGCTGGAGCGGCTGCACTGCCGTGGATGAGCAGGGCGTCCCGGTGATGCTTTACACCGGCGTGCGGTGCGTTTCTTATGTGCTAGAGCAAGGGGCCTGGGTATGGAGGTGCCTTTGCCCCCAGGTCGAAGAGCGTTGTCAGCTGCCCTCTGCTTATCAGGCTCATGCCCTGATGGAGATCACCTGCATGCTTGCTTGGCATGTAGCGCTTCCTTGGAGCAGCCAGGATTGGCTACTTACAGCAGTATCCCCAGCACATTGGTCACCTGAACACAAGCGTGGCACACGCGAACGATGGTCGCACAGCAGTCCATGCGACCTGGCCGCGGTAGCATGCAGGCGTAGCCTCTGTCTATGACGCGTTACAGCTAGGCCATAGAATAGCTGGCAGCCATGCAGATAGATCATGTGCATGCCAGCCTCAGCTTGGCAGGATCAGGCAAGCAGTGCAAGGTCTGCTTACTCATAGCTGATATTGCGTGTAGCTCAAAGTCGCGGCAGTATTATATGTGAAGTGTGCCTTGCTACGCCCTGAGCCTGCATGCTCCGCGCACTTTGCGACGCAAGTGCGCACATGGGGCGCAGGCTGCGCAACAGCCCTGGCTGCGGCACGCTGCCGCCGCATGCGGCGCACGACCTGGGCCTGGACATCATTGAGTGCCAGTGTGCGGCGGTCTGCGACCCAGGCATGCCGCCCTGCCCTGTCTGCCCTGGCTGCCTGATCCCCAAAGCCCACATCAGCGCTGAGAGCCCAGGACCGGACATGCATTGTCGACAACATGCCTTTGCAGGGCCGTGCATGTACTGCATCATGTCGCGCTTTCCTGTCTGTGCACCGATGCCTCGCCCTGGCACCTGCACGGCTGCTGCCTGCTCTGTGCAACTGGTGTTGTCCACGCGCCACTTGGTGATGCTTCAACTGCTCCAGAGTGACTAGGCCCAGGAGGCGCATGGTTTGGGGCGTATTACCTGCACCCCATGAGAAAGGAGAGCGGGCTGCTTGGTTGACATACGCACGATGCGCCCTGTACCAGCGCGGCCTCTACGCCTGGCTTGATGCGCGTGCCGGGGCCGGCAGCGTGCCCGGACCTGCGGGTGTGGAAGAAGCTGGACGCGCCGGTCATCCCGTCCCCGCCGCGCAGCGACCTGGTGGGCTTCCGGGACCCCTACGTGTTCGCGCGCGGCGGCGCCGGCCGCCCCTGGAAGCTGCTGCTGGGCTCGGGCGTGGCGGGCCGCGGCGGGACGCTGCTCGTGTACCACGCGGCCTCCCTCACGTCAGGCGCGCGGCTGCGTCCGCCGCTGCTCCCGCGCGACCTTCGCATGCCATGCGTCAGGCCCCCGTGCTCTCAGGCCCACACGCAGCCCTTGCCGTTGCCCTGTGCTCAGTGAACAAAGGGACGGCCATGCTCGTGGCAGAGTCACAATGCGCCGATAGGCACGTGTGGCGCATGTTCAGCAAGTGTCAGCTGCGGTCCATGGCGCTCAACTTGTATTCCTCGGTGCCTGCTCCCATGCCGGGCGCGTTGCTAGGGCATGGCAACGCCGCCCTTGGTACCACCGAATGCGCAGCCTGACGGGGCAGCAGACATGAGTGATCACGCAGTGCAGCGCGCGCCTGGACGCGCGTCCGGCCGCCTGCTGTCCTAGCTGACGCAGCGGCGGCGCGGGCCCAGGCTGGGAGTACATGGGCGAGCTCACCGAAGGCCGCAGCGCGCCCTGCGCCGACTGGGACCTCGGCGACATGTGGGAGTGCCCTTTCCTGGTGCCGCTGCCGGCGCCGCCCGTCACCGGCAATGGCTACGCAGGGGCGTCCACCAGCGCAGGCGCCGCGCGCGCGGCCGCCACGCCAGCCGCTGACCATGCGCATGGCGGCACCATGGCCGGCGGCGCCGACGCGTACGCAAACGGCCCGGTGGGCCCGGGCGGGGAGGGCGGGGACGGCGCGGCAGTGCATGTGCTGTGCGTGTCGCCGTACCCGCACACGTCGGTTGGCCGGCCGACCAACCCGTGCCTGGTCTGGCTGGGCGAGCTCACGCCTGGCGACAAATTCCTCATCGAGGAGGCGCAGGGTGCGCATCATCACAGCTTCTTCACACTGATGCGTGCGAGGCGACTTGAATCACCCCTTGTGTGCTCCTGCCTCTTTGCCTGTCTCCCTCTGCAAGGCGACTTGAAAGTGACGCGTTCGCCACCCTCGTGTTACATCATGCGCCTTTCTTTCGTTAGCCAAGTGAAATACAGCCTCTAGTTGGTGGCAAGCATTGGCTGCTCAGTCAGGCCTGAGGCGCGGCGCAGTGTGAAAGTCACCATTGGGACATGCCCAAGCCCTCGGGCCTGCGCTTTCCAACGTGCGTCTCACTCACACCCCTGCACAAGCAAGAGTGTGCGTGGGCATGCTTCAGCAGCGGGTGCCATGCTGGCTGTCCAGCCGACTTGCGCCCCTCGCCCGCGCAGGCCCCGAGCGCCTGGATCTGGGCGACGTGCTGTACGCGCCCAACGCGTTCACGGACGCGGCCGGCCGCGTGCTCATGCTGGCGTGGCTGCAGGAGCTGCGCGGCAGCGCCAGCAGCTGCGGCTTCGACTACGCCGGCTGCCTGTCGCTGCCGCGCGTGCTCACGCTCCAGGGTGCGCTCCGGCTGTCTGCTTGCGCGCCCGGTGGTGTCCGCCATCAGGTTGTGTGGCTCACCGGACTTGCGCACGGTGCCTGGCATCCCGGCGCCTCCGGCCTGGCTGGGGTGTCTGCCGCTGGTACGGACACCACATTCGTGGAGGACTCGGTGCAGGGGCAGCCTCTTGGCCTGGGGCCTGGTGACTGCCTTGTAGCCAGCAGGGCACAGCCAAGCTGCACACACAATCATCCACCTTGGCTGCACTCCTCAACCCGCTCTGTGACAGAAGCCCTGCTGGGCCCGAAAGACCGCCTTTGGAGCAGCTCGGCCCCTGTGTTGAGCGCGCATCTGTGCGCACGCCCGCAGGCGGGCGGCTGCACCAAGCGCCTGCGCCGGAGCTGCGGCAATTGCGCCGGGGGCCCGGCGTGCACATGCGCGGCATGCGGCTGGGCGCCGGCGCCGCAACGCCCGTGCCGGGCGTGCGCGGGCCGTCGCTGGACTTTGAGGTGACGCTGCGGCGGGGCAGCGCGCGGAGGGCGGGCGTGCTCCTGCGCGCCTGGCTGCACAAGGGGCCCGACGGCGGGCCGCCCGCGGCCGCCGCGCTCGTGGTGGACTGGCAGGTACGGAGGGCAGCGCCGAGCGGCCGGGCTGGGCGCAAGTCAGGCCGTCAGGCAGTTGGATGCGCCAGGCACAGTCGATGGTCGTGCTGCAGCCTCGCCTTGCTTGTGGCGCGTTGGGTCAACAAAGCTGTGGGCTTGGGCGAGAGGGAGTCATCTGCGCGTGGCTGGTGGTGGCCGGTGTGGCGGGCGCCTGCGGCGCGTGAGGGAGGTGGCCAGGGGGTGTTGCTCTGGTGTGGAGCAGGGGTGCGACCTGTCCCAGCTCGTGCTGCAGCGCACAGCGGCTGTTGTCAGCAAACCTTGGCAGTTGCGGGGGCGTCGGTCTCCCGACAGCCCCAGCACCTGCCAAGCTCAAGCTCTGCTGATACCGACAGGCTGGGACGCTGGAGATGGTGTACCCGACCGCGCTGGACGCCGACTCGCGCTGCTTCGACTGGGACGCCCCGCACCGGCGCGTGGGCGGCACGCTGGCGCCGCCGCCGGGTGAGGGCGGCGCGCTCGGCCTGCGCATTCTGGTGGACCACTCGGCGGTGGAGGTGTTCACAGACGGCGGCCAGGCGCTGGCGACCAGGCGCGCAATCCCTTGCCCGGCTCAAGCGGGGCAAGCGCTCATGTGTGGCAAGTTCACAGACGTAGTGCGATAGCATTGTACCAGCTCCATGTGCTCTTGGACCCTTTCGAGAGCACGTGCTGCCAAAAAAGGAAGAAGCTCACGTAGGGACGGAAAGACGGGGTTTCACTCGAGTTTCCCAGGCCCTGTGCATTGCCACGCCGTTCGGCACATGGCAGGCCTCCCTGGCCCGCGCGACTTATGCATCGTGTTGCGTGGGAGCGCACTTTATGGCGAGCTGCGCAGCCGCTGCGCCCCTCTCCTCATGCCCGTTCCTGCACGCGCAGGGTGTACCGCGGCAGGATGCCGACCGGCGAGGACCCCGGGCTGTTCCTGGTCGCGGACGGCGGCGACGCCTGGGCGGACGTCCTGGCCGCATACGGAATGAACTCCATCTGGAAGGCGCCCGAGGACCGGCCGGCCAAGGCGCACGAACCGGCCGAGGCGTGACAAACGTCTCTCGCCAGGTCTGCAAAGAGAGTCAGGCTGACTGCCCGAGCGGACATCCCGTCTCTGCTTGAAGTGGGCTTGCTTCTGGGGGGCGCGCGCGCGACCTGGCCGGCCGAGGCGTACGAGCCTGCCGAGGTGAGGACATGCGTTGACATTGGCAGGGAGCGGGTGCCCAGCAACAGACAAAGTGGAGGCCATTGGCGGGCAAGGGCGCATGGCATAGGGCGGGGTTTTTTTAGGCATCAATGCTTGGGGGCCTTGGCAAGGAGTGCCACCTGACCCACCCCCATAGCAATTGTTTTGCATGTGCGGGTCCCGCAGCTTCCGCACCGCATGCACACTTGTTGTGTGCTGGGCCCGCCACGGCCGCGGTGCAATTTCCGCAGGTGCATGGTCGTGTATGAATAGCTTGGGAGCTAGGGCTGCAGGCGGTTGGCACGCGGCTCTACGCATCAGGCGGCGTCCCACTGACGGGGGGCACGAATATTACGTACGTCTGACCATGTAGTTGTGCAATTGCTTGTGCATATGCTTGTCTCCGCGCATCTGTGATGCTGGGCACAGGTTCCTCAAAAACGGTGGGATGGCCGTTACAAGTAGAACGCTGTCCTTTGCTGTGCTGGAGTGGTCTCCAGCGCAAGTCGTGGCAGGGACTTGAGGGTGGTTTGGGAGGTGCTCACCGATGTGCAGCGCCGCCGAAAGCCAGTTCGGCATTGCTACGTCAGCCGTCTTATGTATTGCTGTTGTCTGCCAGCGGTATTTCGCACATGGTGTGTTCCTGCATGTGCACGTCTGGTTGGAAAGGGAAAGGGCATGGTGGGATTGTGCAGACAGCGGCTTTCTGCACCCTGCTGACTGAGCGCATTGGGGAGCCAAGCATATGCATCAGTGCTGCACTGTGTTCAGGGCTTCTTGCTATTTATATACGCGCTGCACCCGGGCGTGAATGCAACAGACATTGGTCGTGCCTAGCAACACCAAGACATATCTTCGAGCAAGATGAAGCTGAGAAACCTGCGCGGGCTTTGCACGCGGCCGCACTCTTGTTTTGGACGAAGTGCAAATGCTCAACAAAGCCCTGCTCAATACATGCGCATGCGTTGTATAATAACACCAGCCCAGCGGGCATTCTAGCGCATGCAAGCTCAGACCAAATTCGCACTTTATGATACCCCGCTGCTGACCCTGCTGTAGCTCTGCATCGCCTACCGATCCGACTACATAGAACAGAGACGCATGGCGCCATGGCCAGTGGTGCAGCCTGGTGCGCATTGTTTGCCCGAGCAGCAGTGTGAAGTGCAACAAAAGTATATACAGGCAAAGCACTGCACGGCACGCATCTGCCCTGCACCGGCCGGCTACAGCACAGCCCGTGGTCACAGCGCAGCCTGCCGCGCGACCGCGCCTGGCGCCCACAGTGCGCGACGGGCGCCCGCGGCGTGCGGTGCGCGGCGCAGCGCGTGCAGCAGCACCACCGCGGCGGCCAGGAGGTTCATCGCGTTCAGCTGGTGCAGGGAGCCCAGCCAGGGCGGCACGCACGCCAGCAGCGTCGCAACGCCCAGACCCACCTGCGCAACGCGCGCTTAGCATCCTCAGACCGGGCTGAGGGCTGTGGAGGTCTCGGATAGTGAGGTCAAAGCAGGGAGCATGGTAGCTGCACGCAGCAATATTCCGGAGTATACCAGCAGAACTAGTGTCGTATCAAACTGACCGGGTCTGCTATTGTCTGACTGCTGCACGATGTGCGCACTCTGCTGCATAGGACAAACCTACGTCGGGGCTGTCGCCAGAGGAGAAAACGGGCAACAAGCTGCTGGGGCACAGGACCATAGCGACCCAGTTTCCTGGCAAGCTGGCAGGCGCACATGGACATGCAGTCGCTGCCAAACAGCGGGAGATTGTTAGGCGCGTCAGGGGTCTAAAGGAGGATGCATCAGGAATCCTTGGGGTGATGGACCGTACCTGCGCGCAGGTCGCGGCCAGCAGGTAGGTCAGGCATGCGCGCGCGGGCGGCGGCAGCGGGCCGCGCGCGTGCGCGGCCCAGAGCCCGGCGACCGCGCCGAGCGTGGACAGCGCCAGGCCGCGGTGGTGCAGCTGCACGGCCGCCGTGCTCTCAAACGCGTTGCGCCAGCCCGGCACCGCCCAGTACTCGTCCGGCACCCAGCGCCCGTTCATGGTCGGGAATGTGTTGTATGCGTGCCCGGCGTCCAGGCCCGCCACAAATGCGCCTGCCGGCAGCGCAGGCTGCCGGTTGCGCGGGCCGCGGGGGCGTACGGCAGAAACGGACGCGCACGCGCCCACACGCGCACGGCCATGCTGTGATGCAGATGGCGACGACGGCATGCATGGCGCACAGCAGTGTGCCAGCAGAGCCAGCTTTCATGCTGGTTCTGGGTGAGGGGCGTCCCAGTCTTAAGCGGTCGGCGCGCAGTGGCACACACGCTGTTGCTCTTGACAGCGGAGAGGGTGACTGAGTTCAAGTTTGTCGGTCGGAATGTGTCGGCAGGGTGGCGTCTACTGGGTAGGCACTGTGAGCGGGCCAGGCCGGGCGTCACCAGAGCACGCAGTGAGCGCCACCAGCCCGGTGACGGGCAGCGCCCAGCGCCGTAGCGCGCCGGCGGCGCGCAACGCGCCCGCCGTGCTGGGCGGCTCGGCGCCCGCGGCGCCGGGCCGCAGCACGTCCAGCGCGGTCCACAGCAGGCCCGCGAAGATGGCAAACGCGCTGGTCAGGTGCGCGGCGAGGCGGTACGGGCTCACGCGCGGCACGTCCCATTCCCGCTTGGGCTCCTGCGGGGCACACGCTGCCCGCTGACGGCCAGGTGGTGCGCATGGCTGGGGACTAACAGGGCAGCTGAGGGTCAAAAAGGCGCTCCTGATCGATATAGCAAGATGCGTTCGAGCTGACATGCAGCGGAGGAGGGAGCGGCGCGCCTGGAGCCCGCTGCGGACCATCCACCAGCCAACCAGCCCCTGCGCGCCGCCCGCCGCAAAAAGCAGCCCCACGCGCCAGGCTGTCGGCCCGCGCAGCCACCCCCTGCGATGACGCTGGTGAGAGGGGTTCGGGTCGCAGAGCAACCTCGTTGCGCTCACCTAAACGGACACCCCAATCGAGGGTAGCTTGAGCGGCGTGCATCACTGCAACAGTGCTTGCTGACGAGCTGGCTGGGCGGAGAGCTGCGTCACACAGCTCGCACACGCGCATGCGCTAAGTCATTCAGCCTAGAACGCTTGCATATAAAGTGCTGGAACCAGACAAAGTGGCAGACTCGCCATCTCTGCAGTGATGAAATTGCTTCTGTCGCGGAGCGCGCCTGGCGGCGAAGTAGAGCGCGGGGGCAATAAACACTACGCCGATCGAGCGGCCAAACATGCGGTGCAGGTATTCCATGCCATATATGAACTTGAAGTCGCCCTCCTTCATGCCCCTGCACAGCTGACACGCCCGGCCTCAGCAACTCAGAGGGCTCGGGGCAGCATAGACGGGCGACCACGCGTCAGCGCCCCTCGCCTGTTTATGCGCTGGTACTCTGGCGATGCCCGGTACTTCGCAAATTCCATGTCCCAGTCCTCCTGACGCCACAGCGTGCGCTAGTACGACATTGCCGGAGGTATGTAGCAGCGTAAAAGCTTTGCAGAACTGCAAACTCACGCTGCTTGTCTGCTTGTACACACTCAGCATAGCAAGGAGGTGCTCTTGCCGGCGCACTGCAGGGGCGGCGCGCCTGTGAGCTCGGCCAGCGCTCTCCGGTGAACTTCCACTCTGTCATTGACAGCCCAGAGCGCGTCAGGCGCGTCACGCCGCCGATGCCGATCATGATGAACACCGCCGCCGCGCTGCCCAGCAGCCACCAGCCCACGGCGTGGCGCGCGTGTGGTGGCAAGGACATACTTGGTGCCTGCGCCTGTGACCCGCATCCTGTGACGGTCAGCAGGAGAGAGGCCGGGGGTGGCAGCACCAGCGCAACCACACAAGGCAAAATGTGAGCTGCGCAGGTGCAGCTACAGGCATGGAAGAGCAGGGAGCACACCGTCGCATACTGGCGTGAGCCGTGTGGGCAGGCAGCGCGCAGCCGTGCCGGTGCAGTCCGGACAGTGGGCCATCTGCTGGCCGCAGCCGCGCTGCTGGCACACCTGACGCCCTGCAGCGCGGCACTCCGCGCTGCTGCTGCTCCAGTCACTATAAAATGGTTTGCGCGGCTGGCCGTGGCGCCCCAGCACGCCAGTCCGCTCAAGCCGCGGCGCGCAGCATCCTGCTATCGCACGCCGTTACCACGTTGACGTACACACACTCGGACAGTGCTGCTGTGCAAGCAACAGTGGGACTCACCGTTTGTGCACTCCTTGTGCAGGCCTGTGCCACAGCAGGCCACTGCTGCCGAGTTGTCCAAGCTCTGCCCGCTCGCAGCAGCGCCGCACTGTGAACTGCCTGAGCTGCATGCGCAGCCGGACTGCTGTGAAAGGTGGCCGCAAGCGCAGCAGCTGCGCGTAGCGCCTTCAGAAGCATTGTCACATACCTGGACTGCTGCTTGCGCAGGGACAATCAAACTTTGCCTCGAGTCAATGCTGTTGACATGTCACTGATTAGGGTGGCAGCCAGCAAAGTTACACCAGAACGCCCAGACTTGCGTGCAGAGCCTCTGCATCTGCTGACGCCCCCGCGCACATGGGTAGCGCCCTCACTATCAGCGCATTCGCTACCCGCAAACCTCCAGTTATGCCTGCTGAGTCTCTTTGTGTCCGCGCAGCCGCATACGGCGACCACAAGCTGGGCAACCAGATCTTTGTGACACTGCACAAGGGCGAGGTCGGCGCCCAGCCGGCTGCTTGCTGCGACGTCAGGCACGGCGGTACCTGTATGGACGCTGCGTGCTCGCTGTGCAGCCACCTGACAGTGGGCGCCCTGCTTGAGGTGGCTCTGCCTTGCGCAGGCTGCAGTACGAACAGACAGTCGCAGACATCAAGGCGGCCGTGGCAGCCAAGCTGGGGGTGCCGGTGGCCAGCCAGCAGCTGTTCTGGCACGGCCGCGAGCTCACCGCGCGCCACGATTCCGCCACGCTGCTGGAGCTGGGCCTGCACACAGGCTTCTGCCTTCGGGGCTATGACACGAGGCTGGCGCCCATTTACTGGCCGCCCGTGCGCGAGACGGAGGACGGTCTGGAAGTCGTGGATAGTACGCAAGGGACTTGACACTCGTTGCGCGCTGCGCTGTCCTGACGCAGCAGGCCTGATGGACAGGGACCGGGGCGGCGGGTGCTGAGCTCAGCGTAAAAACAGCATGGTGTGCCTCCGCGCACTCTGTGACAACGTCTGCAACTATCATCATGACAAAGGCGCCGCGCACAGCCCGCGGCCGACCAGCCAGCGGACGGCGCCCTCTGCCAGAGCGCCGGCCGAGGCTGACGTGGTGTCCAGGACGAGGTGGTGCTCCAGGCCGGCCGCGCTGTCGGGCCAGGCGTCGCAGCCCTGGTACCTGCCAGCGACACCCAGTTTGCAACTGCCCAGCCTGCGCTATCAGACACACGTGAACGTGTGGGGAAGGCATGCTTTGCGGGGGTGCAGACCGGGCGATCAGCGCCTGCAGGTCTGCCCAGGTCGCGGGCTTGTGGCCCAGGCCGGCGGCGGCGAGGCGAGCGCCCCGCGCCTCCAGGCGCTGGCGCCAGGCGGCGGCGTCGGCGGGCTTGCACTCCACGACGGCCACGGCCGCGCCAAACTACGCGCCAGGCGGGCAGCCCTGTCACCGGCTGTCAGCACAGGCAGGCCGTGCGCCTGCTGGCGGCCGGCGCACAGGCTGGGCCGCCAACCTGTGCGGCAAGGGACGCCGCGGTCTCATACAGGGAGAGACGCGCCAGGGGGCAGTCCACCACGACGCTCAGGCCACACTGCAGCTGCCTGCCGACCTGGCGGAACAGTACGCTGTAGGCCGCGTCGTTCAGCACTGAGGCTCCGTCGTCAGCCGCTGCCGCCCAGGCCGCGACCGGCGACAGCGCGAGTGCGTCGCGCAAGTCGTCCTTGTCAACGAGCGGCCAGCGACACAACCGCGCTATCTGCGCGCCGACGGCGCTCTTCCCGCTGCCCGGGTGGCCCTTGAGGAGCAGCAGGACAGGGCGGTGGGGTGAGGGCGCGGCCGCTGACGCGTGGTCGCCAGCGCCCTGCCGCTGCTGGTGACGCGCTGCATCGTCCAGGTCGAGCAGCTCGCCTGACCTGGGAGGCGCTGCGGAGCTGTCCTGGCCTGAGCACTCGAACTATTGAGGTCTGGAGTCATGCAGGTCGGTCAAGCTTGAACGGCATCAAGACAGCTCGGTGATATACTGAGCATCGGAGTGCGCACGGCTGTGATGCGCAGTCTGCGCACCGCCCAGCCAGTCAAGTGATGTCGCAGCTCACAAACGCGTCTCTGTGCGAAACAGCACAACGCCTGACGGCACGAGGCAAAGGCTTGCTGGCCGCGGATGAGAGCACGGGCACCATTGGCAAGCGGCTTGCCAAGGCGGGCATAGACAACACCGAGGCGCGAGCTTGCGTTGCGCGGGGTTCGCGCTAGCTGCGCTATATGTGTCATTTTGACACCAAGTGTGTTCAAGAGAGCTGCAGGAGAATAGGCGGCAGTACCGCGAGCTGTTCTGCACGGCAGACATCGGGGGGAGCATCAGCGGCGCCATCCTGTTCAAGGCGTGCGGCACGTGATGACTTGCAACACCCACCAATGCATGCTGCCCGCGCAACTGGTTGCCAACGTAAAGGAACGGGCAGGAGACGCTGCACCAGCGGGCCGCGGACGGCACGCCCTTCGTCGAGTGCCTGGCCCGGCAGGGCGTGCTGCCGGGG
>JAABVA010003080.1_pt1 | contig 16105 bp, 16 predicted proteins | sample 5560331 | NCBI WGS metagenome assembly JAABVA01 (sample SAMN12812661, study PRJNA571458) | rock metagenome | isolation source: Antarctica rocks | place: Antarctica: Victoria Land, Mt New Zealand sud | collected 2016-01-07 | reverse complement strand
CACCATTGTCGTTGGCGGCATTCTACGGGCAGGAAGCGGTAGTCAGCTTACTGCTTGCAAAAGACAATGTTGACCCAAATTCCAAAGACAATAACGGTCGAACACCATTTTCGTTGGCGGCATCGAATGGGCACGAAGCGATAGTCAGCTTACTGCTTGAAAAAGACAATGTTGACCCAAATTCCAAAGACAATAGGGGTCAAACACCATTGTCGTTGGCGGCATTCTACGGGCAGGAAGCGGTAGTCAGCTTACTGCTTGCAAAAGACAATGTTGACCCAAATTCCAAAGACAATAACGGTCGAACACCATTTTCGTTGGCGGCATCGAACGGAGGCGAAGCGATAGTCAAATTACTGCTCGCAAAAGATGATGTCGATTCAAATTTCAAGGATAACGACGGTCAAACACCACTTTCGTTGACGACGTTACACGGGCACGAAGCGATAGTCAAATTACTGCTTGCAAAAGATGATGTCAACCCAAATTCCAAAGATAACAACAGTCGAACACCATTGTCGTTAGCGGCATCGAACGGGCACGAAGCGATAGTCAGCTTACTGCTTGCAAGAGATGATGTTGATCCAAATTCCAAAGATAAATACAGTCGAACACCATTGTCGTGGGCAACATCGAAAGGGCACGAAGCGGTAGTCAAATTACTGCTTGCAAATAGGGGTGAGTTAAGTTGGTCGAGTGATAGTAGACCTTCATAGAAGACTGCAGTAATTACTCAAGCACTAGAGGAAGACAGCCCTCGTTGAGGAACGCTAAGGTCGTGGGTTCGATTCCCACCGCTCTCAACGATGCTACCAAGAAGGAGGGTTATTAATGATTTGATTCTAGCTGTGAAAGTATCAGGTTTTGAGACAGGTTTTGAGACAGGTTTCTCGAAGAGGCGGCAGGGGTGAAGGGCGATTCGGTGCAAATCTGCATGGTGACCGCTCCGGATTCAATAAAATAGTAGCCATATTTGCCAAACGTGAGTTTGCTTTTAGACCCTCTGAGGGCCTCACCCACCACCAAGGCAATGGCTGCAGCTGCATCCCCTACCGAGCTCGAGCTCCATATACCCTGCCCTTTCCCAAGTATGAATGCATGACCTTGCTTCAGCACGGCCTTAGGGTAGTCATCGGTATAGGTTTCTTCTTTACCAACGCTTGATCCAACTCCCATGATCTGAGCGGGAGTGACTATCAGGGTCCTGACGCCAATGGAAATAACACGCCTTTTAATAGCAACATGTACTCAGTCTAGAGAAAAGTTGAATACGGTTTCTGCATCCCTGATATCACTCCAACCTTTGCGGCAGGTTCACCAAGATGGTCGTCAATGGTATTCAGATCAAGCAAACTAGCTGCGCCAGAGATGGGAATGAAAGTCCCCTTTTCGAAGTCATTCTCCTTTAAGCCTAATCCGTTAAGTAAAGCCAGTGTTCCAGCTTCATGGTCCGCATCGGCGCACTGCAGAATGAGGTCAGCCTCAGCCGCCTCGGCCATGAGAACATCATAGGAGTCGAGGTCACTAATCACACACGTGATATTAGGATAGTTGACTTGAAAAATCTTCGTTTTTTGAGGAGTACGAACAAGTGCATGAATAGAAATGTGAGGGAAGATACGAGTAAGGAGAGAAAGGGTCGGCCCTCCAACACAGCCGGTCGCTCCAGTGAAGAATACGCGAGGACTCATGCTGCAGATTTGGGTACAGATTCAGGAGGGAAAATGGCGTTGTACATAGAGTAGCATTTCAGAAGCAGAGAGCCAACAGCTTTATATATACCTCTTCCTCTCGCTCCATCCGGCCATGATGACCGTAGATCAAGCGCAAAGGGCTTTGTCAGATCTTGAATACCAGTTCTCAACCAGCCACGGCTAGTCTACTTCGTGTTCTGAGACCGGAAATATGAGAAGCAAACCTGCGGCATTGCCAATCGTAGATCTTCGCACTGTCGTAGAAAACATAGACCTGTAACGACTGTAGACTGGAATCAAGAAACAAATAATCGGAACTACAATGGAACCTTCTGCGCTAAGTCATGTGAATCGGAATGTTGTTGGCAGAAGGTTCAGTATTTCTAGGAATAATATCTTGCCTCGAGCTTCGGTTAGCCGAGTGACAAAAAAATCCTTATGACCATGTAGTGAGACTCCGCGAAGCACTTATTTCATTCCTACCGCTCAGTTTGTGAGCTGTGTAGAGTCAAAGCAAATATTCGTTTATTACGGTCATGAAGTCCGCCTAATCCTAATGCCGTCATCCGTAGCCGACGTTAAAGTAGCTCTAGTTTCGAGAATGCGATCCACCATAGTTCTTCCCTCGACTTAAGCCAGGTATATGTGCAATCCCTAGATTAAGGGCCTCATTACTCCCGAATCTCCATACCAACAGGCCGTTTCTCCTTGATTCCCGTTTTAGTCTCAACATGTTCCTTGCTCAGCACCTGCCTGGTAATAAAGACACTTGCGAAAAGTCCACAGGCAGAGATGCATGTGCACAATATCCAGATATTCCTCATACTCCATGCAAAAGCCTCCTTTACAGCCAATGCTTGCCTCGGATCTATGATTGTCCCGATTATCATGACATTTGCTGCTGCTGCACCCCCTGAAAGTGAATCCGTGATATTCCTCGGTAAGCCCGCTGCACGCAAACCTGGTACTCGGAGGTCCATTCCATTCTGGAAGACGACACCTCCAATAACTACTGACATAGCTGTAGAAAGGTTACGAACAAAAGAGAAAGTCGCCGTTGCTGTTGCAATATCATCCTGTTCAGTTGAGGCCTGCACAGCAATAAGTGGAGGCTGAAAGAGCAAACCAGCTCCGATGCCTGTGATTAATTCGAAAGATATGATCTCGCCTATTGCGGATTCGGCATTGATATAGACAAGTAGTCCAAGACCGATTGTAAGCAAAGTCATACCAACCCAAATAAGCTCGCAGTATCTGCCGGTGCGGTGAATTATGACGCCTGTACTGATACCTGCGAGGGCTTGGGTTAGGGTGATGGGTAAAATGAAGAGACCTGAGTACAGCGGAGAAGCTTGCTTGACCGACTGGAAGTATAGTGGTAAGTAGTACTCTGGAGCAATTTGAGCCTGCGGCAATCAGCCAAGACGTTTCTCTCACGGAAGTGCACCACATACAAATCCATGCAACGATGCTACAAGCATACTCGCAATATTGGAACGCTTGCTAAATAGACCCAAAGGCATGAGTGGATAATTTGCCAGCCGTTTTTCGCTATACACGAAGAAGATAGACATTAGACAGCCGAAGACTATAAGGCAGATGACTGTTGGCGAATTCCAAGCAAACGTGGTGCCCCCAAAATCAAGACCTAGGAGCAACATCAGGGTAAAACCTAACATGGAAAGGCTACCAAACCAGTCGATCGCCTTCACGCCTTCCATGACATGGGTCCTAGGATTGTGCACATCCAGGAATAGCCAAAGCAGCATGAACGCAGTCCCAGAAATAGGAAGGTTGATCCAGAATATCCAGCGCCAGGTCGCTAGTTCAGACAACACACCTCCCAGAACCGGTCCGACACCGCCAGCCAGAGCCCACATCAATTCTAAGAGGCCAAGATAGAGGCTGCGACTCCTATTGAAAAGATGATAAGTATCTCTACTTATCAATAATGGCGTAAGTAGTACCTCATGCTATACAAGTCCGAAATGGTTATGATTACAAGGGGAATCAGCCCGCCACTGGCTGTTCCTTGCAGGGTCCGACCAACTATGAGCATTTTCATACTGGTGGACAGAGCACACAGGATAGAACTAGCGAAGAAAAAGGCGACAGCAGTCAGGAGTATTAGCTTCCTGCCCCAGATGTCTGACAATTTCGCCCAGACCGGGGAGGCAGCAGTATTTGCCAGCAAGTATGCCCCTCCGATCCATGTGTAGCCTGACGCTGAATGCAATTGAGACGTGATAGTAGGAATTGCAGTGGCTACAATGGTTGTATCTAGAGCTGATATGAAAAGGGAGAGCTGGAATGTTGAAATCAGTCGTCATGTTAGGACTTGAACCAACACGAACAGACAGGAAGTGGCGGACTGACAAAAAGAGCTGCCATTACAGCAAACATTCGGAGCCTGCTGCGTGGGACTACCGCAGGCTCCGGCCAGCCTGTACGTTCAGATGGCCTTCTGGTGTCATAGTCATCAGCCTTTCTATGGTTTGATTTAGACATATTGATCGCTCCCAGCTCGTGAGAATTAGTGATTGCATCCGGACCCTGCCCTGTCATTGTATTCTCATTTAAGTGGAGAAATTCGTCCAACTCCGCTACTGCAGATTGCATGTCGCTTCTGACCAAACAATTGTGATGGGGAAGATGAAAGACCGAGGAGGGCTACAATAGGGAAAAAAATGTTACAGATCAACGCAGGTCACGTGCTGCTTAACGTTAAAGCTCCATTAGGTATGGTTTTTTACCATTTGTCGACCTCAGCACCCACTACTTGAGCGCACATTTCTTCTAGGAACCTTATGCATCTCGGTTGTTATAGTGTATGAAGGTTGACAATCAAGAGCATGGCATCGGCCAACCATCCACGCTCATACCCTTTCTACAGAAAGAACATAGCGTACTCCAAAGCTAAGCTACAAACACTCGACATCTGCCTCCCTCACCCACCTCTTCCACAAGGCCCACAAGGTTTCTGGGTATTGTGTGAAGCGACTTCTTAGTATCGACCCTACCGTGCTGACTAGGATCCTAGGTTCATCCACGGAGGTGCCTGGCGCGACCCGGAAATCGACTCCACCCAGCTGAATCGCGCCCTCGATCTCCTTCTGGAAGACCCTGTAGTTTCTAGCATCGCCGGCTTTGCCTCTATCAATTATCGTTTATCCCCCTACCCTGACCACCCTCGCGACCCTAGCTCTCCAGACGATGCCTCCCGAAACGCCCGACACCCCAACCAAATCCACGATGTGCTGGCGGCCCTTAGGTGGCTGCAGAAAGAGTACTGTTTTGGAGAGAGATACTTGCTTGTCGGGCATAGCTGTGGGGCGACTATTGCGTTTCAGGTAGCGATGATATGGCGAGAAGAAAGTACGTTGGCTGCCGCCTTTACAAAGCCGCTTGGTATACTAGGCGTCGAGGGTATCTACGATCTTGTTGCTCTACGAGATAACCATGGCGATGCGCCTTACTATCAGCAGATGGTGAAGAATGTGTTCGGTAGCGACGAGGTGAGTCTTAACGGACATGACCTTGAAGACCTGCAAGTCGCGACTCCACCTTAAGGGTAATTGTTTACCAATCTAGCAGGCTTGGTGGGCTGCATGTTCCCCCGTATCCGGCGACTACAAAAAACACTGGCCAGATGGCAAGCTCACTGTTGGGGCTCACTCGCTAGAAGACGAGCTAGTAGAAAAGGACCAGATGTACCGGATGAAGGCAGCTCTCAGCCTGCAGCGGCCAGCAGCTTCAGAAGGCAGTTTTGCCACCAATCGTCTTGATATCGTACAGATACTTACAGGGAAACACGATGAAATCTGGAGAGAAGGCACTCAGCTTGCGAAGAGCATTACCCATGCAGTGGAGCGACTTGTTCAATTGCAGCTTTGAGGACGAAACGACATTTCGGAATTTCGTTCCAAGCATGAGAGCCCTCACAATGACTATGATAACCTCCTCTTTCGCTATAGAAGAGTTCCAGACAGCCAGGAAGATCTCTGTATCTAAAGGTGTCTCTAACAAACAATGATACAAGCTCTCTGGTATAAAACTTCATATCAGTCATGTGTTTCGTCAATGGAGATTTCCTTCGGACACACCGCCGCCACCGCCATCGCCATGGCATTTACTGTGTAATAGCTCCGGTCACAAAGCCCGACGGTGCTGTATCCACCCAGTCGGTTATGATATTGTACGCATTGATATCATGTTCCCAGAGAAGGTAACAGATAGACGCAGCTATAGATAGACCATAACATCGTGGGAGGCATGAGTTCAAGCTACCAGGGACACGATTTGTGGTTCCACTTATGATATCGCAGGAGGGACATCCTGCAGCTGTTATCTCACATCTAACAGGTATGGCAGTATAACCTCGTGGGACCTAACTAACGGAGAGCCTTGAGCAATAAGGGATCAGAAGTGATTCACGGCAAGGTTTCATCGCCAGGCCCGCGAAGCTTCTTTATCCGCCTAGATATATTGTAAAGTAGACGTACCACAGATTCATATACCCTTCTGCTTTCATCGTGTCTCGGATTCCTTACTGTTCGTTTACTAAGTCAGATACAAGCTATTTCCTTTTCGAATGGGCAAGTAGACTCACTGAGGCAACACGGGCCAGAAATAAAATGCTTGTTGAAAACACTTCTATGGTCTACTCGTTTGAGGTTCGGTAGGACAGACATATTTTCTCCATCTTTCATCATCTTAAATCTAAACCAACTCGAACGGCACGCAAGATATCCTCAATCTCCGAATTCATGAACATCCACCTCCCAAACTATCTCCGTCTCACCCCACCCCAACCCATATCCCAACTCCCCCATCCCGTTCCCACACTCCCGCAATCGCAACACCAAAAGCTGCCCAACCCCCCTTTTTTAGCCCCATGACCGAATCATTCGCACACTCTGCCAGCAACAGTCCGCAGACGATTCCTTCGCACGCCCCCATCCGACAGCATGCCAGCAGCCAAGGGTGTCGAGGATGAGCGGTGGCAATGAAGCGTGGATGGTTCTGTTGGTGAGCATTGCACAAGAAACGGGTTGCCAAAAAGAAATCCGCCATAAAGGTAGGGGACCACGGACACGGGTGAAAAAATACGAAGGGAATAGTGGAAGGAGAGTAGGGCAGGCTTGTACGCTGGAGATTGCGTGTTACCCACCTCCATAAGTAAGTAACGAGGATACATATCCAAATACTCGGCGATGTCAAAGCTCTGCACTATTTCCAGTGGTTTGCTCTCAAGTATCCTCGATGATTCAAAAATAGACTCGTCACCAACCGTTCCTGAGTGTATGTGTTAGTGTGGCTTTTGTTAACGGTCGGATACTATGCAGATCATTGAGAAGTGAATAACATCCCAGCTCATAAAACCCACTACTCCCACAATCTCCCTTCCATCCCATCAACGCCATCGCAAGCACAGCCAGTTCCGTTAAATCATCCTCTCTTTACTTTTATTCAGCCCACCTTCTCCTCGCCGCCACCTCCTCCACCTCCTCGAGCTCCCTCGCCACTCCAACCAAGGCTCCCAGCGCAGCTTATCGTTCCCATCCCCCATATGTCCGCCTTCGCGCTCGCCAAACCCGTTTGAGTTCGAACACCAGACTCCTGTCTACCAGCTTTTGACTTCTACCCGGCTGCGAGCTCCGCGTGCGTGCGTGCAGCGGTCAAAGCTGTTTGATGGTGAGATGTTTCAACAGTGGGTGATAACCATGGTGATAGCCCCTGTTGTGCGAGTACAGGTGACCGGCGTTATCGGTTAGAAGAGAGCGGGCTTTTGGCATGTGGTAGAGGGACTGGGGATTCTGAGCGCTGTTGCTAGGATTGCAGATGGGGAGGCAGGATAGGGAAGGTGGTAGGATGGGATTGGGAAGGCGTTGGAGCGTTTATGGGAGGTGAAGTGGGAAATGGGGTATAAAGGTATATCTATGAAGGTTGTTGACCAAAGTGATCGAAACTGTAAATTTCCAGGCGACGAATGAGAGTAAAGTAAGAGTAAGATGTAATTCACTTGAATGTCTTACCTGTTTTAGATACCATCAGTTTGCTACATTACTGAGCTTTCTGGAAGGCGATTGCAATACTCTTCAGTTCAATAATCTTCATGAACTCGTCGTAGTCTGTGCCCACAGCGACCTCAGCGATATCCCGCATGCCTCGGACCCCGTACCTCAGATCGACAACCCCATCACCTATGAGCGTACTCGAACGCGGCTAACCGAGAGCCGACACTGGTTATGGTCCAGATAAGTGTACCAATCTCTATCGGTTCATTGATTTGCACAGAGGCGTCTCAGGTTTTCCGTGGATAGATTGAATTCGTTACGATAGCTAGATTGCTGCAAGACGTGGCGGGTCTGGTCATTTCAGGATGCTTGCAAGACAAACATATTGTGGGTCCTGTACGCAGCAAAGCCTGACCGCATCAAGTAGAAACCGGGCTCGGTTCTGGGTGTTCATATCAGCTTCCAGCAGTGGCCCACGGCCAAAGCGATGACTTGACCCAGGCCTAAGCCTTTCGGTAATTGGGGAAACTCTCTCAAGCCCTGCAAGGGATCGCGAAGTGGATACCCCGCGTAAACCGATAAGAGCTCGACACACAAAGCGTAATTGTTTGCCCATAGATAGGTTGGCGTTATCGTGAACGACCCTTTTGGTAAGATATTCACCAAGCAATACGGTGCATGAGCCCGAGTCCTTTACTTTTCTTCGATCTCAATGCTCTCCACAAACTGAGCAGGATCATCGTTCACATCACGCGCCTAGGCCGGAAGCTCGCGAGGAAGATTTGGATTATAAGGGTGATACATGGACCCAGGAAGCTCGCCTACTTGTGGCCGGCTTGGATCATAATGTTGGGGGTAATTACCCGCCAGTTCCGGTGATCCTCCAAACTGCGAAAACCGAGGGGACTGTGTCAATGTCTTACCACTATATCTCGCCATGTCTGGCGTAGCCTGTACTGATCCAGGCTCTGGCTTTCCATGGCCCATAGGTTTAGTATCATCGACGAACGGTGGCGGCATTGATCGTCTGTTATTTCGCCGACGTCTCCAAAGAAAGAATGCCAGGGCAGCAAGAGCGATTACTGCAAGCGGAGCCCCCACTGCGGGCCCAATTATAGCACCCAGATTCTTCGATGAAGACGATTGCTGGGGTGTCTGTGATTGAGAAGCTGGGATTGCTGTGGTGATGCTAGAGGTGACGGTATTGGAGCCGCTGATGCTGGTAACGACACTGGTAATGATGCTAACACTGGCCGACGATGAAGATTGCGAGGGTGAGGAAGTAGTTGATCCCCCCGAAGATGAACTAGTCGACCCTCCAACATTGTTTCGGCTGGTATCCGCTGCGCTATTTGACGATGACTGCGAACCCGACGAGGATGACGTTGGTGTTGAAGATGTGGAAGACGACGGAGGAGTAGAGGAGGAAGAAGAGGGAGGTGAAGTTGAGCCCGCAACAGATGCACTCTGAATGTTGGATCCACCCGAACTTGAACCGGAGCTTGAGCCAGAAGAGCCAGAAGAGCCAGAAGAGCCCGAAGAGCCCGAAGAGCCCGAAGAGCCCGAAGAGCCCGAAGAGCCCGAAGAGCCCGAAGAGCCCGAAGAGCCCGAAGAGCCCGAAGAGCCCGAAGAGCCCGAAGAGCCCGAAGAGCCAGATGATACGACATTTCCATCCTTCAACGGAAATTGAGTAGCACCAGTGTCACAACATCCGACGTCGGGACGATTAGCATCACAGCAGTAGTTTCCCTTGCTGCATTCAAGGATGGCCTCGTTTCCAGAGGCAGTGTTGCCTGTTCAGGCGTCAGCACGACATGGCATGAGAGCGCACACGCAGGATTGAATACAGCGACTTACTGTGCGTACAGATTTGGGGACAGCCCGAGGATTTCCACGATTGATCGGTACAGGTATATCGTCCAAAATATTTCTGGTTGTCTAGATAGCACAGTCCGTTGCTCAGACACTGCCATCCTTGCGGACAACAAGGACTGCCGGGCGATGATGAACAGGGAATGTCATTTTCTTTGCTCGTATCGCCATTGGGATAGTAACAAGTCTGACAGTTGGCGATTGCGACCCAGGAAGCCAAGACGAGGAGGGAACCCAATTGAAGCTTCATGGCGATGCGCAACCTCGAGGCCGCTCAAGGAAATGGGAATTGATTGTTGTCTGCGTAGAGAGAGTCGTGATAAATAGAGAAGAAGAGGGAAGAGGGAAGAGGGAAGAGGGAAGAGGGAGTGAGTAGGTGAGTAGGTTGTGCGACAAAGCTCTCTCAGACACAAGGCCGAAAGTCAGGAGATTGACAGGCTGGTACGGAGGTACACAGTTACTTACTAGATTAATTACTACCTACAACATTAAGGTACTCGGGTATCATTTGGTGATTGGTCTCGGGTGTGAAGTCATCGGCAGATTTATTTCCTCTTTCCCCCAAGGGGCAAAATGTAAATAGAGCGACCCCTTGGCGACTGGGATTGAAATTGCGCTTGTCCATGTATCTCCCTGTCACGCCAGCAAGTCAAGCGTGCCACTTCCCGACAGTTGCGTGGTGGCGCTTTCAAAGAAGTGACATCATCCAGAGTTGAATCGATGTTGTCGCAGTTCGATGATATCAGCGACCTTGATGGAGATGGCTGGAATGATTGAAGTCATGGCTACCTCCGTACTGTGATACGGTCTACCTACCAGCCTAGACATCGTCCATCCCTCTGTTTCACAACAAGAGATTAAAGTGTCTTGAGGAAAGCGGGTAAAGGCCATAAAGTAAATCGTTATCGGCCGTGTGTGGCTCAACACAAACCCCTATTGGGCGCGATAGCGACAGGCGCGGGGCAATCAAGAGCCGACACCAGCGCGAGCTCCCACGGACCACAATCAAAGCCTTGCTGTAGCCGAGGACTTGATCCACTCTCTTCAAAGCATCACAATTCACAAACATTGGTGAGTCCGTATTATAATAGAGGAATCATAGCTATGAGGGTCATCCCGCTATCCTTTGCTAGGGAAGCCGGATACAGCCAACTTCGAACCGTTACAACAAAGCTGGGACCCCAGTCAGGCTGTGCCAGCAAGACATGTTGGCTTCTTGCTAGGGACGTGTTTCATGCAGATGATCGATCCGTGCCGCAAGTATGGATTCCCGGAAAGGCTTCCCAAGTCGTATTCCCACCCACCATGAAAGAATGTACGGAATAGGCTTCTCGACATGACAGCAACAAGCTAGCTCAAGACCATCGGGATACGCTCATCTTTAAGACCGCTTTACCAGAGCCGCAATTTTGTTACGGGAAATTGAAGTAATCCGCAATGCTCAGTCCGCTGATTCAAGTCGAAAACCGAGAGATGCGCGATATTGTTGGTCTTGGGTAGCCTGATGAAATCTCTTGGGAAGCGATGCAAAAGAATCCCTGGCACCAAGGAGAGGCGACCCGGTCGCAGAGTTGTTCATATCCAGAAAAAAGCACAATGCTCGAATCCGACCATCTGCCTCTCCAGCCTCTACACATCTGACTTATCGTGGTACGATAAGGTCGACAATGGAAAAGGTCAATGCTCATCTATGGTTGCCAGTTTAGCTATCAAAACAATGTGCGAAATCACGCTCGCTTGTGAAGCGCTACTCGTTCGACCTTGGAAGATGTCGCTCTATTGAAAACAAGGCCTTCCATGTACGTTTCGAGGACGGTCGCGTAGTTAGAAGCAGCCTCTCCTTACTGCGATCAACTATGCAGATATTCTATAGCATCTCATAGCATTACAGGCCGCATATTGAATATAGGCGTTTGCTGACTCTGTCTTCAAGAGTAGCTGGCTGTTGATACTCTTGTATTCCCACAACTTTTTTGGCTTTCTGCGCGTGGACTTCAGCCGGATGACCTTTTTCGTGCGAATTTTCCCACCCTCTGCATGATGATTCCTTCCTTACTCCGTACTCTTCACCGTATTCACTGCATTCTCTGCTTGTTTGCTGCTAGGATAGCGGGTCTGTTCCGCTCGCTTAGACCTCAGCTTCCGTCCTTTGCTAGATCCTCCTTTGGTAGGCGAAAGCTTAACACAAGAGCGGCAACGTGTCTCGCATGGCCTCGGCGGTCGGATTCTTGGCGCCAAGTGTTGCTGACTGGACGCAATGTTTGTTACTTGTTCTGCGATCACGAAGACGAATGGTAAATGGTTCATTGTGGGCCATGCTTGAAAGCGCTGCATCATCGTCAGGTCGATCGATCGGAGCTGATGGAAACCTGTCCCTCTCACTCTCAGGAACAGGCGAGCTTGGAAACGTCGAAAAGCAAGGCAGCAGGATTTCTAACCCCGATGTCGACTCGGAAAGCTCACTAGCTAAGTACTCAGGTGAACCTACTGCCGGGCGAGCTGGTTGTTCTTCGAGATCTCCACGTTCTACTAGACCGCGAATGTAGTCCTTGATCTCGGCCCTAGGAAACTCCGTAGGCAACTCCGTCGCAAATCGCCGCCTCGTGTTGTCCTGCTCGTCCTCTTTGTTAAGAATGGGAATTATCGACGGCACGTGTTGGCCAGCACAAATCTGGGTAGCCAAGCCGTCAAGCTTTCCCTCAACCCGTCCTAAAGAGCTGATCCCCAGGCTCGTCATCGAAAGATTCAAGGCTGAAGTGTGAAACACTATTCTCTCCCGAATTGCTTGCGTACGCTCAGAACCGAGTCTAATCCCGTCACAGGTGCGTTTCTCTTTGGTTCCAAGGCTATTGTAGTGGAGAAGTGACTGGTCCAGTTCCTCGAGTGCTTCGATGCAGTCCTGAATGATATTATTGAAGTGGTTCTTGTCTTCGATTTTGGCATACATCAGAAGTGAAGACGGCTTCTGGGCCTCGTCTCAAATCGCGCGAACAGCGTTATGCAGAGAGTTGAGCTCTTTCCCAATCTCCCGGGATTGTACTGAGGCTCCTTTGCAGCACTTGTAAAGCCTCCATGCCAGGGTTCCTAAGGCGACAAAATCACCGATAGCGAACCCGAAAGACATTGCAAAAATTTCGATGACAGCACATTTCCTAGTCGAAGAATCGAATTGAAGATCTCAATATAAGAAGACGTCACTCTCAGCATGATAAAGCACCTTTTTGCAAGCTACACTTGCGCTACTACCATTTCACAGCCAACTAGGGTCGAATGCATCTGAAGTAGCCGAAAACCCTCTACACAGTAAGCGCCTTCACTACAAGCTACAGGTGCGCTATTGCCATTTGACAGCCAATTGAGGTTAGCTGCGGTACGAATCAGCTGATGACAATCAGATTCAGAGAAGCAACGTCATGATCTCTTCAAGAAGTTTCAGGGATGTTTCGGTATTCTCGACATCAGAAGCGTATCTGAAATTAACCAGGTCCATGATACCAGGAAGCTGTCGACTTTCCAGCAAGTCGTTTGTGGGAGACCCGCGGCAAATTGTAGACACGTTTGACTATAAAGAGTCTTTGACTCGGAGTGTCACCCACCTGACAGGTATCAACCTGAATCATCGCATTCAAGATTTGCAACACTATTATGGAACCGAAGAAGTCTTCTCACCAAGGGGATAATCTTAACACTTGGGGCGACTAAATTTCGACAACCAAAAATGCAATGCATTGTGTCAAGATAACAATGATATACATCAGCGGGTTAAAACATCTTTCTCCGGTGGTGTGAGAAGGGGTAGAGACCTTCAGTATGAATATCAGACTGCTTGATGGTTCCTCCTAGCACTATTTGATTTCATAAGCCTGACGTTTATCGCTGGAAGTAATGCAATATCATCCTACGTTGCTTTGGAAATCCAGCAATTAGCTACTCCATCGGCCCATGGTGCTAGCCAAGGCCGTCATATTCCTCGGTACAGTGACCTAATGTTCGCTCCAATTGATAGATTCGCCAACCAACAACCAGACCAGGACTTGATCTGATTCGCTGAATAGCTGCCACTTGCCAATGGAGCAGACTGAGCAAAGGTCATCAGACTGAGAGAACTCCCTTCGAGAATTACATGTGACTCTTCTCGCTTTAGCGTTTCGTATGATCCTCTTTCCTATTTTCCACGACGCTGGAAGCACATCAGATGCCATGGCGAACCAGAGCGGGATCTTCTCAGACGACTTAGAGCGGCTGTGCCCACGTCGCATATGTGACCTGCAGCTCAACGGGTAAGCCGGGCCAGGAATCCTTCATCCTCCGGGTCGGTATGTTGTAGAAATCAACGGTCTTTTTCCGGCCGGCTCGACGCCTCAGGCCTTGTTGATCCTTCTGGATTCGACACACCATCGCATGGCTTCGAGGGTTGGCTTTGCGACAGGTAGATAGCTTGCGAAGAGTCGATTTGGACTTCCGATCATCCGCGCAACAAGCAAACATGGTAACTACATATTGTGTTATACAATACTCGTTGTCCTGGTGGTCCAAGATTTGATGTTACGACGATCCCATGGCTCCTAGTGTGTTGGATGATGAATGCCATGAGAAGAAGCACAAGGTACCTTCTTATCCCTCGCTTGGCTATCATTGGCTTAGCCGGAGATCAGGGGGAGATTGGAACATTAGATAAGCACTTCACCTCGGTCGCACGAAACCCTAACCCATGGATCACGGACAAACGAACGTAACCCCAAGTCCAACGTCCCATCAACCTCTTGGTCTCTGCTTTCTTCTTCTCCTTTCGGTCCGCCAATCAGATGTAACTGTCCATCCTACCAGGATTCATTGAGGATCCAACCCGGTGCTCTTAATTTCATCAGCCGCCCTATCGCCGCGTGATGAACTCCTACAGACCACGATCCAACACCGCCCCTACATGTCGCCGTGCCCCCCGGACTTTCATTTCCTCTATCAACCACCATACTTGTATACCTGACATGGGAGCATGAGCGCAGTCCATCTGCCTCCTCATTTCACTGCCGCTTCCTTATATCATGACTCTATATAACATCGATTGTTCTTTGTCTCTTTGATTCATGTTTACTATGTACATATTCTTCTTCGCACTCTCATTTGACAGGCATTGCATGCCCTTCCTTTGAACATGCAGTCTGCATTGCTTTCTCTTCTGTTATGCGCAGGGCTCTCCTACGCATGGCTTCCAAATTTCGAAGTCCGTGGTGTCAACCTAGGGAGCCAGTTCATAGTTGAACCGTGGATGGCGAGTGATGAGTGGAACAACATGGGCTGTGGCAATGCTGCCTCGGAATTTGACTGCGTCAGCGCTCTTGGACAGAGTGCCGCCAATTCCGCTTTCCAGCACCACTGGGATACATGGACCACCCAGCAGGATATTGCGCAGATGAAAAGCTATGGGCTAAACACGATCAGAATTCCAGTCGGTTATTGGATAAGAGAGGATCTGGTTTACGCCGACAGCGAGCACTTTCCCCAGGGTGGACTTCAATACCTAGAGCGCATCTGTGGCTGGGCCAGCGATGCGGGAATGTACATAGTTATCGATCTGCATGGAGCGCCGGGCGCTCAAGTAAGTGGAAACCCTGATACCGGACAGGTAAGCATAACAAAATCACTCGAGGTCGCCACCGGGCCTAAAGAAGTGGATAGCAGCATGATGAGCGTTCGCAGTAACGCTTACTAAATGTTGCGCTTACCTAGACTGCCCCCTCCGCTGGCTTTTATGTCGACTACCAGTACGAACGAGCCTACAAGTTTCTCGAGTGGATGGTCAACATTATCCACACAAACAACAACTACCGCAACGTTGGCATGCTAGAGGTCGTCAACGAGCCACAACGGGGGCAAACGAGCCAAACAGACTCTATGAGACAGAATTACTATCCAACGGCCTGGAAACGTATTCGCGCTGCCGAATCAAATCTTGGAATAAGTGGCGACAAATTGGTTCACATCCAGATGATGGTAGGCTCCTTCGGCTCCTGGATATGCGGTGAGTTTGGCAAATGCTAACATCACGATAGAACGCGAAATGGGGCTCTGGAGACCCAAAGCAGTACCTTACCGACTTGAACTTTGCCGCCTACGACGACCACCGCTACCTCAAATACTCCGACGACAACGGCATCAACGACCCCGGAACCGGCAAAACCCCCGCCGCCTACCTGAAAGAGTCTTGCTATGACGACCGAAGCGGAAACTGGCCTCTCATCGTCGGCGAGTTCAGCTTGAGCGTCGCCAACGACCTCGAGTGGAACCCTTCATACGACTTCATCCCCGACAGTCATGTCGCGTGGTACAAGCAGTGGTTTGCGGCGCAGATCATTGCCTATGAGAAGCAGGCGGGGTGGATCTTTTGGAGTTGGAAGTGTGGGGCTATTGGGGGGAGGAACGATTGGCGGTGGTCGTATCAAGGTAAGTCCCTTGCTTTCGATTCTTGATGGTTCATGAGATTCAATGCTAACACCAGATAGCTGCTGTGGCGGCAGGCGCAAT
>JAABVA010003079.1_pt1 | contig 16105 bp, 17 predicted proteins | sample 5560331 | NCBI WGS metagenome assembly JAABVA01 (sample SAMN12812661, study PRJNA571458) | rock metagenome | isolation source: Antarctica rocks | place: Antarctica: Victoria Land, Mt New Zealand sud | collected 2016-01-07 | reverse complement strand
ACGAGTGGGCCGGAGCCCGCAGCGCCGTGGGCGGTCTACCTGACCGACAGCGACGGGCAGTTCCGGCTGCTTGCGTTCGATTTCGACACCAGCCGGGGCGACGCCGCAGCAGACGCTGCGACATTCTGCGGCTGGTTGACCGCCGCCGGCCTGGCCTTCGTGCAAACCCAGTCCGGGCCAACCGGCGGCAGGCATGTATGGCTTGCCTTGTGCGACCCAGTGGGGGTCAGCACCACGGCGAGTCTGGCGCGGCTCGTCCGTGCGGAGCTGCCGAGCCTGGACCTCTCTCCCCTCACCAACCCGATTACCGGGTGCGTGCGACCGCCCGGCGCCCCCCACCGCGACGGCGGTGCCTCCATCGTGCTGGCCGGCGACGCCGACTGCCTAGCGTCGCCGACCGTAACCGCCGCCCAAGTCGACGAGCTGGTAGCCGCGTTATCCGTCCGGCACCTCCCTAACGACGGTCAGTCGGGCGGCTCGCCGCCTTCTTTCGTCCGAACGACGGTGGCCTGCGACGACATGGGCCGGCTGTACCTGCCTGGCCCCACACGGCCCCTGGCAGCCGCCAGCGCTGTCGCGCTGGCCCAGAACCTCTCCGACACCGCTGACAGGGACGCGAGCCGCCTTCTGCGGTCCGTGCTGATCGGAGCTGCGGCCGCGCGGTGGCGCTGCTCCGACGTGGCCGTCCTGCTCGAGCACGCCCCCGGACTCGAACACCTGCGCACTCGGCGTCACTCACTCGAGGAGCGCCGCCCGCGGACTGCCTCCGGCTGCGCGGCGATGCTGGCCCGGCAGTGGGACCGGGCGGTGCGTTGGGTGGCCGCCCATCCGCGCCAGGCGGGGGCCGAGCACGACCCGACGTTCAGCACCAGGGCGGCCGCCTTGGTGGAGGTCGTCGAGCACACCCAGGTTAGGGCCGACGCAGCAGTGGGCCGTTGGGCTCGCCCCGGAGGGCCCGCTGATCGACGAGTCCTTGACGCGCTGTGCGCATACGCCCTCCACGCCCTGACGGCCGCTGTGGAGGCCGACGTGCGCCGGCTTGCCCTGACGTGCGGGATCGGCCGGGAGACGGCCCGGGTGGCGCTGCTCAGGCTGTGCGGGGACGGATGGATTGCTCAGGTCGGAGCGACTCAAGGAGCCAGGGCGGCCACCTGGACCCTCCCCAAGACGTCATCCACACCCGTGTCATCACTTACCCGGTCACAAGTGGACCCACGCCCCCCGGTTCCCTGCTCTGGCGCCGCAGACCGCGCTCACTGGCTCACTGTTCTGCGACGGCGACTACAGGCTTCCGCTCATGACGTCTTCACTTTTGGGGGTGGAGCCCTCGGCCATGTGGCCGGGCAGGTCTACGCCAGCCTCTGCGAGTCCGCTACATCGACATTCGTCCTCGCGCGGCGTCTTGGCTACCAGGTCAACGAGCTACGGAAGCGTCTGAGCGCCTTGCAAACGCTAGGTCTCATTCGGCTAAGTGGCCAGTGCTGGACGTCTTCGGAGGAGCACGTCCGCGACTCAGCGGCCACACGTGTCGAAGTTGTTGGTCGGCTGGTCGGCCGCGCTAACCGTTACGCAGTTGAGCGTGAGGCGTGGGCGTGGTGGAGTGATGAGCTTGCTTGGCGTCGAGCTAGCGGTGGCCAAGCGCGACGTAAGCACCGCCGAGTGGTTGGGCCTGAGCAGGAGGCCATCGTTCTGGACGGCGCGTCGTTCACGGTGCGACAGCGTCTCGGCCGGCATCCCGTGAACAGCAGCGGGCGCGCGGACTACGCCGCCGCCCTGGCTCGGGTGACCAGCATGCGTCTTCGTGCAGTCGAGCGTGCCGCATGATCGGCCGTGCGTGTCAGCAGTTACGTACCTGCGGAGTTGCTGGACACTGTTACTGCTTGCGGCATGTTCTCGACGGTCAAGCGAGCGGAGGCTGACATGCGGGTCGTGGTGGTCTGCAACCTCAAGGGTGGGACCGGCAAGACGACGGTGGCGGTGCACCTCGCTCATGCGTGGGCTGAGGCGGGGAACCGGGTGGTCCTGGTCGACGCCGATCCGCAGGGCAGCGCCTTGCGCTGGGCGGAGCTGGCGGAGGACGGCTGGCGAGTGCCGGTCCTGGGCCTGCCGTCGCGCGACCTCCACCGCAAGCTTCGTGGGGTTGTGCACGAGGATCGGACAGATGTTGTGGTTCTAGATACTCCTCCGTTGGAGGACCAAGCGGGCATTGTCGCGAGTGCCCTGCGAGTGGCGACCGACGTCGTTGTGACGCTGGCTGCCCACATGATCGAGCTCGACCGGCTGCTGCCGGTGTGGCGAGCGATCGAGGACGTTGACCCGTTGCGGGAAGGACCAGCGGTGGTCACAGTGCTCCTCAACCGGGTCGATCGGCGTGCCAAGGCGCCGATCGAGATGCGAGCCGCACTCGGCGCCGCCGGCCGTCCTGTGTTGCTCGCTGACGTTCCGCGGCGCGAGTCGCTGGCGCAGTCGTTTGGGGCCCCGGTCGTCGTCGACGAGTCGTGGCGAGCGGTCATCGCGGAACTCGACGGAGGCGCACGCGCAGCAGCGCTTGCGGCGTGCGCGCCCCGGGAGGCCCGGGCGTGACTGGCCGCCGAAAGGACGGTGCGGAGTCGGTAACGCGCGCCCGTATGGCAGCCATGCTCGGTCAGGGCAGTACGGACGCTATCGGCGCCGGTCAGGTCCCGCCGCGCGACACGCAAGGACCTGGACGGACGGGAGGTGGCCGGGTAACGCCGATGCGTCTGTCCGTCGACCTCGCTCCCGTCGCCTACCAACGCCTCGCGCAGTGGGTGCTCGACACCGGAGCGGACCTTGGGCAGAAGGTCACGCACGTAGCCGTCTTCCGAGCCTTGCTCGACGAGTTGCTCGATGACGAAGTGCTACAGGCACGCGTACGTCACCGGTTCGGACAGAGGTAGGTCCCCGTCGCGCCGTGGCGTGGGTGCCCGTCGTGACGCCGAGGCCGTCCTGCGAGTCGGTCGTGCCGCCAGCGCTGCGCGCTGTCCAGGCACGACCGAACCCGACAGGACGGCCTCGGCTCGGATGGGGGACGGACACTCCGCGCCTGCGGCGCTCCGTGTTCATGCGCCCTTCGGACGCATCCGCCGCGCAAGCGCGGCGGGACCGTCGCACTGCCCGGGCGGCGCAAATCCGGCGGCCGACCCGAGGGCAGGTAGCAACGTAGCGAGCTATGGACGGCGCTACGCTTGTCCTACTCCTCTGTTACTCGCTACGCTCGTGCAGGGCGGCCCTGCCGCCTCCGGCGCCGTAGTCAGGACCGTCCGGCGGCGCCGGACAACGACCAGCGAGGCCACCGCGTGACACCGACACCACTGACCGATCGGGCGCTACGCGCCCGCGTCGTCGCGGTGCGGATCACCCCTGACGAGCACAGGCTGTGGGAGTTGGCCCGGTCCCGGTCGCCCTGGCGTTCGCTGGCGCACTGGTGCCGCGAGGTTGTTGCGGACGGCCTGCTGCGACTGCCAGCGCCGGAGCGGCCCGGAACGTTGGCCGCCTACGGCGAGGTGCCAGCCGACCTGGGGGACCGTCTTGCGGAGGTGTGCGCCCGGCTGAACCGCAGCGCCCGAGCAACCAACACCCTCGGGCGGGTGACACCGGAGGCAGTCGAGCGAGCGGAGTTGGTGACCGCGGCTGCCGCTGCGGCCACCGCCGTAGTGGCAGCCGGACGCCGGCCACCGACTGGCGCAGTGCCGCCTATCCGCTTGACGGTGCCGGCCGAGGCCGCGCAGCAGCGGCTCGTCAACGTTCGGTTGTCGACGCCCGAGCATGCCGACTGGACCGCCGCCGCCGCCGCCGCTGGCTGGACCTCCGTCGGCGGCTGGACCCGCGCGTTCGTCGGCGGCCTGCTCGGCGTAGCGGTGCCTTACCCCCCGGCAGCCAGCACGGACGCGACCCGCGCTGCGGTGCGCGAACTGGCCGGCGCCGTCACGAACCTGTCGCAGCTCGCAGCCGTTGCGCAGGACCAGGACACCGCCGCGACAGACCTGCTGCTCGCGGCGCAGGGGCACGTGCAGGGCGCGCTGCGCGAGCTGCACCGCCGGGACGGCGGAACGCCACGGCGCCGCAGCGCGGAGCCGGCCCCGTGATCGCCAAGTGCACCAAGGGTCGAAGCGTTCACGGCGCCCTGGCCTACGACGTCGGCCCAGGGCGGGCCGAGGAGCACCGTAACCCGCACCAGGTAGCGGGCAACGTCGCCGGCCGGTCCTGGCGCGAGCGGGCCTATGCGATGGACGAGCACGCCCGGTCGGCACGACCGGACGCGGCCCGTCCCGTGCACCGCACCGCCCTGCGGCTAGCGGACGACGACCGCCAGCTCACCGACAAGGAGTGGCGCCAGATCGCGGAGCGCTACGTCAAGGAGATGGGCTTCCAGGACTGCCCGTGGACCGCGATGCGGCACGGGCAGGAGCACATGCACATCACCGTCAGCCGTGTGCAGTGGGACGGCCGACTTGCCTCGGACGCGCACGACTTCCGGCGCTCGCACCAGGCCGCCCGGTCTATCGAGCGAGCACACGGCCTCGTCGACGCCAGCGAGCGCAGCAACCCCGCACGGCCCCAGGTCCAGAGCGGCGAGCGCGCCCGCGCGGAGCGCACCGGACAGGTCGCACCGCGCGACACCCTGCGCGAGCGGCTGGACCAGGTCCTCAGCCGGTCCGCCGGCACCCGCGAGGGCTACGAGGCGGCCATGTCCAGCAGCGGCGTGCGCTTCGTCGCCAACGAGGCCAAGACCGGGCGGATGAACGGCTACCGGTACGGCCTGACCGGTCACACCGACGCCAACGGCGAGCAAGTTTGGTTCAAGGGTTCGCAGCTGGGACGCGACTTCACCTGGTCCGCTACCCAACGCCGCCTCAACGAGCACCAGGCCGCGCGCAGTGTCGGTAGCCGCACGGAAGCTGGCAGCCACGCCCGTTCCGCGCTGGACCGGATCAAGGCCTCCCGGGGCGAGCGACCGGACACCGAACGCACCAGCACCCACCGCACCGCACCTACTCGTACCGCCGGCAGGGGAGAGCACATGGGACGCGAGACAGGACCAGCCGAGGCAGGGCCTCAGCGGGCCACCAGCAGGCAGGACGCGGCCCGGGCAATGCCCGCACCGAGTGGCGCGAGGGGCAACGACGTGGGCCCGCCCACAGGCGCGCGGAGCGTGTCAGAGACCACGGCAGACCGGCCGGCGGACGCCGACGCGCGCGCCAAGGCGCGGGAGGCGATCGCCAAACTGCGGCAGGAACGCCCCGAGCAGGAGCGGGGTCACGAGCGATGAACACGCCCCCGTGGGGCCCTCAGGCCCAGGCGGTCGCCGTCCCGCCCAGTGCCGCTCCGGGACGGCTGCTGCGGCGCCTCGGGCTGGCGCTCGTCGTGCTTGTCGCGTCCTGGACGCTGTCCGGCCTCGGACAGTCCAAGCCCATCCCCGACTGCGCCGGCCCGAGCTGCTACGTGTTCGCCAGCAACGGAACCGCGCCCTACCAGGAGGTAAAGCGGCAGCAGCAGGCGCAGACCGGCAAGCGGGTCGGGAGCTTCGTCTCTTGGACCGTGCAGCTCACGGTGGCCGGTCTGTTCGCGGGCTGGCTCATCCGCCGTCGTCGAACCACCGCCGGGTCTCTGCGGCGCGCGCTGACCCGGGCCCCCAAGACGCCGACACAGCGGGTGGCCAGTTCCCCGGACGCGCTGGCCGCGACCCAGGCCATGGCGTCGGAGGTATTCGGGAGCCCTGGCGGGCACGTCGGCTGGCAGCAGGGCACCGGGACGTACATCACGGCCCGGCCTCGCGGCGGGATGCTCGTCATCGGGCCGCCGTCATCCGGCAAGTCCTCCGGGGTCATCATCCCCTCGGTCATCATCGCACCCGGCGCCTGCGTCGCCTCGTCCATTAAGGGCGACGTCATGGCCGCCACCGCCTGCACCCGCAGCCGATTGGGGCAGGTGTGGCACTTCGACCCGGGCGGCGAGGAGCAGGCCGCCCCTGGCGTCGTGCAGTGCCGCTGGTCCCCCCTGGTGTCAGTCCGCACCTGGGACGACGCCCGCCGGATCGCCTCGCGCATGGCCGAACCGGCCCGGTCCGCCGAGAACGGAGGCGGCGGGGGAGGCGCCCACTTCCTGGAGCGAGCCCGCGACTGGCTGGAGGTGCTGCTGTACGCCGCGCACTTAGACCACCGCCCGATCGCGGACGTCGCGGATTGGGCTGCGACTGCGGCCGGTGACGACACCGCCGAGACGGTTCTGACCATCCTTATCACTGCTGGAGACACCGGCGACACCGGAGCGCGGATCGCCCGCACCCAGCTTGAGGGCCTGCTGTCCACCCCCGACCGCGAGCGCGGGTCGGTGCTGTCGACGATGACGCGCCTGCTGCGCATCTACGGCAGCGTCACGGCGCGCACGCTCGGCGCCAACCCCAACTTCCTGCCCGCCGAGTTCGTGCGCAGCACCGACACCCTCTTCATCACCGCCAGCCCGGAGCGGCAGAACGAGTACGCGCCCCTGATCGCCGGGCTACTGGAGGAGATCAGGTACGCCGTCTACGCGCGGCATCGTGCCGAGGAGGCCGGACGAGAGCCGCGCCGACCGCATGTGACGTTCGTACTTGACGAGGCCAACAACACCGCTCCCATCCCGCTGCCGGCGATTATCAGCGAGGCCGGCGGGCAGTCGCTGCACGTCATCGTCGGTATCCAGGACCTTTCGCGCGCCCGACACCGCTGGGGCAAGGAGGCGGACGGCTTCCTGACCCTGTTCTTCACCAAGCTTGTGCTGCCGGGAGTGATCGAGCCCTACACGCTCGACGCCCTCAGCAACGCTTCGGGCGAGTATGACCGCACGGTCGTCGGCCACAGCCAGAGCACGAGCCACATCGGGCCGTACACGATCCCGATCAAGCAGACCAGCCCGTCCTACAGCGTGCAGCGCCAGAAGGTCCTCCACCAAGGCGACATCGCGCAGCTACCTGCCGGGACCGGGCTGCTGTACGAGGGGGCCAACTGGTGGCTGATCAGCGTCGGCTTGCACTGGCAGCACCCGGTCTGGACTGCCATTGAAGCTCAATCTCAGGCACTGATGCCGCAACAATGGGACCACGTACTCTAGACATAACGCGCTACGCAGGTAAGTATCTAATCAAGTCCGACCAGGAGGTCTGCATCATGAACAGAAGCTCCAGCCGGCTGCTCATCGGCGCCGCTGTCCCTGTGGCGCTGCTCATCGGCGCGACCACGGCGGGGATCGCACACCAAAGCAAGAGCGGCTCGGGCGCCATCACAATCGGCGCCAGTTCGACCGCTTCCACCTCGGCGCAGCTGGTCAACACCGGCTTGTGCGACGTCCCGGGCATCAGCGCTGCCTGCCCGCCTCCCTCCGCTGCCACAGGGGCAACCAGCGAGCCGGTGCCGGCTCGGGTGTTTCCCGGGCCCGCTAGGACGAGTCTCTGCGACGTCCCGGGCCTGGCTGTCGAGTGCCCAGCCCCGTGACGGTCGTGGCGTCCGCAGTCGAGGCCGCGTCGGAACATGTCTCCAGCTCGCCGACCGTGTTTGCGCGGCGGTTGAACCGCCTTTTCGACAAGCTGCAAGACGAGGGCAACCGGCGTGGCAACGAGGACGTGGCCGCAGCGATTACAACAGCTGGCACCAAGATCTCCAGTTCATACCTGTGGCTACTGCGGACCGGTAGACGAGACAATCCAGGCCACCACCACATCCAGGCCCTAGCGGCGTACTTCCAGGTGCCGCCAGCGTACTTCTTCGACAACTCCCTATCCGACGCCATGGAGAGGGAACTCGACCTCATCGCCGCCATGCGTCAGCCCGCCGTGAGGCGCCTGGCCAAGCGGGCCGTGGGTTTGTCACCCGGCGTGCTAGATGCGCTGCTGGTAATGGTCGGTCAGGCCCGGCAGGCTCAGGGCCTCCCGGCACTGTCGCTTAGCGAGGACCCCGACGAGCAGGCGACAGCCAATGACCTTTAACCCGCAATGGCAATCGTCAGTCGCAGGGACCAGGAAAGGCTTGGTCGAGCGAGCCGTTGACCTGCGGAGAGAACTAGTCCAGCGACACCAAACTGACGTTATGAAGTTGCAGACGACGGAAGAGACCGAAGCCAACCGCCGTTATTGGCTCGCGAGACAGCACTTTCAGGCGGCCATTGCTGCGCTTCCGCGCCAAGACCGCCTTGCGCGCAGACTGTCAGATCAGTGGCTTGAGCTCGCGGACCGCGTCTTCGGTTCCAAGCACCTCGGCTTGCAAACGAGTGAGGACGTCGCTTGGAGTTTTCTGCGCAAGTTGGCGACCGGGAACTGTCCAAAGTCAGCACCACGGGAAGTGGCACGCAGTGCGAAGGGCGTTCCGCCAGGGGATTGGCTGTTCGATTGGAAAGACGAAGTACGGGGACTCGGAGAAATACTCCGGTTCACCTGGGGCCTCACACCGGTCGAGGAGCGTCGCTCGGCCTTGCGACGGCGCCGTTCGACGTGACGTCGCAGCCCGCCCCCGATTCAGGTCTCTTCGGTCCTGCCAGCATTACCTGGAAGGTGCACGCCGACCCGTCATTGGTTGTGGCCGGCCTGCGGGCCCTGTTGAGCAAGTACGTACGTGCGTAACCACGCATGATCCTGGGTGCCGATATGCAGCCGGTGAGCTATGTCGGCTCCACCGCGCTAATCACGGGAGCGAGCAGCGGCATAGGAGCCGCCTTCTCTCGGGCCTTAGCTGCCCGAGGCGCCAACGTTGTCCTGGTCGCTCGAAGGGAAGCCCCTCTACAGATGCTGGCGAGCAGCTTGCGAGCCACACACGGTGTTGATGCAGTTGTTTGCCCCACTGATCTATCCATACCCGGCGCGGCGGCGAGCGTCGCCGGGCGCATCGCAGCCCTCGGCCTCCAAATCGACGTACTAGTAAACAATGCTGGATTCGCGACGCACGGCAACGTAGCCGAAGTAGACCCGTCACTACTTACCGCACAAACAGCACTACACGTGACCACCTTGGTCGAGCTGACCCGCAGTTTCCTTCCGCCCATGCTCGAACGTGGGTCGGGCGTCATCTGCAACATCGCCAGCACCGTCGCCTTTCAGCCGGTGCCCATGCTTGCGACTTACGCCGGTACGAAGGCGTTCGTGCTGTCGTTCAGTGAAGCGCTTTGGAAAGAAACCCGACCGAGCGGGGTCCGGGTCTTGGCCGTTTGCCCGGGAGTTACCGACACTCCGTTCTTCGACACGGTTGGTGTGAACGTGCCGGCTGCCGCATTCAGGCGCCGACACCCGGATCAGGTCGTGGCCACGGCTATGCGTGCCCTTGATAGGCGGTCGCCGAGTGTGATCGATGGCCGTCTCAACGCACTGGCGGCCCAGGTCTCACGCATCTTCCCGCGCCGAGTTGTACTGGCCGCCGCCGCCAGAGTCGTGCGACCGCGAACTCCGGGGCAGTAGCCCCCACCACCTCCCCCCTCCCCGGCCTGCCGTACGGGGTCGGGCGGGTGTCAAGGCTCGGCGCAGCCGACCGCGTAGCGGCGCGAAGCGGCCTTGACACGCACCCGAAGGGTTGGCGCTCGCAGGCTTGCCGGAGAGGGGAGGGGCCCGTCTCTAGAGGACGGGAGGCGCGTCCTCAAAGCGGGCAGGGTCAACGAGGTGGCAGATCCGGCGTGACAGCGCTTGCCGCGTCTGGTGCCTGGTCACCACCGAGGCTCCCAGCATGGCGATGCCCTGCCAGCCCAGATTAGTCTTGGACCAATCGATGTCATGCAGTGGCTTAAGCAGGGAGAAGTCGTGCTCACTATCCCAGTCGCTTTTCCCCTGTACCCCTAATATCTGCGCGCCTGCCGCCCCAAGTGCAAAGAAGGCGACCGCGTGAGCCACGATGTAGTCGATCCGTGCCTCAGACGGCTTCATCTCACCGTCCCTTACCAGACGCCAGGGCTCGATCAAATCACTTAGCGCTTTCCAGTAACTGACACAGAACTCCTCGGCAGCGTTAGCTGCCTCCTCGTCCTTCTTCAGGATGTCGACGGCCGTGGCGCCTCCCAGGAGTTGCCGGCAGGCGTCGTACAGGGACGACAGAGTGACGAACTGACGCGAACGGACAGCGAGTGATGTCGCGTTCTTCTCGACCCGATCATGGAACAGCGGCACTCTGGTCGCTACCGCCTTCACCAGCCCGTTCAGCGGGTCGTCGTGATCGTAAAGAATGTCTAGCGAGCGGCTGGTCTTCTGGACGGTTCTGTTTAGATCGCTAAAGACCTGTTGGTTGCGGTCCAGACTCTCGAATGGAATAAGCATGACGCCTATCTGCTGCGCCTTGAGCGTTGGGTCATCAAGAATTGCTCTCTTGATGGCAGCTATCCGGTGCTGTCCATCGACAACAACGAACTCGGTGTCTGAGTCAAGACGTAGCTCGTCGATAGCTTTCGGGGAGGTCTTACCGTCGCCGAAAGAGGATTCTCCATCAAAGGAGACTGTTAGGCTACCGAAAACCCAATCACTTTCCTTCTCCAAAAGGTAGTCCGTGATCTCTGGAACGCGTCGCTCGTTCAAGGCGCGTTGAGCGCGCTGTTCCGCAGGAATGCCGTCCGGGGTCGGCTGGAAGAAGCGGCCAACCATTTGCAGCGTCATCACCGTCATGTAGAACGTTCTGTCCCCCATGCGTCCAGCCATCGCCGGGAACTTCAGCTCAGCCATGCAGTCCTCGCTCGCGTTAGGAAGGTAAGACCCCTCCCGAGGCCCAGACCTAGGACCGCGAGAGGGGGTGGCGTACGATGAAAGGGCTCCCCAAGGGACTCCTGCGCGCAGCACCTGACCATGGTGCGGCTTCTCGCGTTTGTCCTTCGGACCTCCGCTGTACGTCCCGAACATCGTACCAGTGGGACGTACAGCCCGTCCACTGCTCCTACTGACGGCGCGCCTCGCGTGCCTCGTGGGACTGTCGCGAGTTCAGCAGTCGGTACACCGTTGAGCGCTCCCAGCGTGCTCCTCCGCGAGCGGTCGGCACCCTGTCGGTGTTGAGGCCGTCAGCGATCGTCTGTAGCGGGTGGCCGGAGTCCCGTTCTCGGACCACCCGCTCCACGACGTTGACCGGCACGGTGGGTGGACGACCGATCCGAACGCCGGCGGCGGCTTTGGCCGCCAGCGCTTCTCGGGTCCGCTCGCTAATGAGCCGCCGTTCAAGTTGGGCGACTGCCGCGATAAGATGAGCCTGGAACTCGCCCTGGGGGCTAGTGGTGTCCAGGCCTACGTCCAGGGCGACCAATTGCCAGTGATCACGGCGGCCACGGTCCAGTAGTGCGACCAGGTCGGGCATCGACCGTGATAGCCGGTCCAGCTTGGCGACTACAAGCGCGCCAGCGGCGCCGCTGGCAAGCTGAGCCAGCGCGTCGGCCAGCCCGAGTCGGTGCGTGTCCTTCCCGGACACGCCCGCATCAGCGTGGATCGTCAGTAGCTCCCAGTCGCGACGCTCGCACTCCGCACTGATTGCGGACCGCTGCGCAGCGAGGCCAGCGCCGGACGTGGCCTGGTCAAGTGTCGAGACGCGCACGTAGCCAACGACCCGCGCACGTTGCGTCACCGGACGAGTGTTGACGAACCGACCGGTTCGTCAACACGCATGAGGACCACGGGGCCATCGGGGGGGGGCAACCTGACCCCGGCGGTGACCCTGTTCGACGATCTGCTGGAGCGGGCCTTCGAGGAGAGGTTGGCGAACCACACAACGCGTTCACGCGAAATGCGCGTGGCGGCCATCTGGGCGGCTTACGGGCGCACCTGACGACGGGCACCACGTCCCACGTGTGCCCACCCAGGCTGCGCGGCGCCGACTGAGCACTGGTGACGGAGGTCAACAGCCCCCAGGTGACGCTCGGGTGCTGCCGCGACCGGCCTGGGTCAGCCCGGCTTCGGCGCCGAGGTCAGTAGGCCAAGCTCGTGCACCTGTCCCCAGGCCTGGCGGAGGTTGGCTTCGCGGCTGGCTTCGGTGACGTCGCCAACGTACCGCTCGTGCGTACGTCCCGAACCGGCCGACCACCGCAGGTAGGCGTAGATGCGTCTGCTGCTCGGTAGGCGGCGTAGAGCGATAGATGCTGTCACGGTGCGCCCGTCGGCCAAGACCAACCGGCGCCGCGTGTGGCCGCCAGCAGCCCCGTCCTGCTCAACGGCTCGCTGCGCTGGTGTCAGGTTAGCGTCCGGCCTCCACGCTTCGGGCTGGGGTGCAACCTTGAGCCAGCGCGTCACTACTGCTCCTCGGCCAGGGCCGCAAGGACGTAACTGGCTGCTTGCGTGGGATCGCCGAGAACGGCCGACTCCCACAAACGGATGACGGTCCAACCGTCCGCGACCAGCTGAGCTGTGACCTGCCGGTCCCGTTCCATGGTCCGGGTGATCTTCGCAACCCACCACTCGGTACGGGTGGGGAACAGGTCGGCAAGGGTCTCGCGACCTCGTCGCCGCACCTCCTCGGGGTTGCCGTGCCACAAGTCGCCGTCGACGAACACCGCCAGGCGGCGAGCCTTGATGCTGAGGTCGGGGCGTCCCAGCACGTCCTGGGAGTGGAGGCGGTAACGGAGTCCCCGGGCGTGCAAGGCGCGCCGCAGCGCCAGCTCCGCCTTCGAGTCCTTGTTGCGTACCTGGGCCATGATCCGGCTGGTGGCCGCGGAGTCCCGAGGTCCGAGCCGGCGCGGCATGGCGGCTACGAGGCAGTCGGAGTCAAGGTGGGCTCCAGCCCGTCAACGACGGCGCGGGTGACGACCCGCCCCAGCTCTACAGGCACCGCGTTGCCGAGCTGGCGCATCTGCTCACCGCGTGGTCCCTCAAGCCGCCAGGTGTCAGGAAAGGTCATGAGCCGGGCGACTTCACGGACGGTGAAGTAGCGGATGGAGCCATCGTCCTTGCGTAGCACGCACTCACCACCAGGCACGCCGTGTACGCCGGCCTTAACGGTCTTGGCTGGCCGGTCCAGTTCGTTGGGCGTGTGTCCCGCGTAGACGCGGGCGCCCGGCCAACCGATGTGGTGCAGGTGGCCGGCTCGACCGCGCCGCAGGAGAGGCGTCGGGAGGTCCGCGATCGCGTCGCGGACTGTGCGCCATCGCTTGCGGTTGTCAGTCTGCGGAACCGACTTCACGGCGGGTCGATGGCGATCGGACAGGCCGTGCTCGTCCCAGTAGTCGCCGTCCGCCCGTGAGTGCAGCAGTGCCACCTCGCTGTGGGTGGGGGCGGGGAAGGTCCAGTCGATCCCGAGGTCCGAGCGGAACGCGACGACGAACACCCGCCAGCGCACCTGGGGCACGCCGTAGTCGGCGGCATTCACCAGGGCGTAGTGCACGTCGTACCGTTCCGTCGGGTCGCTACAAGTGCTCTGGGCCTTCCGGAGTCGCTTGTCGTGGTCGACCCAGGGTTCTCCCTCGACGCGCTGCTCGAAGGGGGCGTCGATCTCGCGGGTGATGTAGTCCCAGTACGGGCGGAAGGAGGGGCGGAGCAGGCCCTTCACGTTCTCGGCGATGATCACGCGCGGGCGGGTTTCGCGGACGCAGCGCAGCAGCTCAGGCCACATATTTCGCTCGTCAAGGTGACCCCGGTGGATGCCACCCAGGCTGAACGGCTGGCACGGGACCCCACCCGCTACCGCGTCTACACGACCGTTCCAATGCGTGAAGTCGACCGTCCTGACGTCGCCTTCGATGAGCGGCCAAGCGTCTTCGAGCGTGGTCGGCTCGGGGTCGTCTTGCTGGTAGTCGGTCGCGAGATTGGCGCGCAGCGTCGCGCAGGCCCGGCGGTCGTGCTCGTTGAGCAGGGCGTGACGAAAACCTGCCTCGTGCATGGCCATAGCGAGGCCTCCTCCGCCGGAGAAGAGCTCAATGCTGCTGCCAATGCCGCAAGCTGGCTTGCTTGCCGGCGGGGACGCTGTGCGCCTCACCGGGTCGCTCGTCACGCCCAAAAACATACCGCGGTTAGGGAGGTATCAGTCCAGCGGGTGCGGCGTGTCGGCCTGCGGCCCGTCAGGTTCCTCCAGCACGGCTTGCACGACCTCGGCAGTGATCGCCGGTAACTCCTCCAGGTCCGTGACGGGCTGCTTGGCTAGGTGGGCGGTGATGGCCGCCACGCTGACGGTGGCGGCCTGCTTTGGAGGGCCGAGCTTGGCCACCCAAGCACGACCGGGGTGCACCTCGTCCCACGGCGACCTGGCCTGGTTAGTGCGGCCGGCGCCAGGATCGTGGTTGCCAAAGCCCTTGAGTATCTGGTTCCAGATTGGCTGGTACTGGCCGATAAGCAGCGCTTCCGCCATCGGCACCCAAATGTCGTCGACGACGAGGTAGCGGCACCTGAAGTCCGACAGGCGCAGGTTCGTCGTTCCGACAGCCGCGCTGTCCGCCTCAACCTGCCCGATCGTCTCGGCGTGCTCGGCGAGCCGGTTGTAGAGGACGGGCTGACTGGTGGTCGCAACGAGGCCTCCCACTCCAGCTCGACTGCCAGGAGGCATGGCACGACCAACGTAGATAGGGATGTCGCCGGCCGTTCTGGTCGGCGGAGCGATCGGCCGGTACGGCGCGAAGTCCCCGATGTAGTAGATCGCGTACAGCCCTGCGCCAGGAAAGCTGTTGGCGGGAGGCAGTGGGCCGAGGGGCCGACCGAGCAGGGCGCGCTCGACGCTGCGGCCTAGCTCCACCCGGTCAAGCGGGTTGTAGGGGGGACCCGTCAGGCTCACGAGTCCGCAGGCTAGTCAACGGCGTACCTGACGCTCTGCTAGGTCGAACCTGTCCTAGAGGCCTCGGTCCGTCGCTTCCGGACATAGCCCGTCAGCACCGCATTCACCAGCGGCAGTAGCGCGGCAGTGGATCTGTCGTCGGTGCTCTCAAAGGCTAAGCAATCACCGTCGGTGTTCGCCTGATCTGGAGGGTAGAGCCCCACCCCCCAGCCCTGGTGCTCCTCCCGGTCCCAAGACAGGGAGCCTTCAGCATCGGTGATCAGCAGCGTGTGTCCACCGTCGAGCAGAACCTCCAGCGCCGCGTTCATGCCGCCGGTCTGCGTCAACGTCGCACCGAAGCCAGCGGCGGTCAGAGAGTCCAAGACGTCTTGGTAGCTCGCTTGCCCGATCAACATCGTGTCCCGATAGCTGAGCATTGTGTCCCCAAGCGTCTCTTGCCACGTAAATACGTAACTACGTTGAGAGCTTAGACGTCTAAGGGCGTCGTGGGCAAGCTCACGCCTCGGGGCGGCTAGGCCCTCGACACGCCGAAGGAGCGCCGCTACCGCGAGAGTTCACGTAAACGAGGCAGGCTGCGCGGTGTGACCACACCTGGGCCTCGACGTCCGCGACGCCTCCGCGGTAGCGCCGCTATGGCGGTCGTGGCGGCACGGGTCGAGGACGACCTGCTAGTCAAGATCGAGACGGCAGCGGCGTCGCTACGCCTGTCGAAGTCGGCGTACCTGGCGCGCTTGATCGAGCGCGATCAAGTGGACTCGACGGGGCGCCCGGTCTGGGGCGACGAAGTACGTCCTGGTGAGGCACAGGCCGCGCTCACCGGACTGGAGAAGGCCGGCTAGCCCGTCCACCCGGGCCGTCACCCGACGGGCCCGGACACGCAACGAGACCCGAGCCCCTACTGCTTGGCGGCTAACAGGGCTGGGTCTCGTTCCGGAACGCTGGAGGAACCATAACCCCCCGCCCACCGGGTGGGTCGACTGGCGCTCGTCGCGCGCGTGTCGACCCTGCCCTATCGCGCCCTTGCATGCCCACGCCAGCTCGCCCCGCAAAGCCGGGAGCTTGGATGCTGACGCGCGCCATAAGCCCGCGACGGCTTGTTCGAGTGGCGGACGTCGACGCGTACGGCACCGCAGCGAACAGCTACACCGGTCAGGCTCAGACGAGTGGGCCGGAGCCCGCAGCGCCGTGGGCGGTCTACCTGACCGACAGCGACGGGCAGTTCCGGCTGCTTGCGTTCGATTTCGACACCAGCCGGGGCGACGCCGCAGCAGACGCTGCGACGTTCTGCGGCTGGTTGACCGCCGCCGGCCTGGCCTTCGTGCAAACCCAGTCCGGGCCAACCGGCGGCAGGCATGTATGGCTTGCCTTGTGCGACCCAGTGGGGGTCAGCACCACGGCGAGTCTGGCGC
>JAABVA010003078.1_pt1 | contig 16107 bp, 19 predicted proteins | sample 5560331 | NCBI WGS metagenome assembly JAABVA01 (sample SAMN12812661, study PRJNA571458) | rock metagenome | isolation source: Antarctica rocks | place: Antarctica: Victoria Land, Mt New Zealand sud | collected 2016-01-07 | reverse complement strand
TGTTCTTCGCGGCGGGAACCGAACCAGCGACCTGCGCCTTGTAGGTGGCTCCCGCCTTGAAGCTCACGCCCCGGCTCGCCGGGATTTGCAGTGCTTCTCCGGTGGCCGGGTTACGACCGGCCCGCGCCGACCGGTCCATCGGCTGGAAGCTCCCGAACCCGGTAAGAATCGTCTTCTGTCCCGCCGCAGTAGCCGCCACGATCTGATCCAGCACTGCGCGCAGCGTGGCGTCGACTTGCGCACGCGGCAGCGCGGTGGCGTCGCTGACAGCACTGACGAGCTCTGCTCGGTTCATGGCTGGTCCTTCAGATCGGGCGTCGGTCCCCAATCGCGCAATCACACACGGCGGGGCTATTGATGCCAGATCGTGGCACGCCCGGCCGGTAACAGCAGTTCCACACGCCGCACGGCACAACCCTGGCGATCTTCCCAGTGGATTGTCTACGGCACGCATGACGTGGCTGCCGAAACGGCCAGGCCCTGCGTCTTCGAGCTGAACTGGGCCAGCCGGCCTGTCAGGAAGTGGCGTGCGCCGGTGTCTTCGGTGAGCATCAGCGCTTCCTGGTAGGCGCCCGGGCGTCGGTGTGCGCCCGAGGCGGCGTAGAAGCCGGAGCGAGCGGCGGCGCGGGTAGCTGTGGCAGGCGAGTTGGAGTTCGGCCGCCTACCGGTCGAGCGGAACGGCTCGGTTGAGCGCCACTAACGGCAAGGGCCACAGCCCGACGAGCAGGCCGTAGAGCGACATCTCTCGCGCCATCTCAGACGCCCTGAACTGCTATCTGAGCGGACACCAGCAGTCAGCTGCGTGGGCCGGTTATCCGCGCTCGGTCAAGATTTCAGCTGCCGCGGGAAGCTGCAGGGCGAGCCTCGCGCCGCCCAGCGGGCTGTCCGTGACGCTGACGTCGCCGCCTGCGGATCGGGCGGTGGCGCGCACGATCGCCAGGCCGAGACCGGTACCGCCGTCGTCGCGGCTGCGCGAGTCATCAAGTCGCCCGAAGCGTTCGAAGATGCGCTCACGGTCGCTGGCTGGGATTCCGGGGCCGTCGTCGTCGACGTAGAGCACGGCGTCGTCCCCTTGCCGGTGGGTGCTGATCCGGACGGTGTGCCGGGCTGCTCGCCGGGCGTTGTCCACCAGGTTGGCGACCGCGCGTCGTAGCGCCTCCGGCGACGCGTTTACCAGGACCGGCTCGACCTGCAGCAGAACGTGCGGCGTCGTGCCGGGCCGGCCGGCCCTGCCCCGGCTTGCGGTTGCGGTTTGGCTGGCGATGTCCGCAAGGTCCACGAGCTGTGCCGGGCGGGTGGTCCCGCTGTCAAGACGCGCGAGTGCGAGCAGGTCATCGACGAGGCGGCCGAGGCGCAGCACGTCCAGGTGCAGCCCGGTAGCGGTGTCGGGCCAGTCGACCCCGGCGGGGTGCGCGAGGGCCACCTCCAGAGAGGTGCGCAGCGTGGCGATGGGTGAACGCAGCTCGTGGGCGGCGTCGGCGAGGAAGCCTCGTTCCCGCTGGGCGGCGGCATCAAGGCGGGCGAGCATCTGGTTCAGGGTGCGGGCCAGCGCTGCCAGCTCGTCGTCGGCGGTTGGTTCGGGTAGCCGCCCGGGCACGCGAGAAGGGCCGGTTGGGTTTGGGGGCGGCTGCGGTGCGCCCGGGGGGTCCCCGGCGCCGATCTCGTCCGCTCCCCGGCGCAGGGCTGTCACTGGACGCAGCGCGGAACCCACCAGCAGCCAGCAGGTCACGGCAACCAGAGCGGCGACGGCGGGGACGACGAGCACCAGCACGGTGCGCAGTGCTTGCAGCGCGCCGCGGACGTCGCGCAACGGCACGGCAGCCACGATCAGCACCCGCTTGCCCCCAGCCGCCGGGTCGGATGCGTCGCGGACCACAGCACGCAGCGGCACATCACCCAGAGCTGCGTCCTGCACGGTGCCGGCACCATGCCGGGGCCAGGACCCGAGCCGTTCGACGGGGATCAGCGGCAGGGTCTGGCTGACCGACTGCGATGCGGCGACGACCCGGCCGCCGGGTTCGAGGACTTGCACCATGGCGCTGCTGCCTTGCGGGACCGGAAGCGGGCGGGGGAGCTGTCCACCGGCGAGCAGCCCAGCAACGACGTCGGCGGGTTGGGCGGCGCTGCGGTCAAGGTCGGCCAGCCGGCTGCTGGCAAAACCAGCGGCCAGGGCTACCGCACCCAGGATCAGGCCTGCAGTCAGGCAACCGGTCGCGACCAGGGTCAACCGGGCCCGCAGCGAGCGCCGGGTCCACCATCGCCGGGGGCTCACCGCTCGGGCGCCTGGCCGTACGGGTCAGACCCCTCAGGGCGGTCATGGCGGTCAGCTGCGGCCTGGGAGGTTGGTATGCGGTAGCCGGCTCCGCGGTGGGTGTGCAGTGCGTCGGCGCCGAGCTTGCGCCGCAGGTAGCCGACGTAGACCTCCACAGCGTTGGGGTCGGTGTCGGGTGAGTCCCAGACGTGCTCGACCAGTTCTGCTTTGGACACCACCCGGCCGGCGCTGCGCATCAAATATTCGAGCAGGGCGAACTCGCGGGCGGTCAGCTCGACTGGCTCGCCGTCGCGGGTGACCCGGCGGCCGCCGGGGTCCAGCTCGAGCAAGCCGGCGACCAGCACAGCCGGGCGTTCGGGGGCGCCGCGGCGCAGCAGTGCCCGCAGTCGGGCGACGAGCACGACGAAGGAGAACGGTTTGGTCAGGTAGTCATCGGCCCCCAGGTCCAGGCCGTCGGCCTCGTCGTACTCCCCGTCTTTGGCGGTCAGCAGCAGCACCGGGGTCCATACCCCTGCGCGGCGCAGCCCCCGGACCAGCTCATAGCCCGACAGGCGCGGCAGCATCACGTCACAGACGATCACGTCATGGCCGCCGAGTTCGGCGAGTTCAGCGCCGCGGGCCCCGTCGTGGGCGACGTCGACAGCGAAGCCTTCGGCGACCAGGCCGCAAGCGATGGCGGCAGCCATCCGCTGCTCATCCTCGACGACCAGCACCCGCACACCCTCATCGTGCCGCCGGGGCGCCACCCGACGCTCAGCCGGGCGGGGGCACCCTCAGCGTGCTCACAGCCGCCGCAGGTCACAGTGGGGTCATGACGCAGAGCGCTGTTCGTCCTTCCCGCCGCCGGCTGGTGATCGCCGGCGCTGCCACCGCGGCCGTCGCCGCCGCGGTGGTGGTTCCCGCCGCCACCTCCTCGGCCGCGAGTCTGAAGCTGCCGCCGCGTACCGCCGCCGAGCTGCTGGCCTCGGTCGAGGCGACCGGCGCGGCGAGCAATGCGCTGGGGCTGTCCGGCACGGTGGTGCAAACCTCCCGCCTGGGCCTGCCCGCGCTGCCCTCAGGTGCTGCCCGTACCGACGCCCTGGCCCTGCTCAGCGGTTCGCACACGCTGCAGGTGCACGCCGCCGGCCCCGACCGGCAGCGCATCGCGCTGCTGGGTCAGCTCGCCGAGTACGACGTGGTCCGTAACGGGCGTGACGTGTGGACCTACACCAGCGACAGCCGCACCGCCACCCACCTGCAGCTGCCAGCCGCCAGCAGCACACACGCCAGCGGTGCAGCCGGCGACCCGGCCGGGCAGTACCAGAGTCCGCAGCAGGCGGCAGCTGCGGCGCTGGACGCCATCAACCCCACGACGGCTGTCGGCATCGAGGCGAACGTGCGGGTCGCCCGGCGGGCCGCCTACCAGCTGGTGCTGACCCCCCGCGACACCGCCACCCTGATCCGTTCGGTGCGGATCGCGATCGACGCCGCGACGTCGCTGCCGCTGCGGGTGCAGGTGTGGGGCAGTTCCTCGAGCACCCAGCCGGCGGTCGAGGTCGGGTTCACCGACATTTCCTTCACCACATCGCCGGCGTCGGTGTTCGCCTTCGCCCCGCCGGTCGGCACCAAAGTCGTCGAGCAGCAGGCGCCCTCCACCCAGAAGAGCACCGACCCGGCGGCGAGCTCACAGACCCAGACCCAGACGCGCACGCTGGGCACCGGCTGGACCTCGGTCGTCGCCGCCCGCGGCGCCGGCGTCGGCGCTCTGGATCCGGGCCAGCGCAGCCTGCTTGACCGGCTGACCCGGCCCGTACCGGGCGGGCGGGTGCTGACCAGCTCGCTGGTCAGCGTCCTGCTGACCGACGACGGACGTCTGTACGCCGGGGCCGTCCCGGCGGGCGCGCTGTCGAAGGTGGCGGCGGGCGACCGGTGAGCGCACCCGCTTTGGAGCAGCACACCGGCCCCGGCGGCCTGCCGGCAACGACTGCCAGCCGGGTGCTCCCGGCCGGGGCCGTCGCGGGGTCCCCGGCCGGGCCGGCGGCGACCACGACGGGGTTGACCAAACGGTTCCGCGGCGGGCAGGTCGCCGTCGACGGGATCGACCTGCAGGTGCCTCGCGGGGCGGTCTACGGCTTCCTCGGGCCCAACGGGTCGGGTAAGACGACGACGATCCGGATGCTGCTGGGCCTGGTCACCCCCACCGCGGGCGGGATCACCCTGCTCGGCCGGCCCATGCCCGACGCCGGGCGCGAGGTCCTTGCCGGGGTCGGGGCACTGGTCGAAGGACCCGCGTTTCACCCCTACCTGTCCGGGCGGGACAACCTGCGTCGCCTGGACGCTGTCGACCAGAACGCCGACCCACGGACCAGCGCCGCCCGGATCGACGGGGCCCTGTCCCGGGTCGGGCTCGGTGCCGCGGCCGGCAAACGCTTCCGTCAGTACAGCCTGGGAATGAAGCAGCGCCTCGGGCTGGCCGCCGCGCTGCTGCAACCACGTGAGCTGCTCGTGCTCGATGAGCCGACCAACGGCCTGGACCCTCAAGGCACCCGTGAGGTACGGACGCTGGTGCGGGCCCTGGCCGATGAGGGCACCACAGTCATCGTCTCCAGCCACCTGCTGGCCGAGATCGAACAGGTCTGCAGCCATGTCGGGATCATGAGCCGCGGACGGATGGTCCTGCAGGGACCGCTCGCCGACCTGCGCGGCGCCGGCGGCGCCCGCGTGCAGATCGAAACTCGCGACCCGGACCGCGCCCTGGCCGTCCTCGCCGGGTCCGGGCTGGTAGCCGCCGTGACCCAGAACGCGCAGCGGGACAGCGCCGCTGCCGTGCTGAGCGTCCCACTCGACGGCGGCGACACCTCAGGACGCGGGGCTGCCGGCGGCGTCGAGGACCTGGCCGCAACCCTCGTCCACGCCGGGGTACCGATCAGCGGTCTTCGGGTGCAGCGCCCGTCGCTTGAAGACGTCTTCGTCGAGCTGACCGGGGAAGGTTTCGATGTCGCACGCTGAGCTGCTCCACGCCCCGCCGGCCGCCCCCGCACTGCCGCGTCCGGTCCTGACCCGCCAGCGGGGGGCCACCGGCAGGCTGCTGCGCAGCGAACTACGGCTGGTGTTCGGCCGGCGCCGCAACCAGGTACTGCTCGCCGTGCTCGGGGGGGTGCCGCTGCTGCTGGGCGTCGTGCTAAAAGTGTCCGGCTCACCCCAGCCGGGTGAAGGCCCGACCTTCTTATCCCAAGTCACCGACAACGGGCTGTTCCTGGTCTTCACCTCCCTGACCGTCGCGCTGCCGCTGTTCCTGCCGCTGGTCGTCGGCATCGTCAGCGCCGACACCGTCGCGGGTGAGGCCAACACCGGAACCTTGCGCTACCTGCTGACAGTGCCGGTCACCCGGGCTCGTCTGCTGGCCGCCAAAGCCGCCGGCGCCCTTGCCTACACCGCCGCGGCGGCCCTCACCGTGGCGGTGGTCGGGCTGGTCACCGGCGCCGCCCTGTTCCCGCTGGGGCGAGTGACCCTGCTGTCCGGAGACACCGTCTCGCTGGCCAACGGTTTGCTGCGCACCCTGGGGGTGGCACTGTTCGTCGCCGTGTCCCTGGCCGGTCTTGCCGTCGTTGGCCTGGCGATCTCGACGCTGACCGAGGTGCCTGTCGCGGCGATGGCAGCCACCGTCGGGTTCGCGGTGGTCTCAGCCGTGCTGGCCAGCATCCCGCAGCTCTCGGCCATCCACCCCTACCTGCTCACCACCCACTGGCTGGACTTCGGCGAGCTGCTGCGCACTACCGTGCGCATCTCTGCCCTACTGCCAGGCCTGGTGACCCAGCTGGCCTACGCCGCCGGCGCCGGCGCCATCGCCTGGCTGCGCTTCCGGCGCGCTGACGTCACCTCCTGAACGCATCCCAGCGCCGCTCGACTCTGCGGGTACGCCGTAAAGGCCGACCCGCACCGGCGCCCTACCTGCGGGGTCCGCGGTGCGGACCGGCCGGGCCCTGCGCCGGTCCCGGCCGGGAGCGGCCGGCGTCGAAGGACAACCCGGGCCGGCGGGTGCGGGTCGCGGTCGCAGCCGCAGGGCCGGGCTGCAGGCTGGTCCGCTGGGCGCTGGTCATGCGCAGCTGCTCGGCCGCACCGCGGGCTGCGGCGGCTTGCGCGGCCCGGTCCTGGTTCTCCCGCAGCCGCATTACGGCGTCGGACAGTGCAGCCAACTGGGCGAGCAGCGCGAGCAGCTGGGTGTTCTCGCCCCGGCCGACGAACCGCGCCGAGGCCAGCAGCACCGACGCGGCGCGCAGCCCCTGCCCGGCCTGCGATGGGGCGGGTATCCGGCCCCACAGCTCGCGCGCCGCCCGGTCGTACTGGGCGGCGGCTGCGGTGAGCGGCCCGCCGCGGCGGCCGTCGACGACCCGGGCTGCGGCGCTAAGGAAGTCCGACGCGGCCCACGCGGCGTCGCCCGCTGCCCGCGGGTCCGTTCCCGCGGCCGCGCGGACCTGCTCGGTGGCCCGGGCCGCGGCCGCGGTCGCCTGCTCCCAGATCCGGGCCCGTTCCTCGCCGGTCAGCCGGTGCCGGTCCTGGTTGGACCCTCCATCCGTTGCCGCCGACGCTGAACAGGTCGCGCTCGCCGCCTGCCCGGGCTGCCCGGCCGTGGCATCGCCGGCGGCGCCCGCGGTGGCGCTGCCGTCGGTCTCGGCCGGCTCCCAGCGGCTGCGCAGCTTGGGCAGGGTGAGGTCGGCGGCGAGCTTCCCACCGCCGAAGTAGATCGGCTGCCCGCCCACGTCGACCGACTCGGGCAGCGCCACCGCGTACCCCGTGACCTGCCCAGGGTTGCGCTCGCTGTGCCGCTCCCGGACCAGCAGCCCGTCGTCGCGCAGCCGCTCCAGGAACTCGCCGAGGCTGCCGGCGCCGGCGGCGGCGGTGCGCACCGAGCGGCGGAGCGTGTCCCGCACCGGCTCCCCCTGACCGCGCCGGGCGGCCTTGGCAGTCTCGGCGTAGCTGGCCCGCTTGGCCGCGGTCCGGTCACTCGCGGCGGTCACCGTGAGCCCGTACTTTGCCTCCACCTCCCGCGAGGCCTCCCCGGCTCGCCAGAAGTCGTTGCGGACAAACACCCGCCGCCCGTCCTGCCGGGCCAGCGTCGCCACCACATGCACATGGTGAGTAGCCGGGCGGGATCTCACCGCCCGGCTCTCGCAGAACCGGACTTGAACCTCTCGACTCATCCGGCTCCCATTGCCCAGCCGTCAGGACGTGCGCCGAGACGCCAGTGCGCGAACAGGCGTGGAGATCGGCGTGCGATCTCGGCGAGCCAGGCCATGGTCGCCCGCAGATGAGGAGCAACCGTGTCCCTGGCCTCACCCGCCCTTGTCGCTTCCCGGCGCCAGTTGGTTCTGGGGGACCTGCTGCCCGGGGCCCGGGTCCGCGACGCCGCCCTGGTGCTCGGCGCCGCCGCGTTCGTCGGACTCAGCGCGCAGGTCGCGGTGTCGCTGCCGTTCACCCAGGTGCCGCTGACGATGCAACCGTTCGCGGTGCTGCTCGCCGGCGCCACCCTGGGGCTGCGCCGCGGCGCGGCGGGGATGGTGCTGTACGTGCTGGCCGGGATCGCCGGGCTGCCGTGGTTCGCCCAGCACCACGGCGGCACCGCGGTCGTGCACGCCGCCTCGTTCGGCTACCTGCTGGCCTACCCCTTCGTCGCAGCCCTGGTCGGCGCGCTCGCTGCCCGCGGCGGTGACCGGACCGTGCTGCGCACCACCGCCACCATGGCGCTGGGCTCGCTGGTGATCTACGCGTTCGGGTTGCCGTGGCTGATGGCGACCCTGCACGTCGGACGCGCCCGCGGGCTCGCCCTGGGGGTGACCCCGTTCCTGGCCGGTGACGCGGTCAAAGTCGCGCTGGCAGCCGGGCTGCTGCCCACCACCTGGAGGCTGACCGAGCGCCGCTGACCCTGGCGGGCGTCGCGGCTCAGCCGCCGCCGGCAGCAGCTTCCTGGTCGCCGGACCAGGTAGCCGGCTGGACGAGGACACTGTCGCCGACGCGCAGAGCGCCGCCGGTGATCACACTGGCTCGCAGCCCTCCTCGTCCGCGCAGTGCGGCTTTGGCCGGCTGGCCGGTCGCCCGGTCCAAGTAGCGGCACGGCTCGCACGGCCGGTTTCCATGCAGCACCACCTCGCCGATGTGAAAGTGCCGGCCGACCAGAGCCTGCAGGTCGACCCCGCACGTCTCCACGTTGCGCCGTGCCACGCCGCCCTGCAGGTGCACCCCGTGTTCGGCACCGGCAGCGTCCAGCGCCTCGCTGGCGATGAGGGTGACGTCGTCGTACAACCGCCTGTCGTAGCACCACTCGCCGGTACCGGTCTGGTAGCGGTCGCCCGCCAGCCCCTGGCCGGCTACCGCCACAGCCGACTGCACCGACCGCATCGGCAGGCCGGCGGCATCGCCGAGGTACACCCCCATGACCCGACCCACCCCGGAGACGCTAGCCGCTCCCATCGACGGCCAGCGGCCGGTGCGGGTTCCTCGGATCAGCCGATCATGGGACAATTCCGCCACCCAGGTCCAGCTCGCCCAGCTCGTCGGAGCCTCCCGCGAGCGGGCCAACAAAGCCCTGTCCGACTTCGCCTCCCGCGGCTGGCTTCGCCAGGAACACCCCCTCGGTGGTGCTCACCAACCTTCCCCGGCTGCGCCAGTGGGCCCAGGCAAGAACCAGCCCCTGACCTTCGCGAGGCCCGTGCCCAGCCCTCGGATGCGCAGGCGGACCCCTGTATCCCTAGCCCTTTATCAGGCCACGACATCACACGGGATAATGCATGGAATCCCGTGTGTCTGCAGTCAGGCCGCCGGGTGTCTGGGCGCTGCCGGTGCCGCAGTTCGGTTGCTGCAACGGGCCGTCCTCGAGCGCTCTGGTCGTGAGCGACGGTGACGCTGGAAGCCGGGTGCCGGTTATGGGGGAGGAGAGGCGCCGCTACGGCCTGGCGCTCAGCAGCGCAGGGACGCGGCTGGTCTGGGAGATCCACGCCTCGATCGCGGGGTCGAGGTAGGCAGCGACGCGCAGCAGGTCGTCGTGCCGGGCGTGGAGCGGTAGGTGGTGCACGGGTTCGTGGTGCGCTATGCGGTTGCGCAGACGGACGAGGGCGTAGACCGGGTCGTAGACCTCGACGCGACGCTGGGGCTGCAGGTGGGGAAACGCGTGCCGCAGTGCCTGTGCCCACAGCGTCGGCTGGTAGCGCTTGTCGAGCAAGAAGCGCCAGAAGCCGAACATGAGCTCGGCAACGACTTTGCCGGAGGTTTCGACCTTGCCGTCGCGGCGGATGCGAGCCCGTGCTGCGTCGATGTCGTCGCGTCGGTGCCGGTCCAGCGCCTGGTTCGGGTCGTCGTACCACTGGCCGGGCAGTTGCTGAGCTGTGTGCCAGGCGGTGAGTTGCTCGTGCAGGGCGTTGCGCAGGACGACCTCGAGGTGGCCGATGGCTTCGTGGATGGCTGCTCCGACCGTTGCGTTCCACTCATAGAGCAGGAGCGCTCGGTCGAGGTCTCCACCAACGGTTGTCCGGTAGGGCCCGATTCGCTCTACGCTGAGCCGGCGCTCGAGCAGAAGCGAGAGCGGGCTGGGGGTTGCCATGCCTGGCATTCTCGCCTAGCGTGTGCTGTGGACACCCCGGAACGATCCCTGGCTTATGGTCACATCGCCGGGGTTTTGCCATTTGCGGCCGGCGGGTTCCCCGCCTGGACGTCGAATGGCACCGTCGCTCGGACGCCTACCTCGCGGCTGCCGGACGTCCTACGACGGGCGGGTGCTCTCGCCTTTCAGGTCGGTGGCGGTGCATCTGGCGCAGCTGCCGAACAGGGACAGGTGTCCGATGTCGACGTCGAAGCCGTGGGTGTGGCTGATCTGGCCGGCGAGGGTGGTGGCGGTGTCGTGGTCGAGCTCGGTGACAGCACGGCAGCCGCGGCACACCAGGTGGGCGTGGTCGGCGTGGATGGCGAGCATGTAGGTGGCCGAGGGCTGCTGTAGGTGGGTGTGCGCGACCAGCTGGTAGTCGGTTAGGACTTCCAAGGTCCGGTACACCGTCGACAGGTTCAGTCCGGGCAGGTGCGGCTGGGCCCATTCGTGGATCTGCTCAGGCGCGGCGTGCCCGAGGGCGGCGAGGGCATCGAGCACCAGTGCACGGGCGGCAGTCACCCGCAGGCCGTGGCGTCGCAGCAGCGGCGGCCAGGCCGGGGCGGCCGGGTCCGACCCGCGTGCCGGCGGGGGGGGCGGGTGAGGGGACGTCGCGGGCGACGTTGCTCACGGGCGCCTCCGGAACTGGGGATGCGTTGGGCGTTGTCGGGGGCTCAGGCGGTGACGCCAGGGCGCTCGGGTGCGCGGTGGGCTCAGACGGTTTCGGCCTGCTTAGCGCGGGCGGCGTCGGCGGATTGTTCCCAGCGGGCTTCGACCTTGGCGAAGCGCCAGATGGACAGGGCGATGACCCAGGTGACGACGAAAATGCCGACGATGATGAACCCGGCCCGGTTGATGTTGAAGTTGGAGGCGTAGTCCCAGAACCCGCCAGACAGGCTCAGCTGGTTGGCGAAGACCTGCGCGACCTCGAGGCCGCCGATGAACAGGGCGACGGCGACCGACAGGCCGGTGATGGTGATGTTGTAGTAGACCTTGCGGACCGGCTTGGAGAACGCCCAGCCGTAGGCGAAGTTCATGAACGACCCGTCGATGGTGTCCAGGGTGCTCATGCCGGCGGCGAACAGCAGCGGCAGGCTCAGGATCGCCCAGAAGGGCAGCCCGGAGGCGACCGAGCTGCCGGCGAGCACGAGCAGGGCGACCTCGGTGGCGGTGTCGAAGCCGAGCCCGAACAGGAAGCCGATCGGGTACATCTTCCAGCTCGAGTCCACCGACCGGGCGAGGGGGCCGAAGAACCGGTTGAGCAGGCCGCGGCTGTTGAGCTGCTTTTCGAGCTCGGCGTCGTCGTAGTGGCCCTTCTTCAGGTTGCGGAACACCTTGACGATCGACACGAGCACGATGACATTGAGGATCGCGATGAGCAGCAGGAACCCGCCAGAGACGGTGGTACCGACCAGGCTGGTGTAGTGGTGCAGCGAGCTGTCGTGGTTGCGGACCTGGCTGCCGAGGGCCTTGGCGCCAAGACCGAGGATGACGGTCAGCAGGAATACGACCGAGGAGTGGCCGAGGGAGAAGAAGAAGCCGACACCGAGCGGCCGCTTGCCCTCCGACATGAGCTTCCGGGTGGTGTTGTCGATCGCGGAGATGTGGTCGGCGTCGAAGGCGTGCCGCATCCCCAGGGTGTAGGCGAGGAAGCCCGTGCCGATGCCGAAGGTCGTCTTCGCGTCGACGTGGTAGTGCCCCTGCGACCCCAGGATCAGCAGCGTGCCGCCGACGACGTGCAGCAGAGCGATGAACCCGAACATCGACCCCAGACGCTTCCACTCCTGGGGCTGCAGGCGGTCGCGCAGCGCGACCTTCGCCGCTTGCGGTGCGGTCAGAACGGCCATGGGGGCTCCTTGCCGAGACGTACGAGAGACGACGACCGATGCGGCCCTGGGCGACCCGTCCTTGGCATCCTAGGCTACGACGGCGAGGTGGCAGTTGCGACAGAGTTGCAGGTAGCAGCTTGGCGCAGTGCCGACAAAGAAGCCGGCGGCGGCTCAAACCAGGCACGTGCGGATGTCGCCGACGGTCGAGAGCAGCGCGAGAGCGACGGTGGTCCCCGTACCCGAACCGGGCGCTCGGCTACCCAGGGAGACCATCAGGTTGGACAGCGGAGGAGGGCCAGAACGCAACCAGATGACATACGCACTGCTTGACTTGACATAATAACGATTATCGGCGGATAGTATCTATGCAGGTCAGCCCCGCAATTCTGCCCCGTTTGTGGCGTCGGCGGCAGCAGCGGGCACCGACGCGGTGCTCCGTGCGGCCAGCCGTCGCAGCCTGGCGGCGCTGGTGTCCAGAACCACCGCGAGGACCTCGAGGTCCCCGTGGCGCAGCCGCGGCATCCCCGTGCTCGCGGACTGACGGGCTGGCCCGGCCCGGCGGTGGGTCACCGAGGCGGCGAGCCTGCGCAGCGCCCTCATCTCCCGCGCCGTGCCCGCATCGTCCGCGGCCGCTGCCGCTGCCGTGGCCGGTGCGCCGTCGTGGACGGCCGGTCCCGGCTGTCCGGTCAGGACCTCGACCAGCGGCACCCCGTAGTATCCGCACAACACGTCCAGGCGCTCGACCGTCGGCCAGCGGAACTCGCGCTCATAGGAGCCGACCGCAGCAGCGGTGAACTGGCCCCCGGTCAAGCCCGGCAGGTCGCCCAGGGCCAGACCGAGCTGCCGGCGGGCACGCCGAAGCCGGGAGCCGACGCCGTCGACGGCCTCCCCCTCCGCCACCATGGTCACTCACAGTAGTTCTAAGGCGGGCACGGAACATCGGCTAAGGGCAAGCGGTCGACTCGGCCGGCCTGTGCAGACCTGCCGACGTGTCGCAGACCGCTGTCCGGTGGCTGGGTTAAGGCGACCCGAACTCCGCTCCGAAGCGAGCCTCCACGCCCACCAGGCCTGCAGGCGCCGTGCGACAGAACTATCCCGAGAAGCTGGCCCGCGAACTGGGGCCGCCACGACCTACTCTTACACGTAGTGTTTGAACCTACAACCACTTTCTCGGGGAGTTCCATGACGACAGACGCACACGACCTTGGCCTGCTGACCCTGCGGGTCGGGGTCGGCGGCACCCTGATGGCCCACGGCGCACAGAAGCTGTTCGGCTGGTTCGGCGGCGGCGGCCTCGCCGGCACCGGCGGGTTCTTCGACTCGGTCGGCTTCACCCCCGGCAAGCTCAACGCGGCACTCGCCGGCGCCGGCGAAGCCGGCGGCGGTGCGCTGCTGGCCCTGGGCCTGGCCACCCCCGCCGCTGGGGCCGCAGCCGCCGGGACCATGGTGGTCGCCGCCTCCATGCACAAGGACAACGGCTTTTTCGCCCAGTCCGGCGGCTATGAGTACCCGGCCGTGCTGGCCCTGACCGCCGTCTCCCTGGCCCTGGGCGGCCCCGGCCAGCTCAGCCTGGACGCCGCCCTGGGCCACAAGGCCAACCAGCCGTGGATGCGTGCCGCGGGCATCGCAGCCATCCCCGCCGCGGCAGCGCTGGTGTTCAAGCGCCGCAACGCCGCCCTCGCGCTGGCCAGCGCCACCGTCCCCGCCGCCGAGGTCGGCAGCGGCGAACCGCACCAGAGCACCGCAGCCTGACTCTCCTGCCGGGCTGGACAGACCGAGCGGACGCGCGGCCCATGGATCGACGACGTGCCCACCGGCCGGCCCATCGGCACCGCCTGCCGGTCCTAGCACCTGCTCGTTAGCGGGGTGCGGTGCCGCTGTGGCACCGCGCCCGCTCGCTGCGGCACTAGCGACCCGGCCCGCGGCGTACGTCGTTCCCGGCCGCCTACGGCGCCGCCGCCGCACGCCCGGCTAGCCGCACCGCGGGACCCTGGCACGCCGCCGGCGTCGGCGCCCTTCGCCAGTCGGGTGTCGCGCCAGTCGCGTACCTGGCGCTGGCGACCGCTCGGGAGGCGTCCTGCAGCCGTCGTGCCGCATCGCCCTGCTCCCACCGCCGGTCCCTGCCGGCGACGGAACGCGGCGGCCGGGCGGGCGGCCCGGTCATAGGCCGCGGCCGCCGCTGTCAGCAGCCCGCCGAAGCTGCCCTCGAACGCCGCAGCCACACCGACCAGCGCATCACCGGCCGCCATTGTCACCCCGGCCACCACCCCAGCCAGGTCGCCAGCGCCCAGCTGGGCGGCGGCGGCATGGGCGCGGGCTGCCGCCTCCCGCAGCACCCCGGCCCGGTCGGCCGCCACCGGCGCCGGACCCGCACCGTCACGAGTCGGTGCTGCTACCGCCCACCGGGCCTGCAACCTGGGCAGCGACAGGTCCGCGGCGAGCTTGCCGCCCCCGAAGTAGACCAGCTCCCCCGCCCGGTCCCGGTCCCCCGCCGCCGCGACCGCATACCCGGTCAGCACCTGCTCCCGGCCCGGCAACGTGCTGTAGCGCTCCCGCACGAACAGCCCCCGTGAGCGCAGCCCGGTCAGGAACTCCCCGAGATCTGCGGCGGCGACCGCCTCGGCGCGGACCTCCCGCCGCAGTTGATCCCGGGCCTCCTCGCCTCGGCCGGTCCGCGCCGCCTTCTCGGTCTCGGCGCGGGTGTTCGCCGGGGTCGCCGTCCCATCAGCCGGTGCGGTCCAGACCAGCCCGTAGCCGGCCTCGGCCGCCAGGCACGCCTCCCGCACCCGCATGTGGTCGAACCCCGGGTGGCAGCGCCGGCCGTCCTGGCGGGCAAGCACCACCACCAGGTGGATGCTGTCCTCGTCGTGGCGGACCGCCACCCAGCGGGCACCGCCCTCGTTACCCCGCCTGGCGATGCCGGTCCGGTGCATCACGTCCCGCGCGACCTCGCCCCACTCGGCGTCCGACAGGGACCGGTCGCCGGGGCGACCCGCAGCGGACAGTGCCACACCGGGCGCCGCTCGGTCGTGTCCCGAAGTGCCAGCGCCAACTCCAGGCTGTCGACCATCGGCCGAAAATCCACCACCCCCCACTCCCCCACCGGCGGTTCCATCGCCGCCAACTCGACCGGTGTGTGCGTGTCCCACGCCGCCACCAGCCGCGCATCCACATGCTCGTTGTGCCGGCCCGGCCCGTACAGGTAGCGCACCAACCCCGCGACCCGCTCCCCCCGGTACACCCGGCCGATCACCGGGCCCCCTGCCGGGCGCCGCCCAGCCCGACCCGCGGCAACCCCGCCACCTCACCGCGGCGGACCGCCACCGCCGCCGCCTCCAGCCGGCCCACCGCACGGGTGCACGCCGCCACCGCAGCCCCCAGCTCGCCCGGCAGCTCCCCCCCAAAGCCGCCGCCGTACCCACCGGCACCGGGCTGGTCCGCGACAACGCCACATTGGGGTGTCAGCACTTCTCCGGACAGGTGGCCCTGCTAGACGGTATGGAGGTGCCCGGTCGTAGGGCCGGGACCTCGCTCGCAAGTTGACGTGGGTTGCCGGTCCGGGCGAGAACCAGGACCGGTAGAGCCGACAACGGCGAGGAGGTCCCGGTGGAGCGTGAGCGTACGAGCGTCGGTCTGGATGTGCACGCAAGGTCGTGGTGGCCTGCGGTATCGACGATCTGACGGGGGAGATGTTCCGGGCGCGGCTCGTTCCGCAGCCGGAGGCGATCTTCGGCTGGCTGGTCGAGCTGCCCGGGCCGGTTGCGGTGGTCTACGAGGCCGGCCCGACGGGCTACGGCCTGGCCCGGTTCCTCACCGGCCGTGGGATCAGGTGTGTGGTGGCGGCGCCGTCGAAGCTGCAACGGCCGTCCGGCGACCGGGTCAAGACCGACGCCAAAGACGCGCTGCACCTGGCCCGGCTGCTGCGCTTGGGTGAGGTGGTGCCGGTGACGGTCCCGACCGTCGGCCAGGAAGCTGCCCGGGATCTGGTCCGGTCCCGGGAAGACGTCCGCGGCGATCTGATGCGAGCGCGGCACCGGGCGTCGAAGTTGCTGCTGCGCCAGGGAATCGTCTGGTCCGGCGGGTCGGCGTGGACGGTGGCGCATCTGGACTGGCTACGCCGACAGTCGTTCTCCCAGCCCGCGCTCCAGCTGGCTTATGACAGTGCCGTGGAGACGGTGCTGCTGACCACTGACCGGCGGGACCGGCTCGATCAGGCGATCGCGAAGATGGCGGCCGACCCGGCCTGGTCGCCGATGGTCGACCGGCTGGCCGGACTTCCGCAGATCGTGGGCACGCGCCTGCGCTGATCAGCCTGTTGACCTGCGAGGACGCGGGCAGGCGGGACCGGGGTCGTGTTACTACGGGCCGGTCGGCTGTGGCGTGCCGGTCAGGCG
>JAABVA010003076.1_pt1 | contig 16121 bp, 16 predicted proteins | sample 5560331 | NCBI WGS metagenome assembly JAABVA01 (sample SAMN12812661, study PRJNA571458) | rock metagenome | isolation source: Antarctica rocks | place: Antarctica: Victoria Land, Mt New Zealand sud | collected 2016-01-07 | reverse complement strand
CAGGGCCGGCCGGGTCCGGTTGCCTGTAATCGACTGTGACTGGGTCGATGTCGGAGCGTTAGAATGCAGAGCCGGCCTATTCATCCGGATGCTAGAGACTGACTGTGACTGGGTCAGCGTTGGAGAGGAAGGACCCAGGGCCGGCCGGTTCCGGCTGCCTGAGATGGGCTGTGACGGGGCCCATGGTTGACCGCGAGACAGACGAGCTGCTGCGCGGTCGGCGATAGAGAGGGCGACCCTGTGTTGAGACATTGCAAAGCAAGACTCTAACAGCAGGTGAGGAGGTGTGATGTTGATGAGATCGATGTGAACAGTTATGACTGAAGTCAATTGTTCAACAAGATGAAACGCAGTGTACTGGTTTCATGAGGAAAGAAGAAAGAAAGAGGAAGAAAAACGGAGGGGATGGGGTTTATAAACAATCCGGTCCTGCAAGTAGGGAACCTTCCCAGGGGCAACGAGAACAGTGGAACGTTGCTATGTGACTACTTCTCTGGAAATCTGGTACGCTTGCACAGGGTACGAAGGTGCTGCCAAGACTGGTATGCCCCTGCCTTGGAAAACGGCAGAAGCATTTGGAAGAGCATTTCGAGTGCTCTTTGAGAGGAATCATGGAAATTCCATGATAGAAGATAGGCCGCAGGCTCGTTCTTTGACTTTGCTGTCGATAGAAGCTCTTTTATCAGATATACTAACGATCTGCTTCTACAGCTTTGCCATTTTGCCTTCATTATCACTAGCCGAATGCTCCCATTCTTGCAATTCCATCCACTTTGCGTGTTGACTCATTTTTGTAAATACTACTTTCATCTCAGCTGTTCGTACCTTTTTCAACCCTTAGCCTCTTCTTTCACTTTCTGAGAATTGATCCTCAAGTAACCAGCTCTTCACTGGTTCAGCACAACGGTAAATCGGTTTATCGTTCTCTTCCAAGTCACACTGCTAATCCAACCATAGCTAAACGTACCAGCAGACTGTACCTCTATAACGTCTGCTAAAGACCCAATCCCCGGGCTGAGCATTATTGGAAACCCTCGCCCGACGAGTGCGCTGGTCCGACTCGACGGAATCCACCAAACCAACATGCCTATACTGTCGAATAAGATTGTCACTATCAGGATGTCCCTCCTAGGTTTCCTGGCTGGCATCCGCTCAGCGGCACGCCATGTCACATACTCCTTCAAGAATTCGACTCACTCTGTGTATCTCCTCTACCCGCACGATGGTCTCACTCCTGCTGACCAGATTCTTCGCAAGTTCAGGAACAATCATTGGTCACTATAGGCAGTAAGAGATCCCTATGGTAAGTTTAAGCCCTCAAACTCCTGAGAATATATATTCTGACGTCTCACCATATTAGCGTCACTGGGTCTGCAGACTACCACCCCCAATTGTTTCGGACACAACGCAAAGGAGTAATTCGAGGCTGCATACGGCGTTGAGAAATCTAGCTGACAAGTCTTAGGAATCGGAATGGTCTATTACAGCTACCGAGTATGTCGCGGTGTTTGGAGGACTTTTTTCATGGTATTTGGATAATATCTATACCACTTTCAGGAGCTATACGCTATACGCCTCTGGCAGCTCATAGAAGACATAGCAGCGACCACGAAACCCACATAACACTCGCATTTACATTTCCAATCTCCCATGTCCGATCTTAGCTAGTTGTCACAACACCAGACAACTGTCAAATAGATCAGAGCTAATTCAGCGTTATCTAATTATGGCATTTCGCTTAAAGAGTTCTACATCTCTTTCGTGGTGCAGCTTTCTACGAGGCGCTTCTTGACTATTGCACTATATTGCTAGAGTTAAGACAATAAGGTCTGATGACTATTCTTGAGTACACCCCCAAGATAACGTGCTCTAAAGTCCAGTCCTTTGTTTCCAGATACCACAGTCGCCCTGAAAACCCCACGTCTTCTCCCAAGCCACTTCACTCTCCATCACTATATCCCAGCAGTACTAGCTCAACCATCTGCCACTACTTAAACCCTTCCGCCAGCTTCGAACTGTTGATAAATCCTTTCCCTAAGCCTTCGATCAATTACAACGTCATCCCCTATCTTCCACAGAAAGAGCAGCCTGCGATATCCAAGCTTGGGTATAGTCTTGTCGGTGTATAGTCGTAGAAAGAGCAAGATATCTTGTGCCTTCTAGGTGTTGATACCGCAGCGTTGAAGGCATGACGATGAGAGGAGGGTTGGTCGCTAGAGACGGTGATGGCTGGAGTTGGATACTGGGATTGGGACTTTAGTGGATATTTATGCAGGATGTGGAGCTGACTTGTATGGCTGTGGGTGTTATTTGGGGCGGGGGGGAAGAGATAGGTGTAGACGACGCTGGCGGTGTGGTATGAGTGTGCTGGAGAGAGGATGGGGTATTGTGAAGAGCGGGGGAATAGGAAGGTTCGAGGATCGATTTGTATGGAACCGTAATATGCTCCTCGGTGGGAGCTCGTGATGATGTAGTCTGAGAAAACTGGAAAGGGTTGAGTGTAGTAGGTTCTAGCACGAAAAGGCGCCCACTCGACCACACTTTTGGCAGGTACGACCCTGCTATGTATGCCTTCCGCAAATGCTTGACTCCAATTCTTCTGCTGGATACACTGAAGGACAGAAGCTTTTGAGAATCCTAGTAGAAAGAAGTAACCTGACTTTGCATGTGTATTTTCCGGCAGTGTCTCCCTTTGTTTTGTCTCTCATACCTACCACGTCCCATATTGGGTAGTTTGTGAGGTTTCCTCTACCCCGACACGTTGTATACAATGATGCTAGTCTTGTATATAGGGTCGAAACCTTCTAATCTAACTAGATGCTTATGGAAACACAATCCCGGCGTGTCGAAGAGACGAGTATAAGACCACGGGGGGACTGAAATGGAGTTCTGACGGAAGGATGGAATAAGGAGAAGGCTTCAAGTAGATGGGAGACGCCAATAAGCCGAATACACAGTCTATGCCTGAGATGCCCAAACCCTCAGAACCCGCATCATCAATTGGATACGATATGTATTAACCGACATGACACCTCTACTCTATGCGCTCCCCATACACAAAGCCCTTGTAAACACCGCGATCACACATCCGCGAGAGAAGATACGCCTCGATACAAACACCATTCTCAAACAGTGCAACTGTCATATCGAAATTCCAGAAGTTTCCCTTTCTGCTCAACCAGTTGCTCTCCATCTTGCTTCGATTCTAAGGCCCTGCAAGACTATGTGGCTTATATCCGACCTTTTTGGCAATACCAGTTTGTGAACAGAAAATCCCTGTTTCGAGTAATGGCTGGGCTCCTACTTTCAGATTTTGCATCCACTTCAAGTTCTTACGTCGGTTTCATCAGCCTCTAAGCATATGCATCTTCTTATTCTATGCATATCCTGCTCTCTTCGTTGACAGCTTCGTGTGACGTTGGGATTGAGTACTGAAGTTAGTTTCTGAGCTACTATATACGGTACTCGTATGCACGGGGTTTCCGCGCACTCTAACCTAGAAAGGTTAATTACAGATAGTATCGGGTTTAGCGTGCTAAAAATGGCACTAGTATAATTAGTTATGGTTAGCGTGCGCGGAAACCCAGTGTGCGCGGAAACCCCGTGCATACGAGTATGGGACAGCTGGTTTAATACGTTGGCGGATATCTGGGGGTTCGTATTACGGTACTGTATTAAATACGGTTTTGACGAACTCCATACTGAAGATAATTTTGAAGAGCCAGCTTGACTGAAGGCTATCGGCAAGCGGAGTGGGGCCATGAAAAGGCATAGAAGGTGGCAACCGCCACCTCGTCGTTATCGATTATCAATAGCCTCGACAACAAGATGAAGAACATGAGAAAAAATATGCAATTCGTTCTCATTCATGTTTTTTCTGCATTTCTTCGAATTCGGTCAAAAATGCGCTTTTGTCTCACTCATTCACTTCACAGATTCAGTCGCTTAGATAGAGAATATGCCTTGACATCTCTGAGCGGCTTCCGGGCCAAATTTTGGCTCTGAGGGCTGTCAAGGGGGCGTCGAATTTGCCCAAACAAATGTATTGTTTAAACGAAGTCGATGCCAGATAGACTGTGATTCAGAGTTATGTATCTCCATCAGAGGATTTACTCTAATCTCAAATCAGTCAAGCGCAGTCTGTAAGAATCAAGTTGAGAGTGGTTTTAAAAGCTTGGGAGTAGAGCCTGTTGAGAAATATTGAATTATTGCTAGCTAGTAGATGAAACTCATGTTCCTCAAATCATGTTCTTCATTATTGGCCGTTAAACAAAATGCCCACACAACCCAGCTCTTCAAGAAGCAGAACAACAAATAGACGTGAACAAACATAAAACATCCTCATTGCGGTGATTGCTCTAGATTAAAAGGTGAAATGGCTGCCCTTGGAATAGAGAGTTGAAAGCATCATGGTTACAAGTAAGGAGACGTTTCCGTGCTCTGAAGCTGGACGTATGGACCACACTTCCACGGTCCAGGACCCTGCAACGGCGAATCCTCGTATCTGTTGCTTTCGTCTTTAACGTCTCCGGTTTCATGTTCCTGACCCTTCTGCTGAATAAGCTCAGGGACTCCTTGATGGCCGTTGAGCTTCAACTGTACACGAATCCCTCCTGCAATTCGATCATCTTCATCAGCATCCCAAAGCTCGTCATGCTTCTTATGCTGGGCCACAACCGTGTCCGCGATACTGGACCCACCCATTGAGCTTGCAATAACAACGCTTTTGATATCGGTGTAGTCAAATTTCGGCAAGCCTTGCCAGCCCTTGGTCCGTATAAATTCTTCGAGGAAAATGACGACAATGACAGAATTGACGGCGAAGACGGAGTATACGTAGCCTTTGGTGCCGAGACTAATGCCACCGACGGTCAAATTTCCGTTCCGGGTTGAGGTAGAGTTTTCCAAAACGATCTGCGCACTGGAAAAGGCAAGAAGAAAGTCGTCTAGAAGAGACTCGAGAGCCATTTCAATGCTCTTTATTAGAGGGTCGTGGTTGCGACTTTGATCGAGAGCCGCGATGCTAGAACTCCCGGCATCAAAAGATATCTCTGACCCGCTCATCGTTTCAAATTGAACATCAGAGAGAAACATCTCGCCAATGTTAGATGTGTGTATTGAGTTGCCCAGGATAGATAGGTCCACAAGTTGGCGTAATGCTCGGGTCGCTATGTTTCCCAGACCCGGCTGACCCTGAGCGGTGTAATTGCTACAGTCCGTAACCAATTTCTCGAACACATCTCCTAATGAATTACAGTTCCAAGCTTTGAAGGTTGCGTTCGTCTGCGCTGTAGGATCCATGTCTTCGGCAGAACCTTGTCTCGTAACGTTAATAGACAAGGACGAGAGATCTACATTGACGTGGAATTCGGTAGGCGCAAAAGTCACATTGCACTGAGTATTATTGAGAGGCAAATAGCTACCCTGACCTGCTGCGATTGCGATGATGCCTCTTCCTCCGGTGTTGACGTGTTCTGGATGGGCATTCATGCAGACAATGTTGGAGCCGTTGGTCGCGGTGTACTGATAATACCAATCCATAGCATTGTCTGGGGTAGAGCCTTTGCAAATGTATACATTAGGAGTATAACTAGCTGATTGCCTTTCATATAGTGTCGTTATCCATTGAGAGCTCGAATTGAACTCGCAAGACACGCTAACATTGTATCCGACTTCCGTATAATTATACGCAAAGGCATGTTGGTAGCTTTTGTCAAGGGGCGGGTAAAGACCAACCGATGCTCCAACACCGTACGAACGTGAAGTATATGTGAAGCCAGTTTTGTCACTTCTCGGAAGCCCCTTCGTTTTATGTGCGTCGTAAACGACTCCAGCAGCAGTGTTGACGATGGATTCTCCTCTGTCAAACGCTGGGGTGTAAGAGAATGTTCCTAATTTCTGACGATATACGGGATGGGGCGCATCTGGCCACCATGTCTGGTTCCAAGATGTCTCGTCAGGATCGGGCGCATAATGTGAGACATTAATATTCCGAGGAATAATGTGCGTTGACAGAACAGGAGTAAGAGCACCAGTCCAAAGTGTCCCTGGAATAGCTGCGAAGGCACTAAATAGTAGCGCAGGAATGAAGTATTTCAGTGGTAAGCCATAATCAGTTCTATTGAACGATATAGCTCTCCACCATTTCAGGCGGTCGAGGGTCGTTGCATATTTGGCTAACTTTATTCTTGTCGCGAAATTGAACGATGACGTTAAACCGTAGAGATGCAAACATCCGAAGATAGTTGTTAAGATATGTAGGATGACCTGAACTGATGCTCGGTTGGAGCTAATGAAGCCATATAGCTTGTCGTTAAGATATGTTGGTCGATTGATGTAAGCGAGAAGTACAGATGACATGCAGGTGGTAAGGGACAAGCCTATTGCTGGCAGGTACTTCGACAGAGTAGTTGCCCAAGTGCTGATTCTGATATGGCTTGATGACAGAGTACTCGCCCAAGTGCTGACTCTGTTATAGGTTGATGACTTTTCTGAAGTTTCGCTCTGTCCCCAAAACCGGACCACTCTCGGGAACCACTTCTTACGAGCCTTCTCGTTATTTGCAAGCGCTCCTATACTGCAGTCCTTAGCCATTGAAGCCGTATATTCTCAATTGGATTTATAGGAGCAGAGAAGTGCTATAGCTTCCCAACGGTTTTTGGGATATAGGGTATACTGTCTGATTTTGAAATTATGAGCACGCAAAGTCTACTTTCCGAGGCAGGACAATTCCTATAAAGAGGTACGGTGACTCCGGCAGCTATCAAAGCCTCGGTCCTGTAGAAGGGACGCACTTTTCCGTGCTGTCGTCGTGAGAAGGAGCCATTGGATTGCAAGCTCTAGGTCCAGACACATTGCGCTCGAAGGGTCTCCGCAGGTCCTGATGAGGAGCGATGTGTTTAACCGGTTGTGGGCGAATAGAGCCAACCCTGTGGACATATGTTCCACTCGCCCTTACTCGAAACAGTGAGATCATCATCAGCCCCGCTTTCTTGTCATGTGTTGAGAGCGGAGAGTATGAGAAGATAATTGAAGAGGGCGGCAGCGCGCAGTAAGTTCGTTTCCAGACGTCACACAGAAGCAATGCTATACTTGAAATCTTTAGTTCAGTTCTGTTGGTTGTGATTGAAAGAACGTAACACTACCAGCAGGGTCTATCAAGGACAAGAGCAACATTTCGAGAATAGACTAAAAACCAGGTAAGATATGTAGACAATCCATACCACACCTCGGATCGGGATCCGAGTAAGGAATCTGGAGACTTCTGATAGCCGGGTAAGGTAGCTAGCCGTGGTAGTGGCTGGTATATCAACAGAGGTGTCAACCTTCTAAGTTACCTACTATATTGGCGATTTACCACCTTATTAAACGGGATGGAGCCCGCACGCAAAGCTCTTTTGAGTTGCGATTGTTGGGAACGGTTCAAGGTATAGATATGCGAGCTTAGAGTGAAACGACAGCTATCGTAGTATTGAAAACCCGGGAGCGCTCATTGTTATGGATGGCTGCCAGCGATTTTGCATTCAGCCTGGGCACAATGCATGAGGATGCATACGAAGAAACTTGACATATGTACGACATGAGAAAAAAAAGAAATCGTACAGGGGAATATTTACGCTGAAAGGTGCGGTTACATGTAGTGATCAGTGCAGTTTTGAGCGATGTTGGCTCCCTCGACACCCGATCGGCCCATCCAGGTTTCACATATTGTCCCACTTGGTATAGTCACCGGTTTCCTTAAGAGCGAAAATTGTCTTTGCTCGCTTCCACGGCCGAGGAATTATCCATGGAAAGAAGATGATGTTCGACAATGAATAATAGGACCTCATTGAAGCCTTTTCATGTTCGCGTTATTTCACTATTCTACCAGAGGAAAGCAACGCGAGCCGAGCCGCTAACACCTGCCGCTACCTAGACAACGCGATTATGGAGAAAATCTTCGGTCGATGCTCTTGCACTATGGGTAGAAATGAGCAGAGGCTGTAAGCCTTGGGTAAAGAAAACTGGTTTACAACAGTATTCTAATGCATTGCGATTTGATGATAGAGGAGTTATAGGGAAAGTCAATTCAACGGCATGACTGGTGAGCGCCAACGATCTTTGAATTGATTTCTGATCGAAAGTATTGCAAACAATCCGGTTCAGTGGAATTCACTCAAATTTATGGTGTCTCGTCTTCCTGTCTTTGCATCATCTGATCTTCTAGCACTTGGCACGTCCATTTGTCTCATCTTACGCTCTCTGACCCCCTACTCCACCGCTTGTTTCCTTCTCTGAATTTCTTTCGTATGCTGGGAGCTGTTAAGAGCTGTTGCGCCGCTACTTTTTATGCTCTCCTATTCTCCTGTTTCCTGCCCAAGATCTTGTTCCGAGACTTTTCCTCCATTCGGGTGACTGGAAGGTATAGATCTTTTTCTGTAGCTCGAATCTGGTGGCCGAGGGAGTGAGGACCTGCGGCGAATGTTGAAGAAAACCCTAAAGAAAAGCAAGCAAGATACGATGACCGCTGCAGGCATCAAATCATATCAGCACTAGGATTTAGCGACGACCCTACGATGGCAGATAACTCACACACGCTTGCTTCGATCATTGACCAAAGGCCAAGCCAGACTACATCTACATGATGTGCAGAAGCGCTTGTCTCAACGACACGAACAATCGCAAAGACAACGTCAACTAAGCCGAGAAGAAAGATCCCGGCCAGACCAGTTTTCTGCTTTCGATCGATCCGTAAGTCCCATACGAGCCGGAGGGGAAGTGCCATGACTGCGAGAACGATCATTTAATGACGTCCTAGGAGAGAACGAGTGAGATACTGACTTAGGAAATCACAGAGGATGTCGACCACTGTGGAGTAGTAAAGGCTAGCATTCGACACCGATATGTCTCTTCGCGTCTCGCAAGCGCCTGCAATTATGAGCTTGCTGTGTATGGTTTCTATGATTTGAGCCTCACCTAGGGTAAAATAAGTCGATATCGGATAGCAGGCGGCTAACTGTATAGCCCAGCAGCCGAAATAAGAAAGCAAAGTGAAGATGCACGCGACTGTCCACCAGATTAGGTGACCCGGGAGGTTTGCAAACAGCTTCTGATAGTACATCAAGAAGGACATCTTGACCGCCCATAAGCAAGTCCAGTATAGTACGATAATTGCAAATTGGAGCTTGAGGAAAAAGTGTGCTGATGGCCCGATATCTGGAGTAAAAGGCTCTTCTCCTTGGGATATCCTCCTGATCCGGAATATCGGTGAAGTGATGTAGTGATACATGGTGGCCATGGAAATAAGGATAGCAAGGGCGAAGCAAACGCAAGCATCGTTAGCGGAGACTCGGCCATGAACATGTCGGTTGATCAGTAGTCGACAAGCGACGAAGAAAATTGCGAGAGCAACAGCGGTCCACACGACTGCCTGTAGACGCAATGTAAGTAGAGCAAGGGTGGTTCTCATGCGCGAAACAGACCTGGAAGACTGTGGGAGTGAGGCCGCCAATTTTGGTCACCATTCTGAATTTAGAGACTTGCAGATTGGATACAAGGAAGGCATTGTGAGGGTTATATGTCCCTTGCTCCAACTTCATCCCTTGCGTGTGGTAACAACAGGTTTGCATTTCTGTGGCTATATCCTAAAAGTCCAATCTGTCCCATATAACGACACGCGATTTTCAGTACCTTCAACCTAGAATGTACCATCAACCACTCTCGTCATTGTTAGGGACAGTACTCCTTCTAAGCTTCTGTGAAGCTTGGGTCAACGCCAAGACAAGTGTCTGCACGAGACAGAGTGTGAGCCGAACGGAGGATAGGATTCCATATGGACCCACCAGTTATGATTGCGTGGGTAGTTCTCAAAATTTCCCAGCCTGATAGCTAAGATGTTGCACTCGACAGTGTTATCGACTGAGATTCCGATTTGGCTCGCAAATTTCGTTCCCTAATTCGACCGTCTACAACGACCAGCAGAACGGTACCGATGGCTACTGGACTCAGCAGGAAGCGTCTATAACGCCAGCTTGCCGACTTGCGCCCAAGTCCACCGAAGATGTCTCGGTTGCTGTTGCAATACTCTCCCACTCTCTGTGCAAATTTGCGGTACGGGGAGGAGGTCACATGTCCTGGGCAGGCGCAGCGAACATTCAAGATGGAGTTACCATTGATTTGGGTTTGATGAAGGACGTGACCGTCTCACCAAATAGTACCACCATATCCGTTGGTAGTGGAGCACGATGGCAGGACGTTTACTCGAAGCTCGATGCAATGAATCTTTCGGTTGCTGGTGGTCGTGTGTATGATGTGGGGGTCGGAGGATTATTACTTGGAGGTGAAATGCTTCGTTAGTCTCTCCAGTCCTGTTTTCTAACTAACAAAAACCCCAGGTGGCAATTCATTCTTTGCGCCGCGGTACGGATTTGCCTGCGATAATGTCGCGAATTTCGAGGTCAGTTTATCTCTCGCAGTCAATCTTGTAATTAAGCTGACGCACTAAGATCATCTTGGACGGCGGCCGAGTCGTCAATGCCAATGCTCGCGAAAATTCGGACCTTTTCAAGGCGTTGAAGGGGGCTTCCAACAATCTTGGGATAATGACACGATTTGACCTGAAAACTTTCCAACAGGGGAAGCTGTGGGGAGGGTTCATTATCTACCCATTCACAACTGCTACACGGCAACTGCAGAGTCTGCAAAGTTTCACCACAGCTTCAGGTGCTGGAGTTGATCCATTTGCGTCGCTTATCAATGCATTCATCTTTACCGCGGCAGGACCGAGCTTTATTGCAAACCAATATACCTATACTAAAGCCGAAGCATACCCTAAGATATTCGAGAATCTCACAAACATACAACCGCAATTACATAGTACCATGCGAATCACCAATCTGACAAACCTTACTATTGAGCTTGGTGCTGGTGAGTTGTCCTTATTCCATCACGGCCATATCAATCTTGTGGTCGAGGCTAATACTATCATGACCAGGTACCCCTAATGGATTTCGGTAAGCAGCCCTAGCATATTCGTGATGGGCGAAGTCTCTCTCCTTACTAATTTTAAAAACCTAGCCAACTATTTGGGACAGCGACTTTTGCAAATGATGCAACATTATTTGCACATCTACTCACTCTTGCTGAAGCAGCATTTCTACCTGTCCAAATGGTCAATTCGTTTCAAGCTAGTTTTGTCTTGCAGCCGATCCCAAAGTCCATTACGAGTAAAGCCGCTCTGAATGGAGGCAACTCCCTCGGCCTAAAGCCGGAAGATGGGGACTTGGTTTGTATGTATCACTCCTCCTTACGGTCGCCGGTCAACAAGATAGACAGAGACTGATATCATAATCCTAGGGCTCGATCTCACCATACAATGGTCTGACGCCAAGGATGATGCAGCCATCAACGCCGCTACCGAATCGCTTCTGCGTCAAGCCGTTCAGTACGCCCAGTCCCAAGGTCAATACAATGGATATCTGTATCTGAACTACGCCCTGCAGCAACAGGACCCTATCGCCGGATACGGAAAGGAGAATCAAGCCTTTTTACGTGCGATGTCCAAGAAGTATGATCCTCACGGGACCTTTCAGAAGCTGGTGCCAGGTGGTTTCAAATTGTATCGTAACGATTCGACGTGCTGTTGAGAGCAAAAGCCCATATATACTCGCACTGTTCCGTGGGTTCATTTGTGAGCAATCTAGGTTCAATTAAAGCTAAGTGGGGTCCTCCAGAAGTGCGCAAGTTACAAGGGAATCCAAGACCCTGAACGGAGCCAAGCATTTCAATTTGCGTCATCTATAGTTATAGGGGTTAAATTCATCACCATGTGAATAAATCCTCACAGCCGCAGAAGTAATTGGGGGGATGGATTTGCGCGCTTCCCCATGTGCTGCTGCCTGGTTGATCCAATGGACCATAATGGAAATATGTTATACGACATTCATTAGGAGGAATAGTCTGTGAACTTGCTCAGTAGCTCGTCATCACATACTCAAAGAGTCTTTTGGCGTGAAAGTCCATTCCACGGTCATAACAGAAGATCTATTAATATTAGGGTCTGAGCCTCTGAGGTTTCGCGCATCTACGGGAGCATGGGTATGCTAAGCCCAGCTGGGGCTTAGCGTGTTACGCATGCTCGGCAGATATTACTTGCCTTAGCTCCGATCTAATACCCGAGATTTCTTGACCACAAATTCCCACCTTTCCACCTTCACATCCTGCGAAACAACATCTTTCTTGTCTCTTGACACTATCTAAACTTCACGACTGGAGGCGGAATAGCACCAACAAATACATACCTTCCTCGACGACATGGATTTACTACAGAAGAAGCTCTGTACGAGAAATTCTTCAGGGAGATGTCGCTAGTATTTGCTTGAACCATCCCACGGAGGGTATCCCTCCACCGAGCTGTACCCCCTTCGAAGTCCTTGTCGCTGTTGCTCTCATCGTTGTCTTTCTACCAAAATGAATCCCGAACTCCAGCAGAAAATCATCACCCGTCATGGCCACCTTGTCTCCCACTCAGACTCCCCATCCTATGTCAGCAATCCTGGTACCCCGAGCATGGAGAACAGTGGACCTCCTTCTCCTACCAGTGGACCAATGGTCAACTTTGCAGAAGTAGTTCCTGGTCTATATCGCAGTAGCTTCCCAAGAAGCGGTAACTTCGAGCACCTGCAGTCCCTTGGCTTGAAAACTATCCTGTGCGGGCTCCAACCAGTTCAGAAAACCAGAAGTTCAAGCTGATCACTTCTAGCACCCTGGTTGGAGAGGATTATCCTGCTGAGAATGTCGAGTTTATGGAGGGGAACGGCATCCAGCATTTCCAAATTCCTATCCCAGCGCACAAGGATCCGTCAATTGTCATTCCTCCCGAAAGTATTGCCAAGGCTCTCAAGATCATGTCGGATCCGTCTAAATATCCTCTATTAGTGCATTGCAATAAGGGGAAGGTAACGCATCGAGTTTTGGCATGCTGTTGCTGGCAATGCTAATAGATCTCTTAGCACCGGACTGGGTGTATTATGGCGTGCTATCGGAAGATCTTCCATGACTGGAAAATCGACGCTATACTTACAGAGTGGGTACTACAACATTATACTTCCTATTCAGATTTTTGCTAACAGATGTAGGTATCGCAAGTATGCAGGCAGCAAATGGCGAACCCTGGATGTAGCTTTCATCAGTCGATTCGAACCAGAAGAGGTGATAGCTATAGTTGAAGCCACGAAAGGTATCCCAATTCCGGCTACCAAGCGGCCATCACTTTCAACGGTGCCATTTCCAACGCCGCCAGCATCGGACGGATATGAGTGGGAAGAAGATTGATACGTTGAGTTCGCTATTGGAAAACCCATCGAAGACACGAGGTTATATTGCTGTTATTATTTGGTGTGGCATTACTGAATACCCCAACATCGCATTGGTCTACTCGATCACGATACCAGTCTTGTATTTGGCATTCGAAAAGTTAGGATACATATGATTAGTTATGCGTAATGCCCAACAGGCAACACAAACTTTTTACCAGTCGACAGGACCATAAGCCAATTTCTTCTCTTCTGTCGCTCTACCTTGCTTAACTAGTTTTTACTCACAGGCTTTGGAAAATATCCAAGACTCCTTTCTTTCCGTTTGCTTCTACACAATCTCTCACTATGGAACATTGGCCAACACAATTGACATTAACCACATGCCGACATACTGATTTCTACTGACGGACCAACTACGACGATCAAACTAATAAGTACTCTTCTACCACCGTGGTACCATCGTTTGTTTTCCCCAAGGCTTCACGCATGGGTCAAGGAAGAGTCGCTTTCATTTTCAACGGCCCCAAAGTCAAGTGCCACTCATCCTGTGAACTGTTTCCCCACACAGCCAACTTCCGAAATTCCTTCAATCTCCAAAAAAAGCGATTTCTCGCATACCGCTTTTAAAGATTATTTCGGAAGAGTCAGGGTATAAATTTCCTCCATTTCCCTAATTCTTCCGTCAACTTCTTTCAGCTAACGTACCTCATCATCCTCTCAAGCAACCCCCTTTCACACCCGTCATCAAAATCCCCACCTAAAATCCCATTACCATAATAAACATATCCATTCAACTATCGCAGACATCCCAGTTCTCACCCAACCCTACAACCCCCCCTTCCCCTCCCAATCACATCCCCTCCTTCTCCATCCCCCACAAAAAACCCTCTCAAACATCCCAACAGCAACCCTCGCATACAGATCGATGCAGGAGTTGCATCCGGCAATGTAGTGCCCGCAGTACCAGCACCAGCCGCCTGCGTTGGGGATGTTGCATTGGCAGCAGCGCGTCATTTTTATTTTATTTTTTATTTTATTTGGGTTTGTCTGGGAATTGCTGGGGATGTCGATTGGGGGGTTTTATAGTGGGTGGGTGGTGTGCGTACGAGGGTTGGGAGCTGTGGTATGCGTAAACTGCTGAGATTGAGATCTGGCAAAAATGAGATGGGCAAATGGGGGGTGTTTATATGCCCCCTGAAATACAGCCGTGAGAAAGAGAGTAGAGAGGACGTTGTCGTTGTTCTTGTGTGTTTGTTTGGCTTTGTCGGAGACAATAGTGGACCATGAGGGTTTTGAAAGGTTTCTAGCGGTGAAATAAAAAAGTTCTTTGTTTGTTCAGAACGGTCGGGGAGGATGAATGGGAAGTATGGGAGTGTGAGTTTGATGAAGAAAATACTATTTCTTCCGGAGATAATTGACAGGCGGCCAAGGCACCAGCTACTCTACTCCCTCCCGTAGGGAAACGACACTCTTATCGACCTCATGTCCCAAATCTCCCTCTCGCACCCCGCCCCAGTGTCTCAAGCTGAAGCCCCAGCCAGCAATGTCTTGATCGGGAAATTCAGCACTTCTGCCTGAAGCAACCAAGATCCCACCTCGAAGCTCGCAGATCCGTCTCTCGATCTGCTCGCAGCCACCGGTTTTTGCAGCTCTTTCGAGAAGATGGCGAATTCGCATCGACTGCTCAAATCAACACTGCCTGGTCGAACATCTCCATGCCTCGTCCCGACCTACATTGAACTTACGCATTCTATTCCCCCCCCCATGTTCGAAGCCCTCAGAGCTCCTTTTTCCAGCCCAAAGACGTTCCTAGCGGTGATAGCCTATCTTTGAGAGGGAAGGTCACGTTTTCTTCAATCACGGGTGTGAGCGGAGTTTTTGGGGCTCAGCTTACATTGTTTGATAATTCTGTAAGCTGGTGGTAACAGAGGGGAAGTATGGGTGATGGGGAAGGGTGCGCACGTGTGGTGGAGGTTGGTTGGTTGGGTGGTTGGTTGGTTGGATGGGGAAGTAGTATGGGAGATGTGACCGGTTCTGGGTAGGGACCGGAAGTATTGTTGGTGAATTGGATCGTTAGATTCGAGGAGTGAGAATGTGATGATCGGCTTTGACTTAGCTGAGTTACAATCTTCGAGGTGTTGTTCTTGTGATTCTTTTCCCTTTGCTTTTTACAAGAGAAGACTTATACATTTCGTCTCTTTGGAAATCCTACATGACTCTTCTTTTATCATCATCATTCCCAATTTCTTTCCCAACCCCACCGTCATTGTTGCTGGTATTGATACCGTTTGTCGCAAGTTGTCAAGCCACTCGGCTGTTTTTCGCCAAAATGTGAATACATCCGACGTGGCCTTGATCAGATGTGTATACCAACGATCCAAACATTATTAGCATCTTCATACATGCTCTCTTTCGACTTTTAATCGCTCGTTTGGCTCTCTCCTCTCCAATCCCCGTTTTCGACTTCTCTAAACTTTCGCTCTCTTTTCATGCACTTCGTTTTCCATCTCTAATCTTTTTATAATGCTTTTTTACTTGATTTCCCCCCCCCCTCTTTCTTTTTGGAACTGAGGGACGAGGATGCGAGAAGGGGCTTGGATGATAAGAGCAGAAGTATGATGGAAATTACGTGAGGGGGTGCAAGGGGTTTGGGAGAGATAAAGGGAAGAGATAGAAGAATAAACCAGAGACGGGATATGGTTCTCTTCTCTTCATACTATCCTTTCTCCCCCCCCTTTTAACCTCCCCCTCCACCACCCGCTCCCCCTTATCCGAGCCCCACTCCCTTCACACAAAGCCCTAACCCCCTCCCCTTCCCCTGCTTCC
>JAABVA010003074.1_pt1 | contig 16139 bp, 11 predicted proteins | sample 5560331 | NCBI WGS metagenome assembly JAABVA01 (sample SAMN12812661, study PRJNA571458) | rock metagenome | isolation source: Antarctica rocks | place: Antarctica: Victoria Land, Mt New Zealand sud | collected 2016-01-07 | reverse complement strand
GGCGGTAGAGGACTCCCCCGATCTGGCGGCTGACCGAGTACAGGTCGGCGGTGTAGGGCACCGCCACGACCAGCGACGTGGTCTTGAGCATGCTGATGACCTCGTTGCCGGTCGGCGGGATGATCACACGCATGGCCTGGGGCAGCACCACACGGCGCATCGTCTGCCCCCACGTCATGGCCAGCGCGGCCGCGGCCTCGCTCTGTCCGTCGTCCACGGAGCGGATGCCGGCCCGCACGATCTCGGCGATGTACGCGGCCTCGTTGAGCCCGAGCCCGATGACGGCGGCGATGAACGGTATGAGCCATGACCCGGTGTCCAGGTGCACGAACTGGACCAGAAACGGCACGCCGAGATCGACGTGCCGGTACAGGGTGGTGATCAGGCCCCAGAACACGAGCTGGACGTAGACCGGGGTGCCGCGAAAGATCCACAGGTACAGCCAGGCGACGTTGCGCAGCACTCGATTGGCGGACATGCGCATAACCGCCAGAACGATCCCGAACGCGATGGCCAGGATCATGGAGATGACCGTCAGCTCCAGCGTGATCAGCGTCGCCCGGGCCAGGCGCTGGTCGAGCAGGTAGCTGCCGAACGTGGACCAGTCGTAGGCGCTGTTGGTGGCCGCGCCGTAGACGAACAGGGCGAGCAGCACGATCAGCACCATTGCGCTGACGAGCCGGCCGGGCCGGCGCAGCGGGACCGCCGTGATCGACTCGCCGGTCGGGGTCTGGCGCAGCCCGGTGGTCACGTCGGTGCTCATGCTCGGCTCAGCTGCCCGCGCCGTTGACCTTGGCCTGGGTCAGGGTCCCGGCTTTGATGCCCCAGCTGTCGCTGATCTTCTGGTAGGTCCCGTCGTCGATCAGCGACTGCACCGCCGCGCGCAGCGGCTTGGCCAGCTCGCTGCCCTTCTTCAGAGGCCAGCCAAGGGGTGCCGCTCCATACAGCGGACCGGCGACCTGCAGCTTGCCGGCGCTCTGCTTGACGGCGTAGGCCGTGATCGTCGAGTCCGCGACGAAGGCCTTCGCCTTGCCCAGGACCACCGCGCTGGTCGCGTCGTCCTGCTTGTCGTACTTCAAAATGTTTATGCCGGGCTTGCCCGCGGCGGTGCACGCACTGTTGCGGGCGGGCAGATCGTTGGTCTCCTGGGTGCTGCCGGTCTGTACGGCGACGCTGAGCCCGCACGCGTTGTCCGGGTCGACGTTCGCTCCCGCGGGGGCTCCCCACTGCGTGCCGGCCGTCAGGTAGTCGACGAAGTCGACGGTCTTCTCGCGGGTGGCGTTGTCGCTGAAGGAGGAGACGCCGACGTCGTACTTGGCACCTGTGATGCCGGGGATGATGTTGTCGAAGCTGGCGTCGACGTAGTTGACCGTCAGGCCGAGCCGCTGGGCTGTCGCGTTCATGAGGTCGACGTCGAACCCGACCAGCTTGCCGGAGGAGTCCTTGAACTCCATCGGGGCGTAGGTGGCGTCCATGCCGACAGCCAGAGACCCCTTGGCCTTGACGGGCGCGGGGAGCAGACCTGCCAGGTTGGGCTGCGCGCTGACCGACACCGGTCCGCCGCTCGGCGTGGCTCCCTCGGTGTTCTTTGCGCAGCCGGCCAGGGCCAGGGGGCAGGCCAGGGCGGCTCCGACGGCTACAGCCATCGTTCGTCGCATGATCACGGGGTCCTTCTTTCTCGTCGTTGCCGGGTGACCGGTCGGGGTTGATCAGTGGTACTGCGAAGTCGGTCGTGCCGGCGAGCGGCAATTGAGTCGTTCGGGCGGGAAGCCGTCTCGGCTGTCGTGGGCCGTCTGGTTCCCGGGCCGGGCGCTATGCGCGTGGCGCTTTTGTGCTCGTGCGGGCGCCGGGGCGGCCCCGTCAGGTGACGCTCCGGAGGAACTCGTCGACGAGGTCGGTGAATCGGTCGGCGTCGTCGACGTTGAACGGCATCGGCGGCTTGATCTTGAGAACGTTGTCGCCTGGCCCGTCTGTCGAGCACAGCACCGCCTGCCTGCGTAAGGCACGGACCAGGTCGTGGGCGGTGGAGGTAGCCGGCTGCCGGTCGTGCCGGTCGCTCACGAGTTCGACGCCGAGGAACAGGCCGCTGCCCCGGATGTCGCCGATCTGCTCGTGCCGGTCGGCCAGCTGGCGGAAGTTGTCGGCGAGGTGCTCGCCGACCTGGCGGGCGTGCTCCTGCAGGCCCTCCTGCTCCACGACATCGAGCACGGCCATGCCGGCGGCGCAGGCCGCGGGGCTGCCGCCGAAGGTGCTGAAGTACTCCATCCCGTTCAGGAAGGACGCGGCGATCTCCGGCGTCGTGACGACGGCCCCTAGCGGGTAGCCGTTGCCCATGGGCTTGCCGAGCGTCACGATGTCCGGCTGCGCGCCCTGCGCCTGGAACGCCCAGTAGTGCGTCCCGACGCGGCCAAAACCGATCTGCACCTCGTCGGCGACCACGACCGCGCCGGCCTCCCGCGCCGCCTGGTAGGCGGCGGGTAGGAAGCCTGCGGGCGGCTGGATCTGGCCGGCGGTGCCCATGAGCGACTCGGCGAAGAGCGCCGCGGCCGGCAGCCAGGCCGTCTCAGCGCGGTTCAGCGCTGCCTGCACCTCGGCGACGTACGCCTGGGCAGCTCCTTCTCCTCGGTGCTGACCATTGTAGGCGTCGGGGGTGGGGCACACCTGGACGTGGTCGGGTCGGCCCAATCCGCCGGGCCCATCGAACTTGTATGGGCTGATCTCTACCAGGGCACTGGTGTGCCCGTGATAGGCGCCGGCGAGCGCGACGACGCCCCTCCGCTGCGTGTGGGTGCGGGCCAGTCGCAGTGCCAGCTCGTTGGCCTCGCTGCCCGAGTTGACGAAGAAGCAGACCTGCAGGTCGCCGGGCAGCAGGTCGGTGAGCCGCTCGGCGTAGTCCATCAGCGGCTCGTAGAGGAAGCGGGTGTTGGTGTTGACGAGCGACAGCTGCCGGCAGATCGCCTCGTTGACCTTGGGGTGACTGTGCCCCACGTGCGGCACGTTGTTCATGCAGTCGAGATACTTCGTGCCGGCGGCGTCGTACATGTACTGGCCCTGTGCGCGCACGACGTGCACCGGGTCGTCGCGGTAGAGCACCGACAGGCTGGGCGAGATGTGCCGGGCACGGCGGGCCAGCAGCTCGCTCGTGGTCGTGGTCGTGGTCGTCGTCGTCACGAGTCGTCTTCCATGAGGAGGGTCAGCAGCCGCCAGACGGGCGCCTCGGACACGCGCAGGTAGCTGTTGTGCGGCTCGAGCGTCTGCTGGTAGGCCGAGATGGAGACGCTGGTCGCCAGCCGCGTCTGAATCAGGCGGGGCAGCATCTCGCGTTCGACCGCAGCCAGCGGCCGGACGGCCACGTAGCCGCCGATGATCGCCTCGGCGACCCGCCACGGCGAGGGCTGGTTGAGCATCGCGTAGGCGCAGGCGATCGCCAGGTCGTTCACCACGACGCTGTGCACCGCGTCGCCGAAGTCGATCAGACCGGTCACCTCGTCGGCGGTGACCAGCACATTGTGGTCGTTCACGTCGTTGTGGATGACCCCGCGCTGGACGGCGTCCAGCGCGGGAGCGACATGGCGCTGGAACGCCTCCAGCACGCGGTCGAGCAGCGAACCGCGGCGCGGGTCGGTGACGGCACCGCGGTAGGCGGCCAGGACCTGCTCGCCATGCTGGACGTCCCACTGCAGCGGGCGGTGCGCGCCGGGGTGGTCGAGCCCGGCGAGGGCCTGGTTGACCTGCGCTAGCAGCTCCCCGAGATGGCCGTGCAGCCGCGCGCTGGGCTGCGCGACGTCGGCCAGCTTGGCGCCGGACAAGACGGTGATCAGCCAGGCGAAATGTCCTTCGACCTCGACCAGCGGTGCGCCGTCGCCGGTCGGCACCACGACCGGGCAGGGCAAACCGTGCTCACTCAAGCGAGCCAGCAGCATCCGCTGCAGGTCCAGCACGCCCGGGTCCTCAGCACGGTTCGCGACCTTCAGCACGTAGCGGCGGGTGCGTTCCACCGACACGAGCCAGTTTTGGTCCCGCTCGGAGTCCAGCGGCTCGACCTGCAGGCCGGCGGTGAGGTGCCAGCGATCGGCGAGGAGCTGCGCCACGTCCGGCGAAGAGAACGCGGGCCGACCGTCGACCTGGCTCAGCTGGCTCGGGGACAGCGCCGCGCTGCTAGCCACGGCAAGCGGTCGGCAGCGACATGAGCGCGTCGACGACGCGGCTGCCCGACGCGGGACGCAGCCGTCCGCCGCCCGGCATCGGCACGAAGCGCCGGGCCCTTGCTGTTAGCAGGATCACAGCCGGATGCTCTCCCACGTATGCCTTCTGGTGACCCCGCCAAGGCCCAAGACTGACCGGGGGAGCATCACCTCTGCTTACGCTCCGGGTTCTGCCGAGCACTAATGTTGAAGATCAGATTTTCGCGGGCGCGGAGGCGGCAGATGGCACGGTACGGATCGCAGTACGGGCCCGACATCACGTTCCTGGGCGTGCCGGAGTGCGACTGGGCCGAGCCGGAGACGTACGCCGGCGCCGACGTGGTAATTCTGGGCGCACCGTTCGACGGCGGCACCTCACACCGGCCGGGCACCAGGTTCGGGCCGCAGTACATCCGCCAGTCCTGCTATCTCGGGCACAACGGCAGCCGCTGGTCCATGGCGCTGCGCGTCGACAGCCTCAAGGACCTGGCCGTGTACGACGCGGGCGACGTGATGATGTACTCCGGCGACGCGGTCCGGTCGGTGAAGGACCTGCAGGAGGCCGTCTACACAGTCACCGCGAACGGAGCGATCCCGCTCGTTTTGGGCGGCGACCACACCATCGCCTGGCCCGACGCCGCCGGTGTGGCGCAGCACCTGGGCCAAGGCCGCGTGTCGATGGTCCATTTCGACGCGCACGCCGACACCTCCGACGTCGACTTCGGGTCCCTGGTCGGTCACGGGCAGCCGATGCGCCGGCTGATCGAGTCGGGGGCGCTGCGCGGCGACCGGTTTCTGCAGATCGGGTTGCGCGGCTACTGGCCGCCGCCGGAGATCCTGTCGTGGATGGCCGAGCAGCGCATGCGCTCCTATGAGATGACCGAGGTGGTGGCGCGCGGGCTGGACGAGTGCCTCACCGAGGCGTTCGCCATCGCCACTGACGACTGCGACGGGGTGTTCCTGTCCGTCGACATCGATGTGTGCGACCCCGGCCACGCACCCGGTACCGGCACTCCCGAGCCCGGCGGTTTCACCGCTCGGCAGCTGCTCGATGCGGTACGCCGCGTCGCCTACGAGCTGCCCGTCGTCGGCGTCGACGTAGTCGAGGTGTCCCCGCCCTTCGACTCGGCAGAGATCACCTCCTCCTTGGCCAACAGGGTCGTGCTCGAGGTGCTGGGCGGCATCGCCCGGCGCCGCAAGGACGCCCGCGACGGCACGACGTGGGACCCCCGGCAGCCGCTGCTCGACCAGCGCTGAACGCTCGCCGCTGACGAGCTGTTCGCCGGCTCAGGCCGGTGCGGCCCACGGGTCCTTGCGGGCCCGCGCCTGCCCCGCCCGCAGCAGCGCGGCCGCGACGGGCTCCAGCAGCGGGTTGGCGTCACCGCGCCGGCGCAGCGCGAACACGTGCCGCCTGGCTCCGTCGTCGGCCGCGCCGACCGCGGCCACGCCCGGGTCGTCGTGATGCGCCAGAGCCGGCACCAGTGCCACGCCAAGTCCGGCCGCGACCAGACCGCGCACGACCGCGTAGTCGTTGCTGCGGTACGCCACCCGCGGCTCGAAGCCGGCGGTCGCGCACAGCCGGGCCAGCGACCGCGCTCCCGCGCTGCCTTCGCGGCTGCTCGCCCAGGTCTGGCCGGCCAGGTCGGCCAGCGCAACGGTGGCCGCACCGGCCAGCGGATGCGTGCGCGGTAGCAGCACGACCAGCGACTCACGGAGCAGACCCGAGCGTTCCACGTCGCTGGGCCGCACCTGAGGTACCGCCTCGTACTCGTACACAAGCACCAGGTCCAGCGTCCCCGCGGACAACCGGGGCAGCAGGTCGCCCGGCTCCGCCTCGTCCAGCAGCACCCTGACGCCGGGGTGCGAGCGCTCCAGCCGGGCCAACGCCGGCGGCAGCAGCCCGGCGCTGGCCGTGGGGAAGCTGCCCAGCCGCACCACCCCGCTCTGGCCGCCCGCCACGACCTGGAACTCGCGCTCCAGCAGATCCAGCTGCCCGAGCACGGCGCCGACCCGTGCGGCCAGAGCGTGCGCCGCCGCGGTGGGACGGACACTGCGCGGGCCGCGCTCGAACAGGACCAGACCGGTCTGACGCTCCAGAGCGGCGATCTGCTGCGACACCGCGGAGGCGGTGAACCCCAGCCGGGCGCCCGCTGCCGCCAGCGAACCGGTCAGCAGAACCTCCTGCAGCGTGCGCAACTGCACCGGCTGAAGCACCAGCGGACCTTATCCTGCCGCCGGTCAGGTCTGGCTCTCCAGCTCTCGTTAAGGGCCGTGCCGACGGTCAGGATGGCCACATGCTCCAGACGCCACCGGCGACCGAGACGAGCGACGTGCTGGCCCTGATGGACGACTGGGGGCCGGAGAAGGTGGTGTGCGTCTCGGACACCCGCACCGGGATGCGCGGGGTCCTGGTCATCGACAACACCGCGCGGGGCATCGGCAAGGGCGGCACGCGCCTAAGCCCCACGGTGACCGTCACCCAGATCGCGCGTCTGGCCAGGGTGATGACCCTGAAGTGGTCTGCGGTGGACATGTTCTACGGCGGCGCGAAGGCCGGGATCGTCGCCGACCCCGCCGCGGCCGACAAGGAAGCCGTCCTGCGGGCCTTCGCCCGGGCACTGCACAACGAGGTGCCCGCCGAGTACGTGTTCGGGCTGGACATGGGCCTGACCGAGGACGACGCCGCGGTCATCCTGGACGAGATCGGCCGCAGCGGCGTCGTCGGGACACCGGCTGCGCTGGGCGGGCTGCCCTACGACCAGCTGGGCATCACCGGGCTGGGTGTCGCCGAGGCGGCCCACGCCGCAGCGCAGTGGGCCGACCTGGAGACGGCCGGCAGCCGCGTCGCGGTGCAGGGCTTCGGCGCCGTCGGCGCGGCCGCCAGCACGCGGTTCGTCGAGCTGGGCGCCACGCTCTGCGCGGTCTCCACCACGCTCGGATGCCTGTACAACCCCACCGGGCTGGACACGGCGGCGCTGCTCACGCTGCGGGGCGAGTTCGGCGACGCGCTGGTCGAGCACTACCCGGACGCCCAGCGGCTCGACGTGGGAGCCGAGCTGCTGGCCGACGTCGACATCCTGGTGCCAGCCGCCACCCAGGACGTCATCGACGACGACACCGCACGGGACATCAAGGCCCGGATCGTGGTGGAAGGGGCGAACCTGCCGACCTCGCCGGCCGCACAGCAGCTGCTCCACGAGCGCGGGATCCTGCTGGTCCCTGACTTCATTGCCAACGCCGGCGGCGTCATCGCCGCCGGCTACGCGATGGACAGTCGGCAGTCGGCGTTCCGACCCGACCCCGAGCCGGTCCGGAGCACTGTCGCCAACAAGCTGCGGGCCAACACCATCACCGTCCTGGACGCCGCGCGGCGTACCGGAGCGACGACGCACGACAGCGCTCGGGCCCTGGCGCGCGGACGGGTGCAGGCCGCCATGGCAGCGCGCCGGCGCCTGCCAGCCACAGCTGCACCGTCGCACCTGTCCTGACTGCAGCGCGACCGCAGCCACCCGACGGCAGCCGCGCGCTCCCCGACCTGCGCGCCCGACCTGCGCGCCCGACCTGCGCGAACGATAGAGGGAGACTGATGAGCACGGTGGCGCCGTGGCAGCTGCGCGCCCGGTTCGCCGAGAGCCTGTCCGAGCTGTACGGCCGCGAGGTGCCGGCCTACACCACGCTGGTGGAGGTGTCCCACGCGGTCAACCGCGACGTTGCCGCCGACATGGGCGGCGACGCCGAACGGCTCGGCTCGCTGGCGCGCGTCACGGCTGAGCGGCACGGCGCGATCCGGGTCGGCACGCCCCAGGAGATGGCGCAGGTCGCACGGGTCTTCGGCGCCATGGGCATGTACCCGACCGGTTTATACGACCTGCGCGACACCTCCGCCAGTTCGGTGCCGGTGGTGTCGACCGCGTTCCGCCCGGTCGACCCCACCGAGCTGGCACGCAACCCGTTCCGGGTGTTCACCTCCGTGCTTGCCGTCACCGACCGGCGGTACTTCTCCGCGAACCTGTCCGCGCGGCTGCAGACGTTCCTGGCCGGCCGCGAGCTGTTCGCGCCCCGCCTGCTCGAGCTGGCCGACCGGGTCAGCGACCACGGGGAGCTGTCGCAGGACGACGCGAATGAGTTCCTGCGGCTAGCGACCGACTCGTTTGCGCTATCGCACGAGCCGGTCGACCGGGCCTGGTACGCCGAGCTGGAAGCGGTGTCCGCGGTCGCCGCCGACATCGGCGGGGTGCGGTCCACCCACATCAACCACCTCACCCCGCGGGTGCTCGACATCGACGCGCTCTACCAGCGCATGAGCGACCGCGGCATCAGCATGATCGACAAGATCCAGGGGCCGCCGGCGTGGCTAGGCCCGGACGTGCTGCTGCGGCAGACCTCGTTCCGGGCACTGGCCGAACCCCGACGGTTCCGCGAAGCCGACGGATCGGTCGTCACCGACGCACTGCGCGTCCGTTTCGGCGAGGTCGAGGCGCGCGGCGTCGCCCTGACGCCCGCCGGGCGCGCGCGCTACGACCTCGCCACAGCCCAGATGGACGCCGGTGGGGCGCAGGGTGACGCGAACCCGGCAGCGGTGTGGGCGCAGCACTTCCCGGCCACCGAGATGGAGCTGTTCGCCCAGGGGCTCGGCGTGTACGAGGTCACCGCGAACCTGCACCGACCGCGCGACGGCCAGGCACCCGAAGGAACGATCAGCGACCTGCTCGCCTCCGGCTGGCTAGTCCCCACTCCTGTCGTCTACGAGGACTTCCTACCCCGCTCCGCCGCCGGGATTTTCCAGTCCAACCTGACCAGCCAAGGGCGCAAGGACTCCTCCCGCGACGGCGCCAACCTGGACTCCCGTTGGCTGGCCGACGTGCTGCAGGTCCCGCTGCACGACCCCGACCAGCTCTACGCGCAGCAGCGCGACAGCTCGATCACGACCGCGCTGACCCAGCTCGGCCTCGACGCCGACGCGCTGTCAGCAGCCCGCGCGCCGGACCTGAACCGGCAACCGGCAATTCCCTCCAGCACGGCCAATGTCCTCGGGAGCCAGCCATGAGCGCCACCCCCACCTCCGACCCCAGCCAGGCCACATCCGCCCCGGCACACGGCGAGGGCTTCACCCCCACCACCACTGAGGATCTGCGCCGCCGAGCGCAGGAGGCGCTGGCGAGCTGCGGGGCGGACCTGGCTGACCTGCCCGGCAGCGGCACACTCCCGGCGCGCAGCCCGATCACCGGACAGGCCCTGTTCGACGTGCCCGCGGGCAGCACGCACGACGTGCAGGCCGCGATCCGCTCGGCGCACGAGGCGTACCTGACCTGGCGCAACGTCCCGGCGCCGGTCCGCGGTCTGCTGCTCAAGCGCCTCGGCGCGCTGCTCGAGGAGCACAAGACCGACGTTGCCACGCTAATCAGCATCGAGGTCGGCAAGATCGGCTCCGAGGCCCTCGGCGAGGTCCAGGAGATGATCGACATCTGTGACTTCGCGGTCGGGCTGTCCCGGCAGCTCGACGGACGCACCATGCCCTCTGAGCGTCCCGGGCACCGGCTCATGGAGACGTGGCACCCCCTGGGCGTCGTCGGCGTCATCTCGGCCTTCAACTTCCCGGCGGCGGTCTGGGCCTGGAACACTGCGGTGGCGCTGGTCTGCGGGGACACCGTCGTGTGGAAGCCGTCGGAGGCGACCCCGCTGGTCGCCGCGGCCGCCAGCGCCCTGCTGGCACGCGCGGCCCGCGAGTGCGGTGCCCCCGACAACCTCAACGTGCTGGTCGTGGCCGAATCTGCTGACGCCGCTCCGCTGGTCGACGACCCGCAGGTCGCGGTGCTCAGCGCCACCGGCTCGGAGCGCATGGGCGCCCAGGTCGGGCCGCGGGTGGCCGCCCGCTTCGGGCGCAGCATCCTGGAGCTCGGCGGCAACAACGCCGCGGTCGTGACGCCGTCGGCCGACCTGGACCAGGCGGTGCGGGGCATTGTCTTTGCGGCCGCCGGGACCGCCGGGCAGCGGTGCACCAGCCTGCGCCGGCTGATCGTGCACGAGTCGGTCGCCGAGGACCTGCTGCAGCGGATCGCGCAGGTGTACGGGCGACTGGAGATCGGCGACCCGTTCCGCGACGGCGTGCTGGTCGGCCCGCTGATCAACGCGCAGGCGTACCGGAGTATGCGGACGGCCCTGGAGCAGGCCGCCGCCGACGGCGGGCAGGTGCTGTCGGGCGGCGAGCGCATCGACGTCGGGACTGCCGAGGCGTTCTACGTCCGCCCGGCTCTGGTGCGGATGCCAGCGCAGACCGACCTGGTGCGCACCGAGACCTTCGCGCCGGTGCTGTACGCGATGATCTACCGCACCTTCGAGGAGGCCGTCGCGCTGCACAACGGCGTGCCGCAGGGGTTGTCCAGCAGCATCTTCACTACCGACCAGCGCGAGGCCGAGCAGTTCCTAGCCGCGGACGGCTCGGACTGCGGGATCGTCAACGTCAACATCGGCACGTCTGGCGCGGAGATCGGGGGCGCCTTCGGCGGCGAGAAGACGACCGGCGGCGGACGCGAGTCCGGCTCGGACGCGTGGCGGGGCTACATGCGCCGGTCGACCAACACCGTCAACTTCTCCGGGCAGCTGCCCCTGGCGCAGGGCGTGCACTTCGCATGACCACGACCCGGGCTTTCGTCCGCGAGCGTCCGCCGGGCCGGGACGGTGAGACGGCGCGGGTTGTCACGTTTGTGTGCAGCCTGCGGGTGCCGCGATGGGGCAACTGGTGACACCGCTGGCGCCGCACGCCCACAGCCCGGCGGTTTCCGGCGCGGACGCCCGCCCGGCCAGCCAACCTGACCCCTCCGCGTTGGTCCGCGCCCTTATTCAGAGCCTGGGCGACGGGCGCACACGCGACGTCGACGCGAGCACCCGCCGGCGCGCGGAGTACACCACCGATGCATCGAACTACCGGGTCGTTCCGCAGGCCGTCGTGTTCCCCCGCACCGCCGAGGACGTCGCCGCCGTCATGGGCGTCTGCGCCCGCCTCGGGGTACCCGTCACCGCCCGCGGGGGTGGCACGTCGGTGGCCGGCAACGCCATCGGGCCCGGCGTCGTGCTGGACCTGTCCCGCCACCTGCACAAGATCCTCAGCATCGACGTGACCTCGCGCACCGCCGTGCTGGAGCCGGGCACGGTCCTGGACGACCTGCAGGGCGCGGCGCGCCCGCACGGCCTGCGGTTCGGGCCCGACCCGTCGACGCACTCCCGCTGCACGCTGGGCGGGATGATCGGCAACGATGCGTGCGGCTCGCATGCCCTGGCCTACGGCCGTACCAGCGACAACGTGCTGGCGCTACAGGTCGTCGACGCGCAGGGCCGCTGCTGGTGGACCGACGACCCGCCGGCGGACGTCCGCGCCGGCCTTACCGAGGTCGCCGCCGCGCACCTGGCGACGATCCGGACCCGCTTCGGCACCTTCGGCCGGCAGGTGTCCGGCTACGCCCTGCAGCATCTGCTTCCCGAGCAAGGCGGCGTCGCCGGGAGCGGCGGGAGCAACCTCGCGCGGCTGCTGTGCGGCTCGGAGGGCACCCTGGTCATAGTCACCGCCGCCCGAGTACGGCTGGTGCCCGAGCCTGCCGCGGTCGCCTTCGTCGTGCTCGGCTACCCCGACATGGCCGCAGCCGCCGACGCCACCCTCCCCGTGCTGACCCACGACCCGCTGGCCGTGGAAGGGCTCGACCGGCGGCTGGTCGAGGCCGTCCGAGCCCGCGGCGGCGCCACGCTCGGGCTCCCGGCCGGCGACGGCTGGCTGTTCGTGGAGGTTGGCGGCGAGGACGCCGCGGCCGCGCAGGCGGCCGCCCACGCGCTCGTGCGCGACCCGCAGGTCCAGTCAGCCGCGCTCGACGCGCTGATTGTGCCCACGCAGGAGGAGGCGAAGGCGCTTTGGCGCATCCGCGAGGACGGCGCCGGCTACGCCGGGCGTACCGTCGACAACCAGCCGGCCTGGCCCGGCTGGGAGGACACGGCCGTACCGCCGGCGCACCTGGGCGCCTACTACCTGCGCGAGCTGGCGACACTCATGCGCCAGCACCAGCTGGACGGGCTGGCCTACGGGCACTTCGGGGACGGCTGCGTGCACCTGCGCATCGACTTTCCCCTCGCTCAACCCGAAGGCGCCGCCGCTACCGAGACGTTCCTGCGCGCCGCCACGCAGCTGGTGGCACGGCACGGGGGCTCGCTGTCCGGTGAGCACGGCGACGGCCGCGCCCGCTCCGCGCTGCTCCCACTGATCTACGACGCGGACGCCCTGGCCGCCTTCGAGCAGGTCAAGGCGGTCTTCGACCCGGCAGGGCTGCTCAACCCGGGCGTTCTCGTCCGACCGGCCCCGCTGACCGCCGACCTGCGGGTACCGGCGGCCCGGCCCGCCAGCGCCCTGTCCCGCCGCGGGCTGCAGCTGACGTACCCCGACGACGAAGGCGACCTGACCGCCGCCGTTCACCGCTGCGTCGGGGTCGGCAAGTGCCGCGCCGACTCCAGCGCAGTGATGTGCCCGTCCTACCTGGCCACCGGCGACGAGAAGGACTCCACACGCGGCCGGGCCCGGCTGCTGCAGGAGATGACCAACGGCACCCTGGTCACCACCGGCTGGCGGTCGAACGAAGTCCTGGACTCGCTCGACCTGTGCCTGGGCTGCAAGGGCTGCGCGGTGGATTGCCCCGCCGGCGTCGACATGGCCACCTACAAGATTGAGTTCCTCGACCACCACTTCCGTGGCCGACTGCGCCCAGCCGCGCACTACGTGCTCGGCGGGCTCCCCCGTTGGGCTCGAATCGCCGCACTGGCACCCGGCCTCGTCAACGCCCTGACCGGCGTACCCGCCCTCGCCGCGGCGGCCAAGCGCGCTGGCGGCATCGATCCGCGGCGGCCACTACCCCGCTTCGCCGACCAAACCTTTCGCGCCTGGTTCACCCAAAGGCAGGCAGCCCAGCAGCACACCGAGCCGCCGGAGCTTGAGCCCGTCGTGCTGTGGGTGGACACCTTCACCGACGCCTTCGACCCGCAGATCGGGCGGGCGGCGGTCACCGTGCTCGAGCACCTCGGCTTTGAAGTGCATCTGCCGACCCGCAAGGTGTGCTGCGGCTTGACCTGGCTGTCCACCGGGCAGCTCGGCGCAGCCAAGCGGCACCTAGCCAGGACGCTCGACGCGCTGGACGGGCCTGCCGGCAGGGACGGCGTGCCCTCCCTACGCGGAATGCCCGTGGTAGGGCTGGAACCGTCCTGTACGGCACTGCTGCGCGACGACACCGCCCGGTTGCTGCCGGACGACCCCCGCGCGCATGACCTGCCCACGCGAGTGCGCAGCGTCGCCGAGTTCATCGCTGAACGCCGACCCGACTGGACGCCTCCCCAGCTCGGTGGCGCCGCGGTCGTGCAGCAGCACTGCCACCAGCACGCGGCCTGGGGCTTCCAGGCCGACCAGGCCCTGTTGGCTGCCGCCGGAGTGACGCCACAGGTGCTGCCGGGCTGTTGCGGCTTGGCTGGGAACTTCGGCGCTGAAACAGGCCACTACGACGTCTCGGTCGCCGTCGCCGAACAGCACCTGCTGCCCGCGCTACGCGCGCACGACGGCGCGACACCGCTCCTGGCCGACGGCTTCTCATGCCGCACGCAAGCCAGTGACCTCGCGGGTAGGCGCGGCCTGCACCTCGTCCAGCTACTAGAGGCCGGGCTGACAGTGCAGGCCGCGAAGTCACGTACTCAGTGACGGCGGCCGGGCCGCGTTCGGCGCATAGGTAGCCCAGTTGCCTCCAGCGAACTCGCGCGATCTGTCCGCCGCTTCAGTCGTCAGTCCGAGCAGGTCGGAGAGCTGATGACAGCGGTCATCGAGCGGGCCGCGCTCGTCGAACCGGTCGTCAACGCCTTCGCCGAGCGGATGTTCGACCAGGCGCTGAACGCGGCTGCCGCGGCCGAGCGGCGCTACTGCCCCGGGCCACCCCCGGCCGCTCGAAGGGCTGCCGGTCGCGGCCAAAGAGGAGCAACCGATCGCGGGGCACCCGGTCACCGACGGAACCCTTCTCCGGGCGCCGTACGTCGCAACCGAGACCGCGATCGCACTCATCCGCATTCAAGACGCCGGGGGCATCGTGCACGCGCGCACAACGACCTCCGAGTTCTGCTGCATGCCGCTTTACCACACCCGCCGGACGCGCCAGAACTCTGTTGCAGATTCAGGGTGTCGCAAGTAGGGCTGTGGCAGGGTTCCGCTACGTTGCCGGGATGGGTTCGCTGATCGGTTATGCGCGGGTGTCGACGGCTGTGAATCGCATCGGTATCTGGCCGGGTTCTCGCGGCGGTGCGCGACCGGTTGTGCGGGTCAGCTGCCGATGAGAAGGGCTCCTGAACCGCCCCCGGCTTTAGCAGCCGGCCTGAACCACCCCCACGGTCAGCACGGCCCCCACCCCCGAGGGCCGGGTCGTCTCGATCGACAGTGCCCCACCAGCAAGACCGGCCGCCCCAGGCTTAGAGCAGTCCCGCGTGCGTCAGTGCCGAGTCGACCGCGTACTGGCTCGTCGGGCTGGGCCAAGTCATGGGCGACCAGAGTGCAGGTGGGAAGCTGGGTATGAGTCGGGTGAGGGCGTAGTTGACCGAGCCGGGTGAGGCGGCGCTGAACAGGGCGGCGTGCAACGGGCGAGCCGGTCTTGCAGCACTAGGGTCGTCTCGCGGTCGCCTGCTCGGCTGGCGGCGCAGCACAGCCTCGGTGCTTCCAGACTGGGCAGCCGGGCCCGGACCAGGCGGGCCAGCGTGTCGACGGTGCCGGGGTCGACGGCTTCGGCGAGAGCGAGCACGTTGGCGGTGACTGAGATGCAGCCGACCCCGCCCATCGCGTTAAAGGCGAGGTAGTGGTCGTGCTCAGTGACCCAGCACTGCGGCGATCACCCCGGGGAAGCGGTCGTCGAGGTCAGCGCGCCGCAGCTGCTGGTACAGGAAGCGGCCCTCGCGTCGCTGCGCGACCAGCCCACACTCCCGCAGCACCCGCCAGTGGTGGCTGGCGCTGCTCTTGGTCATGTCCGGCAGGATCTGCTGACAGGTCATCTCGGCACTCGCCGCTCCGAGCGTGCGCACGACCCGCATCCGCACCGGGTGATCCAGCGCGGCTATCACCGCCTCGATGCGTAGCGCGGCCCGTGGGGGCTGCTCCAGCGTCGACACGTCTGAGATCGTACGACTTCGCTTGAACTGTTCGACGCGCGGGTCTACAGTTCAAACTGTCGCGAACAGTTGGCCGTAGACCCGAACCGGAGGAGCACCGTGAGCACACGCCCAATCGAGGAACCCTTGACCACTGAGCCCCGGTCCGACCAGCGAGACCTGGCGGCGTCGCTTCACCGCGCGCTCACGACCCGGGACTGGTCGCTGCTGCGCGACATCATGGCTTCGGAGGTGTACTGGGTGCTGCCAGGGAACAACACGATCTCCGGCAAGGCATCAGGTGTCGACGAGGTGGTGGCCCGGGCGGAGCTGATCGCCAGCTACGGACCGAGCTTCACCCTCGAACACGTGCTCCTGAGCCGGGACAACATGGCGCTCGCGATCCACAACACCGCTCGCCGAGGTGACCTCGAGCTCGACGAGCACCTGGCCACCGTGTGCACCCTGGACCAGGGTCGCATCGTCGCGATCGAGACCTACCTCTCCGACGTCGAGGGCATGGACGCGTTCTTCCAGCCACTGAACTGACCGCCCAGAGACCCTACGGCACCCCGGAAATTCCCGGAGGCTTCATGGACAGCATCGCCCTCGGCGACGTCGATGTCACCCGGGTCGAGGAGACCCACGGGCCCGTCGGGCTCACCGCGGCGCAGTTCCTGCCCGGAGGTCTGGGACCAGCGCTCGAGCAACGACTACCTGCTCAACCTGGGCCGCGCAGGGGTCGACCCGGCTCAGGTCGACCTCGTCGTCAACACCCATCTCCACGTCGACCACGTCGGGTGGAACACC
>JAABVA010003072.1_pt1 | contig 16144 bp, 11 predicted proteins | sample 5560331 | NCBI WGS metagenome assembly JAABVA01 (sample SAMN12812661, study PRJNA571458) | rock metagenome | isolation source: Antarctica rocks | place: Antarctica: Victoria Land, Mt New Zealand sud | collected 2016-01-07 | reverse complement strand
CGCGCCCGTCCCACGCGGCGCAGACGCGGCCCGTGATAGGGTGTCCCGCCGCGTAAGAGACGCTGCGCGTACCGGCGGTCATACCCCGTCACCGCCACGGCCTCATCGATCAAACGTGCTTTCGCCACCCGTCCCGCGCCACGGTAGCCACGGCGCAGCACGTCGATGACCTCATGCTTGCTTCCTCGCCTCACACCCATGTCCTCCTCCTTCTCAGAAAAGCACTTTTTGCTGTGAGGCAACGACTTTCGTTCACACACTTTATTTGTGAGGCAATGCGCTCCGGGGCGAGCGGTACCGGGCCAGGATATACTGGGAGTGCTCACACCACTCAATGAAGGAACTGTATGTCGTCGGACACGTACGCAAGGCATGGGTAGTGGCGGCGCACGCGAGGCTTCGCGCCACGCGGGATCGCTCTGGCGCAACGGGGATTTCCTGCTGCTCTGGAGCGGGCAAGCCGTCTCGACGTTGGGCAGCGCCGTCTCGGCGCTGGCCCTGCCACTGCTCGTGCTCGCGCTGACGCACTCACCCGCACAGACGGGGTTCATCGCCGCAGTGCAAGTCATCCCCTACCTTGTCTTTGCCCTCCCAGCGGGGGCGCTCATCGACCGCTGGGACCGGAAAGCGGTGATGATCCGCTGCGATGTAGCCCGCGCCGTGGCGCTCGGCTCCGTCCCGCTGGCCGCCGCGTGGGGGCGCCTGACAGCGGCCCACCTCTACGGGGTGGCGCTGGTGACGGGTACCGCCCTCGTGTTCTTCAACATCGCGCAGACGGCCGCCCTGACCCGCGTCGTCCCCGCGTCGCAGGTGCCCCGCGCCACGGCGCTCGACCGCACCGCCGACTCCATCGCCGCGCTGATCGGGCCGGGAGTCGCCGGCTTCCTCATCTCGCTGGCGCGCACCACGCTCGCCGGCGCTGCCCTGGCCTTCCTGGTCGACGGCCTGTCCTATCTGGCCTCAGCCCTCTCCCTCCTCTTCATTCGCATCCCGTTCCAGGCGGGACGCACGCCCCTCCCGGAGCGCCCCCTGCGCGCCGAGATCGCGGAGGGTCTGCGCTTCCTCTGGACGCACCGCCGCATCCGCGCGCTGGCCCTCGTATCCATGGCGGCGGCTCTCTTCTTCAGCCCCCTCTCGCTGGCTGTCATCGTCCTGGCACAGCAGCGCCTGCACGCCGATGCGCGGGTCATCGGTCTGATTTTCAGTATCGGGAGCATCGGGGCGGTCCTCGGCGCCGTCCTCGCGCCGTCACTCAAAGCGCGCCTCCGTGTGGGGATGATCGTGATCGGGGTGGTTGCCGTCCAGGCGTTGGCCATCGGGCTCCTGGCCGTCGCGCCCTCGCCCGCCCTCCTGATCGTGGGCTGGGCCATCATCAGCCTGGCCGACCCCATCTACAGCGTGACCGTTTTGTCCTACCGGCTGACGCTGATCCCCGACGCCTTACAAGGGCGCGTGACCGGCGTCTTCCGACTGCTGAACAACGGCGGCCGGCCGCTCGGGCTCGCGATCGGTGGCGTGCTGTTGGCGACGCTCGGTCCCCGTCCCCTGCTGTGGATCATGGCCGCGGGAGGAATGCTCATCGCCCTCGTCGTGAGCTGTACGGGGCTGCGCCGCGCATAGATGATAGCGGCGGCACGAGCAGGCCACGCCACGGCCTAACCCGATACGTATCTACCCTTCGATACGGTTCACGACACCTTCTACGTGCGCAACTTCTAGGTTGATAATGGTTCATCGCGCCGCATCATCGCCAAGATAGACCAACCGTCGTTGTCCCACCCCAGCTAGGTATGAGGCGCTGTGACGCCACAGGAAAGACATAGGGAAGGGGCGTAGAGTCGAGGCCCCTCCCCGACTCTACGCCCCTTAGACGGCCTTGTAGCGGCTTTGAGCGCCTGTGGCTAGCGATCCGGCACGGCGACCGCGAACAGGGCGTCGGCCGCTTCCGCGTCGGGCTCCTCCGTCACGCCGGCGCTCTCGCCCGCCGTCGCCTCGTCGTCCCCTTGTCCCCCCGATGGCGCGCGCCCGGACTCGTCGCCCTCCGGGCTGTCCGGCTCGTCGTCGTCGAGCGCGTCGTCGAACTCAGGCGGCTCTAGCGGGTCGCCCTCTCGCTCCGGACCGAGCGGCGGTATCCAGCTCTCGCCGCGCGCCGGCGCGCGGTCCCGGACCTCGGGATCGTCGTAGTAGCGGCGCTGGGCGAGGCGCGCGGGCGGGCGATGCGGCATCTTGACCAGCACCTCCTCCTCCCGGATGTTCATCACCTCGTCGGGCGTCAGCAGCGCCCGCTTGGTCTCGCTCTGGCTGGCCCCGCCCCGGTCGGTGGTGACGTGGAAGCGGCCGCGCTGGACGTTGCTGCTCTGCGCCACTTCCGTTGCTTGCCCCAGCACACTCTCGCTGAACCACTTGGCGTCGTCGTCGACCATGTTGCTCAACCCGATCTTGGTGCCGCACGCCGCCTTGATGGCGATGAAGCCCTGCTCGTCGTAGGTCTCGACGGCTTGGCCGGTGGTCTGGAAGACGTAGACGCCGTAGACGCCGGCGCTGCGCAGGAGGTTGATCGCCGTGGTGAAGCGCGGCACGAAGCCGATGTTGCCCCACTCGTCGCCGTAAATCATCACGTCCTGTGCAAGCGCGCCGCCCGGCGAGGTGCGCGCCGTGGCGCCGAGGGTGCGGTATACGTCGAGGAAGAAGCTGGCGGTGAGGGGCCGCAACTCCTCGATCATGTCGGGGTCCAGGGCGAGGAAGATCGCGACGGGCTTCCCCTCCCCGCTGCCCAGGCGGGACAGCTTAATCTCGTGCGTCGAGGTCGTGGCCTGGATGGTCGGTTCACTCAGCAGCATGAACTTGGGGCTGATCTCGCTCCACACGCTGCCCAGGAGCTTGCTGTTCTTCTCCAGGTTCGCCATGAAGCCGCGCGCCAACTTGCGGGCCTGGCGCGACGGGCTCACCCTGAGCTTGGCGATGACCCAATCGGCGCTGTGGCCGTTGAGGAGGTCGTCGAGGTGCGCGAGCGTGACGGTCGCGCCGCTGGGGTCCTCGGCCTGCAAGTGGAAAATGCCGGCCATCATCACGTCGCGCGCCCAGTTGTCCCAGATCGGCTCCTTCTCGTTGGCGCCGGTGTTCTTGATCCAGGCGTTACACCACAGGGCCGTCAGGAGCGGGCTGACGCAGCACGACAGCGGGTTGTAGCCCAGGGAGGTCGCCGGCGAGCCGAAGTTGACCACCCACACCTCGTAGTGTTTTGAGAGGTGCGTGTAGGCGTTCTGCAGGAGTTCGAGCTTGAGGTCGGGGATCACGAGGTCGCGCGCGCCGGTCTCGCGCAAGAGGTTGGCGAGGATGAAGCCCGAGGTCTTGCCGGAGCCGATGGGGCCGATCAGCAGGACGTTGAGCACTTGCAGGGCGCGATCCAGGGCGACGCTCACGCCGTCGCGCGTGCCCAAGAGGAGCGGAGCGCCCTGATAGGCCACCGTCCGCAACTCGGCCCGCGTCATCCAGCGCGCCGAGCCGTGCGCCGTCGAGGGCTTGAGCGGCTTGGGGCGCGTGTAGAGGAACCAGCCGACACGCCAGCCCACCGCGCCCACCGGGACCAGCGGCAGCAGGACCTCGACGAGGATGGCCCAGCCGAGGCCGCCGTGCGCCGGGGTGTGCAGCCAGGCGTAGCGACCGTCGATGTCGCGCGTCCACACGCCCCAGGCGGGGGCGCCGAACCCCTGCACGCCATCGACGACCCACGCGACCGGGTAGGCCAGCCACACGTAGAGGTGGCGGTAGGCGGCTTGGGGTAGGCCCAGGAGCCAGAGCACGGCGAGCGCGCCCAGGGCGTAGAGGGCCAGGCGACCGCGCCGGGGCAGGCGAGCGAGCCGCCCGCGAAGTCCGGCTACTTGGAAAAGAATGGCCGGGCGTTGCGCTTTATTCATCGCCGTGCCCTCCGTCGCCCAAGCCGACGGAGTACGGAGGCAGTTGCAACCTCGGTCAGCCCACGCGTCGCTTCCAGATCACCTGCACGTCGGTCGTGTTGCCGTCCGCCGACCGGATTCTGCCGGCTAGCGAGAGTGGGTACACGGCGATGAGTTCCCACCCGTCGGCGCCCATGCTGTTCATCGTTCGCTCGTACTCTTTCATCTCCCGTGGCGGTATGACCTCGGTGTGGTACTGCCACGTCCCCGCTCCGGGCGCGCCCGGTCTGTACTGCTGCTGCGTGTTGCCCACCGTCCGTCCCTCCATCGCGCGGGGCCGGCAGCGCGAGGATGCGCGCCCCAGCCTGATCCACTAGCGTCCCTTCCAGCGTAGGGGGAAGGTAGCCCGCGTGTCCAGTCGCGCCGAGGTCGGCCAGGCGCAGCTTGTGCGCGAGGAGCGCGTCCATCAGCTCCTCGTGGCCGAAACCTACCGCTGCCGCGATCGCGGCCGTCGTGCGGCCCGCTGGCGGCAGGCTCTCCCGCACCTGGCGCCATAGGTAGTAGCGGTCGATGGTCTCCTCCCGCGTCCAGCCCTCCTCGTCGAGGCCGACGAGCAGGCCGACCGGTTGCAGCTGGCCGTGCCACAACGCTCTCACGTCGTCGGTGGCCATCTCCGCGCTCAGGGCAAGAAACGTGCGCGAGGACGGCAGCCCCGCCACCTTGACGCCCCGGACGAGGCGGCGGCCGTCGCCGCTGCCCCAGGTGAGCGCCCCCACGATGGAGCTACCGCCCGCGATGGTGATAAGGAGCGAGAGCTGGGGGACGATGACTGCGGCCGCCAGTGTCGCCAGCGCGATCCCCAGGGCCGGCAGGAGCATCCCGGCCGCGTGCTCGTCGTGCTCCTGCAATTCGCCCGCGATGCGCGAGAACTCGTACCAGGGCATCCAGGTATGCCACTGGATGCGCGCGCGGAACCTGGGCCGCCTCAATGGGTTAGGCATGGTTGTCTTCCTCTCTATTGTCATTTAGCCGCGCGCCTTCCCGAGGCCGCCCGTGGCCCACGACTTGGCGGCTCCGACGGCCGTGCCGATGCCCATGTCGGTGACGGACGAGGCGACGGCGCCGATGGTGGCCCCGGCCGAGCCGACGAAGCCGCCCACGATCGCGGGCATCTTGTAGAGCATGAAGGTGAGGCCCAGCGCGCCGAGTGCGGCCGAGAAACCGCCGAACTCGGACATAGGGCCGCCGGCGGCGAACATGAGCGCGATCAGCTTGAGCGCCACGGCGTAGCCGACCGGCCACAGGGCGATGCTGATGAAGATGCGCGCCCACGACTTGGCGATGGTGTCGAAGTAGGGGCTGACGAACAGGGCCAGGCAGAGCGGGCCGACGATGTAGAGCCCGCCCAGGATGCCCTCCCCGAACATGCGGACCACGACGGAGAGGACCACGATGACCCAGCCCACGACCATCACGATCACGTCGAGGATACCCGTGAACGAGAGGGCGTTATCGACGGCGAGGATGGCCCCCCGGACCGCCGTCCAGGCGCTCTCGCCCTTGGCCAGGGGGAAGTTATTGATCGTGTCCGTGGCGGTGTTGAGGGCCACGAAGCCGAAGCTCATGAGCTGGGGGTAGCCCAGGATGAGGCCCGTCACGACCACGGCGCGGCGCAGCGGGCTGGTGAGCTGCGTGAAGTCGCCCACCCCCAGTTGTTCCAGGTAGCGCGCGAACACGCCGACGATGAGGAAGCCGAAGAACAGGACGCCGGCCAATTCTTGCAGGGAGTGTTGGAAGCGGCGCAGGCCGTCCCATTGGAGCACGTTGGGGTCCGCGATGTTGGGGTGGTAGGTGAGGTCGTGCTGGAACGGCGCGACCATGGCCGTCCACTCGTCGCTCACGCCGTGCTCGATGGGCGAGAAGATCGACACCACCAGGTCGTTGAGCCAGGTCCCGATGGTCCCGCCGATGGCCCCAAGGAAGCCGCCGAGGTCGGGACACCAGCCGAGGAGGCCGGTGCAGTAATGGGTGTCGTTGCCGGGTGGGGCACCCTGCATCTGGACGGTGAACAAGGCGACGGCGCCGGTGTGGTCGGCGCCCACGGCCCGGATCGTGTGCCCGCCCGGTGTGGCGTCGGCGGGGATCGTCACGTCGAGGCTGGCGGCCCCGCCGTCGTCGGCCTCGCCGGTGGCCAGGGCGTGCGTGCCCGTATCCCAATAAAGGGTGAGGGCCGTGTGGGGCGGGAAGTCGGACGTGGCCGCCCTGATGGCCGTGCCGGTGATGCCCGAGGTCGCGGAGAGCGTGAGCGCCGGCCGGTGCGTCGCCGTGGGCGAGGGATAGGGCGTGTACGTCGCGGCCGGCGTGTTGGTCGGGTAGGGCGTCTGCGTAGGGACGGCCGTGGGCGTATCGGTCGGCGTCGGCGTGTGCGTGGGGCTGGCGGCCACGACGGGCAGCGTCGGGCCGAGCGTAGTGAGTGCGAGCAGCACGCCGAGCGCGAGGGCCATGCCCAGGGCGCGCAGGCGGGAGCGAGAACCGGAGCGGGGAAGGGTCATCGGGATACCTCCATGGATGAGCGAGGGCCGGCCGCGTGCAGGCCGGGCGCGACCTTGGCGGGGCCGGGCGGCGCGACGGCCTGGCCGAGCAGGAGCGCGCCTGTGGCGAGGACGACGCACGCGAAGCGGCGGGGCGGGTGCGGGTCCGGCCGCCCCCAGGCCCGGCAGCCCGCCGTGTCGAGGACGACCGGCAGCGCCCAGAGCAGCAGGGCCAGGAGGACCGCGGCATGGGCGAGCGGGGCGAGTGCGGGCAGCTCCCGGCCCAGGAGCGCGGCGACGAAGGCCGCGCCGACGCAGAGGGCGGCGAGGTAGTCGCCCACCCATCCCCACGCGCGTTCGAGCGCGTCGAGCGCGGCGACGAGGGTGGCCAGGCCCAGGGCGAGGAGCGGGAACAGGTCGGACAGGGGTATGGGCATGGGCGGTCTCCTCCTCTTGTGGTCGTGCTAGAGATGCAGGGCGCCGGCGAGGAGCCCGAGGCCCCCCGCCACCGCGACCAGGCCCACCAGGACGGTGAGCGCGAGCATGAGGGTCGTGCGCGCGATCCTGAGCGCGAGGCCCACGGCGAGGACTCCGACGACGATCAACGGGAGGGCGTGCGGCATGTCAACTCTCCCCGCCGGCGAGATGCCGGATCGCGGCCGCCACGCTGCCGAGTTGGGCGACGGCCGCGTTGCGCTTGGGCACGTCCGTCCAGGTCTCGGTGGTGAAGGCCCAGTATTCGAGCGGCGGGGCCATGACGCCCACCAAGCCGCGTCGGCGCGAACCGTCCTTGGCCTGGCGGAACATCATCATCTGCCCCTCGTGCAGCCCGGTCAGGGTGTGCGCCTCCTCGACCGCGCATTGCAGCGTGCGCGCGGCCCACGCCGCCGTGTCCTCGCTCTCGCGCACGTCGGCCAGGCGGAAGACGCACTTGAGCGAGGCGGCGTCGAAGATCGGCTTGGTGCCCGGCCTGATGGACTCACTGAGTTGCTGCGAGGCGAAGGCGAGGATCAGCCCGATGTGCCGGCTGCGCTTGGCCCAGTTGGTCAACTCGGCGCCGGCTTTCATGAACTCAGAGAGGAACCAGCCCTCGTCGATGGCCAGGAACTCGGCGCTGTGGCCGCGCGTGGCGTCGAAGGTGCTCTTGGCGCGGTGGGCCATGGCGTCGGTGACGGTGAACAGGGTGAGCGCGTAGAGGCGGGGGGCCAGGTCGTCGAGGTTCCAGCAGAGCACGTCGGCCCCGACGTCCACCCGCGTCGGGCGGTCCACCAGATGGGCGTAGCGGCCCTCGCCGCGCTCGGGGTCGTCCGGGTCGGTGACGTACTGCAAGAGCGTGGCGTGCAGCTTCTCCAACAACTCCTGCTTGCGCGCGTTCAGGCCCTCCTCCCGTGACAGCCGCCCGATGTGGGCGACGAGCTCACGTTCCAGCGGCGCGTCGTCGCCGCGCAGCGGCCGTTCTTCCCCGGCCACGACGCCGCGCTCCCGGTAGACCGCCTGGATGGCGCGGTCGAGCACGCCGCGGATCTCGTCGTCGAGTTCCTGGCCGGGATTGCACAGCATGATCTCGTGGGCCGCGATGAGGAAGTCCACCTTCTTGGCCAGGCGCATCCCGGCCGGGAGGTCCCACAGGTTGATGATGGGCGGGTCGGCCTGCCCCTCCGCGCCGGGCTCGATGTAGGTCCCGCCGCACAGGTCGACGAAGGGCCGGAAGTGGTCGGCACGGGCGATCAGCGTCACGCGCTGACCCCGGTAGCGCGCCCACAGCGCGCAGCGCAACAACCACATCGTCTTGCCCATGCCCTGCGCCCCGGTCACGATCATGACGCTGGTGGAGAGGGTCTGGTGGATCAGGTCGAGCAGCACCAGCTCGTGGCCCTTGGAGGTGAAGCCCACCGGGAAGCCGGTCGGCGTGCCGGGGTTGTGGGCCAGGTAGGGGAGCCCGTTGCCGATGACGGCGGTGTGCCACCGCTTGGCCCGCCGCCGCGCCGCGTTCTGGCCCAGAGGGAGGCTGGCCTGCCAGAGCGGTTTCTGGTAGCCGCGGCCCTTGCCGGGCTGGATGCCCAGGCGCGTGCCGATGAGCGAGAGGGCGCGGCGGCGAGCCGTGTCCAGCTCCTCCACCGTGCGGGCGTGCAGGGTGAGCACGACGGTGGAGAGGGCCAGGCCCTCCTCGGCGCTGTGCAGCTCCTGGGCCAGGCCCTCGGCCTCGGCCTTGTTGTCCTCGTCGTCGAGCGAGGGGAGCTTCCGCTTCTCGTAGGCGCGGCGCACCGAGGTCGCGAAGGCCTTGCGCTTGCGCAGGACGCGGCCGCGCTCGCGCAGGTTGTCCAGGCCCCGCAGGTGCCAGGAGAGGCGCGCGTTGCACTCGATGGCGATGAGGTCCGCGAAGGCGCCGGGGTTGGTCAGCTCCTTGGAGCCCAGGAAGTAGAGCGAGCAGGAATACAGCGCCGGCGTCCCGTCGGCGGCCAAGCCGTGCTCGACGTGGCGCCGGCGCTCGCGCCAGTAGGCCGGCGTGAGGGCCTCGGCCAGCGCGCCCGCATCGCAGGCGGCGGCCAGGTCGGCGGGCGGGGGCGTGCCGGGGTTGGCCGCGCGCCAGAGGAAGGCGAGGGTGTCGGCGCGGCGCAGGCGGCGCGCGGGCAGGTCCGACGCCTTGAGCTGGGTGAGCGTGTCGTCCACGGCGGCGTCCAAACCGCGCCGATCCACGGTCTCGGGGCCACGACGCCGGACGCCCATCTGGTCCCTAAACTCCTCGACGAGGCCGGCGAGCCCGCCCTTGCGCTCGGGGGCCGGGGCGACGACGGCGTAGCCGGAGAGGTTGGGGACGTGCGTGCGGGCCACTTCCCCCTTGACCCAGCCGAGCGTGTCGCCGGCCATGCCGGACAACTCCGGGTCGTCGGTCGTGACCAGCGCGCGCATGCCAGCGATGGCGTCCTCGGGCGCGGTCGGGGTGCTCTCGATCACGGCCTGCAACGGCTGGGCGTGGGCCAGGCCGTGGACGAGGGCGGCGAACTCGCGGCAGACGCGCTCCTGATCGTAGGGGCCGAGGGCCGAGAGGTTGAGGAAGGCATCGACGCGCACGACGGCCAGGCAGCTCCCATCCGCGAAGACGATGGCGCCGTCCGGCTCGACCGTGAACGGGCCGGGGCCGGAGGGCAGCGGGAGGGGCGTGCGCACACGGGGCAGGCGTCCAGTCCGCGTCGTGGCCTCGTGCTCTGTGGCCGCGCGCCGGCGCGTGCCGTTGTTACGCCCCGTGCCGGGCTCGGCGACCGGGTAGGGCTGGGATGCGGGCGGCGATGGCGCGGAGGGCGGCGGCGAGGCGGGCGCGACCGGCGCGCGCACGGCGAACAGGCGCGCCAGCGGTGCGGGGACGCTGGGCTGGGACGGGGAGGGGGTCGGCGTGGGTGCCATGGGCGGGCTCCTTGCGGTAGGTGTGGCGGCGAAAGCTATAGGTCATGTGCTGGCGTACGACGGGCTCGCGGGTCGGGTCGGCGGCGGCATAGCACAGGACGGCGGCGATCCCCCCGGCGAAGCCGGTCAGGATCACGCGGCTGGCGAGGAGGCCGAACGACGCGGAGCCGGGCAGGTAGCTGCTCGCCCACCAGAGGGCGACGGCAAAGAGGGCGGCGGCGAGCAGCGCCACGGTCTGCGGGATGGTGAGGCCGGCCGGCCCGCGCCAGGGCTGGTTGGGCACGCGCGGGCTGCGGCGGTTGCGCTGGGTGTGTAGCGACTCTATCGGGTGCATGGGCGATCTCCATAAAAAAAGGCGGCGGACGGCGGCCGCGTCGCACGGCCGGGTCCGCCGCCGCTGACGGGCTGACGGGCTGACGGGCGCTAGCCGATCTTGGCGCCGGTCTTTCCGGCGAGGGCGGCGGCGAAGACGCGGATCACGAGCATGAGGATCATGCCGATCCAGGCGCCGCGCGTGATGTCCGCGCCGTGGCGGTAGCCGAGCACGCCGGCGGTGGTGCCCATGCCAGTGCCGATGATCCCCAGGCCCACCGCCCCGAGGACGAACTGCAAGCCGTAGTCGTTGATGAGCGTGATGAGCTGGTCCATGGCGTTCCCTATCCGTGCTACTGCGTTACTACTCGTGGTGTGCAAGCCAGGTGGTTGTCCATCGTGCGCGTGTGCGTCTGCGTGTGCGTGTCACCTCTCCCTTCCCCATTGTCGCGACGGAGGGGCATGACAGTCCCGTGGCGATCTTGCATGCACCCCCCTCGACGTGGTACGGTTACGGGCAGATAGGCGCAGCGACCCGCCACCCGTGAGCGTCTGATATATTTTCACAAAGCATATATCAGACGCTTGATCCAGTGTATAGCATGGGTGCGGGAGTGTCAATGTATGCGTGTCGATAACGGCGTGATAGGCGCGCCGCTTTTGTGTATCGTGGGCGGGGAGATGCCGCGCAGACGGAAAGAGCCGGGGGACGCGGCGGCCGGCGCCCTCTTCGCCGAGCGCCTGAACAGCCTCTTCGCCACGCGCCCCGACCCCGCCACCGGCCAGCCCTACTCCCTGCGCGACGTGAGCGCGGCGACCGCTGGCGTCGTGTCGCGGGCCTACCTCTCGACGCTGCGCCGGGGTGGGGTGGCCATGCCCGGCCTGCACATCATCGAGGCGCTGGCCCGGTTCTTCGATGTGCCGACCGGCTACTTCCTCGGCCACGACCTGGGCGATGCGCCCCAGGCGCGCACGCGCGCCGGCGGCGCTGAGGGCGAGCTCGACGAGGAGGCCGTGCTGCGCCTGGCGCTGGCCGACCCGCTGGTGCGGGAAGTCGCGCTCAAGGTCAAGGACTTCGGCCCCGAGGAATGGAAGCTCATGATCGGGATGGTCGAGAGCCAGATGGCGCTACGCCGGCTCGCGGAGGAGCGGGCGCGTACGGTCGGGGCGACGCCTCCACTCGATCCATCCCCACCGCCATCGTCGCCGCCCCCGCGCGACATTTCGACCGCACGTCGGCGCCGCAAAACGACGGGCGACACAGGGGGAGACCCCTCCGCGCAGAGGTGAGCGTCGGCCATTCTTTTCCAAGTAGGCGGACGTTGCTGGCGACACGTTGGCGGGATGGCCGGACGTGACGCTCACGGCGACGACGCCATCGCGCACGAGCTTGACAAACTTGAACATGTGTACTAACGTGGCGGTATGAGCGATAAATCAGCGATTGAGTGGACAGATGCTACGTGGAACCCTGTTACCGGGTGTACGCAGGTGTCTCCGGGCTGCGATCACTGCTATGCGCTCACCTTTGCTGAACGCTTTAGAGGGGTCCCTGGGCATCACTACGAGCAGGGGTTCGACTTGCGCCTGTGGCCCGAGCGGTTACGGTTGCCGCTGAAATGGCGTCAGGCGCGGCGCATCTTCGCGGTCAGTATGGGCGATCCTTTCCACAAAGATGTGCCCGACGATTTCATCCATCGGATGTGGGACGTAATGGTGGAAGCCCATTGGCATAGTTTTCAGGTGCTTACAAAGCGCCCCCAGCGCATGGCGCGTCTGGCTCCAGCGCTCCCTTGGCCGCCCAACATCTGGGTTGGCACATCCATCGAAACGAATCAATATGCTTGGCGCGCCAATCATCTCCGACGCGTCCCTGCCGCGGTCCGGTTTATCAGCGCCGAGCCCCTTCTAGGATCTCTAGAGAAAGTTGACCTGACGGACATCGATTGGGTGATTACCGGCGGCGAGTCGGGGCATAAGCATCGCCCGTGCGATGCCGAGTGGGTCATCGACTTGCAAGCTCGCTGTCAGCTTGCAGGCATTAGCTTCTTTCATAAGCAATGGGGTGGTCGCACGCCTAAAGCCGGAGGCCGTGAGCTGCATGGACGGACATGGGACGAATATCCAACGCCCCACGTTCGGGCCACCGCACTACTCTAACGACCTCTTGCAGCTGTTATAACCGTGTCGGCGCGCAGCGGGGTGTCGAAGGACGCTTCCCGTCGTTGCTTTAGGTCGCGTAGGGCACGGTCGATTTCGTCCGCGAAGACATTGGAATTCGCCAGTGCTGCGTACACCTCTCGCAACTTGAGGTCGCGACTTCTCAGCAGTTGGGCGATATCCGTCGCCAGCTTCGCATAGTCCACGATGCGCTCATCCTTTGAAGACGGGTCCGCTGCTCCCATGCCCGCGTCGAACAAGGTTAGCTGACCCTCTTGATGGCTCTCATGGACCCATTTCGCATGCTGCCGGTTCGACTTCAACTCGTACTCCGTGAGCTTGGCCTCAGAGAGGACCCTGTTGAGAGCAAGGGCACCGGTTGGGTCGTGCGTCGTTAGATACAGATAGAACATGGTGCGATCTCTATCAGCGAACTGTAGGCGGATACTTTTCACGACAAGCGTAGGGTCGACGGCGCGCAATTGCTCTAGATAGAAGCTCGCTAGTTCCGCCTCATACTTTATCGTCCGCTCCCCGGGTGATACCTCGGCTTTGATGCGTGTCGCTATGTCCCGCCACGCACTGGTTCCAAACATCGCATCATAGTTGGCGAGCAATGCTCGATCTCCCGGTCTCTCTCCCTCGTTCAGCAGATAACCCAATTTCTTATGCAAATCCTGATAGGGTAGGTTGATCATAACATCGGCATCTCGTTGTGCGACGATGCGACTCACCATGGCGTAGGGTATGCCTTTGGGGCCGTAAGGGTCGAGCAAGACGAGTGCATTAGTATAAGGCTGGGCTATATAGTTGATGATCGGATCGACATGATGTAGGAAGTCGCCGCGAGTCACACTTATTCTGTCATCCGATGGGGCTATGTGGAGGGGATTGATGGCTACGCGCGCCTCGACACCGGCAATGCGCAGACTCTCCTTTAGGTCGCTAATGTCGTCATCGTCATCTTCTACCAGGATCGTTCCCGTGTCGATACGGAACCCGCGCATCTGCGCGAACTGGCGTGCCTTGTCCAGGCCTTGAATGCCAAGGATGGGGGAGCCCCAAATGGTCTGAGATGAGGGGGCGACATTCAGGAGAAGGTCACTCGTGTCACATAGATACCTGCCCTTGTAGCTGAACCCGTCGACGAACACAAGGCGGGCGCTGAACGGCAATCCCCTACTCGCGGCCAAGCGGGCAGGCCCCGCTTTGCCGGCTACGATGATGCCGGCCCATTTGTCCAAGTAGGAGGACAGGATGATGTGCTTAACTTGGGTTTGGATATCTCGCGGTTTGAGGCCCACAGGTTGTCCTTTGCTAATGGTTCTGACACCTAGACAAATAGCGAGCCGCCGGCGTCGAGGACGCTGACCAACTCGGCCAATGACTGCGGCTTGATCCGCTCGAACTCCTTCTGCGGCACCTTTCTGTAGTGCCACTCGGCGCCAGCCAGCGCTGTCACGTCGGCGCACCACTGCTGGGCACGGGCGTCTTTGCGCGCCACGTCCAGGTCCTCGCGCCCTTTGGTCTCTAAGAGCCAATGTCTCCCGGCATTGTCGCGGGCCACGAAGTCGGGCTCGTAGAGGCGCAGGTTGGCTTCGCCGTCGAGGTATTCGAGCTGGAGGGGGCGCGGCAGGTTGCCGAGGTTGGCGAAAGTCTCGACGTCGAAGGAGCCGTCGAGGAAGTGGGCGAACGCCTGCTCGAAATCATTGCCGCAGGGCGTGAGGTTGAACAGCGTGCGCTTCACGTCGGCCACCTTACCCGAGTAGGGGAAGGGCGTCGTCGTCGAGAGCAACTGCGGCGCGTTCTCAACGACTGGCACGGCCTCGTCGGTCAGGCGCGGGCGGATCAGCGCGAAGAAAACCTTCTCGGTCAGCGCGAGGGTAAGCGGCCGGCTGAGAGCCTGAATAACCGCCTTGCTGTCGAGATCGACGGCCGCGCCGAAGGCCTTCTCGCGCAGGAACTGCTCGACCTTGGGCACCAGCGTCGCGAACTGGGCCGTCAGCTTGAGCGCCTCGGCGATGATCCGCGTATAGAAAGAGATGACCTCGCTCGCCGTCTGCGCTTGGGGCATGGTGTAGGTGCGCGTCACCACCACCTCGTCGGAGATCACGTCGCGGCCCTCGTAGGTGAAGGTGTCCGTGGGCGTCGTCGCGGTATCGACGCGCAGCGGTTGCCGCAGGGCGATCTGCCCCACGTCCACGCCCTCGATCACCTGCTTGACCGACTTCTTGCGCTCCAAGCGTGGCGAGAGGACCGGGATGGCGATGTCGCGGGCGGGGATGCGCTCGGTCTCCACCTGGATCGTCGGGATGATGAGCGGCGTCTTCTTCTTGCCGTACTCGAAGGTGTCGAGCTTGATGCCCTCCTCCTTCTCCAGGTCCTCGACCACCTGCATGAAGTTCTGGTTGCCGATGATGTCCACGCGCTCCTGGTAGCCGGTCAGGTTGCGGAACATCAGGCGCAGGCCGCGGCCGACCGCCTGCTCGGGGAGGATGTTGGCCTTGGCATTGAAGGGACGCAGGCCCACCACAACCGTCACGTTGTTCACGTCCCAGCCCTCGCGCAGCATCAGCACCGACACGATGCAGACGGTCTCGCTCGCGTCGCCGTCCACGTTGCGGGCGGCCGTGCGCGCCTTGTCCAGGTCGGCCTTGCTCACCTCGCCGCCCTTGTCCGTGTGGATCACCAGGAGCTTGTCGCCGTCGAAGGCGCCGGGGAACTTGTGGCGCAGCCACTCGGCCACCTGGTCGGCGCTCGCCGTGTCGTAGAGCATCAGGAACAGGATCGGCTTCTTGCCGAGCGGCCCCAGCTCCGTGCGGTACTCCTGCCACCGCTCGACGGCCGCGACCAGGTACGCCTCGTAGCGCACGGCGGCGTTGTCGCTCTGCACCTCACCGATGCCCTGCGCAATGCCCTTGACCGGGCGCTTCACGACGTTGTCGAGGATGGCCTGCTTGAGCGGGTAGTCGTACACCGTCCAGGTGAACAGCGTGCCGTCGGGCTGGCGCGGCGTCGCGGAGAAGTCGAACTGCGCCGTCAGGCCGTGCCCCCCCGCGCCCAGCCGGCCGTGCAGGGAGGAGATGACGCCGTTCCAGGCCACGGCCCCCTCATTCGTGTGGTGCGCCTCGTCGTTGAGCACGAGGCAGTCGCCGCGGCGGGCGATGCGGTCGAGGAACGGGGCCTCCTGCTGCAAGGACGCCGGCGGCACAGGGCCGAGCAGGTCGGCGACGGGGTTAGGAGGCGTCGCGTCCTCGGGCTTCTCGTAGAGCTGTTGGATGTTCGTCAGGTAGAGCGCGCCGGCGCTGCGCATGCGCTCGCCCTCGCCGCGCAGGTAGACGACGAACTCCTCATCCCACAGCATGGCCTTCCATTCGGGCGGCACCACCGGATCGGCCCGGAAGATTTTGCTCCCGGCGAAGTCCTCGGCCAGGCGCTCATACACGATCACGTTGGGCGCGATCAGCAGAAAAGTCCTGGCGTAATGGTCGCCCTCGCCGCGCACCGCGTTGAGGTACTGCCAGGCGACGGCCAGGGACATCACCTTGGTCTTGCCCGAGCCGGTGCCCATCTTCACGGCGTAGCGCGCGTAGGGGTCGTAGGTCGGGAGCGTAATCCGCTGACCCTTGGCGTACGTCAGGAGGAGGTCGCTGCGCGTGCGGACGCCCTTGACTTCGTAGAGGTAGATCAGGGTCTCGGTCGCCTCGCGCTGCGCTGTGTGGTAGCGGAATTGGCTACCGTTCGGCAACCGGTGGTCATTCCTGAACCACCAGGCGAGCAGGCGGCGCGTCGTGGCCGTGATGCCCTGGTAGCCGGCAGCCTGCCACTGCCTGACCTCCTGCC
>JAABVA010003071.1_pt1 | contig 16151 bp, 11 predicted proteins | sample 5560331 | NCBI WGS metagenome assembly JAABVA01 (sample SAMN12812661, study PRJNA571458) | rock metagenome | isolation source: Antarctica rocks | place: Antarctica: Victoria Land, Mt New Zealand sud | collected 2016-01-07 | reverse complement strand
GCGCCTCGGCCTGGAAACCCGGGCCGGCGGCCAGGAAGCCGAGGTCCAGCACCGCCTCGACCTCGTGGCCCGCCCAGCCCGCCGGTACCTCGCCGTGCACGCGGAACCAGGTCGTCGACCACGGCGGTCCCCAGAGATCACCGACCGCGAACGGCTCGTAGGCCGCTCCCAGGGCCTCCTCGACCGCGACCGGCTCGCCCGGCAGGTGCCAGGCGCCGAGCGTCAGCGGTCTCGCGCGGGAGTACTGGGCGGGGCGGACGCGCTGGTTCAGGACCCGGTCGATCCGGGCTTCGACCTGGGTCCGGTCGGCGTGCATCAGAAATCCTCCAGGGCGGGTCGGCAACAGGACAGGAACTGCCAGCCGACGACGGAGCCGGCAGCGGCCTGCTGCCGGCTCCGTCGGCCGGTGCTGACCGAAGAGCCGATCGTGATCGACGGCCAGGGGAACCGGGTGAGCAGGTGTGCACCCACCCCGGAGGCTGACCGTCAGCCCTTGACGCCGCCGCCAAAGGCGAATGCCCCACCGAGGCGCTTGGACAGCACCAGGTAGAGCAGGATCGACGGGAGGGAGTACAGCAATGAGTAGGCGGCCAGCTGGCCGTACACGATCTGCCCGTACTGGCCGAAGAACGTGTAGATCGTCACCGACATCGGCTGCTTGGCCTGCGACAGCAGCAGGATGAACGGGACGAAGAAGTTGCCCCACAGCCCGATGAACGTGTAGATGCCGACCACGGACAGCCCGGGCAGCATCAGCGGCATGATGATCCGCCGGAGGCTCTGCATCGGGCTGGCGCCGTCGGTCCAGGCGGCCTCCTCGAGCTCGATCGGCACGCCGTCCATGAAGTTCTTGGTGAGCCAGATCGAGATCGGCAGTGCCGTCGTCGCCATGAAGACCATGGTCGCCGCCACCGAGTCGTCGAGGGCGAGCTGCACGAACAGCCCGTACACCGGCACCATGATCGCGGTGATCGGCAGGCCGGTCGAGAAGAGGATCGTCACCATGAACGGCCGCTTCAGCCGGGACCGGTAGCGCGACAGCGGATAGGCCGCCAGCGTCGCCGCCACCATCGTGATGATCGTCCCGCCGATGCAGAGGATGGCGCCGTTCAGCAGCGGACGGTAGGTCGTCGTCGTGTTCAGGACGGCTCGGAAGTTGCCGAAGCTGAACGGGTGCGGCCAGCTGATCGACACCCCCTGCGCCGGGTTCCCGTTGACCGCGGCGAACAACACCCACAGCAGCGGCACGATGAACGCTGCAGCGATCAGCAGCAGGACGAGGCTCGCGATGAGCCGCCCGGACAGCCGGACGCGCCGCTGCGGGGCCCGCCGGACCTGCGCGGTGCTGACCGGCGTCGTGGTCGCGATCGCCGCGCTCACCGGGCCGGCTCCGACGTGTTGAGCGCCCGCAGGTAGACCACGGAGAAGACGCCCCCGATCAGCAGCAGGAGCAGGGCGATCGCCGTCCCGTACCCCAGGTCGGCCGAGACGAACGCCTCGTTGTAGGCGAACAGCGGCAGCGTCATGCTCTTCGCACTCGGGCCGCCCTTGGTCATCGTGTAGATCAGGCCGAACACTGACAGGGTCTGCAGCGTGATGAGCATGAGGTTGGTCGCGATGGTCCGCCGGACCATCGGGATCGTCACGTTCAGCAACTTCCGGAAGCCGTTGGCGCCGTCCACGGTCGCGGCCTCCTCGATCTCCTTCGGCACCTCCGACAGCGCCGCCGAGTACACGAGCATCGAGAACGCCGTCCCCCGCCAGATGTTCGCGATCGAGACCGCCAGGATCGGCGTCGTGTAGAGCCAGTTCTGTCCCGGGAGGTGGAAGAAGCCGAGGATCCCGTTCCACGAGCCCCCGGTGCCCAGGACCGCCTGCCACAGGTACGCCGCCACCACCTCCGGCAGCACCCAGGCGCCGATGACGACGGCCGACGTGAACGCCCGGGCGACGGTGTGCCCGGAGCGCATCAGCAGCGCCAGCACCATGCCCAGGATGTTTTGGCCGATGATCGCGGACAGCACGGTGAAGGCGAGGGTGAACCCGACCGACGAGATGAACGCATGGTCGCGGAACGCCCTCGTGAAGTTGGCCACGCCCACGAACTGGGTACCGGTGTGCCCGGTCAGGGCCGCGTTCGTGAACGACGCGTAGATGCAGTAGAGGATCGGCCCAGCCAGGAACACGACCAGCAGGACCACCGACGGTCCCACCGGCAGACCGCGGAGCAGGGTGCGCTGGACGGGGCGGTGGGGCCGCCCCGTCGGGCGCATGTCGGCCCAGGCGGCCATCAGGCGGTGGTCACCTTGGCACCCGTGACGATCTGCGTCACACCCTGGGTGTAGAACTGCGTGGCCTGCGCCGGGGACGCCGAGTTGGTCATGACCTTCTCGGTGGCCTGCTGGATCACGAGGGAGATCTTCGAGTACTCCGAGTACGCCGGCCGGTAGATCGTGTTCGTCACCAGGTTCGAGAAGAACGCGTTCGTCGGGTTCGCCTTCACGAAGCTCGGATCGGCCGACACGTCGGTCCGGACCGGGATCTGGACACCGTTGATGTCATAGGCCAGCTCCCCCGCCTTCGAGGTGAGCATCTTGATCAGCGCCCACGCCGCGTCCGGGTTCTGCGCGTTCTTCGGAATCGCCCACGTCCAGCCACCGGACATTGTGACCTTCCCGGCGCCCTGACCCGTCTGGGTGGGCATGTAGGCGTTCCCCATCGTCTGGCTCCACGCCGGCCACGGCGCGGCGCCGCTGGGCAGCCAGGTCCCCGACAGCCAGCTGCCGTCGATGTCGATCGCCATCTTGCCCTTGGGCAGGTACTCCTGCTGGACGGTGTTCCCCCAGGTCGGCCCGAGCGCGAGCTGAGCCGTCGGGCCGAGGTTCGTGCTGAACACCTCCTGGATGAAGCTCAGCGCGTCGGTGAACCCCTTCGACCCGACCACCCACTTCTGGCTCGCCTTGTCGAACAGTGTCCCGTTCGGCGTCCCGTACAGCAGCATCTCGAAGCCCTGCATCGACGCCGCCTCGCCCACGCCGGTACCGGAGTACACGTTCAGCGGGATGACACCGGGCACCTTCGCCTTGATCGTCTTCGCGGCCGTCAGGATGTCGGCCCAGCTCTTCGGCTGCCACGTCGTCGGCAGCCCGGCCTGCGCGAAGATCTTCTTGTTGTACCAGATGGCCCGCACGTCGGTGCCGTCCGGGACGCCGTAGGTCTTCCCGTCCAGGGCCTGCGCCGCCGTCTTCGCAGTCGGCTTGAACTGCCTCCAGTCCGCCCAGCTGTTCAGACGCTCGTCAAGAGCGGTCAGGTAACCGGCGGAGATGTCGGAGTTGATGAGGAACGTGTCCTCGTACACCACGTCCGGCGACGTCCGCGGCGAGCGCATCGCCAGCTCGAGCTTGGTGTAGTAGTCGTTCTCTGAGGCGAGGATCGGCTGCAGGCTGACCTTCGCCTTCGGGTTCGCCGCCTCGAACTGCTTCACGATCCCGGACAAGAAGTTCGACTGGATGTGGGATGAACCGAACTGCTGGAAGTTCACGTTCACGGTGCCAGTCACCGCACCGCCGCCACCGCCGGTTCCGGCGCTGCCTGCAGCGCTCGCGCCGGCGCTGGTCTCAGCACCGCCGCCTCCCGCGCTGGTGCTCGCCGCGGGGCTGCTGGACGAGCTCGAACCACACGCGGCGAGGCCCGCAGCCGTGCCCACGCCCGTTGCGGCCCTGATGAAGTCACGTCTACGCATGTCTCTCCCTTGAGATGCCCACCCACCGGCCACGACAACCCCGGGCCTCAGCAACCGCGAGGCAAGCGGGTCGTGGCAGGCAGACAGGTTGACTGTTTTGGAAACGATATTTACGCTGGGTGAGGTTGTCAAGACACGAACGGGTCACAGTGACCTCGCCCGTCCGACGACACGCATGGTCGGGCCGGTCCGGGTGCCGGCTCGGTCAGGGTCGCTGACCAGCGGCCGGCTCATGGCTCGGCGGGTGTCGGCTTGAGGATCGAGGTGCCGGTGACACGACTACAGCGCAGCACCCGGCCCACGATGGTGGACGTGGCCCGGTCGGCGGGCGTCGCGGTGAGCACCGTCTCCCGAGTCGTGAACGCCGACCCGACCGTCGGCCGGGACTTCGTGGACCGCGTGCACCGGGCGATCACCGACCTCGGCTGGGAGACCGACGACCTCGCGCGCAACCTCCGCCTCGGCGTCAGCGGCACCATCGGCGCCGTCGTCGTCGAGCTCGACAGCCCATTCCTCCGCGCCGCCGAACGGGCCGCCCGGGCGGCCGGGCTGATGGTCCTCACCGTGTCCACCGAGAACGATGAACACCTGGAATCCGAAGCGGTCCGGTCACTGTCACGCCGCCGAGTGGACGGGCTCATCATCGAACAGGGCACCGCGACGACCAACGCCTACCTCGACCAGCAGATCCTCCGCGGGCTGCCGGTCGTCGCCATCGACCGGCCGCTGCCCAGCAGGACCGCAGACTCGGTCATCAGCGACAACCCCGGCGGCATCGAGCTCGCCTACACCCACCTCGTCGGCCGCGGACACCGGACCATCGTCTACATCGGCGACCAGGAGCGGCTGTTCACCGGCGCCGAACGCGCCGACGCGTTCCGCCGATGTGCCGACCAGCACGGCCACGACCCCCGGCACCGGGTCTTCACCGGCCCGGTCAACCCCGAACGGGTCTCCACCGACCTCGACCGGGCCGGCACCCAACGACCGAAGCCCACCGCCCTGATCACCGGGAACGCCGAGATCACCATCCGAGCGTTCCAGCACCTCGGGGTCGGGCTCGCCGGTCTGGACATCGTCGGCTTCGACGACCTCACCCTGGCCACCATCCTCGACCCACCCCTGACCGTGATCGCCCAGGACTACCCCGCCATGGGAGCAGCCGCCCTGCACATGATCACCAGCCGCCTCGGGCAGCCGCACCTCCCGGTGCGTCAAACCACTATCCCGGTCACCCTCATCGACCGGACCAACCCGCCCGGTCTGCTCCTACCCGGGCCGCCATCGCGGCGGGCGCGCTCCGCCCGCGGTCGCCCGCCGTCGACGCCTGAGAGAACCCCTGAGATGGAGATGACGCCGCCGTGACCGGTCCGCCTGCTCTCCCGCCCCTCCGAGCAGGGACTTCCCGGGTACGGGCGGTGGCCGGGTGACCGCGGGCGTGCCGCGGGAGCTGTTCATGGTCGGCAACGCCCACCTCGACCCCGTCTGGCTGTGGCGGTGGACCGAGGGCTACCAGGAGGCCCGGGCGACCCTGACCTCCGCGGTCACCCTCATCGAGGACAACCCCGACTACCTGTTCACCCTCGACCAGGTCGTGGTCCTGGAATGGATCGAACAGAGCGACCCGGTCCTGTTCGAACGCATCCGGGCGGCCGTCGCCGGGGGGCAGCTGGAGATCGTCGGCGGCTGGTGGGTCGAGCCGGACTGCAACCTGCCGACCGGGGAGTCCTTCGCCCGGCAGGGACTGCTGGGGCAGCGGTACCTCGCTGACCGGTTCGGGGTGACCGCGACCGTGGGATGCAACGTCGACCCGTTCGGGCACAACGTGATGCTGCCCCAGATCCTCACCAAGCAGGGCATGGACTCCTACTGCTTCCTGCGGCCCGGCCCCCACGAGCTGCGCCTGCCCTCCACCGCCTTCTGGTGGCAGTCACCCGACGGGTCACGGGTCCTGGCCTACCGGATCCCCCACGAGTACTGCGGACCCAGCGGGGACGTCGGATACCACGTCGAGAAGTCGGTCAACCAGATCTCCCCCGACGTGGGCGACGCGATGGTGTTCTACGGCGTCGGCAACCACGGCGGCGGCCCGACCCGGGAGAACCTGAAGAGCATCCGGGCATTGGACTCCCGCGGCCAGTTCGGCCGGCTCACCCTGTCGACCCCGTCGCGCTACTTCCGCCACCTCCGCGACACCGCAGCCGACCTGCCCACCTGGACCGGTGACCTGCAGACCCACGCCCCCGGCTGCTACTCCGCCGACTCCCGGATCAAAGCCCTCAACCGCCGCTCGGAACAGGCCGTCCTCGCCGCGGAGCGGTTCGCGGTGGTCGCCCGGCACCGCGCCGGGACGCCCTACCCGGCCGCCGAGCTCACCCACGCCTGGAAGCAGCTCCTGTTCCACCAGTTCCACGACATCCTCCCCGGGTCCGCGATCGAACAGGCCCTCGACGAGGCCGCCGAAGGCCACGGCGAGATCCTGTCCATCGCCGGCCGGGTGACCAACCGGTCGCTGCAGACCATCGCCCGCGATGTCGACATCCCCTACGAGGACGACACCCAGCCGGTGCTGGTGTTCAACCCCCACCCCTGGACACTCGACACCCAAGTCGAGGTCGAGACCGTGACCTCCGGTGTCGACTGCCACGTCGTCACCGCCGACGGGACCGTGGTCGCGAGCCAGACAATCCAACCGGCCGCCACCGTCGACGTGTGGTCGGAGCAGCGGACCCGCCGCCGGCTCACCTTCGACGTGTCCGTCCCGCCGCTGGGACACCGGCTGTACCGCCTCCGCGGGGGCGCCCGCCACGCCGACACCCGTGCTATCCGGGCGACCGCGACGTCGCTGGCGAATGAGTACCTCAGCCTGGAACTGGACCCGGCCACCGGGTGGCTGCAGCACCTGCACGACCTTCGCACCGGCGTCGACCTCGTCGGCGGGGCCACCGCCCCGCACACGGTCATCACCGTCGACACCTCCGACACGTGGGGGCACCGGGTCCTGTCCTACGTCGGGGACGGTGAACACTTCGAGGTGACCGGGATGCGGCTGGTCGAGGACGGGCCGCTGCGGGTGAGCATCGACGTGCAGTCCCGCCACGGCCCGTCGAGGCTGGTCGAACGGTTCACCCTCACCGCCGGTGACCCTGCGGTCCGGGTGGCCGTCACCCTGGACTGGCACGAACAGCTCCGGCTGCTCAAGCTCCGGGTGCCGACAGCCATCGACACCCCGGCCGCGACCTACGAGATCCCCTACGGACACCTCGTCCGCGCAGCGGACTCCGCCGAACGTCCCGGGCAGTCCTGGGTCGACCTGTCCGGCACCGTCGGCGGCCGGGGCGCCGGGCTGGCCGTCATCACCGACACCAAGTACGCCTACGACGTCACCGCCGCCGACATCGGCATCACCGCCGCCCGCAGCCCCGTGTTCGCCTGGCACGACCCGAAACCCCTCGAACCCGACACCACCTACCCCTATCAGGACCAGGGCCGGCAACAGCTCACCTACCTCCTGCTCCCCCACGGCGGGGACTGGCGCGCCGGCCAGGTGGTCCGCCGCGCCGCGCAGCTGCTGATGCCCGCCCACGTCATGTTCGAACACGCCCACCCCGGCCGCCTGCCCGCCCAGGCCGCGGCCATCGAAACCCGCGACCCCCGCATCCACCTCACCGCCGTCAAAGCCGCCGAGGACGACCCCACCCACGTCGTCATCCGGGCGGTGGAGACCGCGGGACGGCGCGGACCCGCCACCATCGCCGTCCCCCTCCTCGGCCGCGACGTCACCGCCCACTTCGGTCCCTACGAAATCAAGACCCTCCTCCTGACCCCCGACCCGACCCGACCCGCCCTGGAGACAGACCTCCTGGAACACCCGAGCCGCTCACCCACCGACCCCACCCCGGCGTCCGAGACACCGTCATCGGGCTGACCCCCCGGAGCGGAGGGCGAACAGGCGGCCCCGCTTGCTCCCATCGCCCTCGTCCGGAGCCCCCGGTCGCAGCACGTTCGGATCGCCCGCCGGACGGGGACTGACCGGTTCGCCCTGCCTGACCGGCCCGGTGACGATCCACCACCCGTCGCCTGGGTCAGGACCAGCCGGCGGCTTGGTGGCCACTCCAAGACTCCTGACGTCGGGTGGACCGCTGGTGACGTCCTGCACGCCGTGGACATCCACCCCACCCACGCCACCACGGGAACGTCGGGCCGGGGCAGGCTGCCTCGTGCGGCGGTGGACCCGTACGTGGCAGCGGGTGCAGGTGTGCGACGTCACGGCTCGGTGGCGTACCGGCCACCTGTCTGTCCGGCGACCTACGGTCATCAGGTGACGGCGGCCACGGCGGCCCCCGGTGATCGGGGGGCGGCGTTCGGATGGGTGTCGAAACAGCGACCAGAAGCGTGGCGGGCGCGCGGGTGCAGGCCCAGGCGTCGAGCTAGACCCCTCAGCGGCGGCGCTGGGACCACTGCGGCGGTCCGACGATGCGGCGGGCGACCCGGGCGAGCTGAACCGCCGCCTCGACGAGGACGGCTACCTGTTCATCCCGGGACACCTCGACCGGGAGCTGGTCCTGGAGGCACGCCGAGACCTGCTCAACGGTTTCGCCGTGCTCAGCGCGTTCGCGCCGGGCTCGGACCCGGAGCTGGCGGTCGCCGCGAAGCCGTTCCCGCCGCTGGGGATCCTCAGTGACGTGGCCCGCGACGGTGCGCCGCTGATGTCGGTCCTTTACGGGTCCCGGATGATCGCCTTCTACGAGCGCCTGTTCGAGGAGGCGGTCCGCCACTACGACTTCACGTGGCTGCGGGCAGTCCCGCCGGGGCGTGGGACGAAACCGCACGGGGACAGCGTCTTCATGAACCGCGGGACGACCCGTCAGCTGACCGCCTGGGTCCCGCTGGGGGACGTCGACCTCGTCCAGGGCGGCCTGGTGGTGCTCGAGGGCTCGCACCGGTTGGACGAGATCCGCCGCACCTACGGCGACCTCGACGTGGACACCTTCTGCCTCGACCAGGACGGTGCCCAGCCCCGCTGGGAAGGCTGGATCTCTGAGGATCCGCGGGGCCTGCGCGACCAGCTCGGCCTGCGCTGGGTCACCGGGGACTTCCGTGCTGGTGACCTGCTCACGTTCACCGCCTACACCCTGCACGCCAGCCTCGACAACACCGGCGACCGGGTCCGACTGTCCTCGGACTCCCGCTACCAGCGCGCCGCGGAGGCCGTGGACCCGAGGTGGGTCGGGTCGGTCCCCACCGCACACGGACCCGACAGCCAGCTCGGCGTCATCTGCTGACCTGCGGGTTCAGATGTCCGGCCCCCGGGAGGTGCTTCGGTGAGGATGCCGTCGGTGGGCAGCGACGGATCTGGTGGTCACCAACCCGGTTGGTGCCGCGGCCCGGGCGGCCGCCCCCGATCGTGACCTCGATCAGCTGGTCTCCTGTCCCGGCCACCTGCGGAGAGCCCCGGCCACGGCGTCCACCGCGATGGTGGCACCGGAGATCGGGGGTGTGTTCTGAGGGGTGGGGCCGGTTCCGCCTCGGTGGGATGGGTCAGGTGGAGCTTTCGTAGGCGTCGAGGACGGCGATCTTCCCGGCAGACGGGGAGTGGTCGTCGAATCGGAGATCGAGCCAGCCGTCGGTGAGTTTCGCCGCGAGCTGGGGGCCGATCACGCGCGCACCGAAGCAGAGCACCTGACAGTTGTTCGACAGGACCGACCGCTCGACGGAGTACGGGTCATGGGCGACGGTGGCCCGAACGCCGGCGACCTTGGTGGCGCTGATCGCGACCCCGATCCCGGTGCCGCACACCAGGAGCGCGCGGTCGACGTCGCCGCTGGCGACGAGTTCGGCGGCGGCGATCCCGACGTGAGGGTAGGCGGTGCTGTCGCCGCCGCTGTGGACCCCGACGTCGCGGACCTCGGCCACCCGGTCGTCGGCCGTGAGCTGCTTCTTGAGCAGCTCCTTCATGGTGTACCCGGCGTCGTCCCCGCCGATGGCGATCACCCAGGCTCCTGCGCTCATGGTCCGCTTCCCTTCCTCGACAGCTGCTGGGTTTCCCGCGGCCGGCCGGCGCCGCCGGCGAGGGCGGAGTCCAGGCGCCGACGCAGCTCGGTGCGCACCCCCGCGAGCCCGATGTGGACGCTGAGGGCGACCGCGGCCGCGTCGTCGGCGAGGGCGTACCGGGGCCCGGGCACCGCGATCACGCCCAGTCCCGCGGCGGCGGCGGACCGGATCCCGTTGCTGGTGTCCTCCACCGCGAACGACCGGGCCGGTTGGAGGCGCAGGCGCCGGGCTGCGGTGGCGTACACGTCGGGGCTCGGCTTCCCGCGGGGCACCTCCTCACTGGACACCGTCGCTGAGAAGGCGCCCCGCAGGCCCATGGTGTCCAGCACCGTGTCGATGATCCGCCGCGGCGCCGAGGACGCCATCGCGACCGGGACCCGGGCCGCGGTTTCGGTGACCATCACCAGCGCACCGGGCAGCAGCTCGACGTGACCGGCCCGGTAGTGCCCGGCCATCCGGTCGACCACCCCGTCGGCGCAGTCACCTGCCCGGCGCCGGGTCCGATCCGCCAAATACGCCGACCACTCCGGGGTGCTCATCCCCTGGCACGCGCCGGTGTCGGCAGCGGTCCACCCGTAGGAAGCCGCGGCGGCGAACTCTGTCCAGGACTGCTCCCACAGGTGTTCGGAGTCCAGGAGCACCCCGTCCAGGTCGAACACCACCCCCGTCACCCCCCCGGTGGTCCCCCCGGCCCCGCCGGTCCCCCCGGCCCCGCCGGTGCTCACGGCCGCCTCGCGGCCGCGGCCGCGGCCACCCGGGGATCGCGGGCGGCCAGTCGGGCCGCGTCGGCCGCGGCGTCGTCGGGAAGCTGCTGGGACGCGATCTCCGCCGCGACGCGGGCGCGGTAGGCGTCCAGTTCGTCCCTCGTGCGGATGTCGTCCCAGCCGAGGGCCTCGGCGAGAACCGGCGCGATGGCGTCGGCGGCCCGCAGGCCGCGGTCGCGGGTCTCGACCGCGAGGTGTGTGCGCCGGGTCAGGACGTCCTCGAGGTGCAGCGCCCCCTCGTGGGTTGCCGCGAACCTGGCCTCGACAAGGAGGTAACCGGGGGCGCCGGGAACCTGTGCGGCTAGTTCCGGGTGCCCGGCGAGTTCGTCGAGGACCTGGGTGATCAGGGCACCGTGGCGGCGCAGCAGCAGGTCGACGTTGTCCAGGCCGATGCCGGTGTCGGCGGCGATCCGCTGCCGACGGTTGTGCGCCGCCCGCCACCCCGCGGCCCCGAGCAGGGGCACGTCCTGCGTGACCGACGGGGGGACCGGATGTCCCAGCACGTGCTTAAGGTCCGCGGCCGCGGCGTCGACGACGTCGCGGGCCATGACCCGGTAGGTGGTGTACTTCCCGCCGGCGACGACGCTGAGCCCCGGCCGGGGGGTCGCGACGGTGTGCTCCCGGGACAGGTTGCTCGTCGCCCCGGCCGCGGCGGTGATCAGCGGCCGCAGCCCGGCGTAGACCCCGTCGATGTCGTCGCGGGTCAGCGGAGGGTCCAAGACCCGATTGGCGTTGCGCAGCAGGTAGTCGATGTCCGCGCTCGTCGCCGCCGGGGAGGACCTGTCCCCGGCCCAGGGGGTGTCGGTGGTCCCGATGATCCAGTGCCCGAACCACGGGCGGATCAGCAGGACGCTGTCCTCCGCGCGGACCAGGATCGCCGCGTCGGACCGGATCCGGTCGCGTGGGACGACGAGGTGGACACCTTTGGAGGGGGTCACGTGGAACGGCGGCTGGCCGCCGAGCAGTTCCTGTAGGTCATCGGTCCAGACCCCGGCGGCGTGGATGACCGCCTTGGCGTGGACCACGAATGGGGCCGCGTCGCCCGACTCGCTGTCCTGGCTCGCCGCCTCCGCGTCGAGGACCCGGACGCCGGTGACCCGCTCACCGTCGCGTTCGTACCCGACGACCTTCGCGGCGCTCACGACGACCGCCCCGTGGGCGGCGGCGGTCCGGACCAGGACGACGGTGTGGCGGGCGTCGTCGACTTGGACGTCGAAGTAGGACACCGCGCCGATCAGGGTGTCCTGGCGCAGCCCGGGGGCGACGCGGCCGACCTGCGTCCGCGTCAGGTGCCGGTGCCGGGGAACAGCTCCCGCGCCGCCGATCGTGTCGTAGAGCAACACCCCGGCCCCGACGTAGGCCCGCTCCCAGACCCGGTGTTCCAGCGGGTACAGGAACCGCACGGGTCGGACCAGGTGCGGACACAGCGTCCGCAGCATCAGCGCCCGCTCCCGCAGGGCCTCCCGGACCAGACCGAAGTCGAGTTTCTCCAGGTAACGCAGGCCGCCGTGGAACAGCTTCCCCGATCGGCTGGAGGTCCCCGAAGCCCAGTCCCGCTGCTCGACCAACGCGACCCGCAGGCCCCGGGTCACCGCGTCCAGCGCAGCGCCCGCCCCGGTGACCCCACCCCCGACGACGACGACGTCGAACTCCTCGGTTCGCAGCCGGGACAGGGCCACCTCCCGCTGGGCGGGACTCAGCACATCCGCTCCGGCGGTGCTCACCGGACTCCTCCGCTGATCAGATCGGGGCGCGACCACAGCGGCTGGGCGGCTTCGCGGTGAGCCCGGTACCGGGCGAACAGGTGGTCGTAGACCCGCCCGGCCGCCGGGTCGGGCTCGACCACCTCCGTGGTTGCGGTCCACTGCCCGGCGTCGGGGTCCTCACCGGCCGCCCGTAGATGGCAGAGCACTGCTCCTCGAGCGCCGATCCCCGCGGCGCGGGTCAGGTGCAGCGGCCGGCCGAGGACGTCGGCGAACACCTGCAGCCACTCCGGGGAACGGGTGCCCCCACCACACACGAACAGCCGACCGGTCAGGTCGGTGCCGGCGAAGCAGTCCCGGGCCGCGAACGCGATCCCCTCGCACACCGCGCGCACGACGTCCTCCCGCCGGGCCGTCAGCGACAACCCGGTCAGCTGCCCGCGGGCGGCGGCGTCAACGAAGGGCGCCCGCTCCCCCGACGGCGCTAGATAGGGCAACATCTCCACCCCCGCGGCACCCGGCTGGGTGTCGGCCAGGGCAGCGCCGATCGCGTCGTGGGCGACCCCGAGCATGTCCAGCACCCAGTCCAGCGACGCGGTCCCGACCATCGCGGGCAGCGCCCGCAGCCATCGGTCGATTCCCCCGGCCGGTCCCGACGGGGTCGCGAGATGCATCCCCGCCACCTCACCGGAGGTGTCCACGCGGTCGACGAGGACCTGGCACGCCAGGGTCGTCCCGATCGTGAGGACGCCGTCGCCGAGTTCGGACACCCCGGCCCCGATCGCGCACGCGGGCAGGTCGAACGGGCCGCCGCTGACCGGCAGTCCCTCCGGGAGCCCGGTCAGCTCGGCGCCCCCGGCGTCGAGGCGGGCACGTGGGACCGGGGTGACGACCCGCGGCAGGAGCCCGGCGCGGTGTCCGAGGCCGAACAGGTCCAGGACGTCAGTTGAGTAGCCGCCGGCGCCGTCCCCGAACGGCAGCGACGCCTCCGACGGGTCGAGCGCGCACAGGCCGGTGAGGCGATTGAGCACCATCCCCGTGCAGGACTGCGCACTGGCCGCCCGGTCGAGAACCGCCGGCTCGTGTTCGTCGAGCCACGCCAGGATGCTGGACAGCGCACCGGGGAACATCGCGTCGCCGTTGACCCGGTAGACCGCGTCGGTGACACCCTCAGCCGCCCAGCGGGTCACGAGGTCCCCGGCGCGGCCGTCCATCCAGGAGATCGCCGCCCGCGCGGGGCGCCCGTCGTCGTCCACCAGCCAGCAGCCGTCACCCTGCCCGGTGACCGCGAGCAGCTCCGGGGCGTGTCCGGGATTGAGGGTCGCGGTGACCTCCCGGAGCACCTCGCCGACACTGCGGACGACCTCGTCGGAGTCCTGCTCGACCCGGCCGCCGGCGGAATGCACCAGCCGGGTGGGGCGCTCGGCGCCGGCCAGGATCTTCCCGGTCCCGTCGAAGACGGTCGCCTTGGTGATCGAGGTGCCGATGTCGACACCGAGCAGGATCCGCTGCCCGCCGCGGGCCTGCCGGTCCGGTCCCGGCCCGCGGTCCGGTTCGACCGTCACGAGATGTTGTCCCTGGCGAGCACGTGCCCGGCGGCGGCCGCGCAGAGGACGAAGGAGGTGGCGCCCGGGTCGGGGGTGCCGACGCTCTTCGCTGCGAGCGGTCGCGCGCGCCCGAGCCGGGGCATGAGGTCGGCGGTCGCCCGGGCGGCCCTGTCGGCCGCCTGCACCGCCCGCTCCCACGCCGGTCCGAGGCCCTGGCCGGCGGCGGTGGCGCGGTCGAGGGTGTGCGCGAACGGCTCGGCGGCGTCGACCATGGTCTTGTCCCCGACGCGGGCGCCCCCGATCTCGACCACCGCGCCCAGTCCGGCGCCCACGGCGGCAGCCACCTCGGGGGCGGTCGGGGCGGCGATGTCGCCGAGGGAACCGCCGACGGCCTCCAGGAACACCCCCCACAGCACTCCGCTGGTGCCGCCGGCCCGGTCGGCCCACGCGCGGCCGGCGGCCCGCAGGACCGTGGCGACCCCGGCGGCGGCTAGATCGGATGTCCGGGCAGCCGCGGCCGCGGCTCGCAACCCGCGGACCATCCCGCTGCCGTGATCCCCGTCACCGGCGACCGCGTCGAGGCGCCCGAGGAGGTCCTCGTGCTCGACGACGGTGGCGAGCATCGCGTCCAACACCTCCCGGGCCGTCTCCGCGGCCACCCTTGAGGCGGTGGGGGCCGCCGCGGTCGGTGTCGGCGGCTCAGTCGCCGCAGCCGACCCGGTGGCCGCGTCGCGGGGCCGGGTCTCGAACCGGGCGCCGGGGACCTTCCCGACTCCGGCGCCGGTCCCGGCTGACCGGCGGAAGGTGGGGGTGTCGGCCGGTGCCGCCCACAGGTCGGTGAGCTCGTCGTCGAGCCAGCACAGGGTCAGCGAACAGCCGGCCATGTCGAGGCTGGTCACGAACTCCCCGACCTCGGGCAGGACGGCCTCGACCCCGGCGGCGGCGAGCGCGGGGCCGATGCCGCGGTAGAGGACGAACAGCTCTTCGTACTTCGTGGCCCCGAGACCGTTGAGCACGACCGCCGCCCGAGTGGCCCCGGCCGGTCGCTCCGCGAGCAGCGGGCCGAGCAGGGCCGCGGCCAGTTCCTGCCCGCTCATGACGGGCACCGTCTCGATCCCGGGCTCCCCGTGGATCCCGAGGCCCAGCTCGAGCATCCCCGCCGGGACCGTGAACAGCGGCTCGGACTTACCGGGCAACGTGCACCCGGCGAAGGCGACCCCGAAGGTGCGGGTGCGGTTGTTGGCCAGCCGGGCGACGCGTTCGACCTCGTCCAGTCCTGCGCCGCGGGCGGCCGCGGCCCCGGCCGCCTTGAAAACGACCAGACCCCCCGCGATCCCACGGCGGGTGTCGGCGGTCTCCGGGGGCGCCGACGCGACGTCGTCGGTGACCACCACGATCCGGGCGTCGATCCCGTCCGCGGCCAGGCGTCTCTGAGCGACGCCGAAGTTCATGACGTCACCGGCGTAGTTGCCGAAGGAGAACAGCACCCCGGCGCCGGCGTCGACCCCGCGGCCGACCCGGTGGGCCTGTTCCGCCGACGGCGAGGTGAAGATGTCGCCGACCACGGCCCCATCAGCCAGGCCGTCCCCCACCAGGCCCGCGAACGCCGGGTAGTGCCCGCACCCGCCGCCCACCACGACCGCCGCCTTGCCGACACGGGCACCGCCGGAGCGCCGCACCCCGGAGGCACCCGGCACCAGCTCGACGTAACGGTCGTAGGCCGCGGCGAACCCGGCGAGCCAGTCCTCGCGAAAATCGCGGGGATCGTTCACGATGCGCGTCACCAACACGGCTCCCTCGCTGTGATCCACCCACCCTGCGGCATCCGTTCGTCGGAGACCCGCACGGACCGCACGCCCAGCCCCCCGACCGGAACGGTCGCGTCACCGACATGCTCGCCCAGTCAACAACCTCCCGAGGTCCGAACGACCACCAACCTCGCCGCCAGCCGACCCCCGCCCAACGGCGGGTGCAGCAGGCCCGACTGTCCGACACCCAGCGGTTGACGGCTTCGACCTGTCGAGCACACCCCCTCCGGAGGCGTGTTGGCGGCCGGTGGCCGCCCAGCCGCCTTGTCGATGTTCCCCGCCGCCTCGGGACGGCGGGCGGCGCCCCCAGCCGGTGCGCCCCGAACGAGGTTGTCCGCCGTGCCTCCCAAGTCAGCGGCAGCGGGCCCGGTCCCGGGTCGAACGGCCTTGGGCGATGTGGGCCGCAATCCGCGGCCATTACGCCGACTGGGACACCGTGACCTGCCGCTGCGGGTGGGCCGTTGCTCGACCAGCGGGGGGTGTGTCGCGGCGGACGGGTGGCCAGGTCCGTGGCGTGACTGCGGGCGAAGCAG
>JAABVA010003070.1_pt1 | contig 16154 bp, 15 predicted proteins | sample 5560331 | NCBI WGS metagenome assembly JAABVA01 (sample SAMN12812661, study PRJNA571458) | rock metagenome | isolation source: Antarctica rocks | place: Antarctica: Victoria Land, Mt New Zealand sud | collected 2016-01-07 | reverse complement strand
TGTTGATTTTATTCTGAATGTCGTTCATCAGAGTGACATCGTCGTAGTTCAGAAAGCTGAATATTCTAGTGAATTCTGAATAGAAAGAGCTGAAGAGCTTGTTGAGCTGCTTCAGAGCGACGTATTCACGACAACACTTTCGAATCAGATTCTGATCTTCGTAAATTTCTTTCAGATGTTTCAGTAGCTCTGATAGTGATTGATAGAATGAGAGAGCATCAACACGACGCTTTGCATAGATTTGCTGATCAGCATCGTCTTCTAGCCTGAAAATCACATAAACAATACAAATCTTTTCAGTAGAGTAATGATTCGCGTTGACATCGAGTTTGTCAGCTATTTTGATGTTTCATGTCTCTCAGATAGAGTTATCTGTTTCGATGAAGATGAATGAATTCGAAAGCTTAATGAACCTGTGATGATCGTTTTTGTTTTCGTTATCAGATAGAGTAGAAGATTCTCGTTGAGAGCGAGCTTCGAAAGTCGAGCTTCGTTCAACTTCAGAGCAACGAATCGAAGCTTCTTTCTGATTGACTCGTTGTTCAGCTGACTAAGTATTTTGATGAAACATAGATCGATCAGCTTGACGTTGTTTCGCTCTGAAGTTCAATCGCTCGCCTTGTAGCTGATTGATCTTTTTCTCTAGCTCATTGTTTTTATCAAAAGCGACTTCTAGTTGTTTCGCTCTCTTTTTGTGATCATCTTGTACAAGAAGTCAGTGTTCATTGAGTTGTAGAATCAAGTTTCGTTGACTTCGAAGCTCGTTCAGCATATTGATGACTTCGTCGAATTGATTGCTGACTCAATGAAACAGTTGTTCTTTGATGTTTATGTTTCATGAGATGACAGCTTTCTCAGCTTCGACTGAAGCATCGATGAGTAGAAGTGAAACTCTTCTATTGACAGTGCTTTTAAGCAGGCGAGTTGTTTGAAACTCAACTGACTTGACGTCACATGTCATGATGAGAGAAGATAGAAGTTGTTGAGATAAGAATAGATGAGAGATTGATGTTTTGAATTGATGTTTTTTGATGAGTGAAAATTCAAAGAATCTCTTGTGAATTTCAGATAATAATTGAGTGCTTTATTCGAAGAATTTCTTGCGAATAGAATGATGAAAATGAATGTAGAATCGAAGAATTTCTTGCGATCTAAAATGATGATGCAAATTTGAAGAATTTCTTGCAAATTTTTCTTACTGAATAGATTGTTTTGTATCGTCTATTCGTCGATAGCAGAATAGTAGATGATGAGCATTTATCTAATGTTAGAGATCTGTCTAGAGCGAGTCAGATAGAGGTGTCATTTAACTAGAAGATAAATGCTAAGAAAGAAAGATAGCTATGAGAAAGAAGCTGGCTACATATGTGTGTTTCTCAGTCGACGCTAGACTCAATAGAAACTAATCAAGATGACGAAGCGAGAATAGATCTGATAAGACTAGAAGACTGAGTCTGACAAGACAAGAATCGTGACAAAAAGTATCTACAGAAAAGAACTCGATTCTTATATGTGTGTTTCTCAGCTCTGTGCTAGGCTCGATTGGGTTGACGTCTTACACATATGATGCAGAGTCTCAATGACATCATCTCTAGCTTGAATGCTCACTAGACTCGATTAGAATGAAATCAAGACGAAGATTAGAAAGAATAGACGAAGACTAGGCTCGTAACAGAAAAGATTCTTTGTATGCTTTCAATCATCAATGATCTTTCTCACTTTCTGATTGAATGTGTCTGAATCTACTCAGATGTCATCTCGTCTGAATCACTATTCATGCAAGAGAAATAATTGACTCGTCTTTTCTTGATCTTTACTACTTGTCAAGCTGATTCATCAGCGATTCAACTGCATGTTTTCAGCATGATTGTTGCTGAGCTTGAGAGATTCATTGAATCGAAAGAATTCATTGAATCTGAAGAGTTCATTAAATCTAAAGAGTTCAGAGACAGCGAGAAGAATGTGCAACTGTATTTAGATGTCTCAGAGTATCTGAATGATCTGTTTTTATAAATTTCAAACGCTTGTTTCATCTGCTGTTGTCACTTGAGACAGATGCATCTTCAGAATTCGTGATTTTCATTGCAGTTAATGTAACATCTTCTGTTTAAAGATATTATGCACTTCTTGATGTGATGCTTGTCTGCGCACTTTTTGCAGCGCTGATTCTTTCTGCAGAACATAGTCATGTGATCAAATTTGTGACATCTGAAACACTGTGTGATGTGACAATTCTTTTTAAATAGCTTGCATGCACATTCTTGATACAAGTTCAGCATGCTCATGTTCATTAGTCAATTCATTATCGCTTTGATTGCAATCTTTATGATGAACGATGAATAAATCTTCTCGCTCTTTGCTATCTTCTTGAGTCAAAACTATTCTTAGAACTTTCAGATCTTCATGAAGTCTTGTGTTATTTTTTATCAATCTTTCAATGATCTTTTTCTGATTGTTCATGTTTATTGTAGTGCATACTTCATGTGTCAGCACTGTGAAGATTCAACGTGTTACGCGTATTAAACTCGCGATTTCTTTTGCTCATATTTGAGTCTTTTTCAGATTTGCTTGAGCATCTGAACTAACTGCGTGAAGAAAAATGTCATCGCTACTCAGCTTGCAAAGAGACATGATTAGATTTCTTTGATTTATCAACACGTCTGCAATTCTCTGTAGAATCTGTTCAATTGACTTCTTCTGCATCTCTTCTATTTCTCTTCTGTTCATTATCTTAATCATGACTTCTCATTTCTTGTGAAGCGATGACAAGTCATCTCTAAGACGTTGCTTCTTTGTCGTTATTTCTTCTCTTGTCACGTTCGTTCATGACGTGATTTTCGTTGAAAGATGCATGCTTCTCTGTGTATGCAACTGCTTGTTAAGCAGTTGAACTGATGTCTTCAGTTTCTGTACATTCTTCGCGATGAATGCATTCTGATTCTCGTGATGTTTTTCTTCTGAGTCGAGTCGAAGATGTTGAATCAACTTCAATGCTATCTCTTTTCATGAATGATCTTTGCTCTTCTTTTTCTCTAACGTTGATATCTTTATTAGTAAATCAATAATGTTAGCAATGTTCTTTTCATCATTGCATGAATGTTTTGACTTTGCATTTCTGTTTTCTTGCGATGAATCAACGTCGTTAGCAATCATCTTTGAATCAGCGTTGCTGCGATTTGTGCAATTCATCGTTGTTTAATCATTTTCTAGATTCACTCTGTCTTGTTTGTAGTGCTCTTTTTCAAAATTTGTGATGCATGCGTTGTGATTGTTTTTATAATTGATGCAAGAAAAAATGATGTTGTTACATGAAGAATTTATTCATAAAGATATAAGCAGAAATTTCATTATTAATCAGAGTAAAAGCAAGAACTCTAAATTGAGCTTGACATAGAATACAGAATACTATCATGTAATTATCTTTGAATGTCAAATTGAATTCAAAGAGTTTCAAGACAAATTTAGCAAAAAACTTTCTATATGATTAAAGTGAGAGTGAAAAGATTGAAACTAGTAAACAAGATGATATGTATACAGATTTCTGAGCATAATTTAGCTCAAAAACTAAACTTTTTTTGCAAACAGCAAAACTTCTTCATTTATATTGATGATGTCATTGTTGTAGATGTTCATGATATGCAGAGTGAAGAACTTCTTATTTAAACATTTTTTAGCAATTTTGCTTGAATGTTGCAATTTGCAGTAATAGTACAACTTTCACTTGTTGCAAATTTTCTTAATTTCAGAAATGATCAAAGTCTTATTTTGAATGATGATAATGACAAAACTTAAATTCATTGATTCATTAAGAAATGAGAAAGATAAAGATAAAGATACTGTCAAAACAACAGTCACAAAAATGATGATCTTTGAATTCAAAGAATTATTAATCAATGCAGAGATGTTCTTGACTTTGATGAATGAAATGATGATGAAGATGAAGTGAGATTGATGATGTTTAAGCTGCTGAAACTCTTCATCAATGTCAAAGAATGCTTGAATTCATTAATGAAAGATAAATAATTGAATTTCATTAAGATTTCGTCAGAAAAAGATGATAATTTGAGTGAAATAATTGACATTATGCTTTAAACAGTCAATCAATAAGAAATTTTTCATCAAAGAATGTTATTTCTTTTGATAGAAAAGATTGTAATAATCAACAAAGTTATTCATGTTTTGCTTCAGAATTTTACAAAAATATAAATAAACATTTTCTGTCTTGAAAGAATTGTTGCAGTAATAACGTAACTTGTGTCATCAATCTGCAAAGATGAAAATGATACAGAGATCATTGATTCAATATTGACTCATTAAATTGTGAATCTTCTTATTTATGATGAGTCATAACTCAATATAAATGATCTTGACTCGATGAAAGAAGTAATAATCATTGTTCATGTTCATGCGCTGTATCAGACTCTGCTTTCATGCATTCAATCAATCTTTGTTCTTCTCATACTTAAATATGTCAAGAAGTTTCATGAATTTAAAAGTAATGAAGATAGCGACAGAATTTGCAAAGAGATGAATGATAAAAGAAGATTGATTGTTCAAGATTTGTGCAATGATCTGAGCTATCATTGCAAGAAACTGAGAATTCAATTCTATATAAATTGAAGAATTAAAAACAATGAATGAAAACAAGATTATAACATCATGTTATTGAACTTGATTTTGAAGCTCTTGCATTACGCGAAAAATCTTAACTGAATTTTCGATCACACTTTGAGTGAACTGTTCAACAGCATGCTCATCATCAATTGAAAGATTGTAAGATAACTTTATTTGAGTGAAAGAATAACTAGATGAGATTTCAACGTATGAAAACGTTGCAGAAAGTGTAGATCTTTCATAATGTCAGAAACTGAGCTAAACTAAAGATAATAATAATAATAATAAACTCTTACATTCTTATGACATTGATTAAATCGATTCATGAGGAAAAACTATGCTATGTATATTGAGTGAACAAAACTCTTCAAAATAGAAAATCGCTCGCTATTTATGCAACTGCTGCACGCAGTTGAAATGATAAAGTCGAGACTATGTATCAAATTTGTTCACGATGATTGCATGTTAGAGAATAAGTGCTTTTGTCACTCTGAACTGCTTTAAAAGCTTTGTTTTCATCATCATTCTCGCTGTCATCTTGAAACTCTTCATGATTGCGATGATGACTCAATAGTTTATGAAGTCAATGTCTTGAAGCATATTCAATCAAAGATGCGTTCAGTTTGAACAATGCATCAGAATATGCTTGACGATCTGATGACTTCATTCGCAGTTGCATCGAAAGCTATTCATGCTCAAAATGTTTCTCAAGTGCAAATAGACATTTAGCTTTATGCGTTCAATTCTGATGTAAGTTGCAAGAGTGCTTTCAATCTTCTGAAGATCATCACGCATTCTTACTGATCTCTTGAATAGATGAAATCTTTGAACGAAAGTTACATTAATATTTGCAATGCGTTTTTTGTAGTTTTCTCATTTAAAATCTCATTGACTCTTGTGAAACTGTGCAATTGCATGTTCACTCGTTGAGATCAATGTTGAAGAATTGAGTCATCTGCATTTAGACTGTATCTTTGCTTCTTTACGAATTGAAACATTCAGAAACGTCGTCTTTTTAGAAGTTGAAAAGTAAAAAATGAGCTGATTAGTTTCTATCAGATGTGCATGTATAATCTCACATGCTAATTAAGTCTCTTGCATTCTGTTGTTGACTTGACTGCGTAGTGTAGTCTGATTCTGTAGCTTGTTTAGATGAACATAAAGCAAAAATGTATATGTTTCAACTTTTAGCGTTTCAATATTTACTTTTTGAAAGACGTTTATCACATGATGCAACGCTTGATTTTAAAAAGCTTCTAGTCATCATTCTGTGCTCGACAATCTCTCTTTTTTTATCGCGTTGATGTCATATTGATGCTTCGAACGTTATTCTCAATCTCACTACTGCTGAGTATATTTATCTCGTCTTTGCAAATGTAGTTTCTCAAGTGAAGATTTCAAGTCGATTAAGCATCAACATTTTGATGACGTGATCTGCTTCTATTTGACGAAGATGCGATTTTCATTGTAGTTTCATGTTCAGTTGAACTTCAAGAACTTGTACATTTGACTTCAACTTTATTATCAAGTTTTCAATACATAGACTGATCATCATGTTGAATCTTTTTGACTTTCATGTGAAATGTGTGAATTTATACTTTTTGAGATGAATGTAACATCATGAATTCAAGCTTACGTCGTACAGATGTTATGTGCTTTGCTTAATGTTTCGCAGATTGATTCTATGAATCTATCGTAGATCAGAATATTGATATCATTTATGAAGTCAAGTATTTTGATTTTGATTTCTAATGCTTCGCACTTTTCAATTAAACTTGCGTTGAAGAATAGAAAAAGAATCGATGAGATGAAGAATCTTTGCAATATGTCAACGTCTATTCATTGCATCGCGCTGATTTGTTCATTGAACATCAGCGATGACTCTTTGTCTTTCAGAAAGCTATGAGTTCAATTGACTATGTAGTTTAATGTTTTTCTCATTCTCAAAGTATGCAGAAGTCTGATGTGTAAGACATGATTGAATGCTTCAGCAACATTTAAACTAAGCATGAAGATCACGTACTTGATTTTGCAGTCTCATACTGCATGTACTTGATCTACTAATAAATTCAGCGCTGAGATTATGAATCACTTACGTCTTGTTCTCATTTGAGCGTTCAAAAGCATGAGATGAGTCTCAGTAATGTCGCTTAATCTTTTAATCATGATTGATTTCAATGTCTTACTCATGATGTCAAGCAAAGCAATGAGTCAATACGTTTTTGAATCAATGTAGTCGCTCTTCTTTGATTTACATAGTACTATCATCTGAGTCTTTTGAAACTGCTTTAAGTGATATTTGTGAATTACACATGCGTTGAACAGACTGATTAGTATCGAAGTCAGTTTCATTAAGCTCGCTTAAAGTGCTTTATTTGAAATTTCAAATGCGTTTGACGCTTTATTGACTTTTATTCATTGTATCATCTGTCTCATTTCATCTTGTAATAAGATTGAATTGAATGACACTGTCAGTAATATAAATGATTTTGAAATGTTGCTGATGTCTATTTGATAAGAGCTGACGACGAGATTCATCTGTACATGATGTCGACTACGAATCTTTTGATTCTATTCTTTGAATAAAAGTCAGAAGAGTCAAGAGATCTCAATTCAACGCAGTTTGAATGATGTTAGAACGTTGCGTGATCAGAAAAGTCATCATGCAGAGTTTTCACTCATGCGACAACATCTTTTTCTAACAGTCACAATTGATCTATGAAGAAGATTAATGACATGTCGATGTCAGTAAGAGATGAGAAGATACTACTAGTGAAAAAGACAATTCAGATGAAGAGTCTGCGAATTGTGATTACAAGTGATTGAAGAATTTGCGACTCGTCAACTGCGTCAATATCAAAACGTCTTCATCACATCGACAATGTCGTCAAGTAATTGATGAAAAGATATCAGATAGAATAGTCATTTCAGATGATGAGTCTGAGAGTCGTGATTACAGTGCTCGAAGAAATAGTGATTCGTTGATCACACTGATATACTGAGAGAACTTGAGCTCATCTTCTTTACTTAACGTCAGATCATACATTTATCTATGTGAAGAATTGAGAGCTCATAAGAACGATCAGAACGCATTCTTTACTATTGATTAGAGTCATGCATTGAACGATTGTGATCACACGTCTATACTAACAATCTATTCAACGTCTACGTGACATAAGTCAAATCAAGAGAAGAAAAGAATTATTCAGTACAATCATACTCTATCTTTTCATCGTGCACATCTCTCTTTCATCACACATTTCTCTGCTCAATGAATGACAATCATTAAGCAAGAGAACACAGTTTCTGCGTTACAATCACAAGCATCACGAGTGCAAAGAAACGTCTTTCGTCTTCGAATCGAAAATCGAATCAAAACATCATTGTATAGAATATTGTCAATGAAGAGCAGAGCAAAGACGATGTGTCATAATCAAACAGTACAGACACTCTCATCAAGAGTTTACTCAAGCATCACGCGCTGAATAGAAGTTATAGATTCATTACTGATAATATAGAGTCAATCTTATTATTTCGATGACGTGAAGTCATCATGTAGTCAATGAGTGATTTTCTTTCTCAGAGAGTTTTGTTCGTTTGATATACATAGCATAGTTTCTCTCATGAGTAGAACTTAAATTGATGTCACAAGAATGTATGAATTCAAATCAAATCAAATCAAATCAAATCAAATCTATTTGAGAAGATGATGAAAAGAACTTCTTTCGTAACATCTTTGTTTTTTCTTCAAATGATTCTGTCATGTGATTGAAATCATTGCTCTTTAATGAAGAAAACTGTGAAAGTTTTTTGAGTAACTGACTTTCGATTCTGACTCATTTTGCGAAGCGTCAAATTGATTTTGATTCATTGTTCAACTCATGTATTTAAAATCTAAAATGTAAATGTTTTATTTCTTTAATGATCTTATTTTTGTGATCGTTGTATTTCAAGTAATCATTTCATGCTTCTAAAGTACTCTGCGTTTTTCATATGATTCATAGTCATCACGACTTTGTCACGACTTTTAAGCAGTTCTGATTTCAAAAGTCTTGTGCTTGATTCAACGACTTTGCTTAAGAAGTAGATTTCTCTATGACTTCTTGTAACACATAAGTGATCTCAACTACTCTGTCATCTATCGCTGTTCTGTCGTTCAAAGAATGATTGACGAAAAGATGTATTCTTAAATGAGTGTTTAGTGCTTCGATGTTCATTTTCTTTCATAGTCGACGAGTCGTAAGCTGCATGAAGAATGTGCGTAGACATAACTTCATGACAATTGAAAGATGATCAAATTCTTGATGTAGATCAGTTCTCATCTTGCATTTGTGTATCATGAACTGTATTTTCTCGCTATCAAACGCTAAATTTATTGTTGTGAGCTGATTGTGAGTTTCTCTAGTAATTGTATCTGATTCAAGCAATAGCTTTAATCTTGCATTCATAATGATGTTTAGTAGAGCATCAGTCACTGTGTGATGAGTGAAGCATCTTTTGTCTCTTCAATGTGAATGATGCATGTTGAAGTCTTTTACAATCAGTTGTTTGCAATCATCTTTGATTAGTTTGTTCAGACGAGAAATAGTAAATGATTCTTTCGTGAAGATGATGAACAATGAGCATAAGTTATAAACATTTATGACTTGTAACATCAGCATTTCATCATCTGAGCTGCTAATTAACAGCTTGATTAAGCAGATGTTCAATTCAATAATTTTTGCTGTTCATTGATTGAGTTTTAGACGTTTATTGACGTAAATGCATGTTCTTGCCTGAGATGATGAATTCTCTACTAAATGAAAGAAGCTGTGAGTCAAGCTAAATGTCTGTGAAACGTTGATGTTGTGACTCTGTTTCTGAATGATTATTATGTTAAATTTGCAAATTTCTCTGTTTATCAAGAATGATTTCTGAATTTTTAGTGACTTTCTGATGTTGTACTGTAAAATTTGCAGAAAAAGTTGTTTTATCATAAAGATATCTGTAGCTGCTGTTGACTTTGCGCTGAGATGACTTTTTGTATGCTTTCAGTTGCTGAGAGTTTTTCACATTTTTTGATTTGATGTTTCTGTGTCTGTTCAGACGTCATGTCTTCTGAGTCGTTAATCATGCATGAAGAGTGATTGACTCGTCTCTTCTTGACTCTCATCACTTGTCATGTTGACTTGTTGATGTCTCGACTGCTTGTCATCATTGAGATGTTCATTAAACTCGATGAATTCATTGAACTCAAGAAATTCATTGAATCTAAGAAGTTCAAAGAGAAAGAAAAGAGTGAGTAATTGTATTTTGATGCTTCAGAATATCTGATTAATCTGTTTCAAAAGATTTCTTCTGATTGCTTTATCTGTAGTTTTCACTTGAGACATGAGCATCTTCAGAGTTCATGACTATCATTGCAATTCACGCATCATCTTCTATTCATTAACACAACGCATTCTTCAATGTGATGCTTGTCTGTGCATTTGAAGCAGCATTCTTCATTTTTGCAAGATTTAGTTACATGATTAAAATCAAAGCACTTGTAGCACTGTGTGATATGACAGTTCTTTTCAAATAATTTGCATGAGCATTCTTAATACGAGTTTAGCATGCTCATGTTCAATAGTCGATTCATCATCGTTTTGATTGCAATCTCTACAATGAGTGATGAGTGAGTCTTTTCACTTTCAACTATCTTCTTGAGTTAAGCTATTCTTAACATCTTTAAATCTTCATGAAGTCTTGCATTGTCTTTCATCAATCTTTTGATGATCATCTTCTGATTGCTTATGTTCAGTGTGATGCATATATCATGTGTCAATGTCATGAAGCTTCAACGCATTACATGCGCTGAGTCTGCAATTCTCTTCACTCATTTCTAAGACTTTTTCAGAGCTGCTCAAACTTCTGAGCTTACTGCGTGCAGTGCAACATCTTCGCTTTCAAGCTTGCAAATCAACATGATTAAATCTTGTTACATCATTAACACATTTTTGATTCTTTGAAAGATCTGATTGACTGACTTCTTTTGTATCTCTTTCATCTCTTTTCTTTTCGCTATTTTTACTAGAACTTTGCATCTTTTGCAAAGCAATGATAGATTATCTCTGAGTCATTGCTCTTTCATTGTTGTTTCTTCTCTTATTACATTGACTCATGATGATGTTTTGAATGTGAAACGCGTATTCTTTTACACTTGTAGCTGTTTATTGAGAAGTTGAAGAAATGTCTTCAACTTCTGTACATTCTTCGTAATGAATACATCTTGACTCTTTTTCTTTTCGATCTTTCTTTCTGAGACGTTTCAAAGACATTGAATCAGCTTTAAAGTCACTTTCTTTCATGAATGATCTTTGCTCTTCTCTTTCTCTAACGTCGATGTCTGTGTTAGCAGATCAACGATGCTGATAATGTTTATTTCATCATTGCGTGAGCGTTTAAATCTCGCGTCGCTGTCTCTCTGTGATAAATCAACGTTGCTTGCAATCGTTTTTGAATCAGCATTATTGTTGTTCATGCAATTTATCATCATCTATTCGTCTACTTGATTTTTACTCTCTCGTTTGTAGTGCTCTTTTCAAAAATTCGTTTTACGCGCGTTGTGATTGTTTTTCTAAACTAAAAATACTATCAATATAAAAGACTGATATTATTATTACTTTGATAAAATTTAAATACAAAACAATACATCAGATAATGTACAAGACGAAAGACAAAGAGTGAAAGAAAAGAATGAAAGCTCAACTTCTATATACATAAATTGAGTAGAATCAAGACTAAACAATAGTTCTATTGACTTGGGATTGCAGAAGTTCATGCATATGATTAAGATGATTAAAACAGAATTGCTGAAACTAAATTAAGATGATGATGACTAAATTAATGACTTGATTCATTGAACTGTGAAACAGATTCAATGAATCAAGATTATTTAAAATATCAATGATTTATATTCTAAATTGAGTTGATGATCTGACATCATGACAGAAAACATGAAAATCATTTGACTTTGATAGAGATTCATGATGAAAAAACATGATAGAAAGTCATAAAGAGAAATCATGAAGACTATTCAATTAAACTATTTACATTTATTTAATATCTTGTTAAATTAAGTTAAATTATTGAGTCAAGTTGTTGAATCAAACTTCTCAACTTAATTCAAGTTTATCATGATAAATTGATACATAAAGATTAAATCAGAGACTAAAGTCAAAGACTGAGTTGAAAATCAGATCTGAGTTAGCTTTGAAACTCTGTGACTTTGTCAAGACATCATTTAGATCACGTCATATCTTCAACTTAATATGTTATAAGTTATGTCATGTTCAACTTGACAATGCTTGATAAACTCTCTATAGTCAGTCAATTTTCTCAAGTTATCAAGAACTTCTTAATAATTAGCTTTATCATAATATATACTCATTTTGTGTCTGCTTAAAATATCACATTGTCATATTACTCTTATAGACTTTGTTTATTCATTTAGTAGATTCAATCATCACAGTTCTAATTATTTCAAACTTTTTTTAGAAATAATGATTTGATATTCAAGCATGATAACAGCAACGTAATTACAACAAAGTTGCAACAACAACATTTTGATCTTGCAAAACACTATATCAGAAAATGAACGTTGCATAATGAAATCAGAAAGTGAAGAAGCAGAAGATGAACTCTTTCTTAATATTAATAAACAGTTGACTTGAGCAATGCTTTGATGCAATGAACTGCAAAAGAAACAAAAGTTAGCAGTTATTTGATCAAAGATTAAGACTCTGAAAGTCATTGAAACGACGCAGAAAAGTCATTAAGCTTTCACTTAAGTCTTTATGAAGAATTCAAATGATCTACGCATCATCTTCATAATGTTGACGAAGATGAAACAAAATCTTCATGAGATCATTTTGCAAAAGCGAAGATTCTCAATGTCTTTAAAGAAGTATCATGACAAAATTATCAGAAAACATAGAGAATAAATTTGCAACGCTGAAATCTCATTTCGAAATATCTTTTAACATTTTGAAAGAAATGAGAAAAAGATTTTGTACTGCATGATCTATCTCAAGAATGAATCAAAGAAACTTTGATTCAATCATGAAGAGACTATGTCTGCAGCTCAGCAGATGTGATTTGATTTTATCAACTTTCTTCTGAACATAATCAAGAACTCGATAAATCGAAGCATAAACATGACTCAGCAATATGTGAATGCATTGTAATGTTCAGATCAGATGATATGAACATTTGCAGTTTATCTGAGCACTTTGAAACATCAACTTTCATTGTATAGTGATGAGCATAAGTGAGCTCATTTATTCATCAAGTTGAAATCTAAGCTGCATGTGATTATTACTAATGTTCAGTTAATTTCTATCACATGAGATGCATTAATCAATCTTGTCACTCAATTGAAAACAAATCTGTAAAAAGAACACATCTTGTCGTTGAAATGACTTTAAGACAAGAACTTGCATGATTGAGACAAAGTCAATAAGAAGACTCATTCAAAGTAAAAGAAATTTCATCAATCAACTAAACTTAATTCTTCATCAAAGACAAGCTCACATGCTTTGTCATGTTATAGCAAGAATTTGTTCAACATAATGTGTTACATATGCAATTGAAAGAATCATTACTTTACTGATTATAAAGACGAAAAAGTCAAGAATAAATCAAAAGAATCTGATGCAAATTGAGTATTCATTGATTTGATATCACATATGAGTCATTTCAAGATTTCGAAAAAAGACAAGCTCTCAATGAACACTTCAAATCATCGAGAGAAAAACAAGAAGTTCTCTTCGTAAAGATTCTTATATATAAAGAGCATGTAATTCAGAGAAATCAGAAGATAGAAACGAAGATTCACATGAATATTGATGCTGAGATGAACGTGATTAGTCAATATTTCATCATCAAGCAGAGTATATCATTGCTGAACGTTGATCTTTCAAGATTTATCTGAATGAATGATCAAAGTGTTTATTGCTATGATGTTTATAAGATGTGTTATCGACTCATAAACAGCTGAAACATAGAAAAGAAAGATATAAGTATCTTTTATGCTATCAACAAGAAATAATCTTTCTTGATCTTAAGCATATTGAATATGCAATTCAAGCGTATTCAAATAGACATGATCATGAAAACATAATGTTTCAATATGAACGAGCATGCGTTTAAGTTATTCATTGCAGAAGATTTTACGAAAGCTCTATAAAATGAGTTTACTGTGTATGCTTTTGTCATGATCAACATTGTCAAAGAATCAATCATTGAACATCAAGTGAAAGTAATGAATAATGCAATGAATCATATCATAAACATGCTTGAAACGCAAACTTTACTCATTGAATTGAAAGAATATGAAGATGTATTCTTAATAGAAAGTGCAGACAAATTGTCTTTGCATGAAGATCATGATCATGCAATTGAAATCACTGCAAAGTCATCATATGAATCATTGTATAATCTGTCAAACACAGAGTTAGCGACTCTGAAACAGTATTTAAACGATGTTTTAGCAAAAGAATAAATTAAACACTTCATTGATTCAACTGACACGTTTATTCTATTCATTCTCAAAAAGAACAATAGTTTTCATTTATGCATGAACTATTGAGATCTGAATAAGATCACTATCAAGAATCATCATTCACTGTCTTTAATTAATGAAACTTTAAATAAACTCAATCAAGTTAAGCAGTTCATTAAATTGAATCTGAAGAACGCGTATCATTATCTCAGAATTCAACATGAAGATGAGTGAAAAACAATGTTTCATACTCATTATGATCACTTTAAATATATGATTATATTGTTTAATTTGATCAATGCATCTGTCATCTTTCAGACTTATATTAATAAGATCTTGACAAAGCTTTTAAACAACTTTTGTGTTGTTTATCTGAATGACATTCTAATCTTCTTTGTAGAGAAGACTGATTACATATATCACATAAAGCATATTCTAAAGAGACTAAGAAAGTTCAAGCTATATGCTAGCTTGAAGAAGTGTGCATTCTTCATCATTAAAGTGAACTTTCTAAAATTTGTCATATTCACAGAGAGTGTTTTGATAAATCTAAGTTGTCACAATTCTAGCCTTGTCAGACTCAGTCTTCTAGTCTTATCAGATTTATTCTCGCTTCGTCATCTTGACTAGTCTCTATTGAGTCTAGCGTCGGCTGAGGAACACACATATGTAGCCAGCTTCTTTCTCGTAGCTATCTTTCTTTCTTAGCATTTATCTTCTAGTTAAATGACATCTCTATCTGACTCTCTCTAGGCAGGTCTCTAACATAAGTAAAGTAGACATCATCAAAACATGATTCAGATTGAAGATGTATTGAAAAATACAAGTTTTTCTGAGATTCATTAATTTCTATTGACGTTTTATACATCACTACTTTCAGATAGCAGAGTCTTTAACAGAACTGCTGAGAAATAGTGTAAAAGATGTAAAAATGAGCTAATTCATATGATTGAATAAAGCGAAACAAGCATTTAATCAGCTTCATGACATATTTATGAGAATATTTATATTGAGACACTTTGATTCAGAGCAACATATATACATCGAGATTGATGCATTCAATTATGCAGTTGCAAGTATCTTGTCTCAGTCAGATAATGAAGATCAGTGACATTCAATTGCATTCTGATTCAAAATGATGATAGACGTTGAAAGAAATTATGAAATGCATGATCAGAAGCTTTTAATCATAGTAACGATGTTTAAACACTGATGACACTATGTAGAAGACAATTATCATACTGTTGAAGTTCTGACTGATCATAATAATTTAAAGAATTTTATGAACATTTGAAAGCTAAATGAAAGACAAGTCAGATGAATCATGAAATTGTTGATTTGCAACTTTGAAATAACACATAAATCAGAAAAGACAAACTCAATCAATGCATCATCAAGATGATCTGATTATAAGAATGAGAACATCTTTGCAAATCATTTGTTACTTACTCTGTAGCGAAAGCTGATTAAAATAGAAAGCTTAAATAGCTCTATATTTATAGCATTCAGAGAACTATACTATATACAAATGATTAACGATGCTGAGAAGATGTTCATTCACAGTATAAGTATGAATAAATATTTAGCAGAACATGTTGAAAGCAGACTGCAAGATGAAATTCATTAATGAATATAAGTGATAAATGATGTTGAGAAGATGTTCATTCACAATGTCAGTGAAAGAAGATATTCAGCGAAACATGTTGAAAGCAGATCACAAGATGAAATTTACTGTACATGAGTAATTAACAAAGTTGAGAAGATGTCTGTTCACAATGTCAGTAAAAACATGAGTACATGTTCAGCAATACATGTCAGAAGTATGCTGCTGAGAATCATGATTTTAGCAGTGCGAGAAACGCATCTAAATGAAGTACATTCTTCAAAAGATAATGTCACGGTTTTAGCATGTGTTACTCGGAAAGTGTTGGGAAAAGAGGTGTTAGGTCACTTAGGTGGTGTTGGACAATATTATAGGTGATGATAGGCGTGAGGTTATCAGTGGTGTTATGGGGGC
>JAABVA010003069.1_pt1 | contig 16154 bp, 7 predicted proteins | sample 5560331 | NCBI WGS metagenome assembly JAABVA01 (sample SAMN12812661, study PRJNA571458) | rock metagenome | isolation source: Antarctica rocks | place: Antarctica: Victoria Land, Mt New Zealand sud | collected 2016-01-07 | reverse complement strand
GGCGTCGCCGCCCGCCATGCGCACCGCCCTCCAGGCACGCACCCGCAGGTACACCCGTTGTCTACTGAAAGGGTGGTTGCCGTCAGGGTCTGGTCGTGATCAACCCCAAGATGCTGCGCGGCACTGACAGCCCGGACAGCGGTACGTCCTTGCTGACCCGACGAAGAACGGGGCTGGCCGAGGCAAGTAGTTCTACACCGACGTCGAGGTGCGTGCCGCAAGCGGCGGCGCGCAGCTCGACGCTCGCGCGGAGTAAGTGACCGCCAAAAGATTCCTCGCTAACGACCGTATTTAGGACCACAGCCTAGCCAGCAACCGGGTTTTCTGACGCGGCGAAACCCATCGAACTGCTGTTCATCCGCACGCTCGCAGGTCGGCGCCGTCCGGGGCAATCGCGTGGGGTTTGCCCGGAATGGCCACCACGCTGGTCTCGACGACGGCGGCGAGGCAGAGCTGGTACGAGTACTGCTCGTAATGAGCAACGTTGGAATCGATCCCTATCGGGCACCACAGGCCCGAATCTGTCCCGCAGCGCTCCGAACGGGGGCCCGGCGGTCCGTGACTACAGTCGATGGATGCTTAGGGGGATGACGGACTCGGACAGAGCGCCGGATGTCGGCCAGTTGGTGCGGGTTCGGGGTCAGCAGTGGGTGGTCAACCGGCGCAGCGTGAGCACGCAGCCCCGCGACGAGCTGGCAGCGGAGCTCCCTGGTAGGACGCTGGTCACGCTTACCTCGGTCAGTGACGACGACCTGGGCGACGAGCTGACAGTGGCGTGGGAGATCGAGCCGGGCCGCGAGGTGTTGCCCGCGACGAGGCTGCCGGCGGTGACCGAGTCCGGGTGGGACGACCCGCAGACACTCGGCGCATTTCTTGACGCAGTTCGGTGGGGCACCGTGGCCAGCGCCGACGACCACACGTTGCAAGCCCCGTTCCGCGCGGGCATCACCATCGAGGACTACCAGCTCGAACCGGTCGCGAAGGCCCTGGGAATGCCGCGGGTCAACCTGCTCATCGCCGACGACGTCGGCCTGGGCAAGACCATCGAAGCCGGACTGGTCGTGCAGGAGATGTTGCTGCGGAACCGGGCTCGGCGTGTGCTCGTGGTGTGCCCGGCCCCGCTGATCGGTAAGTGGCGTGACGAGATGGCCGAGAAGTTCGGCCTCGAGTTCACCATTCTCGACGCCCCTGCCCTCAAGGCGCTGCGCCGCACCCACGGCCTGGAAGCCAACCCATTCTCGGTGTTCCCCCGGACCATCGTCAGCCTGCCGTGGCTACGGACACCCCGAGTGCAGCGGCTGCTCGACGAGGTCCTCGTCCCCGAGGCCCGCCACCCCGGCTTCTTCGACGTCCTGGTCGTGGACGAGGCCCACCACTGCGCCCCACCCGCCCCGGCCAGCGGCAAGCGGTACGCCCTCGACAGCCTGCAGACCCGGGCGGTGCGGCGGGTGGGGGACTTTTCCCAGCATCGGTTGTTCCTGTCCGCCACCCCGCACAACGGCTACCCGGAGTCGTGGCAGGCGCTGTTGGAGATGCTCGACCCGCGACGGTTCGCCCGGGGTGTTGAGCCGGATCCGGTGGTGGTGCAGCAGGTGATGGTGCGCCGCCTGAAGGACGAGCTGACCTTGCCGGATGGGACTGCCCGTTTTCCCGGCCGCCATGCCCGTGCCATCGAGGTGACCTACACCGACGATGAGCGGGTGGGTCACGAGCTGCTCACCCGGTACACCCATTCCCGCCAGACCGTCCCCGGAGCCACCGCTGTCCGCGCCGGTGACCTCATCAGCCTGCTGTTGAAGAAGCGGCTGTTCTCCTCCCCCGCCGCGTTCGCCCGGACCCTCGCCGCCCATCAGGCCACCCTCGCCCGCGCCGCAGCGCCGATTGTGGACGACGACGTCCCCGAGTGGCTCACCGACGCCCTCGCCTGGGAGGACGAGCCGGACGCGGAAGAGGCCGAGGCCGACGTCCTGGAACGCGCCGGTACCGCGACGGGCTCCCTGAGCGATACCCAGGCCGTGATCTTGGCTCAGCTCGACGCGTGGGCGGCCCGCCGCGCCGAACCCGCGGACAGCAAGGCCGACGCCCTCGTCACCGAACTGATCCGGCTCTGCCCGCCCGGGAGTGAGACCCGGGTCATCGTGTTCACCGAGTACCGCGACACGCAGGTGTGGCTCGCCGACATCTTGGCCGCCCGTGGGCTGGGCGGTGAGCGTCTCGGACTGCTGCACGGAGGGATGGACACCGCCCACCGTGAGCACCTCAAGGATGCGTTCCAGGCTGCACCCGACCGGGACTCCCTCCGGATCCTGCTGGCGACCGATGCCGCCAGCGAGGGCATCGACCTGCAACGCCACTGTCACACCGTCATCCATTACGACATCCCGTTCAACCCCAACCGGTTGGAGCAGCGCATCGGCCGCGTCGACCGCTACGGCCAAGACAGCGAGGTCGACGTCGCCCACTTCGTGGGCGCTGGGTGGCAGTCCGCTGCGGCCGGGTCCTACGACGCGGACCTCGAGTTCCTGTCCCGCGTCGCCCGCAAGGTCGCCGCCGAACGCCGTGACCTCGGCAGTGTCAACCCCGTCCTGGCCGGTGCGGTCGAGGCTCAGATGCTCGGCCGGCCGCTGCTGATCGACCCCCTCGCGGTGCGGGCCAAGCCCTCCACCACCTTGCTGCGGGCCGAGCAGAACCTGCGAGAGCAGGCCCAGCGACTGCGCACGCAACTCAACACTTCCATCCGGCGGTTGCACGTTGCGCCGGCCAACGTCCGCCGCGTCGTCGATGTTGCCCTCGCCCTCGCCCAGCAACCGCGACTGATCGACGGACACCCTGGTGAGATCGCCCCACCCGAGCTGCGCAGCGGCTGGGAACGCACCCTCACCGGTCTCGCCGACCCTCTTTCCGGTGAGCTCCGGCCTCTGACGTTCGACCCGGAGGTGTCCCGTGGGCGCGACGATGTCGTGCTGGGACACCTCGGGCATCCCCTGGTCGCGCAGTCCACCCGCCTGTTGCGCAGTGCAATGTGGGGTGGGCGCACCGACCTGCACCGGGTCACCGCCGTCCGCTTCACCCCTCCCCCGGAGCTGGCGCTGCGGGGCCCCGTGGTGATGGTCGTGGCCCGGCTCGTCATCGTCGGCGCTGACGGCGGCCGCCTGCACGAGGAGATCGTCCTGGCCGGCCGCGAGCTGCCCGAGCGAGGACCGACCAAGCGGATGGACCTGCAGACATCCAGCTACGGCGCCCTGCGTGACGCTGTCGAAGCCGCCCTCGAGCCCAATACCTGCATCCCGGCCACACACCAAGCCAAACACCGCCTGGCCGAACGCTGGGACGAGCTCACGCCCCGTCTGGTGGAGGACCTCAGCCTCCGCGCGACCGCGCAGAAAGACGCCCGCGCCACCGACCTCGCCCAACAACTGCAGCGCGCCAAAACCCACACCAACGCCGTCTTCGACCAGCTCCGCGCCACCCTGCGCGGAGCATTGGCCGACGACGGTGCCGTGCAGCTGAGTTTCGAAGACCTCGACCGCGCCGAGCGCCAACAGTTCGACCGAGACCGCCGCGCCTGGCAGGACCGCCTCGACGCCCTGGAGGAAACCCGCGACCGCGAGGTCGAACTCCTCGGACGCCGTTACGGCCAGGTCCGCGAGCTGGTGTTCCCCTTCGCCGTGGTCCTGGCCGTCCCAGAGGTGGGTTGATGGCCCGCCGCCGGAGACGCACCTACAGCGCCGGTGAGGCCGCCCGCCGCCGGCACAGCTGGCTTGAGCTCGTCCACACCTCCGGGCCCTTCCTGACCCTGCCCGTGGTCGACCGGGTGTGGCCGAACGGGCTGCCCGAGGTGTCCCGCGAGCCGCGTCGCGCGGTCCGCGCCGCCGTCACCGGCGCCCTGGAATCGAGGGGCGCCACCCGCTACGACGCCGTCCGCACCGTGCTGTGCCAGGGCCTCGACTGGGGGCAGCACCTGCGCTGGGGCAAAGAGCTCCCGGCCGCGCTCGGGGAACCCGTCGCCGAGCACGGTCTGGTGCTCACGCCTGGGATCGGTTTCTACGCCGAACCGCACATCGAGCCAGCCGAGCCTGAGCCGACCGACGAGGACCTGGACGAGGACAACGGCGCCGAACCCGCCGCATCAGTCGCGCCGACGAGCCCGTGGCGAATGCTCGGCATGATCACCGACTGGGGAACCCACCCCCTGGCCCGCACCACCACCGGCGGATGGGCCGCCAGCCCCGTCGAACGCTTGGCGGTGCTGCTGCGCGCCCGCAACGTCCCCACCGGGGTGGTCACCGACGGCCGCTGGTGGGCGGTGGTGTGGGCACCGGTCGGCGGCACCACAGGTGCCGCCGTGTGGGATGCGAGCCTGTGGGGTGAGGAACCGGAGTCCTTCCGGGCGTTCGTCGCCCTCCTCCAGCGTCCCCAGTTCCTGGCCGTCGAGGCCGACAACACGCTTCCCGCCCTGCTCGCGGAAAGCCTGAACGCCCAGGAAGAGGTCACCGAGACCCTCGGGCTGCAGGTCCGCGACGCCGTCGAGCTGCTGCTGGAAACCCTCGACCGCCTCGACGCCGAGAGCGGGTTCCTGGGCGAGGTCACCGACGACGACCTCTACGACGGCGTCGTCACCCTGATGATGCGCATCGTGTTCCTGCTCTTCGCCGAGGAACGCCGCCTGCTGCCCAGCGACGACGCTATTTACGTCGCCGCCTACAGCATCGGCCGCCTCGTCGAACAGCTCGAGGTGGCGGAGGCGCTGGCCGGGCCGCAGGCGCTGGAGTACCGCACCGGGGCCTGGCACCGGCTGCTCGCCACCAGCCGTGCCCTGCACTCCGGGGTCGCCCACGAGGACCTCCGCCTGCCCCCCTACGGCGGGGGGCTGTTCGACCCCGACCGGTTCCCCTGGTTGGAGGGCCGCACCACCGGCGAGGACGCCAGCACCCGACCGCCCGCCGTCGACGACGCCACCGTGCTGCGGCTGCTGCGCGCCGTGCAGTACGTCGAGGTCGGCGGGGAGCGCCGCAAGCTCACCTTCCGCGCCCTGGACGTCGAGCAGATCGGCTACGTCTACGAGGGCCTGCTCGAGCTCGAGGTTCGCACCGCCACCGAGGTGACACTGTCCCTGACCCGACCCAAGGACTGGCCCAAGGGCAAGGAGCCCAGCGAGCTGCCCCTCTCCCTCGCCGACAGTTGGCTGGCGGAGGTTCCGCCGAGGCTGGCATCGCGGCTGAAGGCACGTACCGGGCGCACCGAGAGCCGCCTCGCCCGCGACCTCACCCGCATCCTCGCCCAGCACGAGCTCGACGCCCTACGCCGTCACGTCGGGGCCGACCTCGCCGAGCAACTGCTGCCGCTGGCCCCGGTCCTGCGTTGGGACGCGTTGGGTCGACCGGCGATCACCGTGCCCGGGCGCCGCTACATCGCCCCGTCCACCCGCCGGGCCAGCACCGGCACCCACTACACCCCGCGTTCGCTGGCCGAAGATGTCGCCGGCAACGCCCTGGAACCCCTCTGCTACCGGCCCGGCCCTCTGGAGACCACCGACCGCGGCGACTGGGTCATCCGACCTTCCACCGAGATCCTCGACCTGCGGGTCGCCGACATCGCCATGGGATCCGGGGCGTTCCTCGTCGCCGCCTGCCGCTACCTCGCCGACCGCCTCATCGAGGCCTGGCAGGCAGAACGACAACCCGCCGCCACCCTCGCCGTCCGGCACACCCAGCAAGGCACCCTCGCGGCGGACGCCGAGGTCGACCTGGTGGCGCTGGACGCCCGCCGTTTGATCGCCGAGCACTGTCTCTACGGCGTCGACATCAACCCCCTGGCAGTGGAGATGGCCAAGCTGTCGCTGTGGCTGGTCACCATGGACCGGGAACGCCCCTTCGGGTTCCTCGATGACCGGCTCGTCGTCGGGGACAGCCTCCTCGGCCTGACCTCGCTCGAGCAGCTGGCGCACCTGCACATGGCACCGCAGAGCAACGCCGGCACCTTCGACGAGGTGCTGCGCAACGACGAGCTGGCCGAGGCAGCTGATCTGCGCCGCCGCATCACCGCCCACCCCGTCGTCACCGGGCGCGACGTCGCCTACAAAACCCGGCTGCTCGCCCAGGCCCGGGATGCGACAAGTGGGCTTGAGTCCGTGGCCGACGCCCTCGTCGGCGTGGGTCTGCGGGCCGGCGAGCTGAAGGGCCGCAAGATTGACGTCGCCTTCGCCGCCCTCGCCATGACCGTGGAGCGGGTCGCCCCGGACTACATCGCCGGGCTCGCCGACCAAGTCGACGCGGTACAGGCAGGCCGCCCCGCTGGGGTGGTTCCCCGCGATCCTTTGCACTGGCCGCTGGCCTTCCCGGAGGTGTTCGCCGATACCACCGACCGCGGATTCGACGCCATCATCGGCAACCCGCCCTTCCTGGGCGGTCAGAAGCTCACCGGCGCCTTCGGCATCAACTATGCGGCGGCGCTGCAGCGGTGGGACGGGAAAGAGGTCAAGGGCAGCGCCGACCTCGCCGCCCGGTTCGTGCTTCGCGCTGAGCGGCTGCTCTCCGATCGAGGCCAGCTCGGCTACATCGCCACCAACACCCTCGTCCAGGGCGACACTTTGGAGGTCGGCCTCGCCCAGGTCGCCAGGCGGGGACTCACGGTGCGTCGCGGACGGTCCAGCCACCCGTGGCCAAGTAAGAGCGCCAGCTTGGAGATCGTCGAGGTATGGGCCTCGCGGGCCCACGTTGATCCCGGCGGAGTGCGGTGGCTCGACGGTGAGGAGGTGCCTGCCATCGGCGCCGACCTCGAACTGGTTGGCCGAGTGAGCGGCCGACCACACCGCCTGCCGGAGAACGAGGATCTGGCGTTCATCGGGTCCTACGTGCTCGGGCTCGGCTTCACGATGACCGAGGAGCAGGCCCGCGAACTCATCGCCAACGATCCCCGCAACGCCGACGTCCTATACCCCTACGTCATCGGGCAGGATCTCAATCAGCGGCCGGACAGCTCAGCGAGCCGCTGGATCATCAACTTCCGCGACTGGCCGCTGAGCCGGGCCGAGCAGTATCCCGACGCGCTGGACATCGTCCGGCGACTGGTCAAGCCGGGACGGGCGAGACTGAGCGAGGCTCGGACACGCGAGAACTGGTGGCTTTTCACGCGATCCCGGGGTGAGCTGTACCGGGCCATCGCCGAACTCGACCACGTCCTCGCGATCTCGCTCGTGAGCAACGTGGTCATGCCCGTCCGCGTTACGACGGGACCGGTCTTCGCCCACAAGTGCGCCGTCTTTGCCCTCGACGACCACGCCAGCTTGGCGGTGCTGTCCTCGAGCGCGCACACCGTGTGGACCGTCCGCTACACCTCAACCCTCGGAACAGGCATCAACTACGCTCCGTCGGACGTCTTCCTGACGCTGCCGCGCCCGGATCCGACACCCGACCTGCACCGGTTCGGCGAGCGCCTAGACAGCGAGCGTCACACGCTGATGCTGTCTCGGTCCTGGGGCCTAACCACTACCTACAACCACGTGCACGACCCGGCCGACCGCGACCCCGGAGTGCTTTCCCTCCGAGAGCTGCACGCCGAGATCGACCAGGCGGTGATGGATGCCTACGGCTGGGATCTGGACCTGGAGATCGGCCATCACCCGACAAAGATCGGTACCCGCTGGACCGTCTCGCCCCGCGCCCGCTTCGAACTCCTCGACCTCCTGCTCGAGGAGAACCATCGTCGTGCCGGTCTCGCGTGACTCCCGCCCTTCTGTACAAGTCAGCGGATGTCGCATGACTGCTGAACTGGACTCACGTCTACCCCTGGCCTCGGGCACCCCCACCATTCGGCAGGTGCTCGACACGGTGCTCTTGTATCCCGTCAACACCGTGCGGTACTACGACTGCGCGGGCACACCCCGCCCGGAGCGCAGCACCGCCCAGCGGATCACGCTGGGCGACCTTGGCCGCATCACCTTGATGAACCCCAAGGTCTCCGGCGCGGACGCGCTTCTTGAGCTCGAGGTGGCAGAGGACGTGTGGGCGGCGGTCCCACCCGACGCGGACCTGGCCGACGCCGATCCCACGGTGACCGGCGGGCTCTACGACGCTGCCTTGGCTCTGCACGACGCAAACCGGCTGCGCGGTGTCAGCCTGGGCAAGGTCGGCAAGCTGCTGCACCTCAAGCGCCCTGCCCTGTTCCCGGTGCTCGACCGCGAGCTCCGGTGGCTCTACGACACGCGGGCGACAGAACAGGCCCGGCGGCCGGAGCTGACGTTCCGCGGTTACCGGCGGGTCTACTGGGGCGCCGTCCGCGCCGACCTCGTCGCGTGGCGACAAGCGGGCGCCTTCGCCGCCCTGCGGGCTGAGCTCACGCATGATGAGACCCGCAGCGGCTGGGCGGAGCTGACTGACCTGCGCCTGCTCGACATCACCGCCTGGTCCTACGGGAAGCGGCGCACGCAGGCCGGATGACGGTCAACGCGCTCGTCCGGGCGACCTGCGCGGTCGGACGTGCCGCGGAAACGGGCAGCCGTCCCCGGTTGTCGTGGCCCCGCCGTACCGTTCCCGGTGATGAGTACCGACAGCGTTTCTGCGGGTCCCGCCAGCTCCTTCGACGTCCGTGCCGAGCTGGAGTCTTTGCTGGAGCGTGACCTGCTGGGGCCGCGTGACGGTGAGTTCGAGGAGTTGCCCCCGGGGGTGTCACCGGCGGAGCGGTACCTCGTGGGTCGACTTGTCCCCAGGACCTCACCCTCCGCACCGCCAAGGGTGGCACCGGTGGCACCGGGAGCGGACAGCGACATGGACGCGGACACGGACACGGACACGGACACGGATGATCCTGATCTTGTTGATCGGGAGGTCACGGGTGCTGCCGAGACCCGCGGGGATGATCTGGAGACGGCGCAGGCTGGGCGGACGGGGACGATGGCGGCGTCCGCGCTGGGGATGTCGTTTCAGGTTCCGGGCGACGTGGACCGGGTTGTGGTGACCGGCAGCTGGGGCAGCTACTCCCCCGCCGCCTCCGAGGTGCACGTCACCGAACAGGGTCGTCAACGCCGGGTGTGGCGCCGCACTCCGCATGGGGGTGTTGAGGAGCTTGATCTCACGCTCGCCGAGGCTGATCCGATCGTTCTGGACGCCGCGAGTGAGCGTGTGGTGCTGCGGGCGACGGTGCGGACCCGGGGTGGTGTGCGGTTGGTGGATCTGGCCTTGGTCAACGACCAGGGCCAGCCCGACTCGTCGCCGGATACCGCCCGGCTCTACCAGGTGTCGCTGACGGTGACCGCGCTCGATGGCGACACCGCGATCTTCGTTGCGCACAACGATCCCGAGTTCAGCCCCGCTCCCACCACCCAGGACCCGGAGCGTCGCCACCTGGATCTGCTGTACCGATCGCGGCGGGAGTACGCCCACGGCCGGCAGTGCGCCGCCGAGGCGGACGTGCGCGACGGTGCGACGCGGGCGTGGCGGTTGCGGACAACCAGCTTCCCCGCCGCCGACGTCGCCCTGACTGTGCCGGGGGACCCGGCGAGCATGCCGGGTCTGGTGACCGACATGGCCCGGCTCGGTAGCCCCGAGCTCGCTCGCGACGACCTGGAGCGGGCTCTGCGACCCCTCGCGGTGGGCTACCGCGTGTGGCTGCGGGCTCAGCGGAACCGCCTCGACGACCCCGAGGTGCAACGGTATGAGCCGGCCGGCAGCTATGCCCTGACTGATGCGGAGGTGATGGCGGACCGGTTGGACCGTGCCGTGGACCTGCTTCGTGATGACGCCCAAGCCAGGGAGGCGTTCCGTTTCGCCAACCAGGCGATGGCCTTGCAACGTGTACGCAGCGAGGTGGTGCGGGCCCGGACCGCGGACCCCTCGGCGTCGCTCAACGAGTTGCTGACCCGGTTCGACGTACCGGCCCAGCGCAGCTGGCGGCCCTTCCAGCTGGCGTTCGTCCTGTTGTGCCTGCCCGGGTTGACCGATCCCACCCACCCGGATGCGCACCGCGACTCCCAGGGTCAGGCGCAGCTGTTGTTCTTCCCCACCGGCGGCGGCAAGACTGAGGCCTACCTGGGGTTGACCGCGTTCACCCTGGGGCTCCGCCGCCTGCAAGGCGTGATTGGCACCGGGTCGGAGGCCCGGGACGGCACCGATGGTGTCGCCGTCCTCATGCGGTACACGCTGCGCTTGCTCACCGCGCAGCAGTTTCAGCGCGCCTCGGCGTTGGTCTGCGCCTGCGAGGAGCTGCGCCGCGAACGCATCGCCGGCGGGGACACCCGCTGGGGTGCCACCCCGTTCCGGATCGGGCTGTGGGTGGGTAGCTCGGTCACCCCCAACTCCTTCGACGAAGCCCGCAGAGCCATCGAGGACACCCGAGGGGTCGACGACGCCGTCGGTGGACCGCTGCAGCTGGCGGCGTGCCCGTGGTGTGGGTCCGCGCTGTCCGCCGGGCGTGACCTGCGCACCGACGACAAACGGCGGCGGGTCCTGGTGTTCTGCAGTGACCCGGAGGGGGACTGCGCGTACAGCCCGCGCCGCTCCCCGGAGGAGGGTCTGCCGGTGCTCGTCACGGATGAGGAGATCTACCGGCTCACCCCGGCGCTGATCATCGGCACGGTCGACAAGTTTGCGCAGCTGCCGTGGCGGGCGGCCACGGCGTCGCTGTTCGGGACCGTCGACCAACAGTGCCCCCGGCACGGCTACCTCAGCCCTGACGTCACCTGGTGCAGTGGTACCCATCCCCGCGCCGGGGTCTTGCCGGCGACCAAGCCCCGGCCGGTGTTGGCGCTGCGCCCCCCGGATTTGATCATCCAGGATGAGTTGCACCTCATCGCGGACGCTCTCGGGTCGATGGTGGGCCTGTATGAGACGGTCATCGACGCCCTGTGCACCCGGGTCCAGGACGGGGCGCCGGTCCGACCGGTGTTGGTGGCCTCCACGGCCACCGTGCGCCGCGCGAAGGATCAGGTGGAGCAGGTCTTCGCCCGTGACCTGGCGATCTTCCCGCCGCAGGTCCTCGACGCCGGGGAGACCTTCTTCTCCACCGTGGTCCCCCCCAGCCCGGCCACCCCGAGTCGGCGCTACCGCGGGATCTGCGCCACCGGGGAACGGTTCAAGTCCATCGAGATCCGGGTCGCGGCCGCACTGTTGGAGCACGCCCAGTACCTGTTCGACCGTCACGGCGCCGCCGCCGACCCCTACATGACGTTGGTGGATTACTTCACCTCCACCCGGGAGCTCGCCGGTATGCGCCGTCTCGTCGAGGACGACGTCGCCGAGCGGCTGACCTCCCAGTCGGTGACCACCCGCCGGCGCCGACCGCAGGTCAGCGAGCTGACCAGCCGGATGCCCAGCAGCCGGATCGCCACCACCCTCGCCGACCTGGAACGGCCCTTCTCTCCCCGCTTGGACACCAACGCCGCGATGACCGTCCTGCGGGGTGAGCCGGGTCCCGACAAGGACGCCATGGTCGAGGAGCTGAAAGCCCGCGCCCCGGCGCTGGATGTGCTGCTGGCCACCTCGATGCTGCAGGTCGGGGTGGACGTGCAGCGCCTCGGGCTGATGTTGGTCACCGGTCAGCCCAAGAGCACCGCCGAGTACATCCAGGCCACCTCCCGCGTCGGCCGCGACCGCTCCCGGCCCGGCCTGATCCTCACCCTCTACCAGTGGAGCCGGCCGCGGGACCTCGCCCATTACGAGCGCTTCGCCTACGACCACACCACGTTCGGGATGCGGGTGGAGGGCCTGACCACCACCCCCTACAGCGACCGGGCCCTGGACCGGGGGCTCAGCGCGGTGCTGGCCGCCGGGGTGCGGCACTCCGGTACCGCTGCCCTCGCCAACACCGCGGCCAGCTCGGTGGCGCTCACCGGTGCAGGGGCGATCGCCCTGCTCGACCTGTTCCAGGCGCGGGCTGCCCGGGTCACCCACGACGCCGCCCACGCCGGCGAGGTCCGCCAGCAGATCCAGCACCGCCTCGACGACTGGCACCACCGGCGAACCCACCTGCAGACCGGGTCCCTCGGCTACCAGCAGGCCGCCGACGTCACCGGGTTGCTGCACAAGCCGGACGAGACCAGCTGGGACACCTGGACCGCACCGATGAGCCTGCGGGAGGTGGAGCCGGAAGTGTTGCTGCAGCTCGACCGCCGCGACCACAGCATCGACAACGCCCCCGCCTGGACCTACGACCGCACGCAGGAGACCTCGTGAGCCCATTGCCCGCCACCGCCGCGAAGGGCCCCAAAGGGCAGCCCACCCGGGTCGGCGGGGCACGACCCAGCCACCTCGTGACCACCGGGGGGACCGGGTCCATCGTGGACCTGCCCGGCATGAGCGTCATCGTCCGCGGGACCGAGAGCTGGCCCCTGGAACGTGCGGAGATCATCACCGAGCCCCGCCTGCTGGCGAAGATCAAAGCATCCCTGGGTCCCCAGGTCACCGCGCTGCGCACGGCCCCCTGGGACCCGCAGGACTCCGATGACGCCTGGACCCGCACCGGGGTACCCGTCTGCCCGTTCCCCCGGTGGCTGCGGTGCCCTGCCTGTCACCGCCTCGGGCCCCTGGATCCACCCGGTCAGTTCGAGCTGGTGCACCGCAGCGGGCGCCGCCCCGACCTGGCCAAGTGGGTGCACAGCACCTGCCAGAAGCAAACCCAGCGCCGCGACTTGCGTAAACGGGCCTGCCTGCCGGCGCGTTTCCTCGTCGCCTGCCCCGACGGGCACCTCGACGATTTCCCCTACGTCGACTTCGTCCACCACGGTCGCACCGAGCCGTGCGGCGGAGCCAAGCTCGTGTTGCGCGACAGCGCCAACACCCTGGGACCTCGGGTGACCATCACCTGCGTGGAGTGCTCGGCCTCCCGCAACGTGTCCCAGGCCAGCGGCAAGGACGGGTGGGAGGCGCTGCCCGCCTGCCGCGGCCGCCACCCCCACCTGCAGCGGTTCGAGCCCTGCGGCAAGAAGTTGCGCCTCATGGTGCTCGGCGCGTCCAACCTCTGGTTCAGCGTCACCGCCAGCGCGCTGCACCTGCCACAAAGCCAAACCGTCACCGACATCGTCTCCGCCCACTGGGCGCTGCTCGGTGAGCAACCCAACGCCACCGTCGCCGGGCTCCTGGTCGACAACGTCGATGCCCTCCGCGCACTGCGCGGCACCCCTGCCGGCGAGGTGTGGGCCGCGATCGTGGCGGTCCGCGAGCAAGGCGGGCCCGCGGTCTTGGCCCCGCAGTCGGATCTGCTCCGCGCCGAGTGGGACCTGCTGTCTCACCCCACCACGCAACGCCAGGACGACGATTTCCGTGCTGTTCCCACCCCCAACCCCGAGGGTTATGACCATCTGCTCAAGCAGGTGGTGCTCCTCAGCCGCCTCCGTGAGGTACAAGCCTTGCTGGGTTTCACCCGACTCACCGCACCGGCTCGCCGCGAGCTCGAACCGGTCAACCGGCTCAGCCTCAGCCGCTCCATGCCCACCTGGGTGCCCGCGTTCGAGCAGCGCGGGGAAGGGGTATTTCTCGAGCTCCCCGAAGACCGGGTAAGGGCCTGGGAGCAGCGGGTCGAGGACCACCCCCGCATCACCGCACTGCGGGAGTCCTTCCGGCGGTGGTCCGCTAACCGTGAGCGCCCCCTCGATACCACCTTGCCGATCCCCCGGTTCCTGCTCCTCCACACCCTCAGCCACCTACTGATCCGGCAGGTCGCCCTGGAATGCGGCTACGGGTCCTCCAGCATCCGTGAACGCCTCTACGTCGGGACAGCTGCCGAACCGGCCACCGGGATCCTGCTCTCGACCGCAGCCAGCGACAGCGAAGGCACCCTCGGCGGCCTGGTCGCCCTCGGGCAGCGCGAGCACCTCAAGCGGCTGCTCGACAACGCACTCGACGACGCCAGCCGCTGCTCATCGGACCCGCTGTGCGCGGAGCACACCCCCGAAGACCCGTCTGAAACCCTGCACTCAGCAGCGTGTCACGCCTGCCTGTTCGCGTCCGAAACCACCTGCGAGACCAACAACCGGTGGCTCGACCGCGCCGTCCTCGTCGACCTCACCGGGGACGGGCTCGCGTTCCTGTGAACCAGCGCACCCACGACGTCGTCGATATCGCCACCAGGCTCGCCCGCGCCCTGCCACCCCTGGACGTGGAACGCCTAGCCCAGGCTGTGCGCCTGCCCGGCGGCTTGAGCAAACTGCGGACCGAAGCGGGTGAACGGGTGCGCACCGCGTGCCTCTCGCTGCAAGCGACCCGCCTCGAGGAAGCCGAGTGCCACCTCGTGGCCGGCGTCTTGCTGGGATCCCTGCAACCCAACCGAGCAGTGTCGACCGTGGAGACCGTGTGGACGGGTCCACCCAGCGGCAACCGCACCACCCGACTCACCTCAGCGGTGGTCGTCGACCTCATCGGGTCTGCCACCACGTCCGTGCTCCTCGTGGGGTTCGTCGTGCACAACGAACCGTCCGTCACCGCCGCACTCACCCAGGCACGAACACGCGGAGTAACACTCCGGCTGGTCATCGAACGCACCGCGGACAACCCCCGCTACAACGCCTCCTACGAAACCCCGTTCCCCGGGGTCGACGCCGAACGGCTTTGCTGGCCCAGCCCACCACGACCCGATGGGGCAGCGCTGCACGCCAAAATCTTGGTCATCGACGACAGCACCGCCCTCGTCGGCAGCGCCAACATCACCGGCGCCGCCCTCGGAAAGAACCTGGAATGCGGGCTGCTGGTCCGCGGAGGGCCCGCCCCGGACAACATCCGCAGCCACGTCCAAGGACTGGTAGACCGCGGCGAGCTGCACCCGGCGACCTAAAGCCAAGAACAGGTCCCCCTCATAAGCGAACTCGCGACTTCTGGCCCCGTCGCAGCCGCAGTGCAACGAAGCGGTCGCTACCGGAATCATGCGCATTCCCCGAGTCTGAGAGTTGCGCGAACCGCGGTGGGTGCGCGGGGCGCAGCTCAAGGCTTGGGAGTCAACGGCTGCAGCCTCGCGCCTAGCGGTTCCTAGGGCACCGCGGTGAGGAGGTCGGGGGTGTTGTTGCGGGGGCTGTTGACCTTGGTGCTGACTTCGTAGGCGTGCAGGTGGGGTTCGGGGATCGACGCGAGTAGCGCGTCGACGTCGTCTCTGTCGGTGAGGGCCGGGTCGAGCCAGTGATCCTGGAATTCTGAGGGCAGGATGACTGGGGAGCGGTCGTGGATGTGTCCGTGCGCGTCCGTCGCGGTCGTTGTGAGGACCACGGTGCTCCACATCCATTTGGCCGGATCGTCTGCGGGAAGGTCGGGGTTCGGCCACAGTTCGTACAGTCCGGCCATCGCTAGGACACCGTCACCGTGCAGGAAGTGCGGAACCTTGTCGCCGTCCCGTTTCTCCCACTCGAAGTATCCGTCGGAGGGCACGATCGCCCGGCGTCTTGAGGCGGCAGCCTTGAACGAGGGCTTGGTGGTGATGGTCTCCATCCGGGCGTTGATCAACCGTGACCCGATTTTGGTGTCCCGAGCCCAGGACGGCACCAACCCCCAGCGTACGGTGCGTATCCGGCGCACCGGGGTGTCTGCGGGGGCGTCGCGGGGCGGGCGTTCCAACACCACCCGTACCGGCTGGGTGGGGGCCACGTTGTAGGACGGTGGCAGCTGCTCCCCTACAACGTCGACCGCCCTAAACACATCCAGCAGCTCAGCGTCGGTCTGGGTGCTCGCGAAGCGTCCACACATGCTTTCAGTCTCCCTCCCGCCCTCGCCCGTGTGCCGCGCCCACGGTGTCGGCGGCTTAACGGGCGTAGCCGATAACCAGGCTGTCGGCGGTCTTGAGTGGGCATATGTAGTGCATATGCCCAACGAGTGCTCTAAGCGTGTTGCCCACATGCGGCACGTATGCGGCACGTATGCGGCATCGACGCACCGCACACGCACCGCACACGTAAAACGTACAGGCGGCATACGTGTCCCATATGCGCTGCACACGCAGCCAACACCTTTGAAAGAGGCGCCACATATGCTCCGCATACATTGGCCGTGTGCGGCGTGTCTGCTTGGCATCTGCCCTTCGCGAAGACAACCTGAACTCGACGGGGGAGTGGAAACAAAGTGGAGGCATCACTGATGCGCTCGGTTCTCATCGGGACCCAAAAGGGTGGTGTTGGCAAGACCAGCCTGGTTGCGTCCCTGGCAAGTCTCGCGGCTCGACCCCAAGATGGGCGGCGAGTGCTG
>JAABVA010003065.1_pt1 | contig 16161 bp, 24 predicted proteins | sample 5560331 | NCBI WGS metagenome assembly JAABVA01 (sample SAMN12812661, study PRJNA571458) | rock metagenome | isolation source: Antarctica rocks | place: Antarctica: Victoria Land, Mt New Zealand sud | collected 2016-01-07 | reverse complement strand
TGCCCGCAGCCAGCGCGACGCGCACCCCGGCAATGAAGTTCTCTGCGCGCTGCCGCACGTTCCGCGACTGCTTGCCCGCAAGCGTCTTGCCGACGCCCTTCTGGTTGCTGCGCACCCCGGCGCATTGTCAGTGACTGTAGGCAGCGCACGTAAGACAGCGAGGCAGCAGCAGAGTGCCACCGCTGTGCGAGGCGCGCGCCTGAACACGACAATCTTGAAGCCCTTGGCGTGCAGGTCTTTCACCACCTTGTACACATTCTTGTTGAAGGGCTTCCAGTCGTCTGCGTTTATTGCAAACCTGGCACTCGACTTTTTAGCGACGAGCGTGTCGTCCTGTCGCGTGGAAGGGCTCAGACACAAACAAAACGCGGTGCGCTATACTGCAAGTGCACCTTGGGCCTACATCTTTTTTACTGCACAGACCGGCACAAGGCAGTGCAAAAGCTGCAGCGGCACAAGTCAGTGCGCACAAAGTCGAAGGCCGCAATCTTCTCCCCGGGCGCAAATGTGTAGGCAACGCCATCTGCATTATGCGCCTTGTGCCTGCGAGGAGCGGCACCCGTCACGTGATGCTTCTGCAACCGCTTGCTCATGAGACAGCATCAGTGTGAAGTGCAGCAGCGCAAACCTGACCCTCCTGCAACAGCACGAGTCCCCAAGACGAGCGCACCGGTACAGCAGCGAAGGCTCCTTCACAGACCACAGGTCCTGCAGCTCCGTCGAGATCTTCACCTCCTCCTTGGGCTTGCGAGCCTTTTTGGCCTTGGGCTTGTCCTCCGCATAGTCCTCATCCTCCCCGGCCTCGTTGTGGAGGTCCTCCTGCTCCCTCTTCTTTGCCCTGCATTGCAAACGCTATCAGGCCTAGCAGCGCTGTCTTGCCCACGCGCTGCGTCACCACTGACCACCATTACCTGGGTGGCATGTCAGTGGTTGCTCATCACCTGCTCTTCTGCTCTGCCGCTAATCTCTATGCACAAACGAGCACACTTTAGCACAGACTACACAGTCGATGGCCCAAGCTTCTCTGTAGGACATACCCATGCAATGACAACAGCTATTATAATGCCCCCAGTGTGCCCCAAAAATGTGAACCCGGCTTTCGAGGCTGAAACTTGTTTGAAGCGGAAGCCTGCTCCTCCTGTACGCCTGAGGTAATGTGCAGCTCCTGCCAGACAAAGCTTGTGCAGAGGGGACGCTTGTCAAGTTGATAGCCTCTAGACAGCTAGACTTGTGCAGCAGCGGCTGATTGTACAGGGCAAGATGCCGCGTGCGCAGCCGCCGCAGGAGGCCAAGGTGAAGCTTGAGCAGGCGGTCATCAAGGAAGAGTGCGCTGTGCCAGTCGTGAAGGCGGAGAGCTCAGCGCCAGGTCCTAAGGCTGAGCAATCCACAGCAGAACTGCCTGTTGCGCTCAGTCAGAACCCGACGCCCTTCCCAGACCTGCTGCGGCCGTCCCCCAAGGAGTGTACGGTGCGTCTCCCAGGATTGTATCCTGCGACGTGCTTGCGCACGCCTGTTACAAACTTGTATACACACCGCCAGTCACGTATGCCGTCGAGAGCGGGCAGCTTGCAGGCGGCACGGGATGCACTGGCGGCGCTGCACGGGGAGCCAGAAGTCGCGAGCCACTTGCAGCACTCAATACTGGATTCTCTGGTGTGCCTTCTGCGCAGCAAGCTCGATTGCCTCTGTCACGCCTGAAGGGAGGGCACAGACAGGGGAGGTGCCGTGTGCAGGTCCGCACATTACTGTCCCAGAACACCACGGACGCCACCTCGCACCGCGCGTTTGCGGCCCTGAAGGAGGCCTTGCCCACCTGGGAGGCCGTGCGCTTGGCTGAGCCAGGCGCGGCCTCCCCTTGCAGCTGCTCTGCCTGTGTGCACAGCCGCCCGCCCGCTCTCACTAACACTTGCGAGGTTATCTGTCATACAGACGTCGCCCTGTCGAGCCCAACGAGGTGCGGACCGCGCAGGCGTGGTGGAGGCCGCGATACGCGTCGGCGGCCTGGCCGACGTCAAGGCGGCCAGGCTCCGCGACATCCTGAACACGCTCGTGGCCGAGCGGGGCGAGTGCAGCCTGGAGCACCTGCGCGAGCTGCCAGACGACGACGTGAAGGCGCAACTGATCAGGCGCGCAGCACGTGGAGGCACAGCGCCGCGATGGCATTGCCCGCTGCGCTGGCAGTGACAAGGCGGTCGCATGCAGCCGTGCATGCCTGGAGTTCTCGTCCACGGCGGCCAGTCGCAGCCTTTGCTCAGTGCCTAGTTCGGCTTCCCGACAGAGGGGGAAGCGGCGCGCACAGGTTCAAGGGCGTGGGTCCGAAGACAGTGGCCTGCATCATGATGTTCGGCATGCAGGTGACGCCGGCCCTGCTTATATGACGGCAGTGCTGGCTGTCACCTTGACCTTGCTGCCACTGCAGCCCTGCCGCTGTTGTTAGGCACCAGCAATAGGGGGGCATCGCGGCAGAGGTTCGAGTTCCCGGTGGACACGCATGTCTGGCGTATCACCAAGGCGCTGGGCTGGGTGCCGCCGCGCAGCACGCGCGAGCAGGCCTACCTGCACCTGAACGCGCGCGTGCCGGCGCCTCTGAAGTGCGCACGAGCAGGCCTCCTGGTGTCCTTGCCTGCGCATGGCCCACCCACAGCAGCATGCTGTGGCGAGCGTGCACCAACATGTATCAGCCAGACTCGTCGTTGGAGGTCCAAAAAGGCTCCCCGTTGCTCCCCATTGTTATGATGCAGGCCCCTAGCCTCTGCGGTAGTGCAACAGCCAGGCGGGCGGCGCAGGTACGCCCTGCACGTGCTGCTTGTCGAGCACGGCAAGCGCTGCCCGCGCTGCGCCAAGATCCCCGGCCGGCCGCGGAAAGAGCCCTTGGGCGCCTGCCCCCTGCCGCACGCGCACAAGCAGCCGGCTGAGCAGCCTGCAGGCGAGGCATGCGCGGCAAGCACGCTCCAGAAGGCGAGCGATGGCCGGCCTGGCAAGCCGGCTCGGACCGCGGGCAGGGGCAAACGCAAGGCGCCCAGCTGATACCGCTGGCTGATCAGTGTGTGTTGTTTCTTTTACATGGGGCGTCTCGTGTGCTGCCAAGCATGTTGCCAGGCTCTCATTCGGCCGCAAAGGGGGGCACCCATATCGTATTGTGCACTATATGATGCCGACCGTCAAGTACACGCAGCTATAGGTCTCAATCTCCTCATTGTTTCGCATGTGGGTTGCCTAAACTTATATCCGCATTCGTTAGGCGCCTTTGAATGCGCTATACATGATCGCATGATCACAAATGATGACCTGTAAGTGAATACTGTATTGTTTTCCTCACACCATGCTGTGTACGCATCGAGCAGTACAGACAGGGTGCACATTGTTTGTCACCTTGCACAACGTTGCCAAACCAGGGGTGCTTTTGTGTTATGGATGCTGCGAAACATACACTTGTCTGCTCAGGATCATCACACCATCGATACAATTGCTCGCTCTGTTCCACGAGTCTGTGCTTTTAATGCAGTCTCCATGTAACAGAATTGAGTACACCGCAATGCTCCACATGCGTTGTGGCCCAATGACATTTGCGAGCAGCCAACAGGTCATGCCACTGAATACAACGTGCAGATGGCACAACACTGGCAAAACAACCATGTGCGTGCGTCCTGGCACTATTCGGCGTCCATGTCTCCGCCGATGTTGAGCACAGCCATGAATGCCTGCATTAGCATTGCCCAGAGCTCAGTACGCTACACTGGTACGCTCCACGCAGAAGCAGGAGAGCAGGGGCCGGCTCTCACCTCCTGGGGCACTTCCACGGTGCCCAGTGTCTGCGGGGCAGCGCACGTGCGGTCAGTAAGACAGCAATGCCTTCTGCCAAGCAGGCGGTCTCGTGCATGGTGTGAGGCACACAGAACGGATGTGCTGGCACCTTCATGCGCTTCTTGCCCTTAGCCTGCTTCTTCAGCAGCTTCTTCTTGCGCGAGACGTCGCCGCCGTAGCACTTGGCCAGCACGTCCTTGCGCAGCGCTGCCAGGCGCAACACCGTAAGTTCAATCAGACTGCCAGCCGCCTTTCGAACGCCCCCGCTCACTGCAAAAACACAAAAACGGGCGCGCTTGGACCTGGCGGGCCCCGCCCTCACGGCGCGCGCCGGCAGGGCCCGCGCCCGGCCACGCCCACGCAACGGGGGCGCACCGGAGATGGCCTCGGACGCGATGACGCGCGAGCCAATGGCCGCCTGGATCGGGATCCGGAACTGCTGGCGCGGGATGAGCTCCTTGAGCTTCTTCACCAGGCTGCGGCCCACGCGGTACGCCGCGTCCCGGTGCACGATCGACGCCAGCGGGTCCGCCACCTGGCCGGGCCGGGCAGCCGGCCGCACGGTCGGCGCTGCTCTGAAGCGCGCCTGACGTCTACAGGCTAGGTTTGCACAAGAGGCGGCTTCGTCTTCCTGATGCTCGGCTTGCTGAGTCAGGCTGAGAATGCAGACAAGCGTCACCGACACGGCGCGTGCGCGTGGCAGCGGTGCTGCGCACCTCGTTGTTGATCTTGATGTCGAGCCGCACGAGGTCGTTCTTGCGGTACCCTGTGATGGAGTACTCCATGGACGCGTACCCCTTGCTGCGGCTCTTCAGCTCATCAAAGAAGTCTGTGACAACCTGCGCCATGAGTGAACGTCCGTCAACTACCCTTTCACACGCAGCCTCTCCGCCTCACACATGCGTCAGGCACACTGGGACCTGGACCCGCTCCGACAGGCAGCGCCGGACTCTGCTTCAGCAGGCGGCATAGGGTAGGGTAGGGTGGTCGCGGCGGCGCGCCTCGGCCAGCGGCAGGTTGTACACGAGCGTGGTGCGGGCCTCGGTGAGGAAGGCCATGTCCACGTACTCGCCGCGCCGCTGCTGCGCGAGCTCCATGAGCGTGCCCACGTAGTCCTTGGGCGTGATCATCTCCAGCCTGCGCGCCCGGCGCCCGCCTGGCCCGCCGCGCCCCCGCCCGAGCGCGCGCTGAACCGTGCATGGAAAGCGCCCTTGCTCCCGGGGTCAGCATGGCCCCGCACGCCCTCTCAGTGCATGCCCAGGCCCAGCAGGGCGCCGCAACGGGCGCGGCCGTCCGGCCGCGCGGCCGCGCACCGCACGTACGGCTCGCGCAGGTCCTGGTGGTTGTCGGGCAGCTCGCAGGGGTTGTCGATCAGCAGCTCGCCGCCGTCGCCGCCGGTGCAGCGGTACACGACGGTGGGCGCGGTGATGATGAGGTCCAAGTTGTACTCGCGCTCCAGGCGCTCCTGCACGATCTCCATGTGCAGCAGGCCCAGGAAGCCGCAGCGGAAGCCAAAGCCCATGGCCGAGGACACCTGGCCGCGGCGCGGCGGGCGCCCTCAACCCTAAACCCTACCGGCAAGGCGCGCGCGTGCGTGGCACGACGCGGGCGCGCCTGCATGCGGGCGTGCGCGTGCCCCTTGACCGCCGCGTGTGCCACCGCACCCAGCCGCGGCCCGGGCCCTCGGCCGGGCGCCCAGCAACTGGGTGCGCATCGCCAACAGGAGGACATCCACACGCGCCCAGCACACTGCGTCCTGCAGCACCGCCCCGCGGCGAGCATGCGGCCCACACCATGCCTTGGTTCCATGCCTTGCCTGGCGCCGCGCATGCGCGCCTGTGGGTCGGCAGGCATGCCTGGGCGCGCGGGGCTGCGCGCACCTCGGGCTCGTACACGAGCGCGGCGTCGTTCAGCTGCAGCTTGCCCAGCGCCTCGCGCAGGTCCGGGAAGCGGTCCGCCTCGGTCGGGAACAGGCCGCAGAACACCATCGGCTGCACCTCCGCGTACCCGCCCAGCGCCTCTGCCGCGGGCGCGCGCCTGCGCAGGCGCCGCCGCCGCGTCACACCGCGCCCGCATCCGCCCGGCTGCCAGGCGGCGCTCCCAGGGAGCGGGGACGGTCACGGCACTGCCCAGCTCTGGCGCCGCTGCCCATGCAGGCACGCGTGGTGCGGCCATGGCAGTCCGGTCCGCGCACGTCGCCCTGGCTACACCACGCCCGCGCCGGGCGCTTGCTTTAGCGTGATCGTGTCGCCGACTCGCGCATCCGCCACGGCCTTGATGCTTGCAGCGAGGTAGCCGACCTCGCCCGCGTACAAGGCGTCCACCTGCGCGGCTCACACATCGCTCGGCCCACGCGCGGAGCGCTTTCGACAGGCGCACAACAGTCACCCAAACAGTGACCCGTCGGGCGTCCCGCCGCGGCAGCTGAGCCTGCTCGCGCGCACGCGCGCGCGCGCGGCGCCCCGCACAACCAGCAGCGGGGTCGGCTGCGGGCGCGCGCGCGCGGGCAGGCGCGCGCCTGCACGGGCTTGGGGGCGAGCACGCCCAGCTCGTCCACCTGGTACTCCTTGCGCGACTTCATCAGCTTCACGGTGTCGCCCACGCGCACCGCGCCGTCCACGACCCGGAAGTACACGATCACGCCCTACGCGCCGCGCGCCGCCGCGGCGTGAGGCGCACTGATGCACACGCGCAGCCCGGCGTCCTCCTCAAATGGTTTTGGAGCTGCTGGCTGCGGGCACCTGCCAGGGCGGATGTGAACGGCTGGCAAGGATGGCGGGACGCGTGCAAGGGCCCGCACTCCGGCGTGGCGAGCCCCGCATGGCAGGGTGCGCCCGGCCAGACCCTTTTGCTCACGTAGGGTACAGCTGCCGGGCGCGCGCCTTGTAGGGGTCGTAGTAGGAGTCGAAGATGAGGGCGCGCAGGTCCTTGTCGCGGTTGTCGGCCGGCGCGGGGATGCGCGCCACGATCGCCGCCAGGATCTCGTCGATGCCGATGCCCTGCTTGGCCGACGCGAGGACGGCGCCGCTGCAGTCCAGGCCTATGACCTCCTCCACCTCCCGCTTCACGCGTTCCGGCTCGGCGCCTGCCGCCCCAGCACGCCGCTCAGCGCTCTGCCTGGTATTGCCCTTGAAAGAACCATTGCGTGCTCCATGCAGTATACACAAGGTCCCGTTGCAGAGTGCTGGCACAGTGGTTTTTAATTGACCTGTCTTGAGCGTGGGCGAACGCGCCCTCACCAGACAGGGGCGCACCCGGCAGGTCGACCTTGTTCAGGACGACGATGATCTCCAGCTCGTTGTCCAGCGCCAGGTACACGTTGGCCAGCGTCTGCGCCTCCACTCCCTGACGGTGCCCAAGTGCACAGCGCTGTCACCGCGCCAGCCTGCCCAGTGCCTCGCCCCACGCCGCGCAGCCACGCTTGCACATGCCTCGGGGTTTCTGACGGCACACCAGGACTGCTGTGCTCTTGGTCGGGGCGGCGCGCCTGGCTGGCGTCCACGACGAGCAGGCAGCCCTCGCATGCGGCCAGAGAGCGGCTGACCTCGTAGCCAAAGTCGATGTGCCCGGGGGTGTCGATCAGGTTGAGCGCGTACACGTGCCCGTCGGCCGCGGTGTACCGCATGCGAGCCTGGTTGAGCTTGATGGTGATGCCCCGCTCGCGCTCCAGGTCCATCCCATCCAGGAATTGCGCCTGGCGGCACGCCTGCAAGCTAAGCAGGCCCTTGCTGCAGGCGCGCAGCTGCCGCAGGCCACGTCAAGCGCGCTCAGCGCCTGGCCCGTCCCTGTCAAAGGCTTTGGGGCTGCTCTGGCGGGGGCTGCGGCGCTGCACTTGTGAAGCCCAGCCGGCAGCACCCTCGTGGCCTCAGCGCAATGGCGGAGGCGTGAGCGACCAAAAAGGAGGCGGCAGACCTTGCACCGCGCTCTATGTCTGAGACGGCAAAGCAGGCGAACAAGACGGGACAGGGCGTTGAGGCACAGAGCTCATCCAGAGCTCAGGACACGCCGCACAAGGAGCACGCCGTGCGCGCGCCTGCATGTCCCGGTTCTCGACCGTGCCGGTCCGGAGCAGCAGCTGGTCGGCCAGCGTGGACTTGCCGTGGTCAATGTGCGCGATAATGGCAAAGTTCCGTATGCGCTCGGGGCCCTGCACGGCAATCTCGCGCGGCTTGCCGGCCAGCTCGGGCGCGGACGTGGTCGCCGCGGCCGCGCGGACCGCGCAGCCCCAGCGCCTGCAAGGTCGCGGCAGCGCAGGCCGGCCCGACGTGCTCGCGGCGCCGCAGCGCAGCTGGCTCCATGCAGGCCGCATGGTCGTCTCGCCCGCCTGCTCTCACATGCTTGCCCCCTGCTGCCTCACAGCCAATTGCTGCCTCGCGGGTGCCGGCAAGCTCCGGCCAAGCGAATCGCGCCCGCTTGGGCGTGCCGCTCGCACTCAGTCCCGCAGTGGTGCAAAATATATGTTCGCCTGGCGCGAAGGACACAGCGCACACCAGCAAGCTCAGGCGCCCAGGCTGGTCTACAACGCTCTCATGACAGAACCGTAGATGAAAAGAAGAGTGCAATTGCTCCGCTGCCTGCGACAGGCCTCCACCTCGCGCTGCCAGGGAATACGATAGGGGCAGGGACGGCCTGGGGAGGACCACTGAGAGGCGGGCAGTTTGACGTGCGGGCAAGGCATACAGGCGTGCGCAACAGGCTTGTCAGCTTGGCGATGGGCTTCCTGGACACCTTCAGGCGGCCGCGCCCGACAGAGCCGCCCAGCGATGCCGGCCCGCCGGCCAGCGAGCTGCTGGCGGACGCCGCGCCGTCCACGTCTGGCAGCGAAACGCTGGGCAGCGCAGAGGCGCCGCCTTTGTCCGGGCTCGCGTTCCCGTCTGCGGACGGCAACCAGCGGCTGTACAACCCATACGAGGGCATCGGCGCGGCGGTGGACGGGCGCAAGGGCGGCGCGTTCCGGCTGCCCGCGCAACCAGAGTTCCTCTTCAGCGAGGAGGCGGCCGTGCACCACCGCAGCTGGAGCGAGAACTTGACGTACTACACCGGCACAGGCTACCTGTCAGGCGCGCGCGCGGCCGCCCGTCTGCGCGCCTGCGGCCGCCTGTCACGCCTGGCCTGCTGCCTGGCCCATGCGGTGGGCGAGGGCTCACGTAGGACGCCAGAGTCCTTCTCCAGCTTGCTACGGGGGTGCACAAGGCGGTGATGCTCCCTAATTTACGTGCAGAGTTGCCTTGGCGAAGTCACCTGCCACTGCACGCTGTGGTTTCTGCCGAGCACACAGCGCCTGTCGAGGAGCTCGCCAGGACGCTGTGTTCCTGCAGGCGCGCTGCTGGGCGGCAGCCAGGGCGCGGTCGCCGCGTTCCGGATGCCGCCGGAGCTGGGCGCGGGCGCCAACACGAGCCGCCTGCGGCTCAACCGGCTGCTGAACCAGTCAGGGCAGACGGGGCGCGCGGCCGGCAACGCGCTCGGCGTGCTGGGCCTCTTCTTCGCGTCGTTCGAGTCCGCGTACGGCTACCTGAACGACTCGCGGCTGCCCGACTGGGCCAACTCTGTTGGTGCTGGTGAGCCCCGTCCCAGCCGGCTCTACGACCGGCTACGCTTGTGCCTCTGAGCTCTTTGAACTTGGCGGTTCAACAGGCGTCCCTGCAGTGCTTGAAGCACTGCGAGCCTGCGCTGGGTCGCTGCCAGCACTGCAGCTTTGCGCGCCGGGGCTGCCGCAGGTTTCACGACCGGCGCCATCTACAGGTCAACCAGGGGGCTCAGGGCTGCGGGCGTGAGCGGCGCAGTGGGCGCGGTGGCGGCCACTGGGCTGGTGGTCGCGCGCCAGACCCTCAATAAGAATCTGTGAGGCGCCGCACGCGGCGCTCGGCCTGGTACTAGCTAGAAACGTGGCGTGTGACTGTTACCTGAACTGGTTCATGCGCGGCCGTGTAAGTTCTTCCAGATGCACTGTGAACAGCTGCCGCGCAGTCGTGTCGCTGTCCGGGTGTAGGGGCGCGCTGTGTGCCTGGGTCCAGCCTGTCATGTGTGCTACGCTGTGGCAGCGAAAGCTATTTTATGATGGGGGGAGGGGAGACTAGTGAGACAGGACTTTGACAGGTTATGCTTGTAGCACACCCATTGCTTGGTGAGGAGCTCAATGCACCCAAGGGGGCAGGTCAAGGTTGGTCTGCCCGCACGTCGGTGCTTATAGTGCTTACAGAATACCTCATGTAAGGATGATGTGTATCCATGTGTCCGCAACATAGCGTCGACAGTCACGGCCTTCAGGTGTACCCCGTTGCTTTCTCACTGCCTGCGGATGGGGTCGCGTGTAAGGGCGTCAGGGGGGCCCTGCCGGGCAGGCCGTCGCTGCCGCAGGGCAGAGCGTGGCCGGGCGCAGCCGGCGCGTTCTCCTTGTCGTCGCCATCCCCGCACTTCAGCCGGAATTCGCGCTCCAGGTGCAGGCGCGTCAGCATGCGCATGATGGCGCCCTGCAGGTGACGCATCGTCAGCGAGCAGTCGTGTTTTGGCTTCAGCGCACAGCGAGACTGCCGGCAGACGGCAGATGAGAAGATAGAGGTCACAAGATAGTGGTCACAAGGAAGATGTGAGAGACAGGGAGGGGGGATGGCACAGAGAGTGGCTGGCTCGCCATGCATGCAGTACAGGCTGTGGCGGCCAGTCAGCGGCTGTTGACTCTCTGCACTCGCGATGCCATGCCCTCGCTGTGCTCTGCAGCCATGGCGCGCCTTGATCTCCGTCGCCGCGCACGAAGAAATGACAAGCCGCTCCAGGCGCAGCGCGCCGGTCGCCGCGCTCGCCCAGGGCGACCCTCCAGAAACCACCTGGGGCGCTCCCTGCTGATGCACGGCCTCGCCTGGGGCCGCGCCAGCCCCCATCTCGCCGCCGCCGCTGCCGCCGCCGCAGAAGCGCAGCTCCAGAGCGCTGGCGTGCGGCTCCGTAATGGTCAGCTTGCGCAGCATGGAGAAGCGCTCAGCGCGCGCGCCGCGGGGGGAGCGTGCGAGCGCGAACGGCGCCAGGCAGGCCAGGAGGCGGCCGGGGCTGGGGATGCCCAGACCCAGCAGCGCTGTGCGCGCGCGCGCGAGGCAGACGTGGCCCCGCGCCGCGTCGAAGCAGCAGTCGCCGGCGGCTGTCCAGCGACGCACGCCGCCCGCGCGTGTCTGGGCCAGGCTGGCCTGCAGATTGCACAGCAGTTATCGTCTGCAGCGGACATAGCAGGGGTCTGGGCTGCACCAGGCAAGGGACTGCTCATGCACAGCAGCCAGCAGTGCTAGCGTCGTTAGCGAATGAGTGTGTGTATGAGCCTGGAGACCAGGTAGATACATCCATAGGGATGTATCGGGGCTGTGCTTCAATAAGTTGTGATTTATTGATGGCACCCTATGACACGCCAGGATCAAATACTCCGGCATGTTGTCCAGCATGGTTACAGTCTCAGTCCAGTGAAAGCCAACATGCCGGAGTATTTTAGACGGTGACCATTCTGGAACGCCACCAGAGTCCTGCCGCATATCCCAAATAACTGCAGACCTAGCAAGTCGAGAACGCTGGGGCCCGGCACATCACCAGGCTGTAACCTGCGCCGTCAGACAGGCCAAGAACAGAACAGTCTGCAGTGGGTGCGGCAGCGGCGCCCATACTAGCCATGTGCATCAAGGATTGCCGATGGTACAGCGACAGCTGAGGGCTGCCTCTGACAGGTTAAAGGGACATCTGAGGGCTGCCTCTAACAGCCCTCAGCTGTCGCTGTACCCTCGGCAAGCCTCGGCCTGGCTGATGGCGCCGGTGAGCAGCCCAGTGTCGGGCCGGGCCCCAGCATTCTCGACTCACTGGGTCTACAGTGGTTTGGATATGCGGCAGGACTCTGGTGGCGTTCCACAATGGTTACAGTCTCAGTCCAGTCAGAGCCGACATGCCGGCCTGGCGTGCAAGAGGTGGCCGCGCCTGGCAGGGCAGGGCGTACGCCAGGCGCTCCTGCCCAGTCGCCAGCAGGCGTAGCAGGGGCCCAAGGCCGCCCGCGGCGGCGATGGCCGCGCGGTTGGCGGCGTTGGCCAGCGCCAGGTTGCGCAGCGCGACCGCCGCGAGCTCCGCCGACACCTCGTTGGGGTACTCGCGCAGCAAGCGCACCAGCCGCGGCACCGCGCCCGCCTGCGCGCCGCGGCGCGGGCCACAGCGTTCGGTCAGATCGTGGTCATCACGCAGGGCGGTGGCTGCTGACACAGTAATCCGAGGCGCGCTGCCTCAGGCGGCGCGGCGCCGCTGGCCCTGCAGCAAGCGCGGCCAATGATCGCATGACGCGCGCGGCTGCATGCGCTTGCCTGTCGGCCTCACTCCGCTCCGCAGCCGGAGGAGCATTCGCGCACCCAGCAGCAGGCACGCGCGCGTCTTGCGCGTAGCATGCACGCGGGTCACGGCGCGCCGCACCTCGCGCAAGGCGCCCTTCAGCACTTGGCCCCCCGCGGCGAGGTTGCCGATCGCGGCGGCGGCAGACTCTGCAGCCTCGCTGCCGGCTGGCGCGGCCAGCAGGGCGACCAGGGGAGCTAGGCCCCCGGCGGCCTGCGGCCGCCAGGCACATGGGACGCGCTCAGCCTGCAGCAGACAGGGCAGCGTGCAGACGAGACTTTCTGATGCTTAGCGCACGACGTGCGCCCCGACTTCAACACATGCGTGACTCCTGCATACTGTGCCTGGTGCATGCATGGACAGGGGGAAGCATGTGGAGCTGTGCGGGGAGCGGCGCGCCAGGATGGCTGCGCGGTCAGCTTCGCGTTCGGAGAGCACGCGCATCGCGAGCAGCGCGCGCCGCGCGGCTGCCGCGCCCCGCCGCGCGCCCAGCAGGCCCACCAACACCTCCACGCCGCCTGCCCGCCGCAACCGCTCCTGCGCCGAAATTATGGCAAGGACGTGAGTGGCGGGCTGGCTGCGGGAGTTGCACCTGTGTAGCCTGCACCCAGGAGGCATGTGGCAGGGATGAAAGCCACAACACCATCTGTCTGGCTGTTGTCTGTACCAACACTTGAAGGCATTCTCAGAGTGAGCGGGGATACTTGCAGTCAATCCGAATTGCAAACTTCTTGAATCATGAACCCTGGAGAGCCTTGGAACGCTTCGCACTGGAGGTACCTACATTGGCGCAGCTCCTGGCGCTTGGGATGAAAGGAGGCGGAGAGACAGCGGGTCGTGCCCGGTTGTCGGGGTCGTCCGCGACCAGGCACAGCAGAGCCTCCACCGCGGCAGCCAGGGCGCTCGGAGCGTCCGGCGGCGCGCCGGCGGCGTGCAGCGCGTCGTCCGGCTCCGCTTTCAGCAGCTCGACCAGGGCCTCGACCGCGCCGACGCGCCGCAGCGCAGCCTTCCTCGTCGCGTCTGCCGCCAGGGCGCGCAGCCGTTGCAGCGCGGCGAGTCGCGCGACCGCGCCACCTGCGTGTAGGCGGGACACCAGGAGCGCCTCTTCGTCGCGGTGCGCTGCCATGGCTGGTGGCTGCTGGCAGAGATGATGCAGATCTTTCGATATGGGGCGGTGTGAACAAGGTGAACGGCCAGCGCACTCCTCGCTGCGCTGCTCGTCTGAGAAGGATCACTGCTCTGCAGTCTCCAACACTCGTGCACTTTCATGGGGTCGTTGCTTCATAACGCCGCTTACATTTGTCTCTGCTTTTAAAAGCTGTCAAAAACTTTTAAGTTGCTTCTCGATATCCCGGAACTTCTTCAGCTTTCATTACGCAGAATTGATGAAGTGCTTGTACGCATATCTCCTGCGCCAAAGGTATTGCCACTAGACTGTGGAGAGCGCAGACGCAGGATGTCCAACCTGTGAGCACAGCCCCCGCTGCCGCAAGCGACCCGTGCTGCTCCCCTGCCCCGCGCTGTGAAACCAAACGCGCGAGCGTGTTGCGCAGGACGTTTGACCTGATGTGGCGAGAGGCCATGGTGGAGCTCGTGGACGCGCTGGAGGGACCCCGCGCTGAGCCGCACAGCCCCACAGGCGCACACCCGAGCGGCCCCGGCCGGGCCTGGGCCTGCTGGGCTGTCGGGCCTGGTGCTTGCGCTCGGGGCCCCAGTGTCCTGGCGCCTACTCTCTCGCTCTTGTGCCCTGACCTCTTCTGGTGTGACACTCACCCTTCTCAGGTGCCTTGCAGCAGACCAGGCTGTCCGAGCCCTGGAGCGCGGACCAGCACCTGCTGGACCCGCCCTGCACGGCCGGCGCACTGCCTGTGCAGCGCACGAGGGGGTCCGCCTGGGTGCAGGACCTGCCCGGCTGGGCGGCCGCGTACGTGCGCCACCTGCAGACCGTGCGGAAGCTGGCCCATGCGCACGACCAGGTGGTGCAGCCGCAGAAGCGCGCCGACCTGCGCGCCGCGCTGGAGGCCGCCCTGGCGCGCCTGGTGGAGCTGCGGGCACTACCTGGCGCGCGCCGACCTTGCTGTAGCCCTTTTCAAGCGAATCCTCTGTAAAAGCGGCTGGTGCTGCAGCTGTTTGGCTGCATGGCGCCACTAGCTACATGCAACGCTCTGGCAAGGAAACACGCATAAATGATGCTTCTGGGCTGCAGAGCAGCAAAAGTCACACATGCCAGTGCGCAGGTGGCCCTAAACAAGGGCCTGGACTTTGTGCCGCTGGATGGCGTGCTGCTGGAGCTCAGGCTGCCGCCCGAGGCGCTGGAGGTCCCCGTGCCGCGCTGCCTGCTGGAAGCGCGCGCCTCGGTGCGCCACAGGCCCCCCGTGCAGCCTGCACCCTCGCCCTGCCCCGCACACCCAACAGCCCAATGGCGAGACCCATCTTGCACAGGCCCCGGACCTGTGTCCGGCAGCCAGGCTTGCTACCGGACCTGAAGAGCTGCAGGCATGCAGGGGTTTGCTGCGCCACCACGACCAGCCTACAAGCTGTGTCGGCACATGCCCAGGCTGAGGGCGCCCGCGCCCCGAGCGCGCAGGAGCTGCAGGCGCGCGGCGCGCTGCTGGTGCGCGTGCAGGAGCAGCACGGCGTGGCCGCGGGCGCTGCCGGCCGCGGCGGGGACGGCCTGGCCGCGGGGCCGCCGCTGCCGATGGCCGAGGCGCTGGCGGTCATCGTCGCCAACGAGCGCGGGCGGCAGGGCCGCGCAAGCTTTAATGCGCTGCGCGCCGCGCGCGCCGCGCGGCTGCGCGACCAGCGGCGGGCGGCGTCCGGCGCGGCGCGCGCCCTTGTCTGTGGCGGTGTGTCATAGTCTCCAGCGCGCGGCGCAAGCAGCGCGGGTAGAGACGCGAGATGAGCTGGGGCGGGTGGAGCGTGGCAAGCGCTTGCCTGCGCCACACAGATGGCAATTTTGCACTTGGAAGCAGCACAGAGAGTATAGCATCAGTGACAAACCTACATCCCGAGCCTTAGTGAGCGCAGTACGACCTCAACACCTATGCAGGCATGCAGATGCTGAGACACCGTGGGCGAACAGTGCATGCGAGGCTGTGACACCACATGAGGTACCTGCGGCCCTTTTCAAGCATTGGGGCTCCTCGGCGTAAAGCTCCACACGCTGGCACTGGCATGCGGCTGCATGCGCCCGCTGATCCTGCTCCTGACCAGTAGGCATCCGAGCGGGGGCCTCACACCCATCCACTGCGTTCGGGGCGCCAGGCGGGGACGGACGGCGACGCGGCCACTCGCATCCAGGCGTGCGCGCGTGGCATGATCTGGCGGGCCCGGATGCGCGCGCACGCCAACAGCGAGCTCGTGTTCCTTGGCATGCGCGCGCGCGTGCGCGCCCCGCTGGCCGAGACGCATGCAGACACGAAGACCTCCGCCACACCCTGGCCTGGGTGCTGGCGCCCGGCGAAGCCGAGCGGGACCACCACATGAACTGCCGGGGACCAGCGCGCTGCTGTCAGAAAGGCATCACCGCGCCGAGCGTGCTGTGCGCCATGCGCTGGCATGAAGGCGCAGCGCGTCGCGGGGCGCGCAGGAGGCACGCGGCGATGCGGAGCCGTGCGCGGTGGCGGCGCGCAACGCGGCGCGGCGCAAGGCGGCGCAGGCGGACGCGGCGGGCACGCTGGAGCGCGAGCTGGCGGTGCACGCGGCGCAGGTCGCCGACTTTGAGGGCCCGGACATGCGGGAGGCCATCCAGGACCGGGTGCGGCCCCTCGCGGGGCGCGGGCGGCGGCAGACCCTGGGTAGGGTAGCCTGACCCTATCCTGAGCGGTGCAGCTGCTGTGCAGATCTGAGGGGTGCTCGCTCCTGAATGCGTGCACACTCAGCTGCACAAGCCTCCGGGCGCTAGCTGTGGGCAGCCTTGCCCTGCAGGGCGTTGACACTGCGGGGGCACCGTCAGGTCATGCTGACTTGCCACATGCAGGCGGTGTGACAGTGCACACCCAGCTTCCATGCATG
>JAABVA010003063.1_pt1 | contig 16164 bp, 16 predicted proteins | sample 5560331 | NCBI WGS metagenome assembly JAABVA01 (sample SAMN12812661, study PRJNA571458) | rock metagenome | isolation source: Antarctica rocks | place: Antarctica: Victoria Land, Mt New Zealand sud | collected 2016-01-07 | reverse complement strand
ACTAATCCTTGCCACGCGTGTGGCCTTCGCTGGACCGCACGCTCTGACAAGGATTAGTATAGGAAATGGCCTGGCAGTTGGCAAGTTGGTTAGACAGCTTGGACTGCCCACATACGTAAACCGATTTACGATGTGGTCTCCTACAATTGCATCAAGTTCTGAACGCTACTCCGTTACGAGGCGTTGCCAGAAAGCATGTACCTGATCCAGCGTTTCTGGTTCGACGGTGGTCCCTGGTGCAAATGAGAATGCAGTTACTCCGCGTTGCCATTTCTCTCCCAAAGGGGGGTCCCGACATTTTTACCCCCCGAAATCCCCGCTAAGGATTTGTCGAGGTGATTCTAGCGTGTTTTCTCCCCATGAAGCTTGGAAAATATGGGCTTCCTTTCCCATCGCAAGCAGTTTCGTTGTATGATACGAACAAGGCACAACTGGAGATGTGCCTCCTAAGAGCAGAATGCATTTTTCTCTGAAAGAAAGGAGACCGTGCAATGAATGGTCCCGCCCAATATCTGCATTTCGGGTTTATCTTGATCTCACTGGCTAACTTGCTCGTGATCGCGCTGCTGATCGTTGTCTTCGTGCTTGCTGTAGGGCTTCGACGACCGGAAAAGCAACGCCTCTCCACTCTCGAAGCCCTACAGCATCCTAGTGGAGTAGGTGATGGGGAGACGGGAGAAGAGGTGGTACGCTCATGAACATCACCACCGCAATTCGTGAACGAGTGGGCAGTTGGCTCCCTCTGGAAGATTTGCTTCCTGATCACATGCCAGCATTCATGCGCTCACCTGCCTACTTCTTTGGCATCATCTCCCTCTCCAGCCTCGTCCTCTTGATTCTCTCCGGCATCATCCTGGCCGCCTTTGGGCCGCAGTGGTGGCATGACAATCCCGTCGGCCATTTTGTGAACAGCCTCCATTTCTGGTGCGCTGAATTGTTCTTTTTCTCGATGACGCTGCATCTGTGGACAGAATTTTTCAAGGGGGCATGGCGTCATGGTCGTGGGTTGACCTGGGTATCGGGAGCAATCATCTTTCTGGCTGGCATCGGCACCGCGTTTACCGGCTACCTCTCTATGACCAACTTTAGCGCACAATGGATCGGTGCCCAGGGCAAAGATGCGCTCAACTCCGTCGGGATCGGTGCCTTCTTCAATCTGCTGAACTTCGGGCAGATGTACGGCTTTCACATCATACTCCTGCCGCTCCTGCTCATCTTTCTGGTTGGGATGCACTTGGTGCTGATCCGCATCCGCGGCATCGTGCGCCCCTATGCCCCGACTGTTCAGGAAGAACGTGCGAGAGAAACACTCTGGAGAGGCGGATGGCGCAAAAAGCCCCAGACTGTCTCGGCGGCGCCACGCCCCCATCCTTACGACCAGGTCAGCTACTATCGCGGGCTGCGCATCATGCCCTACGACCTCATCCGTGAGGGGCTGATCGCGCTGGTTGCCATCTTCGTCCTGTCGCTCGTGCTTGCCGGAGCCTTGTCATCGCCGGATGAGCCGCCGCTCACGATTCAGCAGTACGCCCAGCAGAATCCGGTCGGCTTCGTCACCACTGCCATGAAGGAACTTACCGACACGAGCGTCATTGCCCAATATGGGCCACCCTACAACCAGGGGACTGGTTCCGTGCAGTCCATCGGACCTATTTCGCTCCAGCAAGCGGCAGGCGTGACTCTCCCCATCGATACGGCGCACGTCTATGTCCTCGATCCTCTGGGTATCTCGGCGCAGACCGACTTGCAAGTGATGGCAACGCTGCAGACGTTTACACAGGCCGGAGCAAAGCAGCAATCGGCCTGGGAAGATGCCTATAGCACAGCGTTGGGGAAAGCGACGGAAAACAATGGTCACGTGGTCGTTGCGAAAGGGGACTACGGCCCGCTTCCTCCCATGATGGATCATCTGCTGACGTTAGGCACGAGCGGCGCATTAGACGGCTTGCTCCTGCGCAGCGGCAACTTCTATCAGAATAACTTTACCAAACCTCTGCTCTTTTTGTCTGAGGATGCGCTGCCGACGAAGGCGGCGCAATTCAACCTGCTGGGTTCGCAATGGGGGGTGATGAACGAGACCGGCAACTATCCCGGTCAGGCCTGGCTCTGGCTTTACACCTTCTGGTACCAGATACCGCCGTACAACACCTCGTCGAATGCCGATGCGCTGGTGCTGGTCACGATGGGAATACTCACTGCCATCCTCGTGCTGTTCCCTTTCTTGCCCTATCTCAATCGTCTGCCATACTATCTCGGCGTCCACCGCCTGATCTGGCGTGAGTATTATCATGATGCGCGTGCCAGACACCGAAGCGAAAGCGCGAGCCCGGATCCACTACCATAGACACCTAAAGCAGATGGCTCCACCAGCTTGTCTCTCCCTCATGGAGCCATCTGCTACCTGCAGAGCGCACAATACGACAGCGTTATTATGGGGTCCCGACATTTTTGGCCCCCATAATGAGGCTCTGCGTTCCAGAATCGCCTTGACAAATCCTTAGCGGGGATTTCGGGGGGTAAAAATGTCGGGACCCCCAGTACGTGGTTCACTGCCTAGATGTGACACATCCCCTGAACTTCCAGCCAGCTTCGTAATGCTGCGGCACCGCCTTGCACGTACACGTTGATGCCGCCCTGCCATGTCGCTCTCCCACACAATACTCCAGAGAAGGGTGTGTTGGCTTCGGCGGCAAGTTCCAGTGTCGCCAAGAAGACCTCGTTGCTCAGGTAGCACTCCTACAAGGCTCAGCGGGTACGCGTGACTTTCGTCAGGCTGCGTGGCTGGTCGGGATCGAGTCCTTTATGGAGAGCCAGGTACTGCGCGAAGAGCTGACCAGGGATGATATAGGGTATTGGTGCAAGCAGTTCAGCAATACTCGCTCGTGCATCGCTCCCACTCCCATCCACTACAGTGGGCAGTTCGAGTGGAACAGGTACCGTAGCCTGCTCTAGCAAGTGCTCCTCTTCGGCAACCACCAGGCAATCTGCTCCCCGCTCGCGCAGCCAATGGAGCAAATCAAGCGAATCAGCGGAGGTTCGTCCTGGTGGTGCAAAGACGATCACAGGCAGACCTCGGGCGACCAAGGCGGCAGGTCCATGGCGGAAATCGGCGGTCGAGAAGGGGGTCGCGATCACGTAGCAGGTTTCTTCCAGTTTCAGGGCCGTCTCACGAGCGGTACTGTATTGGAAGACGCGCCCGAGTACCACACAGTCATGAGCATAGACGTAACGCTCAGTCACACGCGCAATGACCTCCTCACTCTTGAGTGCCGCTGTGACGAGGTCTGGAATTTGCCCGAGGCCGTCACGTAGGAGTTCCCCACCGGGGAGAAACGCGGCCAGCATCGCGAGTACAGTGCAGGTGGTGGTGTAGGTCTTGGTGGCCGCAACACTGCGCTCAAAGCCAGCATGACAGAGCAAGGGATGCTGGGCCGTCGTCGCCAGTAGTGAGCCTTCCTGGTTCGTGATGCCCACCGTCAGGGCACCCTCCTCGCGTGCTCGAGCTACGACTTCCACGATATCGGGGGATTCGCCCGATTGCGAGATGCCGATGATCAGGGCTCGTCCAAGTCGGAGCGAGGTTCCATAGAGCGTATGAAGCGAGGGCGTCGCCAGAGCGACGGGGATACCGTTCAAGTACTGGAAGAGATATTGGGCATACAGGGCAGCATGATCGGATGTGCCACGAGCCGCAAGGATCACCAGGTCCACATTGCGCTGCTGTGCCTCTAAGGCAACCTGACGTACAGCATCAATTGTGTTGCCCAGGGTACGGCGCAGTGCTGCTGGTTGCTCCTGAATCTCATCCAACATCTGTGTTCGCCCTCTCGGACGAGAATGCTCTAACATGAGCGTGCTCCTTTCCTCACGATATGCGTTGTCTGTCTAATAAGTAGTAGCCAGATTTGGAGCGGGTTCTTTCTCCTCGCCGCCGTCGGGCGGCCTTCATCGTCCCCCGGATGCGGCTCCCTGATAGGCAAGGGAACCACGTATCCAGCTACGCTGCACGACACCCAAGGTGTCCAGAGCCACCAGGTCAGCATCCGCTCCAGGTGCGACCCTTCCTTTGCGGTCAGCAACACCGGCAATCCTGGCCGGGACGTGCGTTGCCATCGCAATGGCCTCAGACCATCCGAGCCCGGCAAAGGTCACGATATTTCTGACTGCCCGGTTGAGTGTCAAGACACTCCCGGCGAGTGCTCCGCTGGAGAGTCGTACCGCCCCTTCACACACGATGACCGGGCGCCCCACGAAGTCATAGTTGCCCGCTGGCAGTCCTGCCGGGGCGACAGCGTCGGTAATTAATGCCACATCTCGGAAGCCGCGGGCCGCAATGACGAGTTGCGGAATTGCAGGATGCAGGTGGATGCCATCGGCGATGATCTCGACCGTCGCCCGGTGATCCGTGAGCAGGGCTCCTGCTACTCCCGGGTCCCGATGCTCGAATTCCGGCATGGCATTAAAGAGATGAGTCGAATGGCGTGCGCCTTTATCAATGGCCTTCATGGCCTGCTCGTAGCTGGCTGCCGTGTGGCCAATACACGCCAAAATGCCGAGCCTGACCAGTGTGGTCAGAAAACGACCTTCCGCATCTTCTTCCGGGGCGTAATCAACGATGCGTACCCAACCACCACCTGCTCTCGCCAGTTCTTCCATCTCAACCGAATCTGGTGGACGGATTCCCGGCTCGTATTGTGCGCCTTTCTTCGCACGACTAATAAAGGGACCTTCCAGCCGCAAGCCCAAGATCTCGGCGGCTGAGGGCTGCGCCTGGTTCTCTGCCGCACTAGCCAGCCGCTGCACCTGCTCTACCGTCTCTGCCCGGTCCAGTGTGGCAATGGTGGGAAAGAACGAGGTCACTCCGGTGCGTGGAAGCTCACGCGCCATGGCCTCCACGTCCTCTTGCGGGCCAGTGGTCACATCATACCCATGAAAACCGTGGATATGCAGATCAATATAGCCAGGAGCCAGGCTCCATGAGCCAAGATCAGTCACGTCCACGGTTGCGTCTGGCAGGTACTCGGCTAAACGACGCCTGGCAGTGGCAGCATCTATCCCCCGCCAGATGTCGCGGATCGTTGTTCCTTCCAGCACGACAGTGACTGGCCCCGGTATCTCTTCTGGCGCATAGAGCGTCCCTGCCACCAGTACGTGCAGTGACTGCGCCGCTGTGTCCTGTGTAGCATCACGCATCGTCATATACCTCACTTCCTTGAAGTACCCCTCATCTGCAACAGTCGGCTCATCCTATCCTGAGCCAGTTGAGTTCAGTCCTGGACACACCCAGCGTGAGCCAGGCCTTGAGTGCCGCACCCAGGTAACCGGCGTCATTGCCCAGTGCCGCCGGAAGCACTGGTGGGGCCGGTTGGAGCGTGGACTCCCTAGCGAGTCGCACATTCAACGGGTCGAAGAGTACCCGTCCGGCATCGGCCATACCGCCGCCGATCACCACCCGTTCCGGGTCAAGCAGGTTGATATAGTTGGCGATGCCGATGCTGAGCGCCTCGATGGCTTCATCCCATACGTGTATGGCGGCAGCATCACCTGTGGCTACTCGCTCTGCGACATCACGCGTGGTAATATTTGCTGATGCCTGTGTCATAGAACGGTACCGTTTGAGTACGGCTGAGGCAGAGGCCAGTATTTCGATACACCCATGGCGACCGCAAGAACACAGGGGGCCGCCGGGTTGGACGACCGTATGTCCGAACTCACCACTCAGGTTATGCACGCCCACATAGGGAACCCCTCGCAAAACGACAGCACCACCAATGCCTGTGCCAATCGTCAGGAGCAGGTAGTCTTCGCAGCCTCGAGCAGCTCCCAGCAACCCCTCGGCAATACTTGCTGTCCGCACGTCGTGTCCAACGACCACCGGAAGGCCGAGGCGCTCTTCTAGCAGCCGACGGAGTGGCATGTTCTTCCATGCCAGGTTAACGGATGTGAGGACGACACCGTTCTCTTCGTCTATTAAGCCTGGCACCGCTACGCCGGCTGCGACAACGCGGTCAGCTCTCGCTGGGCCACGCGACTTCTTTGCCAGATCGTACGCGAAATCGAGGATGTTGGCAATCACTGCCTCGGAACCCAATTCTCGCTGTGTGGGTCGCTGCTCTTTCATGAGTACTTTCCCCTGATGGTCAATCACCGCCGCTTTCAGTCCTGTTCCCCCCACATCCAGGCCGATAACGAGTTGATTGCTATATTCGGTGGTCATCTTTTTTGCCTCCACAGGTAAAACAATGCAGGAATGCAGCGTGTATCTACCGCTCGTTCTTCCATTTCCCTCCGTTTTCCCAGTAGCCGCGAATGGCCTCCAATGGTTTCCCTTTGGTCTCTGGTGCCAGCCACCAGACGAAGAGCCAGGCTATCACGGCGAAGACGACGAGGATAATAAAGGTGACCATACCACCAAGTGACGTGAGTGCGCTCAGGAAGAACGCCGCGACAATCACATTGGCTACCAGGTCTGCCGTCAGCATCGTTGAGGACCCGAGCGTACGCAACTGCGCCGGGAAGCTTTCCGAGGCGTAGACCCAGACCATTGAGCCGAAGCCAAAGTTGAAGGCAGCCGTGAAAAAGAGGATGCCAACGAAACCGAGGAAGGAAAGCCCGCCTGTGAACGTCCCGAAGCTGAAGACGACAGCCATGAGGATACCTGACAGAATCATGACCCCGATTCCAGTCATCAGTGTGGGTCGTCTCCCCAACCGATCCACGATGGAGAGCGAACCGATCGTCGCGATGAACGAGGCTATTTGTACAATACCTGGGAGAACGAGCAAGGCGAAATTGCCCTGGAAGCCCATCGCCTTGAAGATGAGCGGACTGTAAAACACGACAGCGTTAATGCCAGTGATCTGTACTAGGAAGCCGAGGATCACGACAAAGAAGGTGGCCTTCAGGAAGGGCGGGCGCAGCATGTCAAGTGGGTTGCCTCCCCGCTCACGCCTGAGGTCTTCCTCAAACTGGCGCATTTCCTCATCTACCTCTGCCTCCGACTCGATGTGCAGGAGTGCCTCCCGCGCCTGCTCGCGTCGTCCCTTCATGAGGTACCAACGCGGTGTATCAGGCAACGGCAACAGCATAAAGCCGACGACAATCGCAGGCAAAGCGGCAAGGCCCAGCATGATACGCCACAGTCCGCCATAGGCGAGACCGAAGTCGATGAAGTAGGCAATCATGATGCCAGCCACAGTAGCCAGTTGGTACATGACCACCAGGCGACCCCGCACCGCCGCAGGCACTGACTCTGCCACAAAGATAGGGGCGACCACGATCGAAACTCCGATCGTCACGCCAAGCAGAAAGCGTGCGGTGTCCAACCAGAGCAGGCCAATGGCTACGGCACTGAGAATGGCGAACATCGCGTAGGAGAACGCGACGACCACCATGATAGGCTTTCGACCAATGGCATTGGCGATCGGGCCACCGAGCAAGACACCCACAATGGATCCTATCACCACCACGGTGGCTATTGATTCTACCTGAAAGGTGCTGAGATGGAACTCTGCTGGAATGAACAGTAAGGCTCCCGAGATATTGCCGAGGTCGTAGCCATAGATGATGCCGATAATCGCGGCAGTGATGGCGACCAAGGTACTTCGGCGCGATCCGGCAGGCTGCGAGACGTCTTTGGACACGTGTGACATTCTGGGATTCCTCCTTCTGTTTGATGTTGAGACGCAAGACCATCAGAGATACCAAGGTCCACGCAAAGCGTGAAGAACATGTCCGGCCAGAAAATCGAGAGGAAACAGGCCTGTCCGCCTTTTTCTGGGTCCGATTGTGGCTCATCCCATCAGCTGTCTTCTCTCCTTCTCATGTGCGTCTCGTTGGTCGCTGCTTCAAGATGACGGTCTGAGCGGGGAGCGTTAAAAGCAGAGAATGCGAGCAGGATTGCCAAGGGATCGGCCCACTGGACATGGGTTGGGTATTCTCCGCTCCACTTCCTCCATAGCGCGTGGCATCGCTATTGATCACTTCAGAGTATTCCCCAGCAGATGGCACACCCAGTCGGTAGCCGTGATGTGGCAGAGGCGTGAAGAGCGATTTGGCGGCGACAACCTCGTGGGCCTTGTAAAAGCTCAGATTGGCATCGACCAACGCGCGGCAGCGCTCCAGGTTCAGGAAGGCAGCAAGTCCCTCGTTGAGATGCCAGGCCGCAGGCGTAATACCGAGGGCACGGAGGGTATGTACACCGCCCATACCGAGGAGAATCTCTTGCGAGATGCGCGTCTCCTGCACGCGGGGCTGGTAGGGACCAAAGATCGGCGTGGAGTGGGGACTTGTCAACTGGTACGGCTTCTGCAGGTCGTCAGAAACTGTGAGCAAAACAGTTTTGTAACGAGGCCCGGTTTCTCGTGCAATCGCCCGCATGCTTTTGTGTTCCAGGTAAAACGCGCGATGAATGCGTTCCTGTTCACCCGCGGTAAGCATCTGCTGCTCTTTCTTTACTAAAGGGTGTATTGTTTCATGCTAGGGAGACGCACGAAAGTGGGAGAATATGCATGTTCGTACTATACCATTTTGGGGCGAATGAATCAAGCGAATTGTCTCACGATACATCTTCCTTTGGCCTATACCTTGCCTCATGAAAGAAGTGTACTAGCTACCTGATTCGTCGCTGCATAGGTAGCTGGGGAGTAGGTGCTAGGATAAACAAGCTAGAAGCTTAGCGTACGTTTTGGGGTTCTGACGCAAAGTGTGTGGTAACCTCTTCAACGTTCATACGTAGATACAGTAGCGTCTCTTTCATGAGAAAGATGAAGCGAGGAGGGAAACATTACCCCATTTACTCTAAATTCTTTGTTACTTCCTGAAGCTGACTTGAAATTGACTCACGTAGAAGAGCGTCAGCAACATCTCATTCTTCAGGTGAGTCCTACAACACCCACAGCTTCTTGTCTCATGTGTCAAACGTTTTCACGTCAGGTTCATGGGTATTACACACGAACAGTCCAAGATCTTCGTTGGTCTGCTTATTCTGTTCACCTAAAACTTCGTATACGCCGTTTCATCTGCACCAACACTACCTGTTCTCGACGCACCTTCGCTGAACAACTTGGGGAGCAGGTTCAAGCGTATGCAAGGCAAACCACTCGATGCAAGAATGAGTTACAAGCCATCGGGCTTGCCCTTGGCGGCAAGGCTGGCGTTCGCTTAGCTCAGATATTAGGGCTTTCGGTAAGTGCCGATACGCTCCTGCGCTTGATCCGCTCCGTGGAAATTCCAGAGCGAAAAACTCCTGAGGTGCTTGGCGTGGACGATTTCGCGTTGCGCAAAGGAGAGCACTATGGCACGATCTTAGTCGATTTGCAACGCTCGTGTCCAGTCGATCTTTTACCTGATCGTGAAAAAGCGACACTCGCGGCGTGGCTCAAGGTGCATCCTGGAGTTCAGGTCGTCAGTCGAGACCGTGCGAGTGCCTATACCGAGGCGGTTCGAGAAGCGGCTCCAAAAGCGATTCAGGTTGCAGATCGCTTTCATCTTTCGCAAAATTTAGGAGAGACGCTCGAGCGCATGATGCGCCGGTTCTATCCTACTATCAAACAGATTTTTGGTGAGGCCAATGTAGAAACGCAGCCAAACGAGCACTTACTGCCATTTCAGCGGCATGAAGCCGACAAGCAGGTCAGTCAGCAGCGTCGGATGGCCGTTTACGAACACATTCTTGCACTCCACGCGCAAGGATGTATACGCCACCCGAAAAAGTAACCACATGCTACTGTCAAATGTATCCGTGGCTCTCGAACCTCATGCGAAGTGTTACTTAGAAAAGCTTGCCATGTGCTACACAGATGCGTCATATTCAGCAAAAACCTGCTGTTTTTTTGCTTCATTCAGGCGCGCACCCATTCCTGACCATGCTGCTTCGCCCTGTCAAGGCTGCGGAGCGAAGCGAAGCACCCGAAGGGCTTGGCCTTGACAGGGCGAAGTGGCATGGTATCCTGCAAACCGCCTGAGAGAAGACCTCTCGTTCTACGTGGATGAATGGATCGAGTGACGGTTCTAGCACAACGTTGATGATACGTTTGTTCATCATGCTAAATGGAGAGAAGAACTTCTCCATGAGCAAGGAAACTGGTTCTTCAAAGAAACGTTCATCACCTGACGGTAATCCAAACATCTCCTGTTGCATGAGCACGGGTGACATGTAAATCCCAGCAGCCCGCCGTGGGGAAATTAAAGCCTACTCCCCATTCGTCTCCTGGATGAGTATCCCAACTACTGCTTCCATGTGCCTCTGGCCCCCAAATTGGTGCAAGAGGTGACACGTGAGGATGAAGTGCAACGATCTGAAAGGTGCCTGTACCAGTCATATGCCAGACGAATTTCAAATCTTTTTTCGGGTCATATGGCATTGATCCTGGCGGCAATGTCCATACTTCAGCATTGGTCGCATGTCCCTGGATTTCTGGTACTCCCTTGCCTAAACCACTAGAAACCTTGCTCTCAGGTGAAGCTGGTTGACAACTTTGTGGAACGACGACAGCTCCCACCGTGGGAGTCGGGACATGCGGTGTCGTGGGAGTTGTTGCTGAAGGAACCGAACTGGGAGAGCAGGACGCAATGAAAAGGACGCTCAGCAAGAGAAGAGGCCATACAGAACCAACAGGAAGGTGTTTGTGAGAGAACAGCATAGAGGACTCCTTTTCTCATGATGTATGAGTGCTAGAGAAGCACACACGACGCGTGATAGAGTATTTTTACGAGACGCTCTTTTGTCTCCTTCCCCTTACAAGACTCTCGAAGGGAAAGTTGATTGGATAGAGCTTCAAAGGGAGTCTCACACATGGATGCACACGTGAGGCTCTCGATCATTTCCCGCTGTTAGCTTGTCCCTGTTTGGGTTGCACTTGCTTGCTGCTCTGCTTGAAGACGTTGGCGGAAGCGGTACGACTCACCAACAAACTCCAGAATGCTCGCCCTGTGCGTCAAGCGGTCCAGTAGCGCAGCCGTCATCCGTTCATCCTCGAATGCGTCATAATGCCTCTCTCCTTAATCGCCTTGCTCGTCGAAGCCATTCTTGGAGCCGCACGATATCTTCTTCTGTCAAGTATACCTTCCAGGGCATCCCTTTGGCGAGTTGGCGTCCAGTGATTTTGCCCACTTTCAGCCATTTGTGAATGGTCCCTGGGAAGACTTCCAGCCGAGCTGCAGCACCTTCGACTGAGTAGGTGCCATCGTCCCACTGAACAGGATTGTGCTCTTTTCCATTGATCTTGACGGTCGGGATGTCCCATTTCTCACGTAGTAGCCAGACCGTATTGCCGGTAAAGGGGCGATGCAGGCGTGCTGTCCGATAACCCTCCGTGTTGAGCGTACTGGCAATCTCAGCATCGATCTGCTGAGTGGCATTGAGCTCACGAATACGTTGCCGCAGCGCTTGCACATCAGCAGATTGCTCGTAGCTCTGCACACTTCGTTTGTAGCTGAACTCCTCATGTGCCCCTGTTTGCCAGTTGATTTGAACCCAGACTTGTCCATGAGCTCGCTTGCCGTCTACGATCACATCTCGGATCACCAGGCGCAGCATCTGTTTGCGATCTGCATTGGTCGTGGTCTGCGCTTGCCAGAGGGCAGGCAGCTCACTCCCCAATGCGACGATAGCCTCTCGATCCGCCTCAGTGACGGCTATGCGGCGACGGTAGCTCCATGTCTGGTACTCTTTCTCGACGGTTTCAACTGCTCGTAATTTGTCTTCCCATTGTCGTTCCAACGAGCGAGCTACCAGGCGGTTTTCTGGCTCAACCGTTTGGTACTGGCGCTGGGCACGCGTGGCTTCGTAGCGCGCTCGTTCCAGACGCAAATCCCACTGCTTGCGCTCAGCACGATCTTCTTGCTCTACTTGGGCAAGTGCAGCTAGAGCGAGTACCACTTGGTCAGGACGTAATGCCTCCAGGAAGCGTTGCTCAATGTGCGCATCCAGAGCAATAGCTCGCACCTCCTGGCAGCGCTTCCCACCGAATTGGAGCTGATCATTGCTACATACATACACAGGGAAATCTCCGTGCGGACCAGAGTAACGCAGATGCAGGACTGCGCCACAGTAGCCACAGCGCACGATTCCTTGCAGTAACGCCTGTCCTTTGCGTGGCACTCCGTGTAGCCCCTCCCGATAGTTCAAGTGATTGGATCGTAACTGTGCCTGATTGGCAAGAAATTCTTCCCACGCAATGTAGGCTGGATAGACATTGTGCAGACAAATCTCCCACTTGTCAATGGATTGCCGAACCTGTCCACCGGTCGGATGCTCTGGCGTTCGACGCGTTGGGTCAAGTCTCTTACGCCCATAGACATAGGTGCCAGCATAGGCCGGATTCTGGAGAATATCGCGCACGCTACTTGCCCTTGCTTCTTGCCAGATCACCTCGTGCGGGAAGGGACCACGCAGGGGACGAACTGGCAACGGCAAACGAGCTTCCCGCAGATACCGCATGACTCCACATGCGCTGCGGATGTCACGAAATTTCTGAAACACCAACTGGACACGTGCTTGGACTTCTTCATCGGAATTCAAGATCACTTCCCCACAGGGCCCGCGCGACAGCCCCACTGGAAGCCCCAGGCGTAACTCCCCACGCTCGGCTTTGTGTCGAGCGCCTGCATGCATACGCTGTTTGATGTGATGCAGCTCTGCTTCGCTCATCATTCCTGACAACCCTAACAACAGACGATCGTGGTACAACCGGGGGTCGTAGAGCCGCTCGCCATCGGCAATGAGGCTGCCAAAGATTGAGCACACTTCCAGAAGTTGATACCAATCGCGATTGTTGCGGGCTAGGCGGGAGGCATCAAAGCTGAGAACCAGTCCAACTCTCGCTAGGCTAATCTCGGCAAGCAGCCGTTGGAAGCCACCTCGCGCGTCAGCTTGTGCTCCTGATTTGCCCAGGTCCTCATCAATGAGTTCAATGCGCTCACGTGGCCATCCCAGCTTCACGGCACGCTCCACCAATGAGTACTGTAGATCAGTGCTCTCTGCATGGCGTGTCACCTGCATGAGAGAAGATTGGCGAATGTAGACGTAGGCTATTTTCGCCCGATGGGCCGTCGTGGGAGTGACATGCAAGCTCTCAGCGTTCACGGTTGTGCTCCTTGTCCAACTTTGCTCCTCGAGCGCACTGAATGAGGTGGGCGACCAGGTGGGCGAGTTGCTGCTGGCTGCTCGTGGGAAGCTGATGCCAGATTGTTGGTGAAACTGGCGGAATCTGGTCCTGTTGCTTGGATACTCTCAGCTGATCTCTCTGCATGGCTTTCCTCCTTTGCCTGCTTGAGTCCCTGCACAAATCGTGCTAGAGGAAGGATAGTCCGTACTGAGATCACAGGCAAGGGGGGATCGTGCGAGGCTTCCTCGCTCCGGCGCTCCAGATCAGTCGCCGACCGAGGAACAGAGCGGCGTCTTCCTGTTGGCAGAAGCACCGTCACATGGGTTTTGTTGCGATGAACCCGTACCGAAATACATGGGAGGGTGTGGCCGTAGAGGGGATGAGTTGGATCAGTAATCGTCACTTCACCAGATACCTCTTCAAAGAATGGGGTATTTCGCTGTGTTTGATTCCCCAAAAATCGAATTCCAATCTCCAAAGCGGAGGTTGGTGGTCACAATGATGGATACCCGTTCGTAGAGGTCGGAACACAATTGGAACAAGAGCTGAGCACTGTCTTTCCCAAAAGGAATGAAGCCGACTTCATCAAGGACCAGCAGATCAAGTTTGCCGATATGGGCCATGAAGCGAGAAAGACGGAGGTCCTTTTGTGCAGAGAGCAAATCGTTGACCAAACTTGTTGCCCCGTAGAAGCGGACCCGCTTGCCTTGTTTACAGGCAGCAAGGGCAAGTCCTGTGGCAATGTGCGTCTTGCCCAAACCTGGATTGCCAATCAAAATGACGGTCTCTGCCTTTGCCAGGTAGCCTCCTTGAGCTAGTTCCAAGACCCGTTGTTTGGGAATATTCGGGGTTGCACTAAAATCGAAGGTCGAGAGGTCTTTGACGACAGGAAACTTGGCCTGAGCAATGGCCCGTTCCACGCGATGCGCTTCCCGGCTTGCGACCTCGGCTTCACAGAGCGCGAGCAGAAAGCGCTCATAGGGCAAATCGGTTCTGGCGGCATCTTGGGCAAAGGATTGGTAATTGGTCGCGAACGTTGGCAGTCGGAGCTGCCGTAAGTAGTTCTCCAACAAGGCTTGATGTTGCATGGCGTCGCCTCCTTTACCAGGACTGCTTTAACAACTGTTTGTAGCGGGACAGATCAATGGGCTGATGACCAACCGCTGAAAGTTCGGGCCGATCTGAAAGATCGAGCTTCGCTGGACTCACCTCCGGAGCAATCAATTGATGCAAGCAGTGCAGGACACCATCCAGATGCGCGCATCCGTAGGAGAGGGCTTGTTCAATGGCTTGCTGAATGAGCGGTGCCGGGTAGTCCTGATGCAGGTGCAACACGCGCACAAACTCTTGGATGCCGCGACCTTCAGGCCATTTCTCTCGTAGGTCATGCAACATCTGGTGGTACGACGCAGGCCAGCCCTCGCGCCACTTTCGTAAGGGCTTCGCATGGTCGAATGCTCCTGGACGCTGCTCTAAGAGGGGCAGGTAATGGAGGGGATCGAACACATCTTGTTCCCGCTCGTAGCACCGGAGGTGACGTGCCAGCAGTGTCCCTCGATCAAGAATGTCGAGGTGGAACGGGTAGGCTTTGACGGTGACATCGCGACGTGCGAGATGCACCGGAACGGAATAGCGGTTGGTATCGTAGGTAGCTTGGCTGTAAGGCGTGAGGCGAACTGACACCGTGTTGCAACAGTCGTACTCAAATGCGGGAAGTGGTCGGAGGGCTTCGCGTTCGTGTTCCCATGCCTTCCCAATGGTCATAGTTTGCCGATGAACGCGGCGTCGGTCCTCTTTGAGGCACTCGCTCAGCAACAGGTGATTGAGTTCCTCAAAGGAGGCAATGGTAGGGATAGGGACAAGGAAGTTGCGCCTGGAGAATCCAACACCATGTTCAACGCCACCTTTTTCATGGCCTTGACCTGGAGTGCAAAAGTGGCTTTCAAAGAGGTAGTGGCTGCGGAAAGCCACAAAAGTCCGGTTTTCCTGGCGATTGCGCCCCTTGTCAAATGCCAGCTTCACGGCAGTTGCTAGATTGTCGTAGCTGATCCGTGCAGGAACACCCCCAAAGTGGTGAAAGGCTTGCACATGCCCGTAGAAGAAACTCTCCTGCTTTTGGGAGGGGAAGGCCATCACAAAGGTGCGACGTGAGTAGCACAACCGCATGACGAAGACTTGCACCGTTTGCTTGACTCCAGCGATGATTGCCACGGCCTCTCCCCAATCACATTGTGCATCCTGACCAGGATCAAATTCGAGAGGAAGAAACACTTCTGGAGTACGGTGTAGACGATTCCAGTCGCTGACATATTGGCGAACACGGGACTCGCATCCCTGGTAGCCTTCGGATTGAATGACTTGAAAGATTTTGTGAGCGGTGTAGCGTTGTTTGCGAGGAAGGGAGTCATTCTGCACAAGCAGTTCCTCGACACGAGGTTGAAACGGACGAAAGAGTGGAGCGGGACGAGCTTCTTTCAGCTGATACGCTTTGGGCGGGCTATTAGAGACGGCTCTCTGAATAGTCGCGCGACAATGACCTTCTTCGGTAGCAATTTGCCGAAGGCTTTTCTTGTCAATGTAGTAGGCACGACGAATGCGTTCGCGATCTTCCGGGGATACCATGGTCTGCTTCTCCTTTCGATGTATGCAGACAACTTGTTCTGCTTCACGATACCAGAAAAGGAGGCCAAGTGGCAAGGTTTTTCGAATGGCAAAATGGAGTCAAGGGAAGGTTTCATCGTTTTGTGTCAGTAGCAGCTTTCGGGAACCTGGTAAGGTTTTTCAAGTAGCATTTGGGGAGGGTCTGGCAACCCTTGAGAGTAGCGTAAACATGAGGAGTTAGCTGATAATATCTTCCGAGCCGCTCAAACAGATTCTGCGATGAAACGTGGGAACATCAAGGGGAAAGAGCGAGCGAACAGCACACACTTTACCATAGGGCGTAAGGTCCGCGAGTTTATCATCAACGAACTGGAGGGGACACCACCAGAGCAATTACCAACACCAGAAAAAAGCCTGAAGCGGCTTGAACAGGAAGAGCAATTTCGCCTCAAAC
>JAABVA010003062.1_pt1 | contig 16173 bp, 18 predicted proteins | sample 5560331 | NCBI WGS metagenome assembly JAABVA01 (sample SAMN12812661, study PRJNA571458) | rock metagenome | isolation source: Antarctica rocks | place: Antarctica: Victoria Land, Mt New Zealand sud | collected 2016-01-07 | reverse complement strand
TCAGTTTTAGCTGGTTTCGTCAAATGATCGATGATCTATATATATTATATATATTTACAGAGACTTATTTATAGACAGATTATAGTATGAAGCGTTGCTATAATGAATGTCATCATTGTACTCACTTTAAATTTTCAATGATGATTCATTCTTTCATTCTTCGACATTATATCTGTTAGAGGTCTGTCTAGAGCGAGTCAGATAGAGATGTCATTTAACTAGAAGATAAATGCTAAGAAAGAAAGATAGCTACAGAAAAGAAGCTGGCTACATATGTGTGTTTCTCAGTCGACGCTAGACTCAATAAAAACTAGTCAAGATGACGAAGCGAGAATAGACCTGACAAGGCTAGAAGGCTGAGCCTGGCAAGGCTAGAATCGTGACAATATCAACAACAGCTCAAACTCTTCTTCTATTGATTTCATTATTTTCATCGCTACTTTTGACTTCTTGCAGTCTTTACAAAGCTCAAATTATTCACTATGAATGCATCGCAATGATTGATTAAACTCAACATGTTAACATTCTTTGCAATATCTTGAATCAATTTCACATTATCTGATCTGATTTAAGTTATCACATTGTTGATGATCTTGCTCTTGATCATAGTGTGCAAGATCTCAAGTAATCACATATCTGTCATTTGCAGCAGATTCAATAACTCATTTAACTTTTTCGCGATTTTATCGTTATTTTTGAAATCATGAATCTGAGATCAGTTGACTATATCGATGTACGCGAAATCAATAATTTGCGAAAGCATTGTAAATGTCATCTCTTTGACTTGTATTTTCGCTTGATGTGCAAGTAGACAATCTCACTCATCAAAGAACTGAGCTTTGCAGTAGTTTGACACAGCTGCTAGAAAGATTCTGTGAGCTGACTTTTTATGATCTTCGATCTCGAGTTAAATCAATTGCATGTGCTTGACTGATCTCAAAGCAGATACGCTGATACTTTTTTAACATCTTGACAGAACATCAAAGTCTGACTTGATTGATTAAACTGTCATCGTTCTTGAATTGCAAGAACACATTGAACATAATCTTTGAAATTGAAAATCTTTGTTGACTTGCAAGATCAAAGATCAAGAAACACTCAGTATGTATGAAGAGATTATGAGCATCGCATTTTGCAGTGAAGAAAACGAGTCGTGTGCTCTATATGAAAAGTAGATAGAAAGATTTCGCTTTCATGATTGTATAATGATATTGTCTTGCAAAATTCTTCTTTTCGTTCAACGCAATTGCTGTTAGAAATTTGATGTTGTGATTTGCAAGTTCTTGAACAAACGCAGAGTATTCAGCGACAGAAAGTTTTTCTCATGTTCATGAGTTGATGATGTTGAGCATGATGTCAAAGTTCGTTGATCAGCATGACATGAACATTCAAGATCTTCAATCATATCAAATATTTATCTACTATCTTCAAAAAGACAAGATTACACAGACTTTCTACAATTCACGACAAAAGTAGCTTTGAAATCTTGCAGAAGATGATTTCTTTCGCAGATAAATACTTTACAGCTTTGTTAGAATGTAATGATTGAATAGTTTTAGCTCACATATTTCATTTCATGCAAGAAACATGAAGAAAACATTCTTGTAAGATTTAGACATGCGCGATCATGAAGATATCAAGAGACGCAATCAGAATGATCTCATTGAGTTGATTCATCACATTAATGCATGTGATGAGTGATTGATGATGAAGCGTAAGATCGAGCAGTAAGACTCTCTGTTGACGATGAGCAGAGCAAGACAGTTACTCAGATACAAGTGATAATATCTTGTATATCTCGATGAGCTGTATATAGTCATGATTCTAGCTATATATATATAATATATAAAGAAAGCATTTCATCTTCTGATGTGCAACTTTGATGATTGAATTCTCATAGCTTCTGATGAGATGATGTTTCAGAGTCAATTTGTTGTTTTCGTGAGTTTAACTGATGTATGATTCATTGAACTGCGAAACAGATTCATTGAATTCATGATGTCTGCTTCAATGTCATTAATCATCATGTAGTTTTCAAGATGTATGAAAGTCATCGAGTTTAACATTCTTGATTGCATCTAATATCTTAATGACAATCGCTTGAAAATCATAAAACTTGACTATTGTGATCGTGATGAAGCAAAGTGCATCTATGTCTTCTTCAGTCAAGCAACTACATCGTTGATCTTGTTGATAATTAATCGCGATGATTGTAATCAGTACGCTCTTCAAGTCAGAATATTTGCAAATGACTTTCATAAGTTTAAATCTTGCAGATTGTGACTTTTGTATTTGCGATGATGAGTTTTGAGTGAGTCATCATCACAAAACGTGAGTTACTTGTGTTGATGCAAATTTGCAAATGAGCGAGTTGACATTCAATTTTCAAACATTAGAAGTCAAGTCAACTTTTGAGTCAAAGTATGATATAAATGAAGTATCATGCGTTCTTCATGTGTATTGACAGCACTTCTTCTCTTTTCTGAGAAAACATTTCTATACTTTTGTACTTCAGATCTTCATTGATTGCATTCACATTTGCATCATCTGCAGTGTGTGAATGTCTGATAAGTATGAAGAGACTTTTCAAGTGCACATTTTCATGTAAATGACTTGAACTTCAAGATTCATGATTTTTGAAAAGAGTGCACTTTTCTTACTTGTAGTCTTTCGTCTATCTCTTTTCATGATTGATACTAGTGATGTAATAGAAGCATGATTTTGAATTGTAAGATTGCTGATGTTTAACAGACATTCTCATTATTTTGATGAGTGAAGTTTTCTAAACTCTGCTGCGTTTCATAGATGCAGAATGATCGTAGCTGAGATCAGTACAGATGAATATTGTTGTCGATCTATGAAATGATACTGCGTCTGCTTCTTCAGATCATTGTTGATCTGCACACATTCAGACACAATGTTGATTGAATAATCATGATTTTCTTAATGAGCTATTCAAACGAATTTATTCAAGAGAACGAAAATGAGAATCTGTGATTATGCTTGAGCAGTGTTGTCTGTGTCGTTGAAGATTTGTTGAATCATCGAAGCAATATCTGCAACATCATCAAGAATCACAGAGCTTAATGTTGATTATATAAATTTTTTCATGATCTCAATAAGTTTTGATGAATATATCAGTGAATGTCAAAGAAGAAAAAGTGAGTACAACTATTTATAATACAGACTGATAGACTAGTAACACATTGCGCTTTCTTGATGCACATGTATGAAGCGATGTGATCTATGCGCAGTCGTCGTTTTTCACTCTGTCACTGAGTTTGATGTGATTATCTTCATCGTTATCATCATTCTCGATATCTCTGATTAATTCTTTAACTTGAAATGTTTTGAACTTCAATGTCATGTTCATTAGATGCGCTTGATGATTTTGTCTATCGTATATCAGCATCTTGATCTGTGAATCTATGCAACGCAAGTCATAAGTGATAGTCTTCTCATGTTGTTCAAGATGATTGACTCTCTTCTTGATCTGTGCTTGATTTTTCTTCATTCATTTCAAGTCAATCTGAACTAGTCTCTTGACTCTGTGTAGATTGTAATCAACATCGATTAATTTGATAATGTTAATGATAAAGCATGATGACTTTTCATTTGAATACTTCTGCAGTTTTTTCAAGTCTTCTTGAAACAATCAAACTATGTTCATCACTTTAGATTTGAGCAATTTTGAAGTTATCAAAGTCACTGAGACTTTAAGAACAAGTTGAAAGTACTACATAATTAGACGTTAGCAATCATGTTGAACATTTTTTCTCTCGCTATGCACATGATAACTTTCAAGAACAACATTAACAGAAAGTAGAGACTTTGTCACTTACTCAATAAAGAATAAGTGCATTTGTAAAACTCATGATACAGAATACAGTCTTCTTGTTCTTGTTTCAGACATGATTTATGAGTTCGTTGATTGCTTTGATCTTGATACAGTTCATCTCGAAGATAATCTTGAGAATGTGCTTCTTATAGAAAGACTTAACTCTCTTCAAGTCATAGAAATGATCTGTTTCAAAGTGAACATATCTTTTCTTTCAATCTTCTTCTTCAGAGAACGCAAGTAACTGTGTCTCTGAAAGTTGTTCAAGACATGAGAATGTGCTAAGTACTCTGAGTTAATGAACTTTCATTATTCAGTTGTTGATGTTGATTTGAGACTGATCTTCAATGCACTTTTGTGCTCTTCACTCTTACATTTTTCTATCTTTATTCTTTTGAAGTTGTTCAGTGATTGTCATCACTGAGAAATTGACAAGTTCATTGAACATTGATGAAAGTTCGTAATTGACATCTTGATGCTTATTCAATTTCACATCTGTAAGAAAAGAGTTGAAAAACTTCGATAGATTGATATTACGTCGTAATCATAGTATGTCACACATGATCTCTAGCTCTTTGATGTACTTCTTAATGACTTGATGATCTTTCTCTTAAAGATTGATGATTTTCATATGTATCTTGTTCATCTTTTTCAAATTTTTGTATGTACAGTATATCAAATTGACTTGATGAACTTCTTTTTCTTTTCATCTTGATTCATGTTGATTCATCATCAAATCTGTCATCAGCATGTTCATTCATGTCATCATTTGTATAAAAGATTGTTCAAATGATGTATCTGTAACAAATCACTTACAAAAATTTTCATTCATGTTCTTAAACAGATTGATGATTTTAAATGTCTGAATCATCTTTCTATGCATATTATTTGCGATCAGTCAATCTCATTTTATATTTCAGAGCTGTCATATTAACTGTGATTGTTTTGATCTAGAAGTTGCTCTTTCAGATTGATATCAATTTCTCATCAATGTTGCAACGCAAGTCTTGTACATGTTTATCATGATCATACATATGAGACTAGAACTAGCTTGCTTTTGTTCTATTAAAAGATCTCTATCTGTTCATGTCAATCTGATGACTAGCGCGTTCATCTTTGCATCACAATATACGTGATGAATCTATCAACGTAATAAATCATTGTTTTTATCAAGATGAATTTGAATCTTCTTTAGTCAGTTGATGATCAAGACTGACGAAACAATAATTAGATTGACAAATTTCAATGATATGAGATGTGCAGATGAGTTCATGTTCACACATGAATACTCAATTCTTAACTTGTTATCAAAAGAGCACTTTGCATCTTCAGACTGAAATGTACTGAAAGTGTCTTCTTTCAGATGTTCATTGAATTTCTTCTTGTAATGAGCATTGTTGATCTCGTCATGTGCTATGTGAAATAAACGATTCAGACAAATCAATTCAAGCATCTTTATTATCTTATCAATAAATTAGCATGCTTTATTCTTAATCTTGCTGACATTCATATTTATCTTTTCAAGACTCATATCATCGACATTAAATTCTTTTCTCATGAACATTTTCATCTTAAACATCACAAAAATTTCAAAAGTCTGATATAAAAAGAGTGACGTGTTCATTCTCTGTAAATGTATGCATGACTGAGATTCAACATGATTAAAATCATGCAGAAATAATTGAGCATAATTTTGTCATTTGTCTTCTTCATGAAGATGCTTTGTAACAGTCAATGATATCTTCATCATGAGTCTGTTCAATCTTGTTAGTCAAGAAACAAGATCAACTTCAATATTTCAATCATTTCACGTAATGCTTCTTCAAATTCTGCTCACTATCTTTATCATCATTGAGATTCATGTTTGATCGCGCATGATTTGACTCTCTTGCAAGATCTTCTGTAATTGAATGATCAAAGATCATCATGTTCTGTTGAGATTTTATCTGCTGAAATGAAGATGATACAGTTGCTTCATGTTGTTCAATTTGACTCGTCGAATTTTGATGTGAGCTGATGATTTTGTTTTTCTTCAATGAAGAATTATCACACTTCAATTCTGAACTTATGTTTATTGACTGATCAACATTTGAAGCTGAAATGTTAAACTTATTTGAAACTAACATCAACATGTCATTTTCTTGAGTCTGCATCTTGTTGTCAGACTTTCGTCGCTTTGAATGCAATGATTCAGAACTTTCATCATTCTCTGTAAAGATAACTTGTCATTAGTCTGTCGTTCATACACATACTTCATTAACTTATTATAAAACAATGTTTGATCAGCTAATGTGATGCTTGTTGCATCTTTCTTTGAATGATTGAATCTTGATCGCTTTCGTGAAAAGATTAAAAGCGTGTGAGTCTCGTTCATGATATCTTCACTCTTATCAGTTCAACGTTGCTACTATACACATCTTTTCAATCTATCAACTTTCAATGCAACATTAACTATTGACGTGTTGATCTCGTTCGTTGTTGAGATCACTGTCTCATTTGCTTTGACTTCTTTCATGTTTTTGAGTTTGAATTGCTGTTGATCTAGTATATGAACTACTTGATTCTCGTTCGTGAAATCTTCACTCATCGTCAGTTCACTGTGAATGTACACACTTCATAAATCTACTAGATCTCGCTGCATCATCAGCTGAGTTAACATTATTCTTCATTGTAATCAGAACAGCTGTGTCACTTGCATCACTTTCTTTCATGCTAACGACTGTTGACTGCTCTTAAACATGAGTAGAGTTTATTCAATTTTGCTCTATGAAATCTAAACTTCTTGTCAGTCTTTATTGATATACACGATTTATCAAATTATCAATTGTCGTTTCATGATCGATTAATAATGTGTTGATCTCATTTCTTCAATTTGTCACTTTGTTATTCTCTTCGCTTTCATTAACATTGATGAATCTCATGTGCTCTTGATGAAAAGCTGAGATTGATGAAGTCTTGTCTATGAGTTCTGCACTGATCATTAGTTCGCTATTTACATACATGTGTTTCTGATCTATCAGAATATGATGTAACGTGAGTCACATTAAAGCAAGCAGCACGATTAGATTGATTCAAGACATCGCGTAATGCAGCTTGAAAAGTTCTGTCTGAATTTATTTTCGAGATTTCGTCATCTGTGATGTAGATGATAGTGTTCATCTCAGTGTAGCTGATGTCATCTTTGAGAATTTCAATTCACATCTTAAACGAAACATTATAAAATCAATCTCTGTCATCATGTAAATCATGATTAAGTACATCTTTGATCAAAGTCAAGCTCATTTTCAAGATCTCTCTTGAAGTGATCAGATTCAAGTGTGAACTCATCATCATATGAAGTTCAACGTCTTCAAATGTTCTGATGAATGACATGATTTCTTGTGACTGCAAAAACTTAGATGCAAATGATGCTCATTGAATTTTTACAATCTTGTGTATGATGATGAGTGATTAATCATCTGAAGATGATGTAAAACTAGTTTGTGTGTGAGTGAAAGATGTATTGATCTTTTTGACGCGTCTCTGTTCAGAGCGTCTTCTGTTGTATAACATTCATTGAATTACAGTGATTAAAATGTTGAAAATTTGATTTGTTTCAAAGTCATCAAACATAAGTGTGTTGATCTTGTACAGAAATGATGTTAATTGCTCATTAATGATAGTTGACTTTTCATTAGATCTGATGTGCTTGAGTGTAGATACATGCTTTTCAATTCATTGCTCAGCTTGATTTGTTAAATTCTTCAGCTGATATTTATCGATGTTTAAGATTCTAAGAATCTTTGTCATGTTTCTGAAAGTTGAACACTCATCATTAAGTTGAGAATTCTGATATCTGATAATGATATTCTTTTTAAGATGTAAACTAGTCATTATGATGAGTCAATAAAATCAGTTCAATAAAATAAATGATAATGATGAAATATTGATGCTGCTATTCAACTATGTGAGATGAGTTGATGTGACAAACTAGACACGTACTCGACTGATGTTAAATATGCAGATTCAATCAACTGAGATTGAGTTCAATGAATATATCTTGATCTTGATAATGATGCTCGTTGAAAGAGACATATGATGCTAGATCATGATCTTATGTGATTATGAGAGCAAATTGAAAGACTCACATTGAATATGATAAGCAGATGAATGAAAGATTAAGTTGTATTACATGCAGCGAATGTGATACTGTAGAAGTTGAAACATAATGAATTTACTTTAGCTTACGTTGAAGCTTTGCGCTCACATGATGCGCATAACAGCTTAAAGACTAAGCTAGTCTATTGTTGATTGAAGTGTATTGTATTTACAAGTTGTTATGTCTGTATTTCAGTGTGTATTACACAATGATTAGTGTCTCAATCTCTTTGACAGACTTGAACTAGCAGCAGACAAAGAATTTAAACATTGAAAAAGAATATTATCTTCTGTGAAACATGTTTATCAATCGATGAATACAGTCTCTTGATCAGATTTATCTTCTTGTGATGCTTGCTCTTCTGCGAAATTTGTTGCAGAAGCTTCGTTCATGTTTCAATGATGCTCTTGCTCTTTTGCAGAATTTGTTGCTTGATCTTCGCTTGTATTCTGATGATGCTCTTGCTCTTCTGAAAAGTTTATTACTTGATCTTCGCTTGCATCTCGATGATGCTTTTGCTCTTTTGCAGAATTTGTTGCTTGATCTTCGCTTACATTCTGATGATGCTTTTGCTCTTCTGCAGAATTTATTGCTTAATTTTCACTTGCATTTCAATGATGCTTTTGCTCTTCTGCAGAATTTGTTGCTTAATCTTCACTTACATCTCAATGATGCTCTTGCTCTTCTGCAGAGTTTATTGCTTGATCTTTGCTTACATTCTAATGATGCTCTTGCTCTTCTGAGAAGTTTATTGCTTGATCTTCGCTTGCATTCTGATGATGCTCTTGCTCTTCTGAGAGATTTGTTGCTTGATCTTCGCTTGCATATCAAGCTTTCATCGACAAAATGTTCGACAGCTAACTTTTTGCTTGATGACAGAATCTGAAAAAGTCGACTTGATTCAGCTAATAATCAGCTAACAACTGACTAATCAGCTAAATGTCAGCTAAAATCGATAAAATCGAATAGGTTTTCAGTCTTACAAGATCGCAAATATAGAGGGAATAAAGACGTGACTGCGATCGCATATGATGCATGTTGATTACTTCAGATATTACAAGCTTATGAACTTAATATTATGTACTGATCTAATGTGTCTTGAATTTATGCTGATAAACTTTGATTTTTACACTACTTGAAGTCGCACGTTATGACATTTGATGACAGTTCTTGTAATGCACTAACATAATGTGTCAGACATATCATAGCTGTGAAAAATCGAAATCATTGCGATGAAATCAGATTTTAAATCAGCGTTTATTGAATCTTGAATATGTTCAAAACAACTGATGATCTATGCTTCTTTCATTGAATATATCTCATTCAAAAGTGAAGTTCAAATTATTGTCTTTCGTTGTAGATTCTTTGTCAACATCGAAATCATCTTGAGTAAGATCATGAATGTTTAGCTTTTGAAGCTCAAGCATCTTATTGAACAAACTTCATCAATGAAACTGTCTGTCATCAATCACTTTTTCGATGTTGAAATTCGTGCATATGATGCTATATGTAACGATGAGTCTCATTTGCGTGATATGTCATATTCTTTTCTTCGCTTGATTTTGTGTGCTCATCATTCACTTCAAATTTAATTGTACTAGATAACGAGTCTTAATGAAAGTTAGCTCTTGATCTATCATTGAGATTGTGTCTATGATATATTGAGATAACTTGATTCTTGATGCAACGAACTTAGACGTAACTGTAGATTCTTCTGGAAACAATCTCATGATCTTGTGCAGCTGACTCTTTCTTAGAAAGCTCGTAATCAAGACGCAGAGAATTTTCTTCATGATTGTGAAATACTTTACTCTTGAAGTTAACATCAATAATGTAAAGTATTCTTGTTGCATTCATCGTCACGTTGCTAAGCAAGCAGCGCAACATACAACATGATCACTTACATGATAAAGTATTTCTGCTTGCACTGAACTCATCGAACAGAACATCATCTTCTTCTTGAAATTTCACTTCTTGATGAGCTTGTCAATTGTCGCTATCTTAGAGCAATGACTGTGATCGCAGATTTCTCTTATGTGATGTTGAAACGAGTTTGCGAGATTATCAGTCATCTTATACAGAGTCGTTGAGTTTATTTTGATTCATCTCTGCTCTTTGCTGTATTCATCGATTAAGAAAAGATGCTTCGTTATCTTCAGTTGCGAAAGTCAAGAAAAAGAGCTGAGCACTCGCAGTATTTTAACTCTTGCTAGATACTCTTGAATTTCGACTTTTGACTTCTCATCTAGTTCGTTGTGTCGCTTTCATGCTGTCAATTTACTTTCATATATTCGCTTCATCGCTTTCTTATGTGCATTCATGCTTTCGTTGATGACTGTATCATACTGTGAAGATAATTGTACAGTTATCTTTATATGCATCGTAGATGATACATCGATTAAAGATTTGTTATCAATGAAAGTCGAGTGTTTGCAGATTTGCATTAAGCTGACTGTGCTCATGAAGTCAATCATTTTGTCAATATAAGTCTTTATCTGTTCGTGATTCTCAATTGATCTATTGACGATTGTCTCGTGAAATTTGCCTAGTGCTATGATCAGTGAAAACGTGTATTTTTCAGCTTTTTGCGATGTCTATCTTGTGCTTTTCACTCAGTGTTTGTGTTTAACTGCGTTCAATTCTCAATACTATTCAGTCAATAAATTATTTGAATTGAACTTCGCTTCATTGAAGTTTCAGTTATCATTCATCGATGAGTTTTTGCATTCAAGTCTGTGAATTTCTTGATTGTAAATGAAGTTCGTTTCACTTCATTGTGAGCTTCGTCACAAGTCACTCTGTCTCAAGAGCTCAGAGATCTTCAATCTTTGAATGTCTTAATGAAAGACTTTTCTCTCTTGATGTTAAACATTACGTTGTAATCTGTTCATAATTTATCGAGATGTTTTGAGAATGATTGTATGATAATGATGCAGATCAGTCTATTATTATTTATAGAGTGTTTTCTCTGATCATTGTATTCATAAAATTCTGATCTGTCATTCTTTTATAACTTCAGCTCACGAACCTTCTTTTGAAGTGAGATCTCTTCATATGCAAAGCGAATTTCCCAGTTCATTTCATCATCATGTAGATCTAAATGCTCTTGCATTTGAGATATTCACTGAGAAAGCAAGATTGAAAACATGTATATGAGATTGAAACTCTTGATAGAAACGATTAGTGCGAATGAGCTGTTATCGACGCATGAACATTGAATCTCTTATTTACTCAAGATATCAAAGAAACACTTAATGTTTGCTAGTTGAGATTGAGTTTTACTGTCTCTGCGCAGATGTTGACTGAAATTTTCTCTGTGTCGATGTTCAATCACTTCAATCTGTGCAAGTACGAGTAATCGATTCAAAGCAACTAGATCGAGAAATATCGAGATTTTAATTCTTTGTTAGTAGAGTAATTTTCACGACATGTTCGAATTACATATCTTTTCAAGTCTCATTTCGTCTGCTAAATACTCATTATTTTATCATGTTTTCATCTCAGTCATTACGAATATGTCAAAGACTTAATAAAGATATAGCTTTGTGACTAAGTCTTTGATCTTAATACGTTCGATGAAGACAATCTTGTTTTCGTCATGCAAGAACAATCTGATTGCTCTCTTTCATTTATTTGAATCGCTCAGATGCTCAACATCTTTCATGAGTATGTTTTGCGAAAGTCTTATTTCTTCATTAGTTCTTGCAATCATTGTAAGAATCAATGATTTACTTACTTGTTTACATCAATGTTGACAGTTGAATTCTCTTGCTCGAAAGTTGAATCATCTTCGTCGACATTCGTCAAATTCATCTTTTTCTCAGAGAAAGTGATAGTAGATTTTCATGATTGTTTCATCACGAATGTATTTTCAACAACAGTTGTATAACTGTCTACATTGATCGTAGCATTAGTTTGTGTTTCAAGATCAATGAAATCTTTCACATTTGATGATAACTCTTCTTCGCTAGATCGTGATACGATGTTCATGAGATTCTCAGAAAGAGACTCAGGCGAATTATTACTAATCAGATCTCATGACGTATTATTTGCGTTCAAAGAAATTGTACAGACTTTATTTTTGATTGTCGACGAATTAAAGTAATAAAACTCGATGATATTCTCTTGATCTAGTGACTCTAATTTGACTCGCTTGCTTATCAAAATATTCTCATCATCATTATCTATCAAGATGACATTCTTGTAATCACTATTGTCGTTGATGATGATTCATTTTTCAATTCGTATGCTTGAGTCTTGAAAATGATCAACTGTATTGATATCATTTGATAATTTCTTGAGCGAGTTTTCAGTTGATTTGACGCTCGAAAGATGATTAGAATTCTCTGTGATAATGTTTAAGATGTCTTTAGCTGAGATTTATATTCTCTGATACTCATGCATTAGCTTACTCATAGTCACGATAGATGTCGAATCTATGTCATCTATATGAGTGATATGATGATCGATAATTGAAACTCTCTGAAGTGTATCAAGAATCAAGTCTGATTGAGCTTTGACTTGTATAAATGACATCACGATTGACTCTTCAGATGACGTTTCATTTCTTTGCTTCGTCAAGCAATTATCAGAGCTGAGCATAGCATCTGATGTAACGTTAGTATTGAATGATGTCTTGATGATTTCTATAACTTTGACAGTACATATCAGATGTGAGCACGATCAACTTCATCTTGAACGCGACGTGTCTTTGATCATTCTGTCATGAAGCATACATTGTCTGCTGAAATCATCTGTCATCATTGATCACTTTCTTCATCTCAAATGTGTATTTGATAGTAAATGCATGTTCTTCAAGCTTCAGATCTAGCTTTAGCAACTTCTTTCATTCATTCAAAAATATCTGCATTATGAAGTTAGAACTCGAACTGTCTGTCTTTGACATCATTTGATAGACTGAGCAATAGCTAATTGCTGAAGTATCAATTCGCGTTGCTGTTAACTGAAATACTTTCATATTCGACTCTTGACGATTCAAGATATGTTACGTTGATGATACTGATCTTGCGAGCGATGAACATGTGTTACTTGCGTCAGTGAAGTTCTCATCTTTCAAAACTGAATTCATTGAAGTCGTAAATGTGAAATATGTTGCTGTCTGTAATGACAATTTTTGAATCTTGCGTCTTTCGTTGACAGCGTTACGACGAATGTTGAAAAGAATTCGTTGAATCAGCTTTTTACAAGTTTCATGAATATGAACAGTCTCTAGATCTTCAAATTGATCTGATCATTTATCATTTAGAAACTTAATGCACAACTGTAATGCTTTGTTTTCGCTGACTGACTTGATTTCTGTCAAGAAAGATTCATTTGTAGTCAGTCAAACTATGATTTGTTTGTATATCTGTTCAACTTGTTTCGCGTTGATTCAAAGAGCATTGCACATCTGAGTTACATTGTTGAATTTAAGTTGATTCTCGTCTAGCTGATCATCAACGTGTTTAAGCGTGATGTTTCTCTTAGATGTGTGATACTCATTATTTGTATTCATTATTGTCATTCATTTGAGTTGATTTTGAGCGAAGAATTGAGCTGATAGATTCAATGAACAAGATTAAAATAGAAGCTCAAGATGAGATGAAGTCTGACGCGTCATATTTGTGATCGCGCTCTATATGCAATTAGTGAGTCAAGTTCTCATCAATCATCGAAAGTGTTGAACATCAATGACTAAAGTCAAGCTACATTTGAATGAACGTTGCTCGCAATGAAGCATGACTCGTTGTATGTAAAGTTCTTTTAGACGTACTCTTAAGATTCATCACGATCGAAATATATCATTTACTTACATGATGTTGCTTTCAATTCTTCGAGTGAGAAGACTTAATTAAGCACATTGCAGAATGAAGATATAAATCAAGAGCATCATTGCAACGATTCAGATGATCTTGTAAATCAACATAAGTATGCAGTGACATTGAAGTGAGTAGATTGATTGATCTGCTAGAAGAGCACACATTCAAGTAAAATGAGCAAAAGATACTGTTTTAAACTATGAATTCTGTTGCGAATTTGATGATTGATTTTCAATGAAATTATCATTACTGTAATATGAAGTTGAGAATATCGTTCTTGCTAAATAAGAGATTCACGCTAGTGTCGTAAATGAATTAACATGTCGATGATTGATTGTTTGATATGATGTTCAATGAATCACAAACAATTTGAACATTGCAAACTTCTTTGTTTTCATGATGATTTAGAATGATATGTAGCAGTCAATACATCATCTCAAATGTATTGTTCAGATTTCTTTTTAACTCATGTTCATTGCTGAATAAATTAGAACGCAAGTATCTGATAAGATTGTCATGCTAAAATCAGACATATTCTGATCTTGTCTTGAGATCTATTTCACTCTATTTCTCTCTTATTCATGCTTTAAGTTGTCAATCTTAGCTTTTTCACTCACAGAAACTCTCAGCGAACAGCACAACTTGATTACTATCAAATAAATTGTGATTGATTCACTTCAGTGCTTTTGTCGAGTGATTTCTTTAAGCTGAAGTTTGAATTGCTATCATCTTGAAGAAACAGACAATCTCATTCATTATTGTTAGCTGTCTTACTCTCTTCAGATGACGTAGAATTTCAAGCATTGTTATTCGTCATATTGTCTGCAAATGACGTAATACTATTTTGCTTCTTTGAGATATCGTCGATTATTACTGTTTCAACGTCTAAGTCATCACGCAGTTGATGTTCTATTGTCATGAAGTTGAGATCTGTTGATGATTTGTTGTAGTCAATGTATGTTTCTACTGTCTCAAATTCGACTTTTAGCTCGTTCAGCAGATGAAGTCTCTTAAAATAGTTGACTTGTAGACTCGATCAGTTGACGATAATGATAAATGAATTTCTTGAGCGACTGCATTCAACTAGAAAACGATCAGAAAGAAATTGAAACTCAATTTTTGTATCTTCAATCATCATGAAAATAATCATCAACTTTTCTTCTTCTTGATAGACATTTATCGTGCATGTCTTCACATTCTTCGTCTGCAAATCTGATATCAATTTCTTTTTGAGTAGAGCTATCTGTGTCAAATACGAGACGAGAAGAAAAATGTCAATTGAAGAAATCTTTGTCTTGATGTAGTCTACGATGAGACTGAATTTTATCTCAACTTCAATATCATTCTGTTTGAATTTGATGATGTCAATCACGTTGATTTTGCTGTTGACATTGATGAACGCAATAGATGCAGCGATGTTGCAGAAGATATTCAACACAGCAGTCGCAAAAGCGATATTTGAATGAAGAGTCATATTAATCTTGAACAGCACTTCATCTTTATATCAGATTTTTGATATGATGTTGTCTAGTTACAAAATAATACAATATTGTTTTTTAAACATTTGATGAAAATAGTTGTTTATCATGAATTTATCAAACAAGAAGCAATTGAGATAAGATGTAAAACAGTTTTCTTGAACATCTTTCTGAAGTGATGATAGTTGCTCATCATCTTCAGACATGTGAATAGTAGTAGCATTTTCAGCTCATGTCATATCAATGAAGATTTCAACATTCTGAAGTTTGATGATCTCTTGCAAAATGACATGATCGACTTTAAATTCTTGTATGAGTGAATCATCATTGATAGTTGTCGTACAGACCATCACACAAACGTCTGTCTCAAGAATATTCTTGCAAGACTCTCGCTCATGAAGATTCATTCATGTTCTGTCTTGCAAATTCAATTGTTCTTTCATCTCTATTCTGATTCAAAACTGTGTGAAGTTTTGAATGTATGTTTGATGATTGATCTCATTTGATTGCTTGTTGAGTTTAAGCTGAGTGCAATGATTTAGAAATTTCTGTTTCATCTTATTCTTTGTTTTGTCTTTTTCTCATATCAAGCGAAAAGTAGTTGTATCGTGATCATCTTCGATCTCTTCAAAATCATTCTTTGAGTCGATTTCATTACTGCTATTTAATTCATTGCTTTTCAAATCATCATTCTTGAGTTTGATAGTATTGAATTCACTAATCTTGAAATCATCATTCTTAGCATCATCATTCTTGAGATCATCACTTTTGAGATCATTTTTCTTGAGATCGCTGATCTTGAAATTATTCTTCTTGAAATCATCATTCTTGAAATCATCATTCTTGAGATCATCATTCTTGAGATTTCATCGATCATTTGACGAAATCAGCTAAAACTGA
>JAABVA010003061.1_pt1 | contig 16177 bp, 16 predicted proteins | sample 5560331 | NCBI WGS metagenome assembly JAABVA01 (sample SAMN12812661, study PRJNA571458) | rock metagenome | isolation source: Antarctica rocks | place: Antarctica: Victoria Land, Mt New Zealand sud | collected 2016-01-07 | reverse complement strand
GCTGACCTCGTTACCGAGCACGGTCTCTCCCGGTGCAGGAAACCTGTTCGTACGCACCACGTGGTCGATGTTGATCGAGCCGACCACCGCCACCCGCCCAGACTCAATCATCGGCATCGCCCGGGATGGCGCCGGTGATCAGCCCAACCAGCTCGTCGCCGGTCGTCTCGGTCATCCTCCGGTGGGCGGCTGCCGTGCCGCGGCGCAGCACCCATGCACTGTCGGCGATGCGCATCACCTGGGCCACGTCGTGGCTGACCAGCAGCACCGTGACGCCGGAGTCGCGTAACCGCCCGATCAGCGCCTCCACGGCCGTGGTGTCCCGGACCCCGAGCGCCGCGGTGGGCTCGTCCATAATCACCAGCGCGGTGCCCCAGCTGGCGGCCCTGGCGATGGCGACACTCTGCCGTTGGCCCCCGGACATCCGACGCACGGTTGAGCGCACATCGGGCACGTCGACGTCCAGCTCCTGCAGATCTGGCCGCTACGGCTGGTCATCCGCTTCTTGTCCAGCACCTTGATTCACGGAAACGGGTGAATCAATTCCCGGTTGAGGAATAGGTTCTGCCACACCTGCAGGTCCTCGATGAGACCGAGCTCCTGGTACACCGTCTCGATGCCCCGCCGACGGGCGGCGTCGGGCGAGTGCAGCCGGATGGGCCGACCGGCGAAGAGGATGCTGCCGGAATCGGGCGGATGGACACCGGTGAGGCACCGCACCAGGGTGGACTTCCCGGCCCCGTTGTCACCGAGCAGTGCCGTGACCTCGCCCTTGTTGATGGTCAGGTCGACGCCCTGCAGCGCCAGCACCGCGTCGAAGGACTTGCGCACGCCGCGTGCTTCCAGCAGCGGCTCACCGTCGGGCACCTGCTCGACCTGCAAGCTGGGCGTTACCTGCTGCACCGGCCGGTCGTCCGACCTCGGTGTGGACGAAATTTCGGACATGGGCACTCCCGGCTACTTCTGGAACCTGGACAGGAACGCGGCGCCCAGCACCACGCCGCCGAGGGCGATCGGCTGGTAGTACTGGGAGATTCCGATCAGCGTGAAGCCGTTGATGAGGCTCTGCAGCAGCACGGCCCGGGGTAGCCGAACCCAGCACCGATGCGCGGCCGCCGAACAGACTGGATCCACCGAGCACGACGGCGGCGATCGAGCTCAGCAGTAGGTCTGTCTGCAGGCTTGGGTCGGCACCTCCCGTGCGGGCCACCAACAGCACCCCGGCCAGCCCGCAGAACAATCCCGAGCTGAGGTACGCCAGCAGGCGCATCCTGGAGACGTTGATGCCCGAACCCCTGGCGGCCTCGATGTTACCGCCGGTCGCCAGCAGGTGCGTTCCCATCCGGGTCCGGAACAGGAGGAAGCCCACAAACAGCGCTGCTAGCAAGGCGACGAGCCAGAACCAGCGCACCGGGACCGACGCCCCCGCGGGGGCTGAGGTGCAGGCCCTTACAGGTGCCTGCTCAGTCTCCGGGCGGTGGTAATGGCGCTGTTCCGACGACGACGCTGTAGTGGATGCCGGCGCCGTCGATACGGTCGATCCGCACACTCACCCCGTGCCGCCCTCCCGGCGTGAGGTCGGTTTCCGAGCACTGTTCGCTGGCCCCGACCTCTCGCGGTAGGTCGTTGGGACAGGCAACGACCGGCGCGAGCGTATGGCGTTGGGCACCCACCTCGTCGCTGACCCCGCGAGCGACGTCGAGTTTGGCGACCATCGGCACCGCGGCGCCGTTCCCGGAGGCCCCACAGGCGGTGGCCCCCACGGCCAGCAGCGCCCCCAAGGCGGCAACCGTCGGGCGAGGATCCACGCAGCCCAGTGTGGCAGAACCGGCGGCGTCCGGGGAGTCGGTGGTTGTGTCGGATATTGGGTCCTTGCTCGACCCGCGGGAGAAGTCCCATGCATGCAGTGCGCGGGTTGAAGCTACGCAGCCGCTGGAGCTGGGCCAACGGTTCACGCAGCTCCTCGAATTCCGGTCCGGGTTCCTTTGTCAGCTGCTGGCGGGCATCGGTGGCTACTCCCGTACCTGCCTAGGGCTGCGGGCGGCCCAGGTTGGCGCCGTGGGTAGGCGTTCGGGACCCAAGATGAACGGCCCGGCCACCATCAGGATGAGCCACTCCCCACCACCGATACCAAACATCGGTCCAACCTACGGCGCGAGAGGTGCGCCCGCCTCGTCGGTTCCGGTTTGCACGATGCGCTGAAGCCGAGGCATGTGGGCTACCAACCGCCGCTATCCCAATCGCCGCCATCATCGCCACCCCAGCCACCACCGTCATCCCGGTCGCCTCCGCTTCCGAGGAGGTCGCCGTGCATTTCCCCGCCCGCGACGACCCCACCGATCATCATCGCCTTCTTCCAGAACGGAGTGCGGTAGTAACCGCCGGGCACCGGAGTGCCGGCCACTGTAGTTCCCGGCGAAATCGCCACGGTGCCTCCGCGAAGTGATCAGGCCGCTGCGGGTGGTACTCCGGGTGCGCGGTGATGTCCTGCTCACCGAATTGCAACGGGGTGGGACTCTGCACCGTGGTGTGAATCGCCGTTCATGGTCTGCGGAAGCGTTCGGAAAGTTGGGGGTCGTCTTCCCACCACAGGCGTGGCGTCGCGGGTTGGTCGGGGTTGGTTTGGGCGGCCGTACGCGCCAGGGCGGTGTCGGCCTCCTCGCGGTCAAGCTGGCGGTCGATGTCGGCGGCGTCGGCGGCATCAGTGACGGTCATGCGGCGCAGCAGTGCGCCAAGGAAGGGCAGACCGGCCAGATCGCCGCCGATCCACAGAATCCCGGCACCGAAGATTTGGTCGTCCCGCTGGCTGGGACCCCAGGACCGGCCCAGGGCGGTGTAGTAGTCCGCCGCTACCTGGGGGCCGAGCCAGAGCACGAGACCGAGGGCTGCGTCGACGATCACCTCGGTGAGGGTGATGATGAACGCGATCATGTGCGAATACCGACGGGGCATCGGGTCCAGCTGCAGGCGCCCGTAGAAGTACACAAACCCCACCGCCACCACCGTCAGCCGGGTCAGCGCGTCGAGGATGCCGTTGCGCAGGACCGCGGGATACCAGCCGGTGAAGTACAGCAGCCACGGCAGGCTGAGCATCAGAACCGAACCCGCCGCCGGGTGGGTGAGCACCCGCATCCCGCGGCTGACCAACCACCGATCGAGCCGTGCCGTAGCGGGGTCCCCCAGCGCCTGGCGGAGCAGGGTCACCGGGCCGCCCATCGCCAGCCCCAACGGGGTGATCATCAACAGCACGATGACCTGCGTCGCCCGCGCCCAGAACAAGACGTCGTCGTACACCCCGATGAACGTCACCGACACCAACAGCAAACTGCCCAGGCCCATGCCGTAGAACGCCAGCGACCGGGCACGGGGCCACCCCGCGACCCGCCGCCGAGCCCACCCGTACCCGCCGCCCAACACCACTACGCACAGCAGCGCGAGCGGATCCGGACGCCATGAGGTGAACAGACCGCCCACGGTCAGCGGGGCCGGACCCTGCAGCGCAACCACGATCATGACGCAGTGACCTCCCGGTGAGGGATACTCCCGTAACGGCGCCTGCCCGCCATACCGCCACCCTGCTTCGTCGGGGCCAGGGTGACCAGCGTGGCAAACCACACAGTGTCAACACCGCTTCCCCAGCATTCTGTACCTGATCCTGCGATGACAAACCTGCCCTGTCGCTTCAGTCTCCCTATTCATCGCGGCCTGGTGCAGAGAACCCGGCGTGTGTGCCGGATAATGGAATGATCCCCGGCTCGGAAGGTCTGCGCAGTGTCTCCCCGTCCCGTTCCGCCCGCAGGGACGTCGCCCCGCGGCACCACACACCACCGGAGGCTGCCGGGTGCCCATCGATCACGGTTCCGCCGCGTCGGCTGGGTGATCGTGCGGCGGGTTGTTGCCGTGGTCGCCTCAGCGGCGGTGGTGCTGGCCACCGGGTTCGCCTGGGCGACGCTGCGAGACCTGACAGCAGGACTGAGCACCTCCAACGCCCTGGCCGGTGGGTCGGCGTCGGCGTCGCAAGACGGATCAGTGAACATCTTGCTGATGGGCCTGGACTCCCGCAAGGACCAGAACGGTGACGATCTCCCGGCGGCGATTCTGGATCAGTTGCACGCCGGAGATGGCAGCGAGGGTGGATACAACACCAACACCCTGATCCTGATGCACATCCCCGGCAATGCGGGCCCGGTGTCTGCCTTCTCCATTCCCCGCGATGACTACGTGCCCGTCCGCGACATTCCGAACAACGACCACGTGAAGATCAAAGAGGCCTACGGGCTGAAGAAGGCCGCCACCGAGGAGGCGCTGGCTAAGACGGGCGTCACCGACCGGCACAGCCTGGAGACCGCGGGCCGCGAAGCCGGGCGCCGGGAGACCGTACAGACCGTGCAGGACTTCCTCGGTGTCCCCATCGACCACTTCGCCGAGGTCAACTTGGCCGGGTTCTACGACCTGGCCTCCACCCTCGGCGGGGTGGAGGTGTGCCTGAATCACCCGGTACACGACAGATACTCCGGCGCCGAATTCCCCGCCGGGCGCCAGACCCTCAACGGTGCGCAAGCACTGGCCTTCGTCCGGCAGCGGCACGGCCTGCCTAACGGCGACCTCGACCGCACCCACCGTCAGCAAGCATTCCTCGCCTCAGTCACCCACAAACTATCCAGCGCCGGCACCTTCACCAACCTCGGCCAGCTGCAGAGCATGCTCGACGTGGCCAAGCGTGACGTGGTGATCTCCGCGGGCTGGAACATCACCACGTTTATCCAGCAGGCCACCAACCTCACCGGCGGCAACGTGCTGTTCGCGACCCTGCCCATCGCCCGCTACGCCACCGTCGACGGCCAAGAGGTGAATATCGTGGACGTGGCAGCGGTGCAGCAGCAGGTGCGGGTCGCGTTCGGCCTGCCCGCACCCAGTTCCCCGTCGACCTCGCTACCCACCGCATCCTCCGGGGCCCCACCCACGGTGGACGTCCTCAATGGCGACGGCACCCCCGGCTTGGCCACCACCGTCTCCGCCGACCTCGTCGCTGGCGGCGTCACACCCGGCACCATCGGCACCAGCACCCAACACGACACCGCGGTGTCCTACGGGCTTGGCGCCCAACCGCAGGCCGATGCCATCGCCGCCCTGCTGGGCACACGGACAGCATCGGCTGACCCCACCCTGCCCAGCGGGCGCATCAGCGTGGTCCTCGGCAAGGGCTTCACGCCCTCCCCCGCCCTGGCGCAACAAGCCGCACACCTGATGACGACCCCATCACCCGCACCAACCACCACCAGCTCCACCCCTGCCCCTGCCCCTGCCCCTGCCCCTGCAGCACCCGAGGGCCCGCAGGGCCTGCCCGTCGACGGCAATGGCATCCCCTGCGTCGACTAACTGTTCCGCGGACACGACAAACCGCGCATGTCCTCATGCCCGTCCCCGGCTGACCCTGCTGCCTGCCCCGGTCGCCTCGTCGGCGCGGCGTCACAGGCTCAACCGCTTGCAGTGCCCGCACCGGCCTGTCGTTATTCAACGTCAGGACGAGCGGTGGGCCCTTGACCCGGGGTCAGACGTCTTCGAGCGCTTCCCCGAACTGCTGCACTGCACGATTGTGCTGGTCGGAGGCCAGCGCGTGACCCCCGGCGAGGACGAGGGCCACCGGCCAGTCGAGAATGCCGAGCGCCCCGATCGCCGCGTAATAGGTGAGCCGCTGCGGCTCAGGAAGGCGCAACGAACCCAGCAGCGGCAACTCGACCCGGATGTGGGCCGCCTCATCGACTTTCCGCGCCGCAGCCCGGCCGGACAAATGACGCGCGCCGCGGGGCGTGGCGTTCGCGGGCCGCCCCGCCGCCCCAGACTTGCGTGGCCGCGCCGTCGCGGCAGGGGAGTTGCTCTCTGGGTTGGTGTTGTCGACCATGGTCTCTCCCTCACAAGTAGGCGCCGACACCGTCCGCAGATGCCGGCTCCCCGGGCACCCGCCGAGACAGGACTAACGGTAGCTCGAACTGACCGGGCTGAGAGGGCAGCTGTCCGGGTCGCCGACCGTTGGTACCACCGGCACAGCGAGCAACTCGAAGATGAGCTCGGCCACGAGTTCGACGAGCTGCGCGAACCTCTCACCGATGAGGCGAGGGCACCAGTGAAGCTCACGAAGCCGACACCGAACCCCACCGCGCCACCGCTCCTGGCGCAGGTGAGCGACCGTCCTTCGACGCCACCTGAGATCGCGGTCCGCGCCGCGGTACGGGTACGCCGCGCACGGACCTCTGGTGGTTAGTGGCTTCCGCGGCGACGCAGCAGCCGAACGACGAGGTAGATGACGATGACGATGTTCAGTACTAACCCGACGATTTTAAGGTCAGTGGGGCGTTTGAGGAGTTCCTGGATCTCAGGGATGAGCAGCAGCGCGGTGCTGATCACGGTGAGGTACTCCGCCCACGGCCGGCGGCGGAACAGCCCGTACCCTTCGACCGCTTCCAACAGTCCATAAACGACAGCGATGATCCCGTCGCGGGCTGCCTGCTGCGGGCCGAAGCCGGCCAGCCGCGTTATCAGCTTGCCGGCCTCATTACGGCTGGGGTCCAATCCCACGCGTTCAGCGAAGCGGCGGCCGGTATCCACCCAGTCCGCATGCACGTGGGTGAGCAGGATCAGCCCAACCCCGATCAGGATGACGGCTCGCAGCACCCGCTCCACCGCGAGAAGGGGCAACAGTTTGCTCTGGTCGCCACCACCTACACCACGCCGGATGCCGGGCTCGGCCGTCTTCGGCTCGGCGGGATGAGCGCCGGCGCGGTTGTCACCGTGGTCGGGTCGCTGCACCGTCACACCCCACTCCCTCACTGAACGATCGATCACGCCCCCCGGGCACGCCGTGGGACAACCGTGACACACCAGACCGCTGCGCGCCGCCCAGAAATTGAGGACTCTCCGAGCCGTGCCAAACTCACCCCGGACGGCGACCCTGGCCGAGTCGCAGGATGTTCGCGAATCCGCCCCCCATGAAATGCGAGCCCCTCCTGCAGGCCGCAGATCACAAGGCGGATCCGCGGGGCCGTCGGCACATCGCGCTCGCATGCCGGCGATCGCGGAGCTGCCCCAGCGCGTCGCCGCGGTGCTCGAGGTGCGGCTACTGCCCTGCCTGTCCGATGTCGCCGGCCTGCGCTGATTTTGCTCACCGACGCTCGATGCGACAGCCGAATCGGTACAGACGGACTACCACTGCTACTACTTGCCCGTCTGGAGAGCCGCTTTACCGCATCGTTGCCTGCATCCGGGCAGAGTGAGACCTCATCGACTGGGCATCGCGTTATGGACCATCCGTCGGTTGGAGGCAGGCATGATCGAAGTTCGGGGCGTCATGAAACGCTACGGCGACAAAATCGCCGTGCGTGACCTGTCTTTCACTGTGCAACCCGGCGTCGTCACCGGGTTTTTGGGACCCAATGGCGCCGGGAAGTCCCCAACCATGCGGATCATCGCTGGACTGGACGCGCCCACTGCCGGTTCGGTGAGCGTGAACGGCCGCAGCTACGTCCACACGACCGCGCCGATGGCTGAACTCGGCATCCTCCTAAACGCCAAGGCCGTGCACACCAGTCGCTCGGCATTTCACCACCTCTTGGCGCTGGCGCAGACCAACGGCGTGCCGCGCAGCAGGGTGGATGAGGTGATCGATGTCCGCTCCTCGATCACCACCGCCGGCACGGCGCGACGGTCTCATCGACATCGCCCTCGAGGTCCCCGACGTCGACCGCTGCATCACCCACGCCCGCGCGCAGGGCGCGACGATCATCGAGGAGCCGCACGACATCACCGACCAGAACGGCACCGCGCGGGTCGCTGCCATCGCCGCCTACGGGGAAACTCGACACAGCCTCGTCGACCGCTCCCGCTACCGCGGCCCGTACCTACCCGGGTACCTCGCTCGCAGCTCCTGCTACACCAAGCCCCTTGATGAGCCCAGACGGCTGTTCCAGGCACTTGACCACGTGGTCGGAAACGTGCAGCTGGGCCGGATGGACCAGTGGGTCGATTTCTACCACCGGATCATGGGATTCACGAACATGGCCGAGTTTGTCGGCGAGGACATCGCCACCGAGTACTCCGCGCTGATGAGCAAGGTCGTCGCCAACGGCAACCACCGGGTCAAGTTCCCGCTCAACGAGCCGGCCGCCGGCAAGAAGCGCTCGCAGATCGACGAGTACCTCGACTTCTACAACGGCCCCGGCGCGCAACACCTCGCCCTGGCCACCAACGACATTCTCACCACGGTCGACGTCCTGCGGGCCAAGGGCGTCGAGTTCCTCGCGACCCCGGACTCCTACTACTCCGACCCGCAACTGCGTGCCCGCATCGGCCATCCAGGAGCTGCACTCCCGCGGGATTCTTGTCGACCGTGACGAGGACGGGTATCTGCTGCAGATCTTCACCAAACCGATTGGCGACCGGCCGACCGTGTTCTTCGAGTTCATCGAGCGACACGGCTCGCTGGGGTTCGGCATCGGCAACTTCCAGGCCCTGTTCGAGGCCATCGAACGAGAACAAGCCAAGCGCGGCAACTTCTAAGGCTTCCCGCGGCCTGGGGATGCGCGTCACCTGTCCCAGTAATGAGTCACTTCTGCATACCTGCAGGTTCTTGCCGCATCACGCCGGACAGGCATACGCTCTGTTTCATAAAGAGAACGGCCAGTTCGATTATAGAACAGGGAGACGAGCCAATGGCAACGAAACCCTTCGCCTCGTCGGCAGACCTGGGCGTCAAACAACAGACCCTCGAGGTCCTCGCCGACGGCGTCTACGCACTGACCGCCGAGGGCGACCCGAACGTAGGGGCCATCGAGGGCGAGGATTTCCTCGTCTGCTTCGAGGCACTGGCCACCCCGGTCGCAGCCCGCCGTTGGCTGAGCAAGCTCCGCGAGCGCACCGACAAGCCGGTCCGCTACCTGGTGTTGTCGCATTACCACGCCGTGCGAGTGCTCGGTGCCAGCGCTTTCGACGCGGAGACCATCGTCAGTTCCGAGCAAACCAAGCAGCTCATCGAGGAGCGCGGCCAGCAGGACTGGGACAGTGAGTACGGGCGGATGCACCGGTTGTTCGAGGAGCCGGAGTCCATCCCCGGACTCACCTGGCCAGCACTGACCTTCCGCGACAAGCTGACCATCGAGCTGGGCGGCGACCGCGGTGAGCTGGTGCTCGAGTTCCTCGGCCGGGGACACACCGAGGGGGACATCGTGGCCTGGCTGCCGAAGCAGAAAGTCCTTTTCGCCGGCGACCTCGTGGAATCCGAAGCGGCGCTCTACACCGGCGATGCCTTTCACCTCGACTGGGCGGCCGGCACTCTCGACCGGGTCAAGAACTTCGGCGCCCAGCAGCTCGTCGGCGGCCGCGGCGCCGTCACACGGGGACGGGATGCGGTGGACGCCGCCATCGAGCAGACCCGCGCGTTCCTGACCACCATGCAGGAGACGGTCGGCACCGCCCACCGCTCCGGCGGCACCGTCAAGGACGCCTACACGGCCACCCACGCCGCACTGGCCCCGAAGTTCGGGCAGTGGCTTATCTTCGAACACTGCCTGCCCTTCGACGTCCAGCGGCTCTGGGACGAGTTCGAGGGCATCGAGCGCCCCGTGATCTGGACGGCCGAGCGCGACCACCAGGTCTGGGACCAACTACAGGATTGACCCGGTGATGACGACCCCAGGCCCAACCCCGAGCATGCCTGTCCTCGTCCTCGGCTGCGGGCCGGTCGGCCAGACGACGGCCCTTCTGCTGGCCCGCTGGGACCTGCCGGTGATCGTCCTGGACGCCCGAGTGGCGCGCGATGAGGTCGGCAGTAAGGCGATCTGCCAACAGCGCGACGTGCTCGACGTCTGGGACGCCGTGGGCGCCGGCGCCGAGATCGCCCGCCGTGGTGTCACCTGGACCACCGCCCGTACCTTCCGCCGCGGGGCGGAGCTGTTCAGTGTCGAGTTCGTCGATCGTGGTCGCTCACCGTTCCCGCCGTTCGTCAACATTTCCCAGAGCGTCACCGAGCAAATATTGGACGAGCGCATCGCCCAACAACCGCTGGTCGACGTCCGCTGGGGGCACCGGGTGATCGGGACGGAGCAGGACACCGGCGGCGTGACGCTCCGCTGCGCCACCGACGATGGCGAGGTCATCGTGCGCGGCTCCTATCTGGTGGCCTGTCCGGGGGCTCGCGGTGAGAGCGTCCGGGCCGCACTCGGGGTGAGCTTTGCTGGCCAGACCTTCGGGGACCAATTTTTGATCTGTGACATCCACACCGACCTTCCCGGATGGGAGACCGAGCGGCGCTTCTACTTCGACCCGGTCTGGAACCCCGGCCGCCAAGTACTCATCCACCCCTGCCCGGACTCGACGTTCCGCATCGACTGGCAGGTTCCGCCGGAGTTCGACCTCGCGGCCGAGGAGTCCTCCGGCGGTCTGGACCGTCGCATCCGGCAGGTCATCGGCGACCGCCCTTATGAGATTGCGTGGAAGTCGGTGTACCGCTTTCACTCTCGAGTCGTCGACCGGATGCGCGTGGGGCGGGTGCTGCTCGCCGGGGACGGCGCCCATCTCATGGCTCCCTTCGGTGCCCGTGGACTGAACTCCGGGGTGCTCGACGCAGAGAACGCGGCTTGGAAGCTGGCGTTCGTGCTGCGCGGCTGGGCACCCGAATCGCTACTGGACAGCTACCACGACGAGCGCCACGCCGCGGCGATGGAGAACCTCGACATCACCGGCGCCACCATGCGTTTCCTGGTGCCGGGCAACGACTCCGACATGCAGCGCCGCCTCGACGTCCTCCGCCGCGCCACCACCGAACCGGCCGCCCGCGCAGAGGTCGACTCGGGCCGGCTCGCCGAGCCGTTCTGGTACGTCGATTCCCCGCTGACCACCACCGATCGGCGCCGCCCCTTCCCCGGTCGCCCCGTCCGGGGGGATGTCCCCCTGCCGGCTCCCGGTGTCCTCGTTCCCGACTGCCCGGTCACCGTGGCCGGCCGACCGGACATCGTCCGGCTCCGCCAACTCGCCAGAGCAGGCATCATCGTGCTGATCGGCGACGATGCCGCCATCCCGGCCGTCCGGGGCAAGCTGCCCGTTACGGTGCACCGGATGCGTGACCTGGACGCCGGCCCCACGCTGACGGCCGCACTCGGCGCCCGACCCGACGAGATCTGGGTGCTGCGCCCGGACGCGCATGTCGCCGCCGTCCTCACCACCGCCGATGACGTATCACCGGCACTGAACCGGCTGATCGGTTCTCCCGTCCCCTCCCCTGTCCCGGCCTGATCCCGGAGGTCACCATGGCGCATTACCGGCAGGTGGGCAGCGTCCCACCCAAGCGGCACACCCAGCACCGCCGTCCGGATGGCGGCCTGTATTCCGAGGAACTCATGGGAGAGGAGGGGTTCAGCTCGGACTCCGCCCTGCTGTATCACCGAGGCATTCCGTCGAGCCTGGTCGATGCCCGCCCGTGGGAGCTGCCCGAGCAGGCCACCACGCCGAACGCTCCGCTGCTGCCGCGGCACCTGCGGCTGTACGACCTGTTTCCCGACGAGGAACACAAGGCCCTCGACCCGGTCACCGGCCGACGGCTGGTGCTGGGCAACGCCGACGTGCGCATTTCCTATGCCGTCAGCAGCCTGACCTCCCCGTTGTACCGCAACGCAACGGGTGACGAGTGCGTCTTCGTTGAACGCGGCTCCGCGACGGTGGAGACGGCCTTCGGGGCGCTGGACGTCGGCCAGGGTGACTATGTGATCCTGCCGCGAGCCACCACGCACCGCTGGGTACCGACCGGGGAAGAGCCGCTGCGTACCTACGCCATCGAGGCCAACTCGCATATCGCCCCGCCCAAGCGTTACTTGTCGCGGTTTGGGCAGTTCCTGGAGCACTCGCCCTATTGCGAGCGAGACCTGCGGACGCCCACCGAGCCGCTGCTGAGGCAAGGCAACGACGTCGAGGTGTACGTCAAGCACCGCGGCGCGGGACCCGGTGGGCTGACGGGGACGGTGCATGTGCTTCCGGAACACCCCTTCGACGTCGTCGGCTGGGACGGATGCCTTTACCCCTACGTGTTCAACGTCGCCGACTACGAGCCGATCACCGGGCGGGTGCACCAACCCCCGCCGGTGCATCAGGTATTCGAGGGACAGGGCTTTGTGATCTGCAACTTCGTGCCCCGCAAGGTCGACTACCACCCGCTCGCCGTTCCGGTGCCCTACTACCATTCCAATGTGGACTCCGACGAGGTGATGTTCTACGTCGACGGTGACTACGAGGCGCGTAAGGGCTCGGGCATCGGTAAGGGGTCGATCTCGCTGCACCCGGGCGGGCACTCCCACGGCCCGCAGCCCGGCGCCGTCGAGGGTGCACTGGGGGTGGAGTTCTTCGACGAGCTCGCCGTCATGGTCGATACGTTCCGGCCTCTGGCTCTCGGTGAGGGCGGCACGGCGTGTGACGACGGAAAGTACGCCTGGAGCTGGTCTGGCCGGGGTCCCGCGTCGTGAGGGAGCTCTTTGCTGGGCTCTTCGATGACGCCGCCTTGTTCCCGCCCGGTGATGCCCCGGTGGCGGAGGCGGTCCCGGCGCACCGTGCGTTGCGGGAGAGGTTCGGCGACCTCCTCGGGCCGTTCGTCATCCCGGCCGTCCGGCTCGACGAGCTGGACGCCTGCCTCGGTGACGGTGACGGTGCGCCGTTCGGCGTTTCGGTCATCGCCCCGATCGATGCGCTGCCGGGCGCCGTGGCCCGGGTGGCCGCGGACCCGAGGCTCGAGCTGGCGGCCGTCGAAATCCCGCAGGTCGGCGATGCGGCGCAAGCGCGAGCGGCTGTCTGGGTTTTGGCCGAGGTGCTACCCGACGGGGCTGCGGCCGCCATCGAAATACGCCGCACACCGGCACAGGCCGCCGTGCTCGACACACTGGCCGGCTCCAGGTACCGGGCGAAGCTGCACACGGGCGGACTGAGCCGCGAGCACTTCCCCGACGAGGCCGAGCTTGCCGCCACCCTCGCCGCCTGCCAACGCCGGGGTCTGGCGGTGAAGTGCACCGCCGGCCTGCATCACGCCGTCCGGCACACCGCCGCCGATACCGGCTTCGAGCACCACGGATTCCTCAACGTGCTGCTCGCCGCCGACGCATTGGCCCAGGGAGTCACCGCAGATGGCGCCGCCGACCTCCTCGCCCGGCGGGACGGCGCCACCATCGCCGCGGAGCTGCACACCTGGCCGGCCGAACGAGCCGAGCGAGCCCGTGAACTCTGCACTTCCTTCGGCACCTGCAGCGTGCTCGAACCGGTCGACGACCTCGTCGCGCTCGGCCTGCTCACCACCTCGGAACGGATGCCCTCGTGACCGCGCAGCACACCTGGCTCGACATCCCTGCCGACACCCCGTTCGGGCTGACGAACCTGCCCTACGGCATCTTCTCCACGCCGGACACGTCGCCGCGCACGGGCATCGCCATCGGGGAACACGTTCTGGACCTTTCCGCTGCTACCGGCGACCCGTTGCACGCCACCGGCTCCCTCAACGCGTTCCTGGCCCGCGGCCGCCCAGCCTGGCGCGAGCTCCGCGAGCAGCTCACCGCGTGGCTCATTGACGAGAAGCACCGCGACGTCATCGAGCCTCACCTACTGGCCCGCTCGGAGGTGCGCATGCACCGGCCGATCGAGGTCGCCGACTACGTCGACTTCTACAGCTCGCAGCAGCACGCGGAGAACATCGGCCGGATGTTCCGCCCCGACTCGCCGCCGCTCACCCCGAACTGGAAGCACCTTCCGATCGGCTACCACGGCCGGGCGGGGACGGTGCAGGTGTCGGGCACCCCGGTGGTGCGGCCCTGCGGGCAGCGCAAGGCCCCCACCGATCCGCTGCCCTCCTTCGGGCCATCCCAGCGGCTGGACATCGAGGCAGAGGTCGGCTTTGTCGTCGGTACGCCGTCGGCCCTTGGCGATGCCGTACCGATCGGGGCGTTCGCCGAGCACGTCTTCGGGGTGTGCCTGGTCAACGACTGGTCCGCCCGCGACCTGCAATCGTGGGAGTACGTGCCACTCGGCCCGTTCCTCGGCAAGAGCTTTCTCACCTCCATCTCGCCGTGGGTGGTGCCGCTGGACGCGCTTGAGCAAGCCCGCGTCGCGCCGCCGGCACGCGACCCGCAACCACTGCCCTACCTGCGGGACGACGATCACCCGTGGGCCCTGGACATAGCACTGCAGGTTCGCCTCAACGGTGAGCTGATCAGCTCACCGCCCTTCGCCGGGCTGTACTGGACCGCGGCGCAGCAGCTGGCGCACCTGAGCATCAACGGTGCGTCGCTGCGCACCGGGGACCTGTACGCCTCTGGCACGGTCAGCGGCCCGGAGAAGGATCAGCGCGGCTCGCTCATCGAGCTGAGCTGGGGCGGCGCCGAACCCATCGCCCTCGCCGACGGATCCACCCGCACCTTCCTGGAGGACGGTGACGTCGTCACCATCACCGCCACCGCACCGGGTCCCGGTGGCAGCCCGATTGGCTTCGGTGAGGTCACCGGTCGTATTGCGGCCGCGCGGTGACCGCCGCAAACGGACGGGCCGCGATGACATCAGTCGGCAATCCCCCGCCCTCGCAGACCCTGCATCGCGGTGTGCGCATCCTCGAACATCTGGCGACAGCCGGTAACCCGCAGCCCGTCATGGAGATAGCCGAGGCTGTGGGTCTGCACCGCTCGATCACCTACCGGCTGTTGCGGACGCTGGAGGGCCATCAACTCGTCGAGCGCGACCTTGCCGGTCATTTCGGCCTGGGCGTCGGCATCGTGGCGTTGGCCCGCGGTGTCCGTAACACCTTGCAGACTGCCGCGCTGCCGGCACTGAACACGCTCGTCAATGAATTGGGCATGACCGCGTTCCTCGTCGTCCGCGCGGGTGCGGAGGCGGTCACGGTCACCAGCGTCGAACCGCAGGATTCCACGGCGCATGTCGTCTATCGGCCGGGCACCCGGCATCCCGTGGACCAAGGGGCGCCCGGGCTCGCGCTGCTCATGTTGGAGCGACCGTCGTCAGGTGATCGTGCTGCCCTGCAGCAGGCCAGGGACGTCGGCTGGGCCACTTCCCGGGGTGAGGTGATCGCCGGCGTGCGGTCCATCGCAGCTCCAGTGCGCCGGCCCGATGGTGGTGCCACCGCCGCGATCGCTGTCGTCTTCGTCGACGACCGTCTGGATATGACGAAGGTGGGCGAGGCCGTGGTCAAGGCCGCCAACAAGGTGTCCGCCCAGTTACCCTGACGTGACGTTGGGGTCGGGCGGTGTCCAGCGCAGCGGCAGGTGCGTCAGCCCGTTGATGAAGTTCGAGGTCAGGTGGGTGGGTCGGCCGTCGGGCTCGACCTGAGGCAGCCGAGTGAGGAACTCCGTGAAGAAGGTCCGCAGCTGTAATCGGGCGAAGTGCGCGCCAAGGCATAGGTGCGGGCCCTGACCGAAAGCCAAGTGCTCGTTGGGTTTGCGGGCGATGTCGAAGCGGAACGGATCGTCGAATACCCGCTCGTCGTAGTGCGCCGAGACGTGGTAGACGACGACCTTGTCGCCGCGTCGGATCTGCTGGCCGCCGAGCACGGTGTCGGCCGCTGCGGTACGTCGGAAGGTCAGCACCGGGGGGTGCCAGCGCAGCATCTCCTCGATGGCGGTGGGCAGCAGCGTGCGGTCCGCACGCAGCCGCCGGTATTCGTCCGGGTGGTCGAGGAGCGCGAGAACCCCGCCGGGGAGGGCGCTGCGGACGGTGTCGTTGCCGGCGATCACCAGCAGGAAGAAGAACATCTGGAGCTCGGCGTCATCGAGCGCCTGCCCGTCGACCTCGGCCTGCACCAGAGCGGTCATCACGTCCTGCGCGGGATGGGCCCGCTTGTGCTCGGCCAGCTCACGCGCATAGCCGAACATGTCGGCCAGCATCGCCGGTGAACGGGGGTTGAGCGGTCTGCCAGCCTCGTCCCTGGCGACGTCGGTGTGTTCGGGATCCTGGTAGCCGATCACCCGGTTCGTCCACTTGAGCAGCAGGGCGCGATCCTCGGACGGGACGCCGAGCAGCTCAGCCAGGTTCGCCAGGGGGAAGTCGTCCGTGACGTCGTGCGGCAGATCGCAGGAGCCCTTGGGCGCGACGGCGTCGAGCAGCGCTCGGGCGCGGGCCGTGATCTGCTCGGCCGATTGCTCCAACCGCC
>JAABVA010003059.1_pt1 | contig 16179 bp, 11 predicted proteins | sample 5560331 | NCBI WGS metagenome assembly JAABVA01 (sample SAMN12812661, study PRJNA571458) | rock metagenome | isolation source: Antarctica rocks | place: Antarctica: Victoria Land, Mt New Zealand sud | collected 2016-01-07 | reverse complement strand
GAGGTGCAGGCGATCATAAATCGTCTCGAAGGGCAGCATGGTGACTTGTTGCTCTTTGTCGCAGATAGCGCGAAGGTGTGTAACGATGTATTGTTCCGCCTACGTGTGCGACTCGGAGAGCGTCTCCACCTGATTGACCCGAACGAAATGGCCCTGTGTTGGGTGGTTGATTTTCCTCTCTTCCACTATGACGAAGAGTTGCAACGCTACGATGCTGAACATAACCCTTTCTCCGGTATGGACGAGTCTCATATCGACCGCCTAGATAGCGACCCACTGCATATTCGGGCCAAGCAATACGATATTATCTGCAACGGCTATGAAGTAGGTGGCGGTAGTGTGCGTATCAATGTCGCGGAAATTCAGCACAAGGTATTCGAGTTGATGAAGATGGATGGCGAACAGATTCAAGAGCAGTTTGGGCATATGCTTGAAGCCTTTGAATACGGTGCCCCGCCGCACGGTGGCATCGCCCTCGGTGTTGATCGTTTGGTGATGTTGCTGGCAGACGAAGACAATATTCGCGAAGTCATCGCATTCCCCAAAACTCAAACCGCCGTAGACCTCTTGATGAACGCTCCTTCTCCTGTCGAAGAAAAGCAGTTGCAGGAGTTGCATCTGCGTATCCGCCCCGAAGAGAAACGCTAATAGCAGGACTCCAAATGACAAAAAGCGGAGACATGTCTCCGCTTTTTGTCATTTGGAGTCCTGCTATTAAGACTACATTTGCATGCATTTGTATAATGGAGTTAAGACTACAGTCATTCAAATCTACCTCTTAGAAAAGAGAACAACGTAGAGAATGAGTACCCTAGTCTAAAGCGAAAGCTACCCCAAATATATCGTAGGTTAAGCATCCGGTTGGGAGGATGGAAGGAGAAGAGAATGACATCGATACATCAGGGTAATACTCACAGAACAGCAACAATGTCCACGAACATATCGTCCGCAAGTACAGTAGGTATACTCAGCCGACAGGCGGCCATGAGCAATATGACACCAAAATTTGCTCCAACCTTAAATGAGGACGAGGCTGTCACACAGGCACGCTTACTCAAAGCATTGGCAGATCCAACGCGTCTACGTATTCTAAGCCTGCTAAGCCGTCATGAAGGGGAGGTTTGTGTCTTCGAGATCGTGGAGAGCTTCACATTAGAGCAACCTACTATTTCGCATCACTTACGTATTTTGCGGGATGCGGGCCTTGTTGATTGTCGCAAGAAGGGACTCTGGGCCTACTACTATGTGCGCCGTGAGGCGTTGAGCCGCGCACGCGAAGTCATCAACGAACTCGTTTAGGCGGAAAGGTATGTTATCTACGATTTGGGGTAACATCGGTAATTGTTCTATCTATGGGGAGTTGTGAGAAATATATTTCTCACAATTCCCCATTTTATGTTCTCTATTGACCGTCAAATTCGCCGAAAACTGCAAATTTCTTGTGTAGAGAGAATTGCTTGTGGTTAGGAAAAATGATATAGTAGACGCCGACAAGATGGTTTCATAGATTTGTTTGTCGAAAGTACGTGCGAAAAGAGATTGTTGTGAAATTTATTGTTCGTTGGCGTCCAGTAGCGTTATCTGGTATTGTGCTGCTCGGATTTTTGCTTCGTCTCTATGGCCTTAACTGGGATGAGGGCAATAGCTTTCACCCTGACGAACGCCAAATTATGTTTCATGTGACTGTGTTGACATGGCCGAAAAGCATGGTGCAATTCCTCGATCCCGTAAATTCGCCATTGAACCCTCATTTTTTCGCTTATGGTTCGTTCCCGTTATATCTACTGGCTTCATTAGGCTATGTGTTAGTACGCATAGCACCTGCACTGGGGTCATTTACTAATCTCACGCTGATCGGGCGCGTCCTCTCAGCCCTTTTTGACAGTGGTACCATCTTATTTACCGGCTTACTTGCCCTCAAACTAACCCGTGATGATACGCCAGGGAGACGCTATGCGTGGGGGATAGCACTACTTGCGGCAGCCCTTGTTGCCTGTACACCTTTTCAGCTTCAACTTTCGCACTTTTATACTGTCGATACCATTCTCCTCTTTTTCGTTATACTGACCATCTATGCATGTGTCAGTTTGATAGATACGGAGCATCCAATTCGCTGTGTACTACTTGTAGGACTTGGCTACGGTCTTGCACTAGCCACAAAGTTCAGTGCCGCCCCTCTTGCCGTGCCGCTATTGGTCGCCATTCTTCTGCGCTGGCGCAAACAAGATTTTTTCACATCGCTAACTTCGCTCCTGATCGCGGGCTTCTTCACTATTATTGTATTTCTTATAGCCGAACCCTATGCTCTACTCGATATGTCGAACCTCATTCAACAGGTTGCCGACCAGGGAAGTTTGGCGCGTGGCATGCTCGATCTGCCCTATGTGCGGCAGTTTGCGGGAACGATTCCCTATGTCTATGAAGCGAAGAATATGTTGTGGTGGGGTATGGGTCTGCTACTCGGCCTCGCTGCCGGTGTGGGTATTGTATGGGCGGGTGTGCAACTGTGGCGACGGAAGGCCAGCGAGTTTGCTGGTTGGTTGGTTGTGCTATCATGGATACTCGTCTATGGAGCTATTGTCGGCAGTTTCTTTGCGAAGTTTATGCGCTACATGTTGCCACTATATCCGTTTCTTACTCTGCTGGCCGCTACTGTACTCGTAACGTTTGCACGCTTGGCGTGGCGGCATGGCTCACACATGTCCGAAGATGGGATAGTACACAAAGCGCGTGCAAGAGAACAAGCCGTGAGGATAGCGAGTATCAGTGCAATCGTGCTTGTGCTTGGTGGTACCTTGTTTCAAGGGCTTGCGCTACTCAATGTATACAGCCAGCCCAATACGCGTATTCAAGCATCAGCCTGGATATACAGCCATATTCCACCACACAGCGTGCTTACCTATGAGCAATGGGACGATTCCTTACCTGTTGCTATCGACCAAAACGATCCATCAGAGTATACACAACTGGTCTACACAAATCTTTATGGGCAACAAACAACTGGCTTAGGTTTGTATGACGATGACACAATGGCGAAGGCGCAACTGTTGGCGAAACTCTTGCCACAGGTCGATGCTATTACCATGCCAACTGATCGTCTCGATAAGTCTATTCCACGTCTTCCTGAGCGTTACCCCTTGACCATTCACTATTATCAATTGCTCTTTAACGGACAACTTGGCTTCCATCTCGCCAAACAATTCGCGAACCATCCACACTTGTTCGGTATCACGCTCGATGATAGCGGTGCCGATGAAAGCTACTCTGTCTTTGATCATCCAACGGTGCGTATCTTTGTGCGCGATAACCCGTATCCGTACACCTCGCAGCAACTCTTGCAAAAGCTGCTAGCAGGTGTACAATTGCCCTAAAAAGGGACAATACTTTGTGTTGCTACTCAAACTGATACTGACACCACTACTCACTGGATTAGTCAGTTTTGCTGGCCGACGCTGGGGACCCGTTGTGAGTGGCTGGCTGGTTGGTTTGCCACTGACATCGGGTCCAATTGCGCTTTTTTTAGCTCTCGAATTAGGCAATACATTCGCGGCAAAGGCAGCACAGGGTAGCCTTGCTGGATTGATTTCGCTTGCCGCTTTTTGTCTCACATATAACTGGCTATCATTTCATATACATTGGCTGGCGTGTATGTTGCTAGGGTGGTGCGCGTTTTTCGTTGTCACTTTCCTCTTGCAATTCGTGAGTATTCCCTTGCTGGTTACTTTTATTGCGGTGCTTTCTTGTCTTGCGCTCACGCTGAAAGTATCATCAGAGAAACAACGCGCTGCGCCGAGCTTCAAGTCTGTCACGTGGGATATCCCCCTTCGCATGATTGTTGCAACCATGTTTGTGCTGATGCTAACTGGCTTCGCCAACCTGCTCGGTCCACGCTTGAGCGGTCTGCTTGCCCCTTTTCCTATTTATGCAACCATTCTCGCAGTCTTTACACACCGCATGCTAGGAGCGTACTCGGCGCGGCGGCTGTTGCGTGGCGTCATTACTGGTGCGTTCTCGTTTGCGGTCTTTTTTCTCACGATAGCGGAACTCGTTGTCCCTCTTGGGATTGTGGTTGCGTTCAGTCTGGCGACACTGTTTACCTTGCTGTTGCATGGACTCTCGTTTTATTTGCTGCGAACATATAAGTTCGCGCAGTAAATAGCTTATGTTATTTGTGTATACGTCACAACACCGCCAAGACCTACATTGAGGCGATACAGTGTTCTCCTTGGATACGCCGTATGGAGTTCGGCATACTCAGGCGGTGTACTTGCCAGTGCATAAATAACGCTATCATGGAGATAGGGGTCGTTAAGCGGAAAGAGGACAAACTGATACAGTGTGAAGTCGCCTGTGACGACGATGGCATTGTGTAGCGGAGGATGATAGATGGTATCTAAATCGAGCATAGTACCCGCGGGTAAGCCAGTGTAGTCTCGATGTAGCTCGACTTGACGTGGTATGAAATAGAAAACATTGCATGCAATCAACAGTGCTACCAGGATTACTGTTACAACGCTTCTTGCTGGCTTGGCCGGGCGCATAGTTCCCTTTGTTGCTTGTCCTACTGGATCGGCATACCATGTACGAACGTTCGCTCCCGTTTCTATGAGCGTGATAATGCCTCGTGCCGTGAGCATGAGCAAGAAGGGCAGTGTCTCGTAGAGGTAGCGCGGACCAAGATAGATACCATGATAGAAATAGCCGATGTATGCACCTATCGTTACTATTGTTACCGTTAGCAGAAACCAATCGGCACTTATTCCACGACGAGTAAGGAATGGCATCACCAGAAAGGCGAACGAGAGATAGAAAGGCCAGCCAAAGAGGTCAATCGCAAGAATGGTGAGCAGTTCGTCCAGATTGACAAAACCCGCCGCGAGCGTGTGCTGCCCGTAGAAGCCAACACTTTGTCCAAAGCCCCAATGATCGCCCGCAAAGAAGAGTGAGCGAGGCGTTACGAAGATACTACCCGTGAGCAGCGCGTTGAACGCAAGACTGATGCCCACAAAAAAGAGTCCAACTACGAGAAAAAAAGCTCCACCGACAAGCCAGCGTCTCCACTCCTTTCGGACCAGACGCCAGTACAGTAGTATCACACCGGGGATGAGCAACGCGACAAAGAGGAGCGATACAAGGTCACGCGTGAGACCAGCCATGCCGAAGAGTGCGGCAGAGAGTGCCATGTGCCATGCGCCACGACCTTGTGTGAAGCGAAGCAAGGCCCACAATGCCCACACCATGTAAAACAGCGCAATAGCATGACTGAGGTAGCTCGCGGCAAGATACGTATAGAACGGCGAGAGCGTGCCGAGTATAACCGCAAGTGTCGCCACCTGTCTATTATAGAGGCGAGCCGCGACGAGTCCGACCCCGAATAGTGCCAACGTCCCCAATAGCGGCTCGACGAGCCAGGGAACACCGAGCCATATACCCGGAACGAGTGTGAGAGCAGTCCCTGGTGCATATTGCCCAAACCAGCGACCGTCGAACTGAATCATAAATGGTCCTGGAAAGCGGTCAATCGCTGCGGGTATGGGAACCGAGAGATGCCACTGTGCATACATTTTTGCCGCGAAAAGATAGGCACTGGCATCGAAGATATGTGGCTCACCATGATATTGTACTGCTGCTATCCATGCCACAAAAAGAAACGATGCGCCGAGTGCTACGAGTGCGAGTGGATGTAATACTTGTGTGAGTTGTATCCACTTGTTGCGAAGAAATGCAAGGGATTTTTCAGATGCCCTGGCCCCTGTGTCAATTTTATCTGGAGATTTACTCATCCAACGCGAGTGAACAGCGGCAAGGAGCGTCTCGCCAATAAGCACAATGCAGAGCAGAACGATAGCCCACAGGATTGTGCGTAAGAGGGTGTCAATAACCATCGCTGCAAAGGGGGCTGTGTCGGTCGGAAAAAAGGCACTCGCGACGTTTGTCGTGCCTTGTATAACGGTATAGCGTGTGACGGTAATACGTCGATTGTTGCGATCAATGGTAATATGCAGCACCGCACCGTCTTTTATGAGCAGATTGAATGCGAGCGGTGTTTCTGGTCGCTGTACCTGCACCTGGATTTGTAATGAAGCGGTAGGAGGAAGCACGATTGAGGTGCCCTCTACAGGCCAATCTTGCTGTATCTGTTGAGTACTGTTGGACAAGATGTGAAGGTCACGCCAGCGACTGGTGCCATCGAGGTTACGCATCCACGCTTGAAAGCGATAATAGGGTGAGGATTCAAAGCTATGCAAATAGTTGGTATCGAGCGTGAAGTTGTTGGTGCTATCTGTACCGTCGATCTGATATTCGTGAATGACGGGATCATGGAGTGCGAATTGCAGCGCAATGGGTGTACCAATATTTCCCAATGTGAGTTGTGTCGTGCCAACGTGTAACGTTGCAAGCGTATTCTGTACATCGACTTCTACCGGGAGGGTAGTAGCGTAGCACCACTCATCACCCAGGACGAGAAGCACAAAAAGGAGCAGTAACAAAGCCAGTTCGCGCACAATACGCACCCGCAACCATTTCAATGTTTTACTTCTCCACAAATTGTACTTTTTGGTAGCTCATCTAATCTTGTTGTATCATACATAGTCAATCATCGGGTCCCTACGAAACCATTTCACATTATGATTGATAGTGTAATAGATGTCAATTTTGTCATAAAAGAGGTGTCACGTCGAGGCAATAGGACCGATGGCGCAAAAAGGCAACCAATTTGTCCTCATAGCCGTTACTGTGTATACTACTAGTAAGAGGTATATGTAAATATGTTATGCTTGGTACGTATTCTTCAATAACACATAATTTTTAGAGAGTGGTCTATGCTCGAATTATTCCAGATGTGGGCACTGGTCGAGGTGTTGGGGCTTATCTGCCTTCCGCTCACTATGACTGTTTTTCATAACCTGCCGGATCGCGGTTGGGCCTTTAGCAAAGCTATTGGTCTAGCGTTGCTTGCGTTTTGCGTCTGGTTGCCCTTGATGACTTTGCACTTCTTGCCGTTTACACAAGTATTTATCGCGGGTGTCTTGCTGATTTTGCTTGCTATAAACTTGCTTGGCTATGTACGAATGCGTCACGCTATCGCGAAGATGGTACGGCTCAACATTTCCTATATTGTACTGACCGAATTTATCTTTTTGGGCATGGTCTTTCTCCTGGGCTACATGCGTTCATACCTGCCCGATATCAAGTCCTATGAGATGTACATGGACGAAGGCTTTATTACCGCTATTATGCGTAGTACGCACTTCCCGCCCAACGATATGTGGTTCTCTGGTTACTCGCTCAACTACTACTATTACGCGCACTTCACTATCGCGACGCTGGCAAAATTGCTAGGACAATCGCCTGCTATTGCATTCAATACGGGCATTTGCATCTTCTTTGGTTTGACCGCCTCTAATCTGTTTGGTGTCACCAGTAACATTGTTGCATGGGCACGTCATCTACGAGCGCATGTTAGAACAACGCCCGATGCAGAAATCGAACGACCTGATATGGTGCATCCTCCACTGCTAGGTGCCGCTCCTTATGGTGTGTTGACGATGGTGATGGGGTTGACCCTCGGTAATCTTGCCTCGACCCAAACATGGTGGAAGATGCATGGCGATGTCTCACAAGACCCGTACTACTGGTTCAATGCCTCGCGTGTTATCACGAAAACAATCAACGAGTTTCCCGCGTTCAGCTTCTTGCTCTCTTGTTTCCACGCCCATGTATTAGCATTGGCATTCACTATTGTCGCTATCGGCCTTGCCCTCAACCTATTTCTTGAGGCGGATGGTAGAGGACTTAATGTCTTCGGTCACGGTTGGCGGCTACCGTTAACGCTTGGCACAACAGCTCTGATTCTTGGTGGCCTCTATACCATGAACGGCTGGGACTTTCCAACGTATGTCGCCCTTGTGGTTGTCTGTATTGTTTTACAACAATGGTTGACTTATCATGCACATTTCACTCCGGCGTTATTCGTAGACATTTTTACCGCTGCAGGAAGCCTTATCGCGCTTTCGTTCCTCTTATACATACCTTTCTACCTCCATTTCAATTCGCCTGCACAGGGTATTGGTGTTGTAGGCCCGGCTGACCGTTCGCAATTGAGCGATGAGCTATTGATTTATGGTCTGTTCGCGTTTGTTTTTCTCTCGTTGCTGTGGGCGAGTGCGGCAAAGCGTCCGCTTATTGCATTTTCCTCACTAAGAGGCAGCAATAACGCGCAACAAACAGATCGTCGTTGGGTGCGTTTTGCCGTAATAGGCATCGTTGGAGTGATGGCACTAGAACTTATAACGCTGCTATTTATGAAGAATAGCATCACATTTGTACTGGCGGCGAGTATTACACTGCTTGGTGCCGTGCTGGTCTTTGTAAATATTGGAGATCGTTCACAGGCATTTGCCCTGCTACTCGGAACAGTTGCCTTTGCATTGATAGCCTTTTGCGAGGTTTTCTTCTTAAAAGATGTTTTTGCCGATAGCCTTCCACGTTTTAACACGGTATTCAAGCTCTACTTTCAAGCATGGGCTTTGCTCTCAATCGCCTCTGGCGCGGGACTCTACTTTATCTTAGAGAGTTTTAAGCCTTTGGAAGCAGTGACTCGTTCGCTTCGTTTAACCCAGCGCGGTTTACAAACACTATGGGGTGTTGGATTGATCGCATTGCTCCTGGCGGGTACAGTCTATCCGTTGACAGCACCCTCTCAGCGGCTTGCGCGTCATGACGTGTTCACACAACAACCATATCTCCAGCGTTCAAACAGTCTCGATGGTCTGGCATATCTGCAAACGGACCCAGGCAATCCAGGAGACTATCAGGCCATTCTCTGGTTAAACAAAAATGTGCAGGGCGATCCTGTTATCGTAGAATCGGTTGGTGATGATTACAGTAGCTGGGGTCGTGTCTCGGTATTTACTGGCTTACCTACGCTGATGGGCTGGGTGGGACATGAGTACCAATGGCGTGCGAACTGGATCAACAACCCAACAAATTATGCTGAGTTTCAGCGTAGAGGATCGGATGTTGACACGATCTATACTAATCCACAACCCAATGCAGTTTTATCTGTCATGAGTTATTATCATGCTCAATACCTGTATGTTGGGTCACTGGAATATACTAAATATCATTCTGTAAACCTTCATCGTTTTAGTACCTATATGCAAGTAGTTTATAATGCAGGTGGAGTGACCATCTATAAAGTAAGGTGAGGCGAAGCGCGTTCAGTTATGGAAGTATTCTTGCGCGTAGGATAGTCTAGGCAAGGGGAGAGAATTTTTGAAGAGTTACGACATAGAACATAAAGAAAATGCAGCGGGAGATGACGCGAGTGCTGAACAAGAGCAGCGTGTATCATCAACTCCAGTTTCTGAGCAGTCCGATACAATCTCTGTAGCACAAGAGGGTGTAACTGTTGAACAAAATGCTATAGAGACACCTCTTGCGACAGATGATGGAATAGGGGAGAATGAGGAATACGAAGAGGAGCAGATAGAGCAACCCCGACGCAAAATGTTTGTGCCACCGACACGAGAGCAATTGCTTGTCTGGCTCCCTTTCTGGGGTGTTATTCTGCTTGGTGCAATTCTCCGCTTCTGGGGCCTTGGTGATAAGCCGCTGCATCATGATGAAAGTCTGCACGCGTACTATTCGCTACAACTTATGCACAACCTGGAAAATTGGGCTAGCTGCTTCAACCCAGGTGTAACCTGCTATCAATACAATCCTCTCTTACATGGACCTTTCCAGTTTCACGCTATCGCTACTGTATACAAAATTAGTCAACTTTTGGGGGCACCCGATAACGGTGTAAATACGACCACCGTGCGTATCGCTGCCGCCACATTGGGAACGGTGATTATGGGTTTGCCCTACTTTCTACGCGATTATCTCGGCAAAGTTGGTGCGTGGTTGGCCTGTTTCTTGTTAGCGGTCTCGCCGAGCATGGTCTACTTTTCGCGTTTCGCACGTGAAGACATCTACATGGCTTGTTTCACGCTCTTGCTGGTTGTTGGAACCGCTCGCTATCTCCGTGATCGTAAGCTACGCTGGCTCATTGTTGCTACACTTGGCTTCGCGCTGTCTTATGCGACAAAAGAGGCGACGTTCTTAACGGTTGCCGTCTTCGGGAGTTTCTTTGGTGCGTTGCTGGCATGGGAGCTTGGCTTGAAGTTCTCTTTACGGGCTAGAGTCTCATCGAACGCGGCACTGGTATCATACCTTCCTAAGACATGGGCACCTGTTACGCTTGCCGTGTACTTCATTATCCTTGCACCTATTGCAAAATTCCTATTCGCTTGGATGAAAAATCTATCAATTTTCATCACGAATCCAAAGAATACGCCAATTGCAGATGTATATGTGCAGGGTCTCAAGGATAGGACGGTAGCACTGGTTCCGTGGATTGGTATTCTGCTTGGTGTCTATGTATTAAGCATTCTGGCACGCGAGATGTTTGGTAAGCTTCCTCTTCCTGGCAAACGAAATTTCGTTGCGCGACACATTGACCCTGCAAAACAGACTTTGTTGGATACCGTGTTTACCATGCCGTGGACGCACTGGTTTTTTGCGCTACTCGCTGGCTGGAGTGTGTTTCTGGTGCTGTTTACCGTCGTCTTCACCAATATTCGTGGTGGCATTGGCGATGGTGTCTGGCAGGGTCTCTACTACTGGCTACAGCAACAGCAAGTTGCACGCGGTGGGCAGCCCTGGTATTACTACCTGATGCTGATTCCGTTATATGAGCAGATTGGGCTTGTCTTTGGCGTCGTTGGTATCATTCGCAGTCTCATGCGACCGACGCGCTTTCGTCTCTTTCTCGTTTACTGGTTTGTTGGTAACGTCGTACTCTACTCCTGGGCGGCGGAAAAAATGCCCTGGTTGATGATACACATGACGATGCCCATGATGCTACTTGGTGCTATTGGGCTTGAACCTGTTGTGGTAACGCTCTACAATTGGGCAAAGCAATGGTGGCCCGCTCGTTCCTCTGCTGCACAGCCTAAGACAGATGTCGCTAGCAGCGGTTTTGAGAACCCTGTACCGTTCGTGCCATCAGTACCGCGTAAGAAAGTAGGCGTTATCACGGGTACTACTGCCGTCGTCAGTTTCGTACTAGCCATCTTGTTATTATTGCCCACGCTCCATAATATGTATGAGGTTTCCTATGTGCATGCTGCCGACGGACCTCATGAGATGATGGTATATGTGCAGACGACAACCGATGTGAACAAGGTCATGGCAAAGGTCGATGCGCTTGATCAAAAGCTGTATGGTGGGCGTCACGAACTGCCCATTGGTTTAATGAGTAGCGCGACATGGCCTTTCGCATGGTATCTGCGCGACTACACAAATGTCTGCTTTGACTTCCCAAAGGGCTGTTCCACGATTGCTAAGGGTATTCCAGTCATTATCACAGGGGAAGAAGATATACCCCCAGCGCAAGCGCAGTATAGCTCAGCAGTAGGGAATGGTCCTCACTATGCCTTCCATCAATATCATATGCGGACATGGTGGGATGAAGGCTACAAGCCTCCGGTTTGTATACCCAGCAAGACCAATTCCTGCGAGGGTGAACCTTCATATGGTGGCGTCGGCCCTGGTCTCTGGTTAAGCTATGGTGACAATCCACCTCCTGGCGCGAAATTTAACCTGGGACTTGCGACGAACAACATCTGGCAGTGGTGGTGGAACCGCAAGGCCATCGGCAGCACCGATGGTGCTTACGATATGGGTCTGTTTATCCGTAGCGATCTAGGGGTGACGCCATAGACGCTCACGCGAAGTTATTCCCGGTCTGCGATGATCGACCCCACGCGGTCGCCTAGCGTTGGATCTCTGCGGCTCAGGATGACGGCATAGATGAACGCAAGGACAACGATGCCGAGGCCAATCCATGGGAAGAGATTAAACGGTTCTGGTTGACCAGGCTGGACGAGTGCATAGAGTGGGAAGCCTATGGCTAGCACACCGAGGAGCGGCAGGATCAGATGTTTTATGAGGGAGAACTGATCGCGGTGGTGTCTCCTATAGTACACGGGCAGTGCCAGGTTTGAGACCAGATAAACCAGCGAGATCAGGATCGTACCCAGTGTGGCAATATCACCGAAGAAGGTGACTGGGGCTACATTCCAGCCAAAGATGTAGGAGATGGCTAGGCCAATACCGACAAAAGCTAGGAAGCTGACCCAAGGTGTGCGTGTCTTAGGGTGTAGTTTTGCTAACCAGGAGGGGAGTAGACCCTCACGGGCGGCATTAAAAATGAGGCGAGACTGTGAATTGGAGCCAGCGATCATGGCACTCATGATGGAGGTGAAGCCAGCAATATAAGCAAGCAGTGCGAGAATGCCGGAGACTTTTTGTGCCGCATCAATAAAGGGGACCTCTGCTGACGAGAGGGCATTCGCATTGTAGTTGAAGGCGACAACGGTAGCGTACATAAACAGCAGGAAAGAGACTGTCATCAGCAGGGTACTGGCGAAGATGGCCTTGGGTACGTTGCGTCGTGGATCTCTGGTTTCCTCAGCCAGTGCAGCAGAGTTTTCCCAGCCGACGAAGAGGTAGATGGCGACTGGAAAGCCGAGTCCCAGACCTGTCAGCCCACCTGATAGATTCGCGGGATTAAAGGGCGCAAGGGAGAGATGTCCCGCGTGAGTGATCAGGATAATAACCGACACCAGCACAAGTACGGCCATTTCCAGACCAAAAAAGTAGCCTGCCCACCTGGTAGAGAGAGAGACTCCTCTGACCATGAGGAAAAAGACAATCGCAACAAAAAGCAGAGTGAGCAGTTGCCACGGTACATTGATGCCAACATACTTTTGTAGGATGATCTGCATCCAGCCGCCGGAGATAGTGATGACTGAGGCCATGGCGATGATATAGCCCAGGCTGATAACAATGGTCGTGGTTACGGCCATCACGGGTCCAAAGGTTTTCCCGATGAAGGTGATAAACGAGCCAGTTGAGGGGATCGAACGAGAGAACTCGGCAAGGGTATTACCAAGTAGAGCAATGGCAATAGCGGCCAAGATAATAGTGAGCGGTGAGGCAACGCCAGCGGTGGCGGCAATGAGGGCGGAACTGAAAAAGAAACTCATTGCTGGAGCAATATTTGCCATAGTGGAAGTCGCTATATCAAACAGACTCAGTTGTCCGCGATCAAGGCGTGACACCTCTATTGCACCCAATATTTTTCCTTCAATGGGAAGCTCAGGTGGTAGTGCTTTGGACATGGTAGTTCCTTTCGTTTTCTCTGCTTTCCTACTTTGCTTTTAGTAGCATGCATTTATTTTATCATTTTTTTGTCCAATAATGAGCTGTACCATCCAGTAATTCGGGCAATCTACCTATCGGTGTGATTACACAAAGCCGCGTACACGTAAAAATTCTACAAGTGTTCTAGCAAGCTCGTCTGGGGTACTTTCAATTAAGCGTGCCTTACGTCCTGTTGCACCACCTGATACGATGTCGCCGATACGCCGATACGCGCTATCTTTGCTATTTGGAGCTGCTACATAACGTGGTCGTGGGCGTGGTGTATGCATTTCGAGCAGTATCATCTCGTCATTGTCCTCGTAGCTATTCCCTATAAATGATTGTGGGTCAAGAACCGAGATAGGTGCTTTCAATGCCGCGAGATGTGCTGGCAACGAGGGGTAGCGTGGCTCATTGAGATCAACTGTAACGGTCAGGACACAGGGCACCTCAAGTTCTAGTATCTCACGATAGCCCCGTTCGAGTTTGCGTGTAGCACGGAGGCGCGTAGGTTTCTGTTCTTGAGTAAGACTCAATTGAGCAACACTTGTTATTTGAGGCATATCCAGGTATTGTGCGAGAGCGGGACCAACGATACCAGAAGACCAATCGCTTGATGTATCTCCGCAGAGAATAAGGTCGGGCGATGTGTCCACACTCTGAATGTACATCGCCAATGCTTTTGCAACCGTGAATGGTCCCCACTTGCCAGCCGTATTGTGCCAGAGCCTGAATGCAGTATCCGCGCCGATTGCAAGTCCGGCACGCAGAGCACCTTCCGCATCGTATGGTCCGAGGGTAATCACTGCAACAGTTCCACCAACCAATTCTTTGAGGCGTACCGCCGCCTCAATCGCGCAGGCGTCGGCAGGATTTAGCACCTGAACGAACCGTTCTCCATCGACCTGACCCGTAATGGGATCGACATAGACGGAAGTGCTATCTGGTGTTTGTTTTACGCAGACATATGTATGCATCGTTGCAATCCTCTATTATGATGCGCGAAAGCTTACGCCCCAGCCACCACGCGGATATTCCCACTCGATGGCTTTGCGATCACAGGCGACGTAACAGGTGCCGCACTCAAGACAATGCTCGTAGGAGAAGTGCATTTCATCACCGAGCAATTCAAAGAGGCCAGCCGGACAGACATAGACACATGCGTTCGTCTCACAGCCAACGCATGTCTCACGGTTGAGCCGAATATGTGGCGTCTTATCGACCTTGAAGCGTACTAGCTCCAAACGTTCATCGACCGATTGCATCTTTTTGACTCCTGATACAGTAGTTAGAACAGTAGCGCACGACCAGCCTCCCACCCATCACGCAACAGTGTGAGCAATGGTACCTTGCCCTTCATCGTATCATACACGACGCGTCCGACTTTGCGGCGTGGCCTGCCATCAGAACGGAACACATTCTCCGCCGTTTTGCAGATCAGATCGGGATAGACATTCTGTAGGCGTTCGTTATTGACGAATGCAGGTGTGTGACGGAAACTTTTCATATCCTTCAGCACAAAATTCGCTTCGAGTCGTCTACGATACCCCGCCATACTTTCAGCGGAAAAGTTCCGGTCGGCGTGTGCCTGTTGTGCTGTTGCCGCCGCCGCCAGACCCGATGCAATCGCGAAGTTCATGCCTTCGAGGAAGAGACCAGCCGCGAAGACAAAGCCTGCCGCGTCGCCCACCACCAATAAACCAGCGCGTGATAATTTGGGAAGCATGGCCCAGCCGCCTTCGGGAATCATGTGTGCAGAATATTCGAGCGTTACGGCGTCACGTACAAGTGGGGCAACTGCAGGATGTTTTTTGAACTGGTCGAGTAGCACATAGGCGCGTTGCTTCTTTTCAGCAAGTGAGGCGATCTGTGTCACAACGCCAATTGAAAGTGTATCGCGATTCGTGTAGAGAAAGCCGCCGCCCTTCACTTCGCCTGATGCATCGCCGACATACTCGTTGGTCATCCCTTCATCGCCATTGAGGTTAAAGCGTTCCTCGATGGTATGTGCGTCGAGGCGCAACACCTCTTTTACGCCGAGCGTCATCTCATTGGCGTGAAACTCCTGTTGTAGACCCGCTTTTTTGGCGAGAAACGAGTTCGCGCCATCCGCCGCGATCACGACTGGTGCATACAGGTCGCCATCTTCACGACGACAGCGCACACCTATGACCTGCTCACCCTTATAAAGAAGATCATCAACAACAGTTGATGGAATGAGCAAAGCACCTGCCGCCTCTGCTTTGGAGGCCAGCCAGCGATCAAACTTGGGGCGTAAAACAGTGAAGCCATTATAGGGCGGCTCGCTGAATGCGTTGGTGCGGAAATCAAGCGATGTCGCGGCCTCATGACCGAGAAACGTGACGACGCGCCGTGTCAAATAGCGTTCGACCGGAGCCTCCTCCCAATAATTGGGCAACAGGTCCGCAAGAATGTGAGGTGCATAGAGGGCGGCACCAGAGACATTCTTCGCCCCTGCATATTCTCCGCGCTCGATCAATGCCACCTGTAGACCTGCGCGTGCCATCGCAAGCGCGGCACTACTGCCTGCGGGACCAGCCCCAACTACGATTGCATCAAACTGTTGCATCTCTTATAGCACATCCTTTATTTGGCATATTCTTATGCGTGAGTTAGGAGAATAGAGGCGTTCTACATCGTCAAGCCTACTGATATATTGATAAAGCGTAATTTTTGAACAGTTAATGCTTTTTTGTAATTGAGCAAGTAAATCTGACAAGGGAATAGTTTGATTAGGAGCATTTCCCAATATTTCATGTACCGATTGATCAACTCGTTGAAGAAGTGTGGCTTTTTGCCTTGCGGACCTTCCCGAATGTAGCGCAAGTTTTTCCTTATAATCTGCTTGAAAAATTGCATATAGTTCTCTCCATTTATTCCCTTTGCGCGTTACAATGACAG
>JAABVA010003058.1_pt1 | contig 16180 bp, 15 predicted proteins | sample 5560331 | NCBI WGS metagenome assembly JAABVA01 (sample SAMN12812661, study PRJNA571458) | rock metagenome | isolation source: Antarctica rocks | place: Antarctica: Victoria Land, Mt New Zealand sud | collected 2016-01-07 | reverse complement strand
TGGCGGCGCAGAACGCGTCGGGAGCGGGCGGTGTGCGCAGCGAGATCGAGGTCGTGCCGTTGGACACCGGCCTCATGACCGGACTGTGACGTCGTAGCCCAGGCTCGCCGCATCCCTGTGCCCCGATCGGGTCAGGGCAGATATCGACGCGTTCGACGAAGCGGCTTCTGTTGCAGCTTGATGGAAATGGCCGCTCAAAGCCCTGCCCGGACCTAAGCTCCGGGCCAAACGAAAAAAGAAGATTGGGAACGGCAATGGACACCCTAGTAAAAGACAACATCAAGCGAGTCGGCCCCTATGGAGCTGGCCTTGGCAAGACGCCGGCAAACTATGCGCCGTTGTCGCCGCTCAGCTTCCTGCCGAAAGCGGCGGCGATCTACCCCGACCGCATCGCCATCGTCCATGGCGAATGGCGGAGCACTTGGGCGGAAACCTATGCCCGCTGCCGCCGCCTCGCCTCGGCGCTGACCCGGCATGGCGTGGGTGCGGGCCATACGGTCGCCGTGATGGCGCCCAACGTTCCCGCGATGTACGAGGCGCACTTCGGAGTGCCGATGACCGGCGCGGTGCTGAACACGCTCAACATCCGGCTCGACGCCGAGGCCATTGCCTTCCAGCTTACGCACGGCGAAGCCAAGGTCGTGATCACCGACCGCGAACATAGCGGCGTCATGCGGCGCGCGCTGTCGCTCTTGGAACGCCATCCACTGGTGATCGACATCGACGATCCGCTCTACGAAGGCGGTGTGCTCCTGGGGAAGCAGGACTACGAAGCGTTCGTGGCGAAGGGCGATCCCGACTTCGCCTGGTCGCCGCCGGAGGACGAGTTCGGCCCGATCGCGCTGAACTACACCTCGGGCACCACGGGCAATCCAAAAGGCGTCGTCACCCACCACCGTGGGGCCTACCTGAACGCGATGTCGCAGATCGTCTCCTGGGGCATGCCGGCGCACTCGGTCTATCTCTGGACGCTGCCGATGTTCCACTGCAACGGCTGGTGCTTCCCATGGGCGATGGCGGCCAATGCCGGCACCAACGTCTGCCTGCGCCGGGTCGATGCGAAGCTGGTGTTCGACGCGATCCGCGAGCATGGGGTGACGCACATGTGCGGGGCGCCGATCGTCTATAACCTGCTCATCAACGCGCCAGCCGAGTTGCGGGCCGGGATCGGGCACAAGGTCAGCGGCTTCGTGGCGGGCTCGGCGCCGCCCGCCTCCACCATCGAGGGCATGGAGCGCATCGGCTTCGCCATCACCCACGTCTATGGCCTCACCGAGACCTACGGCCCGGCGGCGGTGTGCGCCAAGCAGGCGGATTAGCCGTCGCTGCCGCAGGCCGAGCGCGCCCGGCTGAACGCGCGCCAAGGCGTCGCCAGCCCGATGCAGGAGGCGATGACCGTGCGGGACCCGGTCACCATGGAGCAGGTGTCGCCAGACGGCGAGACCATCGGCGAGATCATGTTCCGCGGCAACATCACCATGAACGGCTACCTGAAGAACCCCTCGGCCACCGAGGACGCCTTTGCCGGAGGCTGGTTCCATACCGGAGATCTGGCGGTCATCGAGCCGGACGGCTACGCGCGCATCAAGGACCGCTCGAAAGACGTGATCATCTCCGGCGGCGAGAACATCTCCTCCATCGAGGTCGAGGATGTGATGCACCGCCATCCGGCGGTCGATTCGGTGGCGGTGGTCTCGAAGCCAGACCAGCGCTGGGGCGAGGTGCCGTGCGCCTTCATCGAGCTGAGGCCGAACATGACAGCCACCGCGGCCGACATACGCAAGTTCTGCCGCGAGCAGATGGCCGGCTACAAGGTGCCCAAAGTCGTGGTGTTCGGCCCGATCCCCAAGACCTCGACCGGCAAAATCCAAAAATTCAGGCTGCGCGAGCTTGCGAAGACCGCCGAGGAGATCGTGGCATGACCTATGCAGCTCCCTTGGACGATATGCGCTTCGTGCTCACGCATCTGGCCGGGCTGCCGGAGATCGCCACGTTCCCAGGTTTCGAGGAGGCGGAGCCGGAGCTGGTCGAGGCGGTGCTGATCGAGGCGAATCGCTTCGCGTCGGAGGTGCTAGCCCCGCTGAACGCCGCCGGCGACCGTCAGGGTTGCCGCTGCGCCGATGGCCAGGTCGCCACGCCCGACGGCTTTCCCGCAGCCTACCGCCAGTTCATCGAGGCCGGCTGGCACGCGATGCCGGCCAGCCCCGACCTCGGTGGCCAGGGCATGCCGGCGGTCGTTTCCAGCGCCGTGGCCGAGATGTGGAAATCGGCCAACCTGGCGTTCTCGCTGTGCCAGATGCTGACCATGGGTGCAGTCGAGGCGCTGGCGCATCACGCGTCCGGCGCGCTGAAGCAGCGCTTCCTGCCGAAGATGGTCGCCGGCGAGTGGACGGGGACGATGAACCTCACCGAGCCGCAGGCCGGCTCGGACCTTTCCGCCGTGCGCATGCGGGCGGAGCCGGACGGCGACCATTATCGCCTGTTCGGCTCGAAGATATTCATCACCTGGGGCGAGCACGACGTCGCCGAGAACGTCATCCACCTCGTCCTCGCCCGGCTGCCGGACGCGCCGCCGGGCACCCGCGGCATTTCGCTGTTCGTCGCGCCCAAGTTCCTGGTCAATCCCGACGGCAGCCTCGGCGAGCGCAACGACCTGGTTTGCGCCTCCATCGAGCACAAGCTTGGCATCCATGGCTCGCCCACGGCGGTGATGGCTTACGGCGAAAAGGCGGGGGCGGTCGCCTATTTGGTCGGCGAGCCGAACCGCGGCCTCGAGTACATGTTCACCATGATGAACCATGCCCGGCTGAATGTCGGGCTGGAGGGCGTGGCGATTTCCGAGGCCGCCTACCAAAAGGCGGTCGAGTATGCGCGCGGCCGGGTCCAGGGCAAGCCGGTCGGCAGCGCCGGGCGCGCGCCGATCATCCAGCACCCGGACGTGCGCCGGATGCTGATGGACATGAAGGCGCGCACCGAGGCGATGCGCGCGCTCGCCTATTGCACCGCCGCCAGCATGGACCGTGCCCAGCGTCATCCGGACCCGGCCGAGCGGGCGCGCAACCACGGCCGGGTCGAACTGCTCACTCCGGTGGTGAAGGGCTGGTGCACCGAGAGCTCGATCATGATCGCCTCCATTGGCATCCAGGTGCATGGCGGCGTGGGCTACGTGGAGGAGACCGGCGCCGCGCAGTATCTGCGCGACGCGCGCATCACCACGATCTACGAGGGCACGACCGGCATTCAGGCGACCGACCTGATCGGCCGCAAGCTGGCCCGCGACAAGGGGGTGAACGCCGGGGCGCTGATCCACGACATCGAGACGGAGTTGGAGGCGTTGGCGCCGGTCAACCAGCCGGACCTGTCGGTGATCCGGTCGGCCATGCAGGCGGCGCTCAACGCATTCGAGGAGGCCACGGCGTGGATGCTGGCGCACTATGACAGCGATCCGCGCGAGGCTGCTGCGGGCGCGGTGCCCTACTTGAAGCTAACCGGCACGGTCGCCGGCGGGTGGCACATGGCGCGGGCTGCACGGATCGCCCATTGCCTGGTGGCAGGTGGCGAGCCGAACGGCGCCTTGTTGCGCGCCAAGATCGCCACGGCGCGCTTCTATGCGGAGCACGTGCTGCCGGAGGCGGGAACCTGCCGCGACGAAATCACGATGGGTTCGGCGTCGACATTGATGTTGGAAGACGCGCTGTTTTAACCGGGGCGCCTGCCTCGGCACCACCCGAGCTCATTGTCCGCCCGGACCGCCGTCAGCGCGACCGTAGCGCAAAGCGGCTGCTCGGCCGGTCACTGGAGGTCTGGCGTAAATTGGATGGCCATTCAGAAACGATAGCCAATCCCGGCGCCAATAATGGTCGGGTCTAGCGCCGTCTTTGCGACAATCGCACCCTCGTTGATCCGTGCTTCGGTATTCAGGACAATCTGCTTGACGTCGAAGTTGGCGAACCAGTGCCCGCTGATGTTGTAGTCGAAGCCTGCCTGGACCGCCGCCCACATTATTCCTGAAACCGACCTTGGTCGCGGTCGGGCCGGACGGACGGCCGTCGTAGAAGAAGGCGACCGTCAAGCCCGCGCCGACATAGGGGCTGAACCTATCATGCGGTATGAAGTGATATCGCAGCATGACCGTGGGCGGCAGCACCCAGACACTCCCGACATCGACATGTCCGGGCACGGAGTGGCCCGCCGATACGTTGTGTCGCGTGATGGCTGCAATGATCTCAGCGGCGATATTGTTGGTGAGGAAGTATGACAGGTCGGTCTCGGGCGCCGGCGTGTTGATCATATGCACATTGCCGCCGATCACTGAGGCCGAGCTGGAGAGTGTTTCCGGAATCACGCCAATTGCACGCAGCCGCACCATGATCGTTCCGGCCTGCTTGCCGACCGGCATGTCGGCGATGGTTGGCCCAGGCACTGGCTGGGCTTGTGCTGCTCCGCCAAAGCAGAAGGCGCTCACGCCAATGCGGCAAGACTTCGCTTCATCATGATTTATGCTTCTCTCACTCAGCTTACTTGATTCTACCGCCCTGTAGCGGCAGCTCATCTTCCTCGACTGGCAGAGGAAACTCGTGCCAGATGCCGTTGAGGATGCCGAAGGAGACGGCGAGGCCGAGGCCGAGCATCCAGGCAAAATACCACATGGCTTCATCTTCCTCAGTAGAGGTCAGGATCGGTGGCGATGCCTGCGCTCGTCACCCGGCCCCACAGCGTCCGGTAGACCCAGGCGGTGTAGAGCAGGATCAGCGGCAGGAAGATCATGGTCGCGACCAGCATCAGGAACAGCGTCCGCTCGCTCGACGAGGCGTTCCACACGGTAAGGCTGGAGTGCGGGTCGATGGCGCTCGGCAGGATGAACGGGAACATCGACAGGCCCACCGTCGCGATGATCCCCAACGCCGAGAGCGCGGAGCCGGCCAACGCCGGGGCCTCCCAGCGCCGCCGAATCCCGAGCAGCGCCAGCGCGGCGCCGAGCAGGCCGAGGATTGGCGCTGTGGCCATCCAGGGATTGGCTGCGTAGTTGGCGAGCCATGCGCCGGCGACGTGCTCCGCCGTCGTGTGCAGCGGGTTGGACGGGCCGAAGGGGTCGGCCATGCTGGCCAAGCGGAAGCCCATGTCCCCGAACCGGATGAAGACCCAGCCCAGCGCAAATAGAGCGAGAGACAGGATCGCCGCGATGCTGCCGAAGCGGCGGGCGCGCTCGTGCACCGGCCCGTGCTCCAGCTTCACCGTCAGGTAGGCCGCGCCGTGCAGCACGACCATCGCGACGGAGAGCAGGCCGCAGAGCAGGGTGAACGGCGTGAACAGGCCGAGGAAGCTGCCCTCGTAATAGGTCCGCAGGTCGCTATCGAGCCGGAACGGCAGTCCCTGCAGCACGTTGCCGACCGCGACCCCGAACACCAGGCTGGGCACGAACCCCCCGACGAACAATGCCCAGTCCCAGCACGAGCGCCACACTAAGCCGGGCCGCTTGGAGCGATACTTGAAGCCCACCGGCCGCAGGATCAGCGCGGCCAGCACGACGAACATGGCGAGATAGAAGCCGGAGAAGCTGACTGCATAGACGAACGGCCAAGCAGCGAAGATCGCACCGCCGCCGAGGATGAACCAGACCTGGTTGCCCTCCCAGGTCGGCCCGACGACGTTGATCGCCATCCGCCGTTCCACGTCGGTGCGGGCGACGAAGGGCAGCAGCGTGCCGATCCCCAGGTCCCAGCCGTCCGTCAGCGCAAAGCCGATGAGCAGCACGCCCAGCAGCCCCCACCAGATGACGCGCAGCGTGGCGTAGTCGAGTGCGATATGCATCACGTGCCTCCTCAGGCGACCATAGGGACGGCTGGCAGGGCGCCGAGGTCGGGAGCCGGGTTTTCATGGCCGGCGAACGGGCCGCGGCGGACCGTACGAACAATCAGCCCGATCTCGATCAGCGCCAGCGTGCCATAGACCAGGGTGAAGCCGATGATCGTCGTCCAGAGCTGGGCCCGGCTGAGCGTGGACGACGCGAGCCCGGTCGGCAGCACGCCCTCGATCGCCCAGGGCTGGCGGCCCACCTCGGACAGCACCCAGCCCAGCTCCGCTGCGACCCAAGGCAGCGGGATGGCAACCACCGCCAGGCACAGGAACCAGCGCTGGTCGAAGCGGCGCAGGCTGCACAGCAGGAAAGCGGTCGCGAACAGGCCGATGAAGCCGAAGCCCAGCCCGGCCATGGTGCGGAAGCTCCAGAACATCAGCGGCACGTCCGGCACCGTCTCCCACGCCGCCTGCTGGATCTGCTGCGGCGTCGCTAGGCGGGGATCGCCCACCATGCTCTTGAGCAGCAGGCCATAGCCGAGGTCGCGGCCATCCCGGGCGAACGCCTCGCGCGCCGCCGCGTCCTTTGGATCGGCCTTCAAGGTCTCGACCGCGGCGTAGGCACGCACGCCGGATTCGATCCGCTCCTGTGCGAGCAGCACGAGCTCCGACATGCCGGTGACTTGCTTGTCGAGGCTGCGGGTCGCGATCAGTCCTAGGACCCACGGCACCTCGACCGCATAGCGCGTCGTGCGGGTCTCGAAGTCGGGCAGCCCGAACACGGTGATCCCGGCCGGGGCGGGCTGGGTGTGCCAAGCCGCCTCGATCGCGGCGAGTTTCATTTTCTGGTTGTCGGTCAGCGCGTAGCCCGACTCGTCGCCCAGCACGACGACCGAGAGCGCGGAGGCGAGGCCGAATGCGGCGGCGACCACCATCGAGCGCCGGGCCACGCCGGTCCAGCGCCCCTGCAGCAGATACAGCGCCGAGATGCCCAGCACCGCCACCGAGGCGATGACGTAGCCGGCGCTGACGGTGTGCACGAACTTCGCCTGCGCCACCGGGTTGAACAACACAGCGGCGAAGTCGGTCACCTCCATGCGCATGGTCTCGGGGTTGAACCGCGCGCCGACCGGGTTCTGCATCCATCCGTTGGCGATCAGGATCCACAACGCGGAGAAGTTGGTGCCAACCGCCACCATAAAGGTGGCGAACAGATGTCCGAGCTTCGAAAGCCGGCTCCAGCCGAAGAACATCAGCCCGACGAAGGTGGCCTCCAGGAAGAAGGCCATCAGGCCCTCGATCGCCAAGGGCGCGCCGAAGATATCGCCGGCATAGGTCGAGAAATATGACCAGTTGGTGCCGAACTGGAACTCCATCGTCAGGCCGGTGGCGACGCCCAGCACGAAGTTGATGCCGAATATCGTGCCCCAGAACCGAGTGATGGTGCGCCAGATGGTGCGGCCGGTCATGACATAGACGCTCTCCATGATGACCAGCATGAAGGAGAGGCCGAGCGTGAGCGGCACGAACAGGAAGTGGTAGAGCGCGGTCAGCGCGAACTGCAGCCGCGAAAGGTCGACAACGCCGGGGTCCATCATGTGCTCCGCAGGTTCTGGCCGTCTCCTTGAGTTACGGCGCCACGGGCGCCCATCGCCTTGATCTGGATCAATGACCGGCGGCGGCGTGCGTGCGAGCCATCCACCTATGCCAGAACCATTGCAGGACAGGGCTAACGCAGCCGCTCGGCGGCAATGGCTGAAGCAGGCCACTACGGCCGGAGGCTGGCGCAACGGCGCCGCTGCTGGTCTGCTGATGTTGGACGGCGTTGCCGCGATCGGCTTCGCTGCGGCGCTGGCGGGTGGACTAACCGCGTCGCCGCACGGTATCGCAGCGGTCAGCCCTTGGCTGGCGCTCGGCCTGGCGGCTGCCCTCGCTCGGGGTGGCCTTGCCTGGGGCGGCACCAGGCTCGGCGCCGCCGTTTCGGCCATCGTGCGGACCGCCCTGCGCCGCCGTGCTGTCGTAGCCTGCCTGGGCCTGCCGCCGGGTGAGCGCCCTCCAATCGGCGAGATGATGGCCGTTGCGGTCGATGCTGTGGAGGAGATCGACGGCTATGTGGCGCGCTTCCTGCCCGCACGGCGCGCGGCGAGGGTGGCGCCGCTGATCGTGCTGGCGGCGGCGGCGCTCGCCAGCCCGGTCAGCGCGCTGATCCTGGCCTGCACCTTTGTGCCTTTCGTCGTGCTGATGATGCTGGCCGGCGGAGCGGCTGCGGACGAATCGCGCCGGCAGTTCGCGGCGCTCGCCCGTCTTTCTGGGCTGTTCGCCGACCGGGTTCGGTCACTGCCCATCCTGCTCGCCTTCCAGGCCGAGCAGGCCGAGGCCGCCCGGCTCGCGACTGCGGCCGACAGGCTGCGGCAGCGCACGATGGGTGTGTTGCGGGTCGCCTTTATCTCCTCCGCCGGGTTGGAATTTTTCTCGGCGCTTTCGGTCGCGCTCGTCGCCGTTTATGCCGGCTTCAACCTGCTGCATTTGCTGCCTTTCCCATCGCCCGAGGCGCTCGACCTGCGCCGCGCCCTCTTCGTGCTGGCGTTGGCGCCCGAGTTCTACGCGCCGATGCGCCGGCTTGCGGCCGCCTATCACGACAAGCAGGCCGCAGAGACCGCCGCCGACCGGCTGATGGCCTTGGAGGCGACGCTGCGTCCGGCACTCCCGGACCGCATGCCGCTCGCAGCCGCGCCGCGCATACGCTTCGAGGGCGTCACAGTGCGCTACCCCGGCGCGGGCGGCCCGGCGCTCGATAACCTCGACTTCGAAGTGGCGCCTGGCGAGATCGTGGCCCTGCTCGGACCCAGCGGCTCCGGCAAGACGACGGTCCTGAACCTGCTGCTCGGCCTCGCCCCGCTGGCCGGCGGCGAGGTGTGGATCGACGGCCTGGCATTGTCGGAGATCGGCTCCGTCGCCGGGTCGGTCGCCTGGGTGGGGCAGGCGCCGCTCATCATACCCGGCAGCATCGCCGAGAACATCGCCCTGGCGCGCCGTGACGCCGCCCCGCACGATATCGCGGCGGCGGCGGAGCGGGCAGGCCTCTGCACGCTGCTGCGCAGTCGCCCGGGCGGGTTGAACGCCATGGTGGACGAACGCGGCAGCGGGCTTTCGGGCGGCGAGCGGCGTCGGATCGCGCTGGCGCGCGCGCTGCTGAAGCCGGCGGCCATCTTGCTGCTGGACGAGCCGACGGCGCATCTCGACGCCGCCGCAGCGGTTGCGCTAACCGGCGCCATCCGGCAGGCAGCCCGGGGGCGCACCACGATCATCGCCACGCATTCGGCGGCGCTGGCCGCGGTCGCCGACCGGGCAGTTCGGCTTTGCCAGTCATGAGCGGCGCTCTGCAACGGCTGCTGGCCGCCGAACGCCGCCGTCAGCGCAGCCGGCTGCTGGCCGCAGGCGGATCGGCCGCCGCCGTCGCCGCGGCCTCGGTGCTGCTCGGCGTCTCCGGCTGGTTCATCACGGCGGCTGCGCTGGCCGGCGCGGCCGGCGCCGCCTCCGCCATGGCGTTCAACACCCTACTGCCCAGCGCCTGCATCCGCCTGCTCGCCATCGTGCGGACGGGCTGCCGCTACTCAGAACGCCTAAGCGGGCATGGCGCAGCCCTGCGCGCCCTGGCGCGGATCAGGCCGGCTTTGTTCCGGGCGCTGGCCGCCGCGCCTCCCACGCAAGCCATGGCCATGTCGGCCGGCGACGCCACCGCGCGCATGCTGCAGGACGTGAATGAGGTTGAGGGGCGCTTCGTTCAGCGTTCCTCAATCTGGGGCGCCTGGGCGGGCTTTACCGCGGGAACAGCCATGCTGCTGTTCGCTGGCGGTCCGGCCATCGCCGGTGTCGTGCTCGTCTTCGCAAGTTTGCTGATCGTGGCGAGGCGACTAGCCATGCGGCTGGTCGGACCTGGCCGCAGCATACCGCGCGCGAACGGACTGCTGAAACAGGATTTCACAGCCCTTATTGGCGCTGCGGCGGAACTCCGCGCCTACGGGCTGGAGACATGGGCGGCCGAACGCATCGAGATACGGGCTGGCGCACTGGTGACCGCGCAGGAGAGGATCACCTCAGCCAACGGCCAATTCGCGCTGCTGCTCGCTTCGGCCTCCGGGATCGCCGCCATGCTGACGCTTGGGACGGCACGAGAGGCGTCCCTGCCGGTCGTAGCGTTGGCGGTGCTCAGCTCGATAACGATGATCGACGGCACCGCCGCCTATGTGCGCAGCCTGCAGCAAAAAGGGCGTTTGCACGAGGCCGAGGAGCGGCTGGATGAGATGCTCGGTTCGGCTCAGGCAAAACCCACCCCTGCACGCGCCCCCGCCTCCACGTGCGCATCGACGCTGCTACCCACGATCGAACTGCTGAATTTGCAGGTTTCTTTGCCGCCCGGGACCGTGGTCGGCATTGTTGGTCCATCCGGCTGCGGCAAGACGACGTTGATCGAACGCCTGCTCTGCCTGCGGGAGGCCGTGCCCGGCCAGATCAGGCTAGGCGGCGTCGAGATCAACGAGCTTGATCCAGCGCTGGCGCGGCGCTGCTTCGCCATAGCACCGCAGGACGCGGCACTGCTGTCCGGAACGGTTCGAGAGAACCTGCTGCTCGCGCACCCGACCGCATCAGGAACGGAGATTTGGCATGCACTGCGAGATGCAGTGCTGGACGACCGTGTTCGTGCCCTGCCACAAGGATTGGACACGTGGCTCGGCGAGAATGGCGCGTGCCTCTCGGGAGGGGAACGGCGGCGCGTGGTGTTGGCGCGTGCGTATCTGCGCCCCGCACCGTGGCTCCTGCTCGACGAACCGACCGAAGGGCTTGATGCGCAGACCGAGGCGGCTGTAGTCGGGCGGCTGAAGGCTCGGCTGGCACTGCGAATGCAGGGCGCGGTGATCGTCAGCCATCGTTCAGCGCCGCTCTCGATATGCGGCACGGTGCTCGCTATGGACCCCGCCGACGCCTCTTCCCGGTCTGCAGGTGATTACCAGACCATTCGCAACAAGGGCTTACCCAGACCGCAAGCGCCGCCTTGTCAGGCTATGGTGCGAGGTCACCGCGCCGCCGCAGTCCCGCCTCGTACCCCGGCCAGTTCATGATGTGGCTGCGGGCGGGTTGGATGCGATGGCGGCGGGCAGCGCTGTGGCGGTGCAACAGAGCCAAATTCATCCAGCAACGCCGGACACCGCAGCTCGTTAGCGAGGACGTCGAAAGCGGCCATGGTAGCCAGGCGACTTTGCCCTGAGACGTAAATCAGAGTGGATGGCCCATCACGCGATGAACGGTCGACGATCGTGCGCTTCTTGCAGCAGTTTTGGTCAAAGGGGTTCATCCTGCTCAGTTCCGCATGGCCGGTGCTGCTCGCTGCACAGAAGCAGGGCCGATTGGCGACGACGGGGGCGTACGGCCGCGTCCGCCACCCACAGTATGTCGGCTTCATCGCCATCATGCTTGGCTTCCTGCTCCAGTGGCCGACCATCCTGACGCTGGTGATGTTCCCGTTCCTGGTCTTCATGTATGTCCACCTCGCCCATTCCGAGGAGGCGGAGGCGCGTCAAGCGTTCGGGGACGCCTACGCCCTCTACGCGGCGCGTGTCCCCGGCTGGTTCCCAAGCCTGCGTCGTTCCGAGGCAGGTCACGGCCTGACCTGATGGCACACTCCCACGTCTGGCTTCCCACGATGAGGCGCTACCTCGCCGCCATCGCCATGGGGAACCTCGCGTGGGAAATCGTGCAGATGCCGCTCTACACGCTATGGCGGACCAGCTCTACGCAGGACATCGCCTTCGCCGTCGTCCACTGCACGGGAGGCGACGTGCTCATCGCGGCCGTGTCGCTGCTCGGCAGCCTACTATTGTTTGGCACCGAAGACTGGCCGAGATCCCGGTTCCTGCCCATCGCTGCCGCAGCGATCGTTTTCGGCGTCGCCTACACGATCTACAGCGAGCACGTGAACACGGCCAGCAACGCCTGGTCATATTCGAAGCTCATGCCGGTCATGCCGGGTCTGGGAACCGGGCTGGCACCCTTGGCGCAGTGGCTCGTCGTGCCGCTGCTGGCGTTCGCGGCGGTGCGCTTGCCGTTGCGCACCAAGAAAGAGGCGGTCCAGGCAAGCCTGGGGCTTGACCTTCCCACCATGGGAGACACCACGTCCCGTGTCGCGCCGGACCATTTGGCCCGTCCAAGCCGGAGAGCGTCATGAGCGAGCACCAGGCCGAGCATCGGCACGAGACCGCAGGCAAGGGCTGCTGCGGATGCGGTGAAGGCACCCCGGCCGCGGTCGCCCCGGGCGCCACGCTGGTCACCGACCCGGTCTGCGGCATGAAGGTTGACCCGGCGGCTTCGAAGCATCGACACGACCACGGCGGGGTCACCTACCACTTCTGCTCGGCTGGCTGCCAGGCCAAGTTCGCGGCCGCCCCGGACAGCTATCTCGAGCCCAAAGTGGCGACGCCGAAGTCCACCAAGCCTGGCGCCATCTACACCTGCCCGATGCATCCGCAGATCCGCCAAGTCGGTCCCGGCAGTTGCCCGATCTGCGGCATGGCGCTCGAGCCCGTGGAGGTATCGGCGGAAGCCGTGCCGAACCACGAACTCGCCGACATGACCCGGCGGTTCTGGATCGGCCTCGCGTTGACCCTGCCGGTGTTCATCATCGAGATGGGCAGCCACATCCCGAGCCTGGGCCTGCACGCTATGGTGCTGCCCGCCACTTCCACCTACATCCAGTTCGCACTGGCGACGCCTGTCGTCCTATGGGCGGGCTGGCCGTTCTTCCAGCGCGGCTGGGCGTCGGTCCGCTCGGGCCACCTGAACATGTTCACGCTCATCGCGCTCGGGACGGGCGCGGCCTACCTTTACAGCCTCGCGGCGACCTTCGCGCCGGGCCTGTTCCCGGCGGGCTTCCGCATGATGGGCGGTACCGTCGCCGTCTACTACGAAGCGGCCGCGGTCATCACCGTCCTGGTCCTGCTCGGCCAGGTGCTGGAGCTGCGTGCGCGCGACCAGACCGGCGGCGCTATCCGCGCGCTGCTGAACCTCTCACCCAAGACAGCACGGCGCCTGCGCGACGGCGGCGAGGACGAGGAGATCCCGCTTAGGGACGTCCAGGTCGGCGACCGTCTGCGCGTCCGCCCCGGCGACGGCGTGCCGGTGGACGGCGCGGTCGTGGACGGTAAGAGCGCCGTCGACGAGTCGATGGTCACCGGCGAGTCGATGCCGTCGCCCAAGGCACCCGGCGACACGCTCATCGGCGGCACCGTCAACGGCACCGGCTCGCTCGTCATGCGGGCCGACACGGTCGGGGCAGGCACCGTGCTGTCCCGCATCGTCGCCATGGTCGCCGAGGCGCAGCGCAGCCGGGCGCCGATCCAGCGCATGGCCGACACGGTCTCGGGATATTTCGTTCCGGTTGTGCTCGCAATCGCTGTTGCTGCCTTCGTCGCCTGGGCCGTTTGGGGTCCGGCGCCCGCGCTCGCCTACGCGTTGATCGCGGCCGTTTCGGTCGTCATCATCGCCTGCCCGTGCGCGCTTGGCCTGGCGACGCCGATGTCGATCATGGTCGCGGTCGGCAAGGGCGCCGGTGCTGGCGTGCTCATCAAGTCGGCCGAGTCCCTGGAGCGGATGGAGAAGGTCACCACCCTGGTGGTCGACAAGACCGGCACGCTGACCGAGGGCAGGCCCCGCGTCACCGCAGTCGTCCCGGCGCCCGGGCTGACAGAGGTTGACGTGCTTCGCCTGGCTGCCAGCCTGGAGCGGTCGAGCGAGCACCCGCTCGCTGCCGCGGTCGTCACGGCGGCCAAGGATAAGGGCGTTGCTTTTGAAGAGCCCTCCGACTTCGTCTCGGTGACCGGGAAGGGCGTGACCGGTAAAGTCGGCGGCCGGACCGTGTCCCTCGGCAACGCCAAGCTGATGGCCGATCAAGGGATCGACTTGGGCGACCTTGCCGGAGAGGCCGACAGACTGCGCGGCTCCGGCGCCACGGCTTTGTTTGTCGGCGTGGACGGCAGGCTGGGCGGGGTCATCGCGATTGCCGACCCGATCAAGGCGACCACCCGGACGGCTTTGGATAACCTACGCGCGGATGGCATCCATATCGTTATGCTGACCGGCGACAACCGGACCACGGCCGAAGCGGTCGCACGCCAGCTCGGCATCGACGACGTCGAGGCGGACGTGCTGCCTAGGACAAGAACCGCATCGTCCGCAAGCTGCGCGCTGACGGCAAGATCGTGGCCATGGCGGGCGACGGCGTGAACGACGCCCCTGCGCTGGCCGAGGCCGACGTCGGCATCGCCATGGGCACCGGCACCGAAGTTGCAATCCAAAGCGCCGGGGTGACGCTGGTCAAGGGCGACTTGGCGGGCATTGCCCGGGCCCGCGCGCTGAGCCGGATGACGATGCGCAACATCCGGCAGAACCTGGTGTTCGCCTTCGCCTACAACGCCATCGGCATCCCGGTGGCGGCGGGCGTGCTCTACCCGGCGTTCGGCATCCTGCTCAGCCCGGTGGTGGCGGCGCTGGCGATGTCGCTCAGCTCCGTGTCGGTCATCGGCAACGCGCTGCGCCTGCGGGCGGCCCGGCTATGACGCGGGCCGCGATCCTCCCGCTTCGGCCGCTGCTGAAAGCCATGCTCAACCCAGTCGCACGCAAAGCTCTGGGCAAGCACATGAACCTTACCAGGATGCAAGGTCTTCTCGACCGCACGTGGGCGGCCTATCCTGCGCGCCTCGCTGCGGTGGACAACAAAACTGCGCTGGGTATCGGCCCGGCTTTGGTCATGCGCCTAGCCGCCGCTATGATCGCGCTGCGCGACATCCTCGTCGAGCAGGGCGAGATCCGTGAAAGCGCTATCCGGATCGCCGCCGAAGTCGGTTGGGCGGTCTACCGCCGGATGGGCCGCATTCCTTGGCTGCTCAGTGGACTAGTCAGCCGCGACCCGGGCAGACGCTTGCTCATTTCGACAAGGGTCTTCCGCCGTTTCCGGCTCGGGCCATCTGCATATGTCTGGAAAAGCATGCCCGCGCCCGAAGGAGCGGTCGCGTTCGACTGCCTTCGGTGCCCGGTGGCGGAGCACTTTGCCAAAACCGGGCTCAGCAACCTCTGCGTCGACACGTTTTGCGAGCTCGATTTTCCGTTGGCACGGGATTGGTCAGCCGTGCTTCAGCGCAGCGACAGCATCGCCGGAGGCGTGCCTGTCTGCGAGTTTCGGTAGCATGCGATATCCGCCAAGTAGCGGGCGGCTGACGAACGTACTACGCGGCGACCGGTATCGTTGCGTCTCAACTTCATCTGCATTTGAAGACTTGTCATGTCCAGCTCGATTGCGAGCGCCTCGCGTGCGGTCCGTATCCTGGTCCTCGTTCCGCTGCTCAGCCTCGTCGTTTCGAGATGCGGTTTCAACAACATTCCGACCTATGAGGAACAGGCCAAGGCCAAATAATCGGATGTGCTGAACCAATACCAGCGCCGGACCGACCTCGTTCCCAATCTGGTCGAGACCGTGAAGGGCTTCGCGCAACAGGAGCGCACCGTCTTGGAGGCGGTGACAACGGCACGCGCCCAGGCAACCTCGATCAAGGTGGATGCCAGCACCATCACCGATCCCGAGACGTTCGAGACGTTCCAGGACGCCCAGGCGCAGCTATCCAGCTCCCTCGGCCGCCTGCTCGCGATTTCCGAGAGCTATCCCGACCTCAAGTCAAACCGAAACTTCCTGGCATTGCAATCGCAACTGGGGCGTGTCTGCAAGCGACGGAGGTTTCGGGTGCATGATCCCCTAGTGATGGGGTGGGACGAAGAGAGTTGATGGACACGCGACGGCGGCGTTTGCGGCCGCTGTTGCCTCCCGAGAAGCCCTGGACAGGGCGGCCCGATGTGGACCACCGCCGCAGTCTGAACGGCCTATCATGGGTGCACCGGACAGGAGCGCCCTGGCGCGACCTGCCGCAGCACCCTGGTCTGGTCGGCACGGTATCGAGCCGCCTTTCACGTTGGCGAGCAGCGGGGGTCTGGGATCAGGGTCTGCTTGCGTTGCAGGCCGAGGCCCGGGGCGAGGTGGTTGGGACCTGCACGTCGTGGACGCGACCGTCATCTGCGCCCATCAGCACGCGGCTGGTGCGCGCCGGGACAAGGCTGTCGGGGATGGGGCAGACGTTGAAGCGCCGGGGCGCAGCCAGGGCGGGTTCTCGACCAAGCTGCACGTGCGGGCTGAAGGCGGCGGCAAGCCGAGGGTCGCTGCGCTGACCGGAGGCGAGCGGCATGAGCCCAGCCGCAAACGCTTCGCGTTTCGGCGAGATTGCGTTGGAAGCGCTGCTGGACACCGGTGCGATCCGCCGCCCCGGTCGGGGCCGCCCTCGCCTGC
>JAABVA010003054.1_pt1 | contig 16193 bp, 10 predicted proteins | sample 5560331 | NCBI WGS metagenome assembly JAABVA01 (sample SAMN12812661, study PRJNA571458) | rock metagenome | isolation source: Antarctica rocks | place: Antarctica: Victoria Land, Mt New Zealand sud | collected 2016-01-07 | reverse complement strand
AGACTGCAGTATTGAAACATATATAAATTTCTAACATCTGTGAAAGTTCTGAGTCAATTAATACATAAATGATGTTGTTATTGCAGTATTTGTTGAATTTTACATACAAAATTGTCATAATATCACTATGCACTCATACTGAACCATAGTCAAACCTCTTACATAATAATTGATAAGCAAAGTACTATATAGACAGTCTTTACATACAAATTTTTTAAGTTTTTTAATTGTTAATCTTCATCAATACAAAATCTTAACATCAGAACTTCATCAAATAGCTGTTATAACATAGTGTTTCACATTATCACATATCTTACTCATCAGTCTCTTATAGATAAGAAACTTGTAAATTTACAATTTTAACAACTCTATCTTTTTAAAGAGTGACAATTCATTACATTATAATATGCAGACTAAAAGTCAGCAAAATGAAATAAAGTTATTCTTTAATTATATTAAGACTTAAGTGATCTCTGAAGAACAGAAATCTGCAGAGATTTAGATTGCTATTTAGATTGTAAAGAAAAAGAATTAATATTTAGATGAACAGATCTGTCTGACTAAAATTAGATAGATTAATGATGAGAAAAGATGATGATTTATGAAAATTAATTGTAAACTGTAAATGTTTAATATATATAATGAGATTGATGAACTTCTGAGAGATAAAGACTCTTAAATTTCATTTAAAAGAAAACTATATATAGAATCTTCTTATGCTTTTATTAGCTCTTTAAGTAAGTGATATGCATTCAAAGTTATGTATATACTTTCAGCAAAACAGACACAATGATTAAAAAACTTATTTATATATAATGAAAAGTTTATTTATAAACATACTAAATTTATATACAATATTGTAACAGCATTCTGCTTGATCTCTAAAAACTTCTTTAATAATTATAATAAAATTCTCTTTATTATACAGTTCTTAACAGAAGAATCTTAAGATGCATAATTTTGTTACATTAATGAAAACAAACTTCTAAATAATAAATCATAAATATTCTTTTCAGAGTTTCTGCTCAATCTTATTGAGAACTCAGTGAACTGCAGACTTAATACAGTACAGAAATATTTAGAAGTTATGTAGAAATTTATTTAATCAATTTAAGCTTTTATAACATATTTTAATATGCTGAAGAATCAGCTCTTAAGTTAACAGAGAAACAGAGAATAAGTTATTTTTTTATGAAACTTTAATTAAAGATTTAAATGACTTTAATTAACTATTAAAATTTCTTAAAGATAAGAAAAAGTTTAATAGCTTTAATCATTAAACTAAAGATTAATCAGTGATTTACTGATAATTACACAGTTTAAAGTTACATTATCAAGAAAATCTATGAACATTATTTATATTCTTTTACTCAGACAGCAAAGTCACAGCAGAACAATTGTCTCAATTCTAAGATTATAAAATTAAGTCATCATGACAATACAGATAAATCTTGTTTTAAGACTGACATTAAAAAGAATGATTATTATAATTGTAAAAGATCAGATCATTTTATAAAGAACTGCAGAAGTTTCTTAAAAAATCTTAATTACATTAAGATTAATGCAGTTAAGACAAAAAAAGACAGAGTTTTATTGACTGTACTTTAATGATAAAAATTAAATTAGAAATCATAAAGAAATTTAGCATTATAAAGAAAGATTAAGTTTAAATTAAATTTAATTAAGTCTTTATTAATGTATTGTTGAACACTGCAGCAGAGATCAATATAGTGTTTTAGTAATACATTGTTGTTTATTAATTAACATAAGTTGATGTAAAACTTCTGAGATCAGAGCTTTTAAGAAGACAATATATTTACTGTTATAATGTGTATTTAATGAAGCATAAACTCATCAACAATTAAAAATAAAAGCAAACTGAAGAGTAATTATTTTATATCTTAAATAAGAATGAATTTAAACTCATCTTTAATCTTTTAAATCTGAAACAGCAATGCATTCATATTGATTATGACTTGCACACATAATGCTATAAAATAAAATAAATATCTTTAATTATTGATGAGTCTAAAGCATTTATCAACAACATTTAAAATTAACTTACTGTTTATGCATTGTTGATGATGTCTAAATCAGACTCATCAACAACTGTTATATATGTTGTTGATAAAATATTAATATTATTTCAGCAATATAACAAATATGTAAATGTGTTCTTTAAAGAGAATGTTGATAAGTTATTATTTCATTAAGATCATGATCATGTCATAGAGACAAAGAGACATAAATTACTTTATGATTTACTTTATAATTTGTTAAAAACAGAGTTATAAGTGCTTAAAGAATATTTAGATGATGTCTTAATGAAGAAATAAATATAACATTCTGTTAAGAAGCAGTGTTCTAGCTGCTTCTATGAAGCAGAATAGAACTAGCATCAGAGACTGAGTAAAAACTTTATTTACATTAACTGCAGTTAACATTCTTTCTACTTCTTCTGTAACTCTCTCAATCAAGACATGCTCATAGACAACATGATTTAGAGATTTCACTAAACAGTATAGTATAGCATGAGTATTTATTTCTTTCAATAAATTATGAGCTCAATTAGCAAGAAGCTTCTTAGAGAAAATGCATACTTCTAATGTATGTAACAGCTGAGTCTGCAGACTTTTAAGATTCATAATGAATCTGACTTTAGCAGTGTTACTGACTATTAAGATTTGTGATAAATTCAGCTTTAATGAAATCAGCACAGTGATGACAGCTTGATATGCATCTGTTAGGCAAACAAGCATCTTCAGTAGCTGAGTATGTTTAACTTAAAAGATTCAAGAAGAATCAGTCTCAGCAAAAATCAGCATTTACAGTTGCTCATAAAAGCAATGTTCTTTCAGCAGCTTAATATGTGTCTTGTTGAATAGATAAACAAGCACTCACAGTTGCTTAGAAAGCACTGTTCTTCAGCAGCTTAATATGAGTCATTAAGATGAATAAGCATTACTGTCTCACAGAACAAGAGATACAAAAGCTTTTTATTTGTTTTATTTATATTATCTTCAATGTATACATTGTTATTTTACTTTATTCACTTCTTATACTATGTGTCAACTATCATCATCATGAACTTTAATGACTTCTTTGCAAAGTGACAACTCATCTCAATTCTTACTTGTGAGAACTGCAATCAATGATTCATTCTTATGAGAAGATAACTGATAAAAAAAGATCTATAAAATGTTGTTAAAGTTTCAGCAATCAACATACTGATCAGTGAATTCTTAGATTCATTTCTTCTCAACAGTCTTGACTTTAGAAATCAGAAAACTGATGTAAAGATTTTATATTGACTTACTATCTGTATAAATGTAGATGATTAAGAATATTTAATGAACAAAATCAGTGTAAAGAATGTTTAAGATGTGCTAAAGTTTAAGTACAAGAAGAAGCTGCAAATGACTGAGAAACAATATCTGATGAAGTTTGTTGAATACAGAATGTCAGAGAATGTGTTCATTGAAGAAGTATAAATTTATTTAAGTAAACTTAACAGAAAGATTGCTGCAACTCAGTCTGATATGATTAAGTTGTTCAAATCAGAATGACAGTTTTAGATACTGCTTTAAACATTATCAGTTAAGTATGTTGTGATCTGTAATGTCATTGATGCTCAGAACAATTCAGATGTCAAGAGAGATCTATAAAAGCTTCAGAAGAAAGAGATACAGCTTAAGATTGATGAGATTGTCATTGTTTTGTGAACAGACAAACAGAAAGAAGATTAATGTTTAATGAATTAGAACTGCAGTTCATTGAATTATTACACAGCTAATATTAAGTAACACTATTACAGATCATTCAGCTTAGACAGTAATCATTTTTCTTGCTGCTTTATTAAGTACTTTCTTTGTAACAGTTCTTACTTCATTAAAGATTGTAAATTTCTTTCTGATGTCAAGCAAAATACTTAAAAGAAGACAAGCAGATTGACTGTAATTAAGCTGCACAGATTGACTGCAGTTAAGTTGTATTAGAAGTCAGTCTATAAAGAAAAAGAAAAGAGACACAGAGTCTTTGATGCAGAAATTAATGACAGTAATGATGATGATTTCTTCTTTAAATTTAAAGAGAAAAAGAAAGTTAACAATGAAATTGCTGCTCTGTTTAAGAAGACTGTCAGTAAGATGTTTAAATCTGAATGAGTTGCAGACTCTGAATTCTTCTCATACATAATTAATTAACTTTAACTCTTCAGTGATCTCCTTATATGAATGAGATGTCAGCAAATTAGAGTTAAGAAGAAACATTTATATTCTCATTATTGTGAAGTGATCATTATGCAAGTCAGATTGAGAAATTCTATAAGACTAAGTTCAACACTCTATGTGTCTAAACTTGAGGTTAATCTTCTGTTGAGAAAGCAGATATGCAAAATGAAACTGCATAAAAGCTTTAATTAACACTGTCTTTAAATGTATGATAAGCATAACAAGACTATAATAAAAGCATCAGAGCAAAATGAAGTCTATATAGTTAAACATATTGTAAAGAATCTTATTAAATTTGTTCTGATATCTGCAGTGTACATGTCACATTCAGAGACTGCCTTCTCTGCTGCTGCTTTAGATACAAGTCTGCATGTTTAGACTCATAAGTATGATTTCATGATCAACTTCTTAGATGTCAACACTGCATCATTAAATGAAAAGGTCAAGGCTTACAGACTTTAACACTGATGATTTGCTCATCTTGATTCTGTGAAATTGTGTGATCTTTACAAGATGACAATTCTTGAAAAGTTAATTCTCATTTTTGAGAACAATAAGAATATGTATAAGATTTGTGCTCTGATCAAGTTCATCAACAAGTAAAATCACACTGTAAGCAAAAGAAAGGCTAACATTCTCATTCTTATCTTTATTGATATATACAGCTCATTATTCTTGTCATTTAACAAATATCAATACTTTCTGAAGATAATAGATAATCACTTCTAAAAGATGTAAACAATACTGCTAAAGCAATGTAATGAGACTTTACAGATACTGCAAGAATGATGACTGAAGACTGAACTTCAAATTGATGTAAAGATTCTTGCTGTACAAAGTGACAATAAAATGAAATTAAAGTTCACTTTAAATGACTGATGCAAGTCTCTTAACATTACACTGTAATACACAGTGCTCTACATGTCAATTCAGAATGATATTGTCAAAAGAATTATTCAAATCACTGAGAACTCAGTGTGCATCATAATTAAAGAAATATAACTGTCAATAAAGTTCTAAATACAGACAGCATAGATAGATGTCTATCTTCACAATTGAACAGCAACTGATTTCTTAATTAATGACAAATAAATGACTTCTAAGAAAGCTTTTATTGATGTAAAGTCATTCATTAATTACATTTATATATAAGAATGCAAGTGCTACAGCTACATTGATCTCAAGTTATTATTTGAAGATAGATGCAACAAATTCATAAATTGAGAACAAGTAAGAGTCTTCATGAACTACATTGAGAAAATCACAAAGCAGTATCAGCTTTGAGCTTTAGATCTTAAGTGCATCATTAAGAATTATGCTGTGAAGTTTGCTGAAAGCAAGAAGAAAGACATTGTTGATCTTAAACTGCAACAGTAAATATTAAATGTTCTTTTGAACAGAAGATTTGTTGAATGTTTATAAAAGAAGTTAATCATTATGAAGATCACAGCTTTAGATTAAATATTTATGACTTAAAACAGTAAGATGCAGCCTAACTTAATCATAATTAAGACTGATAAGTCTTAAGATAAACAACATGAGATTAAGTTGACTGCAGTTAATCTAGATAAGTTGTTAAGTGAAAAGATTAACACTGATTAAGTTAAGATAATGACACTTAAAGAAGTTAAAATCTTTCTGCACATTGAGATCTCAAAATAAAAGAGAAATAATGATGATGATTAAGATGTGAATGAGTTCTCAATTAAAATATTAAGAGCTATGCTGACACTTACAGCATTCTTTATAAACAAAGAAGATTCTATAATTAGATCTGACATTTCAACATCTGTTATCTATGCTGAAGCAGTGAGAGACTCAATCTGAAAAGAAATGTAAAAGAACATTATTTATGCAGAGCTGACAGTCTTGACAGTAAATGAAATATGAAAAGAGACTGTGTCATTAAGAAAAGTCAACATTGTAATCAGTAAATAAGTCTTTAAATTCAAGCTAAACACTGATAAATTCTTAAACAAGCTTAAGACAAAACTTGTGACAAGAGACTTCTCATAGACATATAATGTTAATTATAAGAATATCTTTATTCTCACTATTAAGTTTAACATTCTGTAAGTCTTTCTGACTATTGTTGCACTTAAGAATCTAGAGTGTCATCAAGTGAATGTCAATAACATCTTCATGAAATTCTTTCTAAAGAAAATAATCTATATAGCATTCTCTTCTAAAGTCAATGTTACATCTAATTGTGTTCTGCACATACTGCACAGCCTTTATGATCTTAAGCAAGTCACACAGAACTGACATAAACAATGTGTCATTAAACTACTTAAGTTAAGTTTTCATCAAAGCAAAACTGATCTCTGTCTTCTTCTTTACAGCATTAAAAGAATCATGCTGCTTCTTTATGTAAATGATATTGTTATGACTTCAACAAATTTATTACATATTCTTTGATTTAAGCAAGCTCTTACAGACATGTTTAAAGTTAAGAACTTAAAGAAGACACAAAAAATTCTTGACATTCAAGTCATACATAACTGCAAAATAAAAACTCTGTGTCTGAACCAGACTCATTATGTAAACAAGATATTAAAGAATCTTCACATGCAATCTGACAAGCACAGAGTCATCAGCATTTCACTTAATGAATATGATGTTTTTTGTTCTGTCAGCTTAACTGATTAAAGAATAGATCAAAGACAGTATTAATAGATAATTAAAAGTCTAATGTATGCAGCAATTCATACTTAATTAGACATTATCTTCACACTAAATTGACTAAGTCAATATCTCAGCAATTCTGTGAAACATCATGAATACATACTTAAGAAATTACTGCAGTATGTAAGATCAATCATCAATCTCAGCATTATGTACAGTCTTAATGAGAGTTAAGTAATGCTTAAATACTCTGACTCTAACTATGCTTTAGACAAACAGAATTAAAAATTAATTCTAAAATATGTTTATATGCTTAAAGATGAATCAGTGTTGTGAATAAGTCAAAAGCAGAAGTTTATTGTTATCTTAATTACTGAGATCAAATACATAACTATATCAATGTGTGTGAAGACTGAGATCTGGCTTGAACAGATATTAAGAGACATGAATATAAGCAAATATCTTAAAGTCAACTTACACTGTGTAAGCATTTAAAAGAATGAAGCTCATTGAGCTTCTTCATTTATTCAGTTTAAAGAAAACAATCAAGTCATTTTGATTTTAATTAAGAACATACATGTACATGAACAGTCAAAGCACATCAATGTCTTTTATCACAACATTCTCAATCTGCATAAGCACAATCAGATTCAGATAGACTTTGTGCTCAGTTAAAAGATGATTGTTAACAGACTTATTAAGTTTCTATTTAAATGAATCTTTAAGCAATTCATTGAACTTATAGAACTCACTGTTAATGATTAGTTGAACTCTTAAATGATTTGTTGAACTCTTAGTAATGTGTTTAGTTATCTGGTGTTTGCTGTCAGTGAGAGTCAATAGACACAGCCTCATCAAGTAAGAGTGTTGAGAAGCAGTGTTTTAACTGCTTCTATGAAGTGAGATAGAATTAACATCAAAGACTGAGTGAAGACTCTGTTTATATTGACTGCAGTCAACATTCTTTCTACTTCTTCTGTAACTTTCTTAATCAAGATGTGCTCATAAACAACATAGTTTAGAGGTTTCACTAGACAGCATAATATAGCATGAGTATTCATTTCTTTCAATACATTCTGTTAACTTTGCAGAAGTATCAGTTCTGTTTGTTTTAAAAAATAAAGAGAACTTATATCTATATGTTGATTATAGAAATCTTAACAAAATTATTATTAAAAATCATCATTCTCTGCTGCTGATTAGCAAGACACTTAATCATTTGAGTAAAGTTAAGATGTTTATTAAACTAGATCTTAAGAATGCTTATCACTGCATTAGAATCAAGAAAGACAACAAGTGAAAGACTGTGTTTTATATATATTATAGTCATTTTAAGTACATAATTATATTATTTAAATTAATTAATATCTCAGCAACTTTTCAAGTCTATATTAACTGAGCATTAACTGAGCTAATTAATGTCTTTTATATAATATATTTAAATGATATCTTAATCTATTTCAGTTCTCTAAAAGAACATCAAAGTCATGTAAAACAAATTCTGAAGTGACTTTAATGATTTAAACTGTATATAAACTTAAAGAAGTGCACTTTTCATATTATATAAATGAAATTTCTTAAGTTCATTATCTTCATTACTGATGTTTTAATGAATCAATGATGAGTCAAAATCATAAAGAAATGATTAATATCTAGAAGCTACTATGAAATACAAATATTTTTAGAGTTTACAAACTTTTATTATTGTTTTATACAGAGCTATTCTAAGATTACTGCTTCTTTAACTGATCTGTTAAAAGACAGCAAGAATAGCAAGAAGATAGATGTCTTTAAATAATTATAAATGACAGTATAAATGTTTTACAAGCTTTGCAATGTCTTTACATAAATATCTATTCTGACACACTTTAACTTAAAGCTAAGAGCTTAAATTGAAATTAATGTCTTAATAGTTAAGTTAATGAATATTTATTTATAGCTTTAAATAAATGCTTAATGACACTCTGTTGTCTTCTGATTAAGAAAGTTGAACTTGATTAAAACACACTATGAAACTTATAATTAAGAATTGTTGATAATTGTGAAGACATTTAAACATTGATGACACTATCTTGAGAGTAGTCATTATCTTATTGAGGTACTCATGAATCACAATAATCTATGAGAATTTATGAATGTAAAATCATTAAATAAAAGACAAACACACTGAGCTATGAGGCTAGCTACTTATGATTTTATAATTATACATTGATCAGAAAAGACAAACCTCATTAATATGTTGTTGAGACATTCTGACTACAAAATTAAAAAGAATATAAACAGATTGCTATCAATATTGCAATGAAAGCTGATTACATTATTTTAAGAATTAAAATTAAGCATTATTGCTTTAGTTAGTCAGATCAATGCTTAAAGCTTAAATTTGCAAATTATGCTGATCATTTTATTAAAAGAATATTGATTAAGCACTTAGACTGAAAATCATAACTGTTAAGAATAAATTAATAAGAGATTTAAAGAGTCTTTATTCAGAAATAAATTGAAGAATGATGATTATACATTTAATTTATCTATATACAACATAGCAGAAGAGCTGCTTAACTTTGTTGCTGAAATTACTGATTGTAAACAGTTTATTTTATATGTATTGATTTAGAAAGTAATTAATGACAAAATGATACATAATAAAAGATAATTACTCTTTCTTAAACTTGTTCATCTCTTACAGAACACTGATGTTTTAACAGTAAAGATATAATAAGATTTGAAATTATAGAGTAACTGCAGTTATCAAGACACTGATGACAATTTATGAATATTTAATTTCATTAAATTACTTTGTCACAAAAGCAAGATATACATACTATCTGATAAAGTCATTAAGAATGAGCTCATAAAGCTGCATCATAATGATGTTTTAACAGAACATTATAAAGTAAACAAAATGATTAATTTATTGTTTAAAAAGTATTACTGAATCAATATGACAAATAATATTTAAGAATATGTTGCTTTGTATACTGTATGTTTAAGAGTTTAAGTATCAAGACACTACTTATATGACAAATTATAGTCATTATCATTATTTATTTAATTATGAAAGAAGATAACAATGAATATAATCACTGATTTGCTGTTTAACAGATAAGAGACTGATGTTTATGACTTTATATTAATAATTGTGAATTATCTTACAAAGATGACTCAATATATCTCTATTATTAAAAAACTCACTGCAATCAAGTTAGCTGACATATATATTGAACAGATCATATGTCACTATAAAGAATTCAGAGATATTGTCTCAGATTAAGAATCAATCTTTATTAATGCATATTGATTTAAATTCTATTATTAACTTTAAACAGAATGAAGATTAAGCACTGTCTTTTACTTATAAATTAATAATTAAACTAAAAGACAGAATCAAATTCTAAAACATTATCTACATTATTATTGTTATAAAGAATAAAATAACTGAGTGTTCTTTCTGCTTATGATAAAGTTTGTATATGCAAACAGAAAACATATAACAATTAATTAAACACTGTTTAAGACATTAATGAGCTATTACTTAAGAATTGCTCAACACATTAAGAACAATGTTTATAAAGAAAAGATGTCAACAGCAAAAGATTGAGCACAGTAAATAAAGAAAATCTATATTATAATAATAAAGCAATAATAAGCTGCTGTGAAAGTGCAAATTAAGTATTTTGACAAAAATTATATTTAAAAAAGCTACAACATTAACAATTTAATGTTATTTGTTGAGAAGCAGTGTTCTAGCTGCTTCTATAAAGCAGAGTAGAACTAGCATCAGAGACTGAGTGAAGACTCTGCTTACATTGACTGCAGTCAACATTCTTTTTACTTTTTCTGTAACTTTCTTGATCAAGATGTGCTCATAGACAACACAGTTTAGGGATTTCACTAGACAACATAATATAGTATGAGTATTCATTTCTTTCAATAAATTATGAGCCTAATTAGCAAGAAGCTTCTTAGAGAAAGTGCATACTTCTAATGTATGTAATAGCTGAGTCTGCAGACTTTTGAGATTCATAGTGAATCTGACTTTAGCAGTGTTACTGACTATTGAAGTTTGTGATAAATCTGACTTTAGTGAAATCAGCACAGTGATGACAGCTTAATACATATCTGTTAGGCAAATAAGCATCTTCAGTAACTGAGTATGTTTAACTTAAAAGATTTAAGAAGAATTGATCTCAGCAAAAATTAGCACAGTGATGGCAGCTTAATATGCATCTTGTTGAATAGATAAATAAGCATTCATAGTTGCTTAAAGAGCACTGTTCATCAGCAGCTTAGTATAAGTTAGTGAAATAAATAAGCACTATTATCTTACAGAACAAGAGAGACATAAAAGCTTTTTATTGTTTTATTTACATTATCTTTTATGCATACATCATTATTTACTTTATTCACTTCTTATACTACATGTCAACTATCATCATCATGAACTTCAACAACTTCTTTATAAAGCAACAATTCATCTCAATTCTCACTTGTGAGAACTGTAATCAATGATTCATTCTTATGCAGAGATGACTGATAGAAAAAGATCTATAAAATGTTTTTAAGATCTCAGCAGTCAACACTTTCATCAGTGAATTCTCAGTCTCATTTTTTCTCAGCAATCTCAGCTTTGAAAGTCAGAAAACTGATGTAAAGATCTTATATTGACTTATTATCTACATCAACATTGATGATTAAGAATATCTGATGAACAAGATAAGCACAAAGAATGTTTGAAATGTGCTGAAGATCAAATACAAGAAGAAGTTGCAGATAATGAGAAAGCAATATTTGATGAAGTTTATTGAGTATAAGATGTCAAATAATGTATTCATTGAAGAAGCATAAACTCATCTAAGTAAACTTGACAGAAAGATTGCTGCAACTCAGTCTGACATGACTAAGTTGTTTAAATCAGAGCAATGATTTCAGACATTGCTTTAAGTGCTGCTGAATGAGTATGTTGTGATCTGCAATGTCATTGATGCTTAAGACAATCTCAACATTAAAAAAGATCTGTAGAAGCTTCAGAAAAAAGAGACATAGCTTAAGACTGATGAGACTGTCACTATCTTGTGAATAAACAAACAGAAAGAAGGTCAACATTCAATGAATTAGAACTGCAGTTCATCAAATTACTGCATAGTGAATATTAAGTAATAATATTGCAGATCATTCAGCTCAGACAGTAATCATTCTTCTCATTGCTTCATTAAGTGCTTTCTTTGCAACAGCTTTCACTTCATTTAAGACTGCAAATTTCTTTCTGATGTTAAGTGAGACATTTAAAAGAAGGTAAGCAGATTAACTGCAGTTAAGCTGCACAGATTGACTGCAGTTAAGTTGTATTAGAAGTCAGTTTATAAAGATAAAGAAAAGAGACACAGAGTCTTTGATGCAGAAGTCAGTGACAGTAACAATGATGATGACTTTTCTGAATTTGAAAAGAAAGAAAAAGTCAACAATGAAATCACTGTTTTGTTTAAGAAGTCTATCAGTAAGATGCTTAAATCTGAATGAGTTGCAGACTTTAAATTCTTCTCATACATAACTGATTAACTTCAATTCTTCAGTGATTCTCTTATATGAATGAGATGTTGATGAATTAAAGTTAAGAAAGAACATTTATACTCTCACTATTGTGAAGTGATCATTATGCAAGTCAGGTCAGAAAATTCTGTGAGGCTGAGTTCAACACTTTACATGTCTGAACTTGAGATCAATCTTCTCTCAGAAAAGTAAATGTACAAAATGAAACTGTATGAAAGCTTTAATTAACACTGTCTTAAAATGTATGATAAGCACAGCAAAACTATAATAGAAGCATCAGAGTGAGATGAAGTCTATATAATTAAATACATTGCAAAGAGTCTTAATGAATTTATTCTGATATCTGCAGTGTACACATCACATTCAGAGACTGCTTTCTCTGCAGCTGCTTCAGATACAAGTCTGCACAATGTCATGATTAATTCTTCAGACATTGACACTGCATCATTGAACAGAAAGATTAAGACTTATAGACTTTGACACTGATAATTTGCTCATCTTAATTTCACAAAGTTGTGTGATCTTCACAAGATGACAATTCTCAAAAAGTTAATTCTCATCATTGAGAACAACAAGACTGTATATGAGATTTGTGTTCTGATTAAGTTTATCAACAAGTAAGATCATACTGTAAGCAAAAGAAAGATTAACATTCTTGTTCTTGTCTTTATTGACATATGCAGCTCATTATTCTTGTCATTTAACAAATATCAGTACTTTCTGAAGATAGTAGATAATCACTTCTGAAAGACATAAATGATATTGCTGAAGCAATGTGATAAGATCTCATAGACACTGCAAGAATGACAGCTAAAGACTGAACTTCAAATCAGTGTAAAGATTCTTGCTGTACAAAGCAACAACAGAATGAAGTTAAAGTTCATTTTAAATGACTGATGCAAGTCTCTTAACATTATATTGCAATACATGATGCTCTACATGTCAATTCAGAATAATGTTGTCAAAAGAATCATTTAAATCACTGAGAACTCAGTGTGTATCATGATTAAAGAGATATAACTGTCAATAAAGTTCTGAGTGCAGACAGCACAGACAGATGTCTATCTTTGTAATTGAACAGCAACTAATTTCTTAATTAACAGTAAGCAGATGACTTCTGAGAAAGCTTTTATTGATGTAAAGTCATTCATTAATTATATTTATGTATAAGAATGCAAGTACTACAGCTACATTGATCTTAAGTTACTATCTGAAGGCAGACATGACAAATTCATGAATTGAGAACAAGTAAGAGTCTTCATGAATTACATTGAGAAAATCACAAAGCAGTATCAGCTTTGAGCTTCAGATCTTAAGCACATCATTAAAAATTATGCTGTAAAGTTTGCTGAAAGCAAGAAGAAAAATACTGTTGATCTTAGACTGTAACAGTAGACATTAAATGTTCTTTTGAACAGAAGACTCATTGAATGTTTATAGAAGAAGTCAATCATTATAAAGATCACAGCTTCAGATCAAACATCTACAACTTAGAACAGTAAGATGCAGTCTGACTTAATTATAATTAAGATTAACAAGTCTTAAGATAAACAACATAAGATCAAGTTGACTGCAGTCAATCTAGATGAGTTGTTAGATAAGAAGATCAACATTGATTAAGTCAAGACAGTGACACTTAAAGAAGTTAGAATCTTTCTGTGTGTTGAGATTCTGAAATGAAAGAGAAATAATAATGATGATGATTAAGATGTAAATGAGTTCTCAATCAAAATATCAAGAGCTATGCTGACACTTACAGCATTCTTTACAGACAAAAAAGACTCTGTGATCAGATCTGACATTCTGACATCTGTCATCTATGCTGAAGCAGTGAGAGACTCAATCTGAGAAGAAATGTAAAAGAATGCTATTTATGCAGAGCTGACAGCCTTGATAATAAATGAAACATGAAAAGAGACTGTATCATCAAGAAGAGTCAACATCATGATCAGCAAATGAGTCTTTAAATTTAAGCTGAATATCAACAGATTCTTAAATAAGCTCAAGACAAGACTTGTGACAAGAGACTTCTCATAGACATATAATGTTAATTATAAGAATATCTTTATTCTTACTGTTAAGTTTAACACTCTGCAAGTCTTTCTGACTATCATTGCACTCAAGAATCTAGAGTGTCATCAAGTAAATGTCAATAACATCTTCACAGAATTCTTTCTAAAGAAAACAATCTATATAGCATTTTTTTCTGAAGTCAATATCACATCTAATTGTATTCTGCACATACTGCACAGTCTTTATAGTCTTAAGTAAGCTGCACAGAACTGACATAAACAATGTGTTATTAAACTGCTTAAGTTAAGTTTTCATTAAAGCAAGACTGATCTCTGTCTTCTTCTTTACAGCATTAAAAGAATCATACTGCTTCTTTATATAAACAATATTGTTGTAACTTCAACAAATCTGTTATACATTCTCTGATTCAAGCAAGCTCTTATAAACATGTTCAAAGTCAAGAACTTAAGAGAGACACAGAAAATTCTTAACATTCAAGTTATACATAACTGCAAAATGAGAATCCTGTACCTGAATCAGATTCACTATATGAATAAGATATTAAAGAATCTTCACATGCAATCTGATAAGTACAGAGTCATCAGCATTTCACTTAATGAATATGATGTTCTTTATTTTGTTGACTTAACTGACTAAAGAATAGATCAAAGACAGTATTAACAGATAATTAAAAGTTTAATGTATGCAGCAATTCATACTTAATTAGACATCATCTTCATATTAAATTGACTAAGTCAATATCTCAGTGATTCTGTGAAGCATCATAAATATGCATTTAAGAAACTACTGCAGTATATAAGATTAATCATCAATCTTAACATCATATACAGTCTTAATGAAAGTCAAGCAATGCTTAAATACTCTGACTTCAACTATGCTTCAGACAAGCAGAATTGAAAATTAATTCTAGAATGTGTTTACATGCTTAAAGATGAATCAGTGTTGTGAACAAGTCAAAAACAGAAGTTTGTCATTATCTTAATTACTGAGGCTGAATACATGATCATGTCAATGTGCACAAAGACTGAGATCTGACTTAAACAGATATTAAAAGACATAAACATAAGCAAATATCTTGAAGTTAACTTACACTGCATGAGCATTCAAAAGAACAAAGCTCATTAAGCTTCTTCATTCATTCAGTTTAAAGAAGACAATTAAGCTGTCTTGATCTTGATTAAGAATGCACATATACATAAGTAATTAAAATACATTAATGTCTTCTATCACAACATCTGTGACCTGCATAAGCACAATCAGATTCAGATAGACTTTGTGCTCAGTTAAGAGATAATTATTAATGAGCTTATTAAGTCTCTGTTTAGACAAATCTTTAAGTGATTCATTGAATTCATGAAACTCACTGTTAATGATTAGTTAAACTCTTAAATGATTTGTTGAACTCTTAATGATGTGTTTAGTCATCTGATGTTTGTTGTCAGTGAGAGCCAATAGGTGCAGCCTCACTGAGTGAAAATGTTGAGAAGTGATGTTCTAGCTGCTTCTATGAAGTAAGATAGAACTAATGTCAGAGACTGAGTAAAGACTCTGTTTATGTTAACTGCAGTCAACATTCTTTCTACTTCTTCTGTAACTCTCTTGATCAAGATGTGCCCATAGATAACATAATTTAGAAGTTTCACTAGATAGCATAGTATAGCATGAGTATTCATTTCTTTCAATATTATTGTTCATTAAGAACTTAAAGCAACACAGATTAAGTAAGAAACTGTTGTATAAATTCATTAAGTCTTT